>Ga0308159_1004346_pt1 | contig 13053 bp, 6 predicted proteins | sample PhyCR1_FD_201040 | JGI IMG/M metagenome (GOLD analysis project Ga0308159, IMG submission 201040) | Phyllosphere microbial communities from UC Gill Tract Community Farm, Albany, California, United States - DLSLC.R1 | ecosystem: Host-associated > Plants > Phyllosphere > Unclassified | place: USA...
GGCCGCACGGCGCACATAGAGGCAAGATCCCGGTTCTTGCGCCAGTTCGCCAAGAGGAACCCCTGCAGCTCCCACAGCCAGCGAGTTTTCGGACGGTCTGGAACCCATTGCAGGACAGTCGTCCGATTGAACGCGGCGACGGTCATTCGCGGCACCTGCTTTCCCGAAAGCTGTGCCCAATTGCTCTGTCTCGCAAGGGCATGTTGGAGATAACAGAACGGAAAAATTGCGTTTAGCTATTGACCGTTTCCGGGAGCCCGGATCGACAGCCTCCTCGATCGCGATTGGGCGTAAGCGACTGCCCGACCTTTCGGAAGCACGACCCAATTGCGGTCATTCGAGGCTGCCAAACCGCTTCCCGCTTTCTGCCGTTCGGTCATCTCGCGAGAGCGAGAGAGTGACGCCGATGCTAGCTGGCTGAGTGTCGCCTATTGGGGAAAGCGGACGTTCCGAGTTGGAAAACGCAATGCTGCCACCTCGAAGCCCGGCCTATTGACAAGAACAAGATGACATGGCTGACTTCCTTAATGGGGACGGCGATCTCCCCACGAGGCGTCAGCTAGAGAATCGCGTCCAGCACGAACACGCAAGGGACGCGTCATGCCTGCTCCAAACGCTATCACTCCGGACAAACTTGCCCGCCTCGTCGCTTCTACCGGCGCACCACGTATCATCGATCTGCGCGACGGTCCGACCGAAGCCATACCAGGATCACTGTTCCCAGCTCACTCTGATCCGACCCAATGGGGGTATGGCGCCAGGTCATCAGCCGTGCTCGTTGACGCTGATGGCAGCGGATCAGCAGTTGCTGCGGCGGCCATCCTGCGCAGCGAAGGGATAGCAGCCGAAGTGCTGGAAGGCGGGTTCGCCGCATGGGCGGCAAGCGAGCTGCCCACAGTTTCCCTGGCCCATCTGCCACCACGCCACGAAGACGGCCGAACGTGGTGGGTCACGCGGGCACGACCTAAGGTTGATCGCATCGCCTGTCCGTGGCTGATCCGGCGCTTTGTCGATCCGGAAGCTCGCTTCCTGTTCGTTGCACCGGGTGAAGTGCTGACTGTCGCTGCGCAGCAGCAAGCCGAACCGTTCGACGTCGCCGACGATGGTGTTTTCTGGAGCCATCGCGGTGAACGCTGCACCTTTGACGTGATGGTCGAAAGCTTCGGCCTGGACACGCACGAACCACTTGTCCGGTTGGCGGCGATCGTCCGCGGTGCCGATACCGATCGGCTCGACCTGGTGCCCGAGGCAGCCGGACTGCTCGCCATCTCCCTCGGCCTGTCGCGCATCCACAGCGACGATCACGACCAACTAGAAACCGGCATGGCAATATACGACGCCCTTTATCGCTGGTGTCGCGACGCGCAGGGCGAGAAGCACAATTGGTCCTCGCATCAACCTGCGCGCGGGAAGGTATCGGCATGACTGCCGTGACAGCCGACGTCGCGGCTCCGACGCGCCCGGAACCGGTCACGCTCAATCAGGCCTTCTGGGTCTGGCTTCGCATCGCCATACTCTCGTTCGGCGGCCCGGCCGGACAGATCGCGGTGATACACCGTATCTTGGTCGACGAGAAGCGATGGATTGGCGAGCAGCGGTTCCTGCACGCACTCAACTACTGCATGTTGCTGCCAGGGCCAGAGGCACAGCAGCTCGCCACCTACATCGGTTGGCTGATGCACCGGACGAGGGGCGGCATCGTCGCGGGCGTGCTGTTCATCATCCCTGGTGCGGTCGCGATCCTGGCGCTGAGCTGGGTCTATGTCCTCTACGGCCGCGTCGGCATCGTCTCGGCGCTCTTCTTCGGCCTCAAGTGTGCGGTGCTGGCGGTCGTGCTTCAGGCCGTGGTGCGGATCGGTGGCCGGGCACTCAAGTCGACGCCGGCAAGGGTACTTGCCGCGCTGGCGTTCGTCCTGATCTTCTTCGTCGGTGCGCCATTCCCGCTGATCGTGCTGGGTGCCGGTGTCATCGGATGGTGGGCCGCCCGTCAGGGCAGCACGGCCTTTCGGGGTGGGGGGCATGGCGCGTCCAGGGGCGTGGTTGTGGCGGACGCCGACACGCTGCTCGGGGAAGAGCTGCCGGCTCATGCCCGGCCGACATGGGCGGAGACGATCCGCACGGCACTGGTCTGGCTCGCTCTCTGGCTCTTGCCCGTCGCGGGGCTGTTGATCGCACTCGGCCCCGATGACGTCTTCAGCCGCATCGCGACCTTCTTCTCGACGATGGCAATGGTGACGTTCGGAGGCGCGTATGCGGTGCTCGCCTATGTCTCGCAGCAGGCGGTTGAGAACTACGGCTGGCTGGGCCCGAAGGAGATGCTGGACGGCCTCGGCATGGCGGAGACGACGCCGGGACCGCTCATCATGGTCCTGCAGTTCGTAGGCTTCCTTGGCGCCTATCGTGATCCCGGCGGGCTGTCGTCGCTAGTGGCTGGCACGCTCGGCGGGCTGCTCGCGACCTGGGTGACGTTCGTGCCGTGTTTCCTGTGGATCTTCCTTGGCGCCCCCTTCATCGAGCGGCTTCGTGGCAATGCCGCGGTTGCTGGCGCACTCTCCGCGATCACTGCGGCGGTCGTCGGAGTAGTCCTCAACCTCGCGATGTGGTTCGCGCTGCACACTTTGTTCCGCGAGACGACGATGGTCGTGGCAGGGCCGTTCCGCTTCGATGCGCCGGTATTGACCAGCATCGACCCGGCCGCCTTTATCCTATCGCTTGGCGCCGGCTACGCGATCTTCATGACGCGGGCGGGCGTCATCATGACCCTGCTAGCTTCGTCTCTGGCTGGTCTGGCCTTCTACAGCATCGGGGTGTTTTAGGTTCTTCGAGCTAGCGTATGAATGTCCACAATTGGGCGAAGCTACCGCCCTCCCCTTGGCCGCCATGACCCAGTTGCGGACGTTCAACGCGCTGTGCTCACTTTTCAAAAGCAGTCACTCGTTCACGTCCATCTTGCGAGAGTTTTCGAGCATGTAGCGAGTTCGCCAAGGCAGAATGGAGCATGCGTGAAAGGATCGAAAACGCATGGCGACGACCAGCGGCGATCTCGCTCGGCTGAGGCAACCAGTCTATGAAAGCGAGGATCGGGTCAGGCCATCGCGAAAGTCCTGGCGCAGGAGGTCGACCGCGCACGACGGTTGATGGCTGGGTACGATAGGTTGCGTCAGTGCTGGCGAGGTCCGGACGACGCTGTGGCTGCAACTACGAGCGGGGAAGCGCCTCCCGCCTATCTGCGGCCTAGCGCTGCCGCACCGGGCGGCCCGAAGCGACTCACCCAGTGCGCGTCACTTCGCGAAGCGCGGGTGGGGCGCGCCATTGCCTTCCGGACGTTGCGGACCGTAGGTTTCTTCCATGATCTTCAGCTGCCTCTGCGGATTGATAGCGTAGGACTCGAAGACCAGCAGCCTTCCCCCGAAATCGGTCTCGACAGGAAACGGTTCCATGGCTTCGAACGACTTCGTAGCGACAGAGTCGCGTGCCAAGTAGTTGATTAGGTCCTGCGTCGTGAACGCGTCCTCCTTCCAGAACTTGAACTCGACGTCACCCCCAATCGTCCCCGTCAAAAGGACGTTGATCAGCTCGTGCGCCTGCCGGACCGGATGCCCGTTGAACTCCGCGCCGTTAAAGATGCGGTTTGCAATCACGATGCCCGTGAAGAGTTGCTTTGTCGGCCGCACGTTCCAGCCGAGCCTTCCGAACAGCTTCGCTTGGCTGACGAGGTCGCGAAACATCTCGCGCCGCACGTCCAGCTGGTCCCGCGCCACCCGGATGTGCTCGAAGCTGTTCCTCATCTCGTGGGGCGAGCAGGGATGGTACGCGTTCTTGCATTCAAAAAGGAACAGAACGCCGTCGCGCCAGGCGACCAGGTCGAGCTCGACCTCCTTCCCGCCGATGGTCACCTCGACACCGGACCTGACCTTGAAGCCTGTGGCCTCGAGCGCCGCGATGACGGCGGCGACCATCGGGTCCCCCGTCCTCAGTGCGAAGCTCCTCAGCTTCTTCGCTACGGTGACGTTGCGCACTAGGTTGGACGCGGCCAAGAGATGCGGAGCGACGACGTAGTAACTCCCCAAGTCGACTAGAGGGGTATATTGCAGGTCAAGGTGGCTCGCGCTGAAATCGATCTTCAGCAGCTCGATGATCGAGAGGGCTTTACGTGCGTCGCCGAAAATGAGCTGAAACTGTTGTAGAAGGTTGTCATGTGGTATGACGGGAATAGTCGACGTGAAGGCGAGATAGGCCCGCTCCGCCTCGTCCTCGATGGTCTGGAGCTTCCTCTGATAAAGACAGCTCATAAAGTTGAAGTAGCGCTGGACCTTGAGCAGGTCCCTAATCGTCACCCCCGGCGTGATCTCGAGGTCTGGGTCAAGCTCGCCAAACAAGTCGGCGTCGACGAACATCAGGCTTTCCACCTCGTCCCGGAAAATGTCGTCCGACCGGAAGAGACCAAAAACTTGGGGCGCGGTCGGAAGGAACAGCCGAAACCGCTTCACGGGCCACTTGACGAGTTCGACCAGCCGATCGAACGCCCCCCGCTCGAAGCCCTTCTCGATCATCTCACGCACGGAGATGGGCGCTTCGGAACCCATTACCTGCCGGGCCCTGATCATGACCTGGGTCTGGCTCTGTAGATACCCGAGCCGGATCGACTTCTCGACGTCAGGATCGATAGCGGAGACGCGGACGGCGCCGCGCTCCCACCTCGCCTGGAACGGGAGCCCGTCCACCATCACCTCCGCGTCCCTGAACTTCGTCAGGCGGATGGCGGCCACGAGCAGCCGCTCGTAGATCGGGGCTAGTCCGGCCACGCCCTCCGCATCGACCTCGTTGCAGCAGTGATCGTGGATCGTGAAAAGCTGGCGATAGGTGTCCAGAACGAGGGACGCTGCTTCAGACACATCCTCGACCGTGTATCGGCCTAGTCTTAGAGAACCGAGCGAGTTTTCCGCCGGGCCGTGATGGTAGAAACGGCTGTTGATGATCGCGAGCACTGTCTTAAGCGCGACGTTCTCTCGCGAACTCAGGATCTTCGCCATCCTGTCGTGCAGCACTTTCGCGTTGGGCGCGAGCCGAGTCAGGGCAAGGATCGATTCGAGATAGTCGAACCGATCGCTCCGGGCATCCAGCGAGGCGCGCGCACTAAGTGCCGCCCTCGCGACGTTGGCGATCGCCATCCCCCTATAGCCGTATTTGGAGGCCCGCAGCACGCCTTCCCTCCGCATCTTCCCGATCGCGTAATCGCCGTCCGCGAACATCACTGTCAGCGCAACGGCCACGGCCTCCCGAGTACCGTCGGTCGCGAGATGTCCTTCGAGGGTTTGAATAAGCGATTTGATCTCGCGTTGAACCGCCTTAGACCGGCGCGGCCTCTCCAGGGTTTTCAGCGCCACCACCATTTCCGCCGGCGAGCGCTCTTTCCGGAGTCTGCAAAGGATTTGGTGGACCGGGGACGATCCATCGCTCGCCGGTCGGGGTCCTTGGGTCTGCGGCAGCGTCGGTTCCATAGCGTCCTAATCACATCTTCGGCCAATGCTGTCTCCGCATACGCCCGCGCGCAAGCAGTGCGATCGCTCTCGCGCCGAAGATCGCTGCTGCATTTGGGATCGATGAAATATAGCCTGTGGAGATGCTGACCGCTCCATCCATGGTGCCTGTTTTCCAAGGTGACCCGATCACGAACGCGGCCGAAGCCGCGTGCGTTCGCAGTCTCAAACGGGATTTGAGCGAGGCCGGCGTTGATGCTGTCATTCTCGCGAACCTGACAATCGGACCAAAGCGACGCCAGATCGACCTGATCGTGGCGACAGAAGCGACCGCGATCGTTGTCGAGGTGAAAGGCTATATCCATGCCGTTCACGGCGCGGTGGATGGTCCCTGGGCGCTCGAACTGGACGACGGCTCTCACCGCGAGCTGGACGCGACCAATCCCTATCGGCAGGCGCTCGAAAACCGGTTCGCGGTGACGGACGCTTTGCGCGGGGCGCAAGGCACCGATCTCAAACCCGCTGTTGGGGGCATGCTCTGTCTGTACCCATCGCCCCCGGTCGGGTCGGGGATACCGACGGGTGACTTCAAGGCCGCGATCGGCAGCTACTCCGACCTGCTCGCCCTGTTGCGGCATCCCCGCCCGGATGCTGTAAGCCTAGAGCGGTGGAAGGCCTTTGCGCGGTCCCTGCAATTGAAGGACGAGAGCGCACGGCATCCCACGGAAGCGGAGCAAATCGTAGCGGACTATCTCGCCGCCCATCAGGACCTCAGTCGCGCGACGCTCGGGCCTTATATCGAACCGCTGTTTGTCGAGGAGACTACGACACAGGGTCTGGCTACGCGGTGTAAAAACGGCGAGCAGTTCCAGATTGTCGGCGGCTCCGGGAGTGGGAAAAGCGAGCTTCTGAAGCGGCTGGCCGATGCGTGTGCGACGTGCGGAAACATTCCGGTGTTCGTTCGAGCGCGCGACTTCGATCGGGATTTCGGGCGTCTGCTGCGGACAGTAACGGCGCGGTGTTCGAACCGGAGCTTTCCAGCCCTGGCCAAGGCCGCGGCGGACGCTGGCGCCGAGATCATCCTTCACGTCGACGCACTGAATGAATGCCCCGCGGAAAGTCGGCCTGATCTCATCGCGGCGCTCCAAGCCACGCGAGTCAACTACGGCGTCCGCGTCCTGCTTTCGGGGCAGCAACCGGTTAGGTTACCAGCGACTCTGTCGGGCGCGACTCTTGCCCTCAGGCAACCGGATGCGGCGCAGGCACAACGCATGGTCGAGGCGCACATCGGCCGAGCGATGACCACACCCGAGACCGGCACGCTTGAACTGGTGGCGACGGCGCACGACGCCGCCATCCTGGCGGCCTGCCTCGGCCAGGCCAAGGCCACCGATGGACGCTTCGCGCTCTATCACGGCTTCACCAGGGCGCGGCTAAAGGTGGCCGGGGCGCAAAGCGTCGACCAGGGGCTCGCGGCGCTCGCCACCGCGATGCGGACGGCGTTCGTTTCCGCCATGCCAAGGGCTGCGGCGGCGCGGATCGTCGACGCCAAGGACGGCACGGCCATGGAGGCCGCTTGCCAAGCCGGTCTTCTGTGGGAGGAAGCGAACAGGGTCGGCTTCCGGCATGACCTGATCGGTGACTTCTTCGCCGCCGAGGCGCTGCTGCGCCGCGCCGGTTCGCCAGCTGAACTCCAATCTCTCGTCCGCCAGCCGATCCACGCGGAACTGCGCGAGTTCGTGATCGGTGGCTGCGCGACCACGCGCGAGATCGCGTCGCTTCTCGAAAATACGCCGGACATTCGGATGCTGGAAAGCGCGCGTTCGGGCCGCGCCGGGGCCAAGGCCAAAGGCTTCGTCCTCGACCGGATGCGCGACCTGATCGGACGGCTCAAGGAACGTTACGCGACGATCGCGCTGTCCCTCCCCGAGGACTTCGAGTCGGCGCGGCGACTGTCGTCGCTCGTTCCAAGCCTTAGCGAAGGTCACGGGGACGGGCCTGGAGACGCGCTCCACCTCAAGCTCATCGCCGCATCGGTCGGGGACGGGTTGCTGCCGGAGCTGCTCGACCTGTTCGCCGAAACCGATCGGCGCCTGGCAGCGGAGGCCGACCGCCTCCGGGCCGAGCATCCCGACATCAGGCTCGCCTGGCGCGCGGCGGCGTTCGGAACCGTCTATGGGATGCACCACCATCCCTCCGGTGGGCGGCACCTGCAGAACATCCTCCACGACATCCAGAACGACTTCAAGCGTGACGATGGCGAGAACGGAGTCGTCGGGCTGCGAGACATGCTGGACCGGTTCGAGGAGCTGAGCACCGGTCAGCTGTTCCTGCTCATGTCGATCCTCAGGCGCGCGCACTCGACGGACCTGCCGTCCCGCTTCCCGGACCTGCTTCGGCACATCTGGAGGACGCAGGTCTACCATCTGCGCCTGATCGCGTGTGACCTGATCCGCTTTCGCGGTGGAGACCTTGACGAGGACGATAGGGGGGCAGTCCGCGCGTCGCTCGACGAGTTCATGACCGGCGCGAACCCGTTCCTGAACTCGATCCTGATCGACGCGCTCGAGGGCGTCGACGGGATCGAGACCGACTTCTCGGTCGAGGACGCGGTCAGGGAGTACGAGACGATCCTGGACCAGCCGGAGTCGCCGAATACGCGGTCGCTGGCTTTGAGCGCACTCACCTCGACCTACGACCATCCCTACCGGGACACCTACTGGGAGGCGTTCTACGAGGCGCTGGCGCCCGGGAAGCGCCAGGCCCTGCTGCTGCGCGCCCTTCGCGACGAGCGCGGAGACCCCTGGCTCATCGCCGATGTGCTGCGGGCGATGGCGCGCGCGCCGGACAGCGCGGCGGAGCCGGAACTGCAGGCGCTCGCGCAAGCCCCGAAGCTCACGGACGGCTCCCACCAGTACGCGGTGATCTGCTTCGCGGACTCGATCCGGCTGCTCGCGACCCTCGCGCTCCCCCTCAGTCCGCCTGATGCTCCCCCGTCGGACCCGGCGGTCCGGGCCTGGTACCGCGCGGCGCCGCTGCTTCATGCGCTGAACGGCGGCCCGTCATCGTCGCTTCCGGCGGACGCCGTGCCGGACTTCGTCGGCTGCGGCACGGCGGAGGCCTTCGACGTGATCCAGCGCCTCGCGCGCGAGGCGCGAAATCTCGGTTTCCACGAGCATGCCAACATGGCGTTCGACGCGATGTGGCCGGACATGGTGTTGGGCCTGGTGCGGCGAGTGCTCTCCCGAGGCTACGCCGCCCGCTCGGTGTTTCCGCATTTCGGCACGTCCGGCTCCCTTCAGGACGAGCATCTGGACGCGGCGTTGCAGATCCTCGCCCGGATCGGGCGCACTACGGACATGCCCCTGGTGCAGGATTGGCTCAGCGATCCCGCGCATGGCGAGCAGGCACTCAGGACAGCCCGGGCGATCGAGGCGGAGCCGGTCGCTTGAAGACGTTCGCGCAGGAACAGGCCAAGTGACGGACCTCCGTCCGATATTTCTGGGCGTGGCGTTGCGGCCGCTTCGCTCCGCCTATCTCGCCGGGCATGCGTCGCTCGTCGCGGAATACGATGCGATCGTCGGCGAGGTGAAAACAGCCGTGGAAGCCCGCGAGGCCGGTCTGGCGGAGCCCGACTGGCAGGACGAGGAGACCGGGCAGACGCTCCCCAACCTCGAATATCAGACCCTACGCGGAGAGATCGCGGAAGAAGCCCTGCAGGCGCACAGGAAAGCGTTCGTCCTGATGACGTTCCATGCATGGGAGAAGCATGTCTGCGATTACATGGAATGGCCGGAATATCAGGGACAGAAGGGATTCGGGGATCTCAAGGCGAATGGCTGGACCATAGACCCCAGGGGGCTGGAACTTCTTCGGAAGGTCGCCAACTGCATCAAGCACGACAGCGCCGAGCTTTTCGATTTCGACGACAGCCTTTTCGGCGATCAGCTCATCCTCTTCGGCACGGATGGCATGTTCACGAAGGCGAGCAAGGGCAAGAGGGTCAGTCGCGAAGGCTTCTGGACCAACTGGGAGGATGCCCTGCGCTTGACCAACGAGCATGTCCTCAGGTTCTTCGACATCGTTGAGCGGTCCGGTCAAATCGCGTCGAGAGGCGCCGCCGGGGCCGAGAGAAGATCGCCCGATCGCCAGCCGTGACCGCAATACCAAAATGCCATCAATAGGGCTCTGCCCCTACAGCAGGCTGCACGTTACTTAGCCTTGTGCGGCAAGACTAGTAATGCCCGGTAATTGCCAATCAAACTCAGGCTCAAATCTTATTGATTTAGCCGAAAATGAACATGGCGGTAAATGCGATAGCTGACAGGAAGGTACAAGCGCATCGATCGTGTCGGGTGTGGATACGGCGCTACCCGACCTGTTAGCCCCTGGGCGTGTCGCCCTAGGCATGTCGCCGACTTTGGGACTAAGCTCACCGGATGTTCCCGGACCCGCTCAGGATCAACTACATCGTCGTCCTGGCCGATGACCGGCTGGAGGAAACCTCGCCGTTCCAGGGGTTCGGTAGGAGTTGGCCTGGACTGATCTGGGCGCTGGAGCTCCTCGCCCAACTTCCCGCTGACGTGCTCGAGCCCGCCCAGTTCGGCGCCGCCCTGATAGCGCAACGGATGGGCGGCATGCGCCAGCTGCTCTGGTCACCGCTCAGTGTGTCCGCGCTGGAGCGTTTGGGGGCCGACGATTTTGGGCCTTTCCTCGTCATGATGTCCAGCGATCCAGAGACGTCGGAGCGGGTCGGCCGTTGGACGTCAGCCATTGGCATCCCGGTGCTGCACATCTCGGCACTGGGCGTGGCTGGCTCAGTCGCGGCGGGCGATTTTACCTCGGATGTACTCAAGGATTACTGTGGACGCGTGATAGCGGAGCGCGGCGCGGAACTCTCGGCGCCGCGCCGTGCCGCGGTTGAGGCGTCGCTTGCGAAATGGGAGGAGCCGCGCTCGGAGGCCGTCGGACTGAAGGCCTGGATGCATAACATCACTGTGCCGAACCAGATGGTGCTGGCTCGGGCGCGACGTCACGCCACCGCCCCCGAGAGTTTCCACGGCCGGTCCGAGGCGGAATACACCGGCGTGATCGCGGACGGAGTTCGAGCGATCGAGGCACTGCGGACCGAGGTGGGGTTCAGAGACTTCCACCGAATGTCGCTGATCCATCCGGCGCTCTATCTAGTGGAGCCGGCCTTCTACCGGCACGCATACGCGCGCTTCAAGCGCGACGGCGCGCCCGATCGGGCAGCCTTCGACATGCTCCGGCTGATGCAGACTCAGCGAGGGCTGTTCAACGAAGTCGACGGTAAGCTGGGACGAGCGATCGTGGAGTCGGCTGCGGCTAAGCAGGTCGTCGCCGTCAGGGGGCAGGACCTTGCGATCTTCACGGCGGCGGTTGGGCTCAAGGCCGCGCAGACGACCTCGGCGGTCATGCGACTGTCGCCCGGCGTCAATCACGTGTTCCCGCTCCTGAGCAACTTCGCGCGCAACATTCGCGCGACCAGTCCGGCAGCCCGCCTCAAGACGCCGCGCCTGTTCGGGATGATACAGGACCAGCTCGCCGGAACGCTGGGACCGGAGCGCATGGCGCTGATCGGCGAGGTCGGCGGGCCAATCAAGATCGTTAGCGACGCGCCGCTCGAGTTGCTGCCCGTCGACGGGCTGCCGCTCATGTTCCGCTACCTGTGCTCCAGGGTCTGCGCGACGCCGGGCAACGTGCTGATGTCGCAGCTGGCGCAGAACGAGGCGATCACGGTGACCCCGCAGGCTCTCAGGAAGGTGCTCGTCGTCTCCTCCTTCGAGGCCGACGATCCGCTGCGCGACGTGTTGATAGGAGCGGTGGGTCGCGGCGCCCCCGGCTGGCTTGGCAAGGTCGAGGTGGTCGTGCGCCGGGTATCGTCGCGGTCGGAGTTGGTTGACACTCTGAACGCCTCGGAAGCGCCAATCATGATCTTCGACGGCCATGGCCGGGGTAACCTCGACACGGGGATCGCCACACTCCGGATCGGGAAGGAAGACGTCGACGTTTGGCATCTACGTGGGGAGGCAAGGATTCCGCCGATCGTGATCCTGAGCGCCTGCGACACGCAGGGCATCGACGCGAGCTCGCACGCAACGGTCGGCACCGGCTTCCTCGCCGCAGGGGCGCAGACGGTGCTCGCCACTCTGCTGCCTGTTGACGGCCGCGCGTCCGCCGCCTTCGTTGCGCGCCTGATCTACCGGCTGGCCGACTTCATCCCAGCCGCGCTGAGGGCGCGGCGGCGCGTGCTCAACTGGACTGAGGTGATCAGCGGCATGCAGCAGATGCTGCTCGCCTCCGAGCTTCTCGATGTCCTGGTCGGTCCAATCACGGCCGGTTCTGCTAGGGAGCGCCTTCAGACGGAGGCCAACATCCACATCAACGGTGGCGACGGCGGCTGGTACGAGTGGCTGCACGACGCCATCGCGGCGCACCGGTGTGAAAAGCCTGAGCAGATTGCAAGGAGGGCTCTCGCGATCGTCGCCCGCTCGGAGGCAATTCGGTATGTTCAGCTAGGCAACCCGGAGAACATCCTGATCGACGACGGATCGATAGAGGACCAGATCATCCCGCGCGAGCTGAGGGCCGTAATCATGGCGGAGAACACGCACGCGGACGAGCCTTGAGGCTCAGTTGTGCTGGGAGCCGCGTGCAGTCATGCGCCAGTCGGCACGTGGCTCGCCTAGGGGCTGCCCGGGCGCTGGTGCCGGTGTCGACTGCACCGCCAACCGTTTCACGCCCCGCGTCGGATACCTAGTAAGCACGCGAGTGTCCGGCACTGCTGCCGAGGAGTTAGTCGACGAAGGTCAATTTCAGCAGGCTACTGCTCCAAAGCAGCCGTTCCGCTTTCCACCAGTTTTTCAGCATTCCTACCGACATCATGAGGTCGGTGGTCAAACTGCCTTATAGGACAATGTGTCGTTCATTTCTGATAACTGGGATGGATAGGTCGAACCCCGCCCCCTGCGACATTTGCCAGGACGGGGTGAGTGAACGCGATCAACCGGTCCTGCAGTTCTATCGCCAGGTAATCCGGGTGCCAGCCAAAGACCGCAGACTTACCGCCCTGCCCGCGTTCGATCCTCGATAGCTGCGACGCGGATATGCCACTGTAGCGCGCCAGATCCGACAGGCTCCATCCCAATGCGATGCGCCCTGCCCTCAATGCTCGACAGAGAGTGTCGCGCTGCAGATCCTGCAGCGTGTCAGGTATCCGCCGAGGTGGTGAGCGCGTCACACCGGGCTCGGCAACATCAGACCAGTCGATCCCGAAAATGTCGATGATTGCCTCCAGCGTCTCGGAGCGTGGCCAGGCTCGGTCATGCTCAATCCGCGACAGCGTTACCCGGCTAATGCCGACGCGGTGTGCGAAGAGCTTGGGCGGCAGGGGCGCATCGGTGCCTGTGCCGGCCAGCCGGTGCACCCGGATGATCTGGCCGAGGTTGTCCTTGAGCCTGGCATAGCCAGGCGGGAGGCGCATCCGGGCGGGCTTTCGAGGAGCCATCGAAATAGGATCTAACGATTGTGTATCGTTGATGCACGCCTGAAT
>Ga0308159_1004347_pt1 | contig 13052 bp, 10 predicted proteins | sample PhyCR1_FD_201040 | JGI IMG/M metagenome (GOLD analysis project Ga0308159, IMG submission 201040) | Phyllosphere microbial communities from UC Gill Tract Community Farm, Albany, California, United States - DLSLC.R1 | ecosystem: Host-associated > Plants > Phyllosphere > Unclassified | place: USA...
GAAGGGCCCGTGGCCGCCCTCATCGCGGAGCTGCGCGCCTACCAGGCCGAGCTGGAAGTGCAGAACAAGGTCCTGCGCTACAGCCAGGCCGCGGCCGAAAGCGCTTCCGAACGTTTCGAGACGCTCTTCGCCAGCGTGCCGCTGGCCCTCATGGTGCTCGACGAGCACGACATGGTGGTGCAGGCCAACTCGATGGCGCACCGCTGCTTCCAGCCCACCGAGGCCGACCGGCCGCTCACCTCGCTGATGCCGTTCGTGTGCTCGGACGACGCCGACCGCGTGCGCGACACCTTCGCGCAGGCACGCGACCAGGGCCACGGCGAGGCCAGCGAAGTGGTGTTCCCGATCGGCCGGCACGGCGCGGGCATCACGGGCGACCTGTACATCGCGCGCATCGAGGCCCCGCAGGCGGACGGCGCCCCCGCCCAATTGCAGTACCTCTGCGCGGTGGTGGACCAGGGCCCGCTCGTGGCCGAGCGGCGCGCCCTGCAGCAGAGCGCCGCGGCCCTGCAGGAGCGCAATGCGCAGCTCTACGCCAGCGAGCGGCGCCTGGAGGCCGTGATCAATTCCGCGCTGGACGCCATCATCTGCGTGGACCAGCACCAGCGCATCACCGTCTTCAATCCCACGGCCGCTGCGCTGTTCCAGTGTTCCACCGCCGACGCGCTCGGCAGCCCGCTCGACCGCTTCCTGCCCGATGCCGTCCAGGCGCTCGCGTTCGCCCAACTGGCCACCCAGGCGGTGCTCGGCGAGATGGTGGCCCTCACCGCCAGCGGCAAGGAACTGGCGGTGGAAGTGAGCGTGTCGTTCGAGCGGCATGCCGAGGGCGAGACCACCACGGTGTTCGCGCGCGACCTCACCGGCCGCAAGAAGGCCGAGGCGCACCGCAGCGAGCTGGAAGCGCAACTGCGCGAATCGCACAAGATGCAGGCCGTGGGCACCATGGCCGGCGGCATCGCCCACGATTTCAACAACATCCTGAGCGCCATCCTCGGCAACGTCGAGCTGGCCAAGGCCGACTGCGCCGCCGATGCGCCGGCGCTGGAGAGCCTGCGCGAGATCGAAAAGGCCGGCCGGCGCGCGCGCGACCTGGTGCGGCAGATCCTCACCTTCAGCCGCAACGAGCCGCCGCAGCGCACCGCCGTGCCCGTGTCGGAGGCCGTGCACGACACCGAGCGCCTGCTGCGCGTGACGCTGCCGCCCGCCATCGAGCTGCGCCTGCAGATCGACGCGCCCCTGCCCGCCATGCTCGCCGACGCCACCCAGGTCGAACAGGCGCTGCTGAACCTCTGCACCAACGCGATCCACGCCATCGGCGACGCGCGCGGCACGGTGCGGGTGGAAGCCTCGGCCACGCAGCCCGACCAGCGCCTGTGCGAGCGGCTCGCCCTGCCCCCCGGCGAGTACGTGGTGATCAGCGTGATCGACAACGGCCCGGGCATGGACGCCGCCACGCAGCAGCGCATCTTCGAGCCGTTCTTCACCACCAAGCCCGTCGGCCAGGGCACCGGCCTGGGGCTGGCCGTGGTGCACGGGGTGATGCGCACCCACGGCGGCGCGGTGGACGTGCAGAGCGCGCCTGGCGAAGGCAGCCGCTTCACGCTCTACTTCCCTGCGGTGCCGCAGGCCCCCGCCGCCGCGCCAGCACCCGAACGGGACCGGCCTGCCGCCGCCGCGCGGCCGGCCCCCGCGCCCGCTACCGCCCCGCGCGAAGCCGGGACCGATGCAGGTGCGGAGGCCGCCAGCACCGCACCGCCCCCGCCCCCGCCCGCACAGGCCAGCCCGCCCGAGCGCCAGCACCACGTGATGTACGTGGACGACGACCAGGCGCTGGTCTTCCTCGTGCAGCGGCTGCTGCGCCGGCGCGGCTACCGCGTGAGCGGCTTCACCGATCCGCGGGAGGCGGCCGTGGCGCTGGCCGGCGACCCGCAGGCCTACGACCTCGTGGTGACCGACTACAACATGCCCGGCTACTGCGGCGTGGATCTGGTGCGCGAGGCCAAGCGCATCCGCGCCGACCTGCCCGTGGCGCTCGCCTCGGGCCACGTCACGGCCGAGATCGAGCGCGATGCGCTGGCCGAGGGCGCGAATGCGCTGATCCACAAGCCCAACGACGTGGACGAGCTGTGCGCCACGGTGCACCGGCTGGTGCACGGCTCCGCGACGTGAGCGCCGTGAGCGGTCCCGCGCCGGACGGCGGCGCGCAGCCGCCCCTGCCCGAATGCCTCTACGCCGATGGCGACCTCATCGTGCTCGCCAAGCCCGCGGGCCTGCTCTGCGTGCCCGGCCGCGGCCCGGACAAGCAGGACTGCCTGAGCGCCCGCGCCGCGCGCCAGTGGCCCGGTGCCTGCGTGGTGCATCGCCTCGACCAGGCGACTTCGGGCCTCGTGCTGATGGCGCTCCATGCCGGGGCGCAGCGCGCGCTCGGCCACGCCTTCGCCGCGCGGGAGGTGCACAAGCGCTACGTGGCGGTGGTGCACGGGAGCCAGGGCACCGTCCCGGACGGCCCCTGGCAGGCGATCGATCTTCCCATCGCCGCCGACTGGGAGCGCCGTCCGCTGCGCGTGGTGGACCCGCAGCACGGCAAGCCGAGCCTCACGCGCTGGCGGCCGGCGCCGGCCACCGAAGGCGCCCCGGCACCGGCGCCCGACACCCTGCGCGTGCTGCTGGAGCCCGTCACCGGCCGCACGCACCAGCTGCGCGTCCACATGGCGGCCATCGGCCATCCGATCCTGGGCGATGCGCTCTACGCGCCGCCGTCCGTCCAGGCCCGCGCGCCGCGGCTGCTGCTGCACGCGCAGCAGATCGCGTTCGCGCATCCGCGCACCGGCGCTCCCCTGTCCTTCCATCTGCCCGCGCCGTTCTGAGCAGGCCGCCGCAGTACCATCGCGGCACCATGCAAGGCACTTCCCTCCCCTCGTCCTCCGCGGCTGCGGCCTCCCCCTCGGAGCCGCGCCCGCTCGTCATCCTCACCGGCGCCTCGCGCGGCATGGGCCTGGCCATGGCCCGGCAGCTGCTGCAGCAAGGCCATGCGCTCGTCACGCTCGCCCGCGCCACCAGCGGCGAGCTGGCCGGCATCGCGCAACAGGCCGGCGCGCCGCTCGAACAGTGGGAGCAGGATCTCGCGGACGGCGCCGCTGCCGCCGGGCGCCTGCGCCAGTGGCTCACGGCCCGGCCGGCCGGCAGCTACGCGAGCGCCACGCTCATCAACAACGCGGGCGTGGTGCCCCGCATCGCCCCGCTGTCGGACTGCGAACCGGCCGATCTCGCGAATGCGCTGCGCGTCGGGCTCGAAGCGCCGATGCAGCTCACCGCCGCGTTCCTCGCCGCCACGCGCGGCTGGGGCGTGCCGCTCAAGGTGCTGAACATCTCGTCCGGCCTCGGGCGCCGCGCCATGGCGTCGCAATCGGCCTACTGCGCGGCCAAGGCCGGCATGGACCACTTCACGCGCTGCCTCGCGCTCGATGAAGCGCAGCGGCCTGGCGGCGCCCGGGTATGCTCGCTGGCTCCCGGTGTGATCGACACCGACATGCAGGTCCATCTGCGCGCCGCCGACCCGGCCGCTTTTCCCGACCAGCAGAACTTCGCCAACCTCAAGACGGATGGCGCACTGACCTCGCCCGATGACGCCGCCGCGCGCGTGCTCGCCTGGCTCGCCCGCCCGGACTTCGGCGACACCCCCGTGGCCGACGTGCGGCAGCCCTGAGGCCCTCGCGCTGCCGGGCCGCGCCCGGCCATCGCGAAGATTCCGCCGCGCTTAGCGCTTGCCCGGTTGCGCGCGGCCTCCCGGCACGCCAAGAATGGCGGCCACCGCATACGAAGTATTTCCTTCCGGAGACAAACCACCCATGATCCGCACCGCGATTTCTTTCGCCGCCCTCGCCTTCGCGCTGGGCACCGCCACGGCCCAGACGGCCCCGTCCGCCGCGCCCCCCGGCAATGCCTACCCCGCCAAGCCCGTGCGGCTCATCGTGCCCTTCCCGCCCGGCGGCGGCACCGACATCCTCTCGCGCCTCGTCGCGACCAAGCTCACCGAGACCCTGCACTGGACGGTGGTGCCCGACAACCGCGCCGGCGCCGGAGGCACCATCGGCATCACCGAGACCGTCAAGGCCGCGCCCACGGGCTACGACCTCGTCATGGGCCAGAAGGACAACCTCGTCGTCGCGCCCTACCTCTACAAGAACCTGCCCTGGGACCCGACCAGAGACCTCGTGGCCATCGCGCACGTGGCCTACACCCCGGTGATCATCGCCACCAGCGCCAATTCGCGCTTCAAGACCCTGGCCGACGTGGTGGCCGCCGCGCGCGCCGAACCCGGCAAGGTCACCTATGGCTCGCCCGGCAACGGCACCACGATCCACCTCGCGGGCGACCTGTTCGAGAAGGCCGCGGGCATCAAGCTCAGCCACATTCCCTACAAGGGTTCCAACCCGGCCCTGATGGACGCGATGGCCGGCAACGTGGACCTGCTGGTGTCCTCCGTGCCCTCGGCCATGGGCCAGATCAAGTCCGGCAAGCTGCGCCCGCTGGCCGTGACCTCCATCAAGCGCAGTTCCTCGCTGCCCGACGTTCCCACCGTGGCCGAATCGGGCTACAAGGGCTTCGACGTCAGCTCCTGGTACGGCATCTTCGCGCCCGCGGGCACGCCGGCCGGCGTGGTCGCCACCGTGAACACCGAGGTCAACAAGCTGCTCGCCCAGCCGGACATGCGCGCCGCCATCCAGGCCCAGGGCGCCGAGCCGGAGTCGATGAGCAGCGCGCAATTCTCGACGCTGCTCAAGACCGACTATGCGAAGTGGAAGGGCATCGTGGAGGCGTCGGGCGCGAAGATCGAGTAAGGGCAACCGCGGCGCAGCCGCGGGGCAGCGCGCGGTTCACGCCGGGGCCCGCGCGTCCGGCACCCCGGCCTCTTCCCGCGCGATGATGAAATCGATCAGGGCGCGCACCGCCGGCGTCTGGTAGCGGTCGGGCACGTGCAGCAGGAATTTCTGCGTCGACAGGAAATCGAGCGCATCCGGCTCCAGCGCCAACAACTGCAGACCGCCGCGCGCGACCGCTGTCTCCACCATGTAGTCGGGCATCAGCCCGACCCCCAGCCCCTGCGATATGGCGTCCAGCAGGAAGTGGAAGTTCGCGGAGATGAGGCGCGGCCGGATGCGCGCGACGCGCCGGCTCGTCCCCTGCACCCAGGTGGTCCGCAAGCGCTCGCTGGTCTGCGACGAAGCGATCAGCGGCAGCGCCCGCAGCGCCTCCAGGTCCTGCGGCCGGCCGTGCCGCTCCAGGAACGCCGGGGCCGCGCACGCCACGTAGCGCACCGTGCCCAGCCGGCGGGCCACGAGCTGCGCCGGGGGCTCGGCCATGACGCGCACGGCGAAATCGATCGATCCCTTCACCAGGTCTTCGAGATCGTTGTTGAAGATCGCATGCAGGGCGATGTCCGGATGCGTGCGCATGAACTCCGTGAGCCACGCCGACATGCGCAACTGGCCATAGCCGATCGGCACGCCCAGCCGCACCGTTCCCTGCAGCCCCTTGCCCAGGTCGTTCACCACTTCGTCGGCCGCCATGACCTCGTGGCGCATCGCCAGGCCGTGCTCGTAGAGCTTGAGCCCGATCTCGGTGGGAACCAGCTCCCGCGTGGTCCTGCGCAGCAGTTGCACGCCCAGCTGGCGTTCGAACCGGTTGATCCGCTGGCTGACGTTGGCACGGCTCATGCCGAGGGCCGCCGCCGCCCGGCTCAGGTTGCCGGCCTCGATGATGTCCACCAGCAGGCCCAGGGCTTGCACATCCATTGTCAACCTCCAGTTAGCATAACCATCACCAATTTCGCACGATTGTAAATTTTTACGAACGTCCGAATAATCGGGGTCCAACGCCGCCGGCAGCCCGCCTGCCGCGGCCTCTTCTTCGTCCGTTGCTTCCCTCCCTCCGCCCACGATGCACCCCGGCACCCCCGCCCCCCTCCCGCTCTCCGGCCTGCGCGTCCTCGATCTGTCGCGCGTGCTGGCCGGCCCGATGTGCGCCATGGCCCTGGCCGACCTGGGTGCCGACGTGGTCAAGGTGGAGCATCCCGAGCGCGGCGACGACACGCGCGACTGGGGCGTGCGCATCGGCGCGCGCAATACGTCGTACTTCAACAGCGCGAACCGCAACAAGCGCTCCATCGCGCTCGATCTGCAGGACGAGGCAGGCCTCGCGGTCGCACGGCGCCTGGCCGCGCGGGCCGACGTGGTGATCGAGAACTTCAAGCCGGGCGGGGCCGACCGGCTGGGGCTCGGCTACGCCGAGCTGAGCGCGTCGAACCCGCGCCTGGTCTATTGCTCGATCTCGGGCTATTCGCGTGCCACGGCCGAAGCGCAGCGCCCCGGCTACGACCTGGTGGTACAGGGCGAGGCCGGGATCATGGCCATGAACGGCGAAGAGGGACAGGGCCCGCTCAAGTTCGGCGTGGCTGCGGTGGACATGTTCACCGGCATGTACGCGGGCCAGGCGATCCTCGCGGCGCTGTACGAACGCCATGCGACCGGGCGGGGCCGCCACGTTCAGATGGCCCTCTACGACTGCGGGCTGATGATCACTTCCTACTACGGCATGGAGGCGCTGCTGCGGGACGGCGACCCCCCGAAATTCGGCAACGCGCATCCGGCGATCGTGCCCTACGGCGTGTTCGACGCGAGCGACGGGCCGGTCGTCATGACCGTGGGCAACAACGGCCAGTTCGAACGCTTCTGCCGCGACGTGGTGGGCCGGCCGGAATGGGTGGCCGACGAACGCTTCGCCACCAACACCGCCCGCTCCGCGCACCGCGCCGTGCTGCTGCCCATGGTCCGCGAGGCGCTGCTGGGATTCAGCCGGCGCGAACTGCTCGCCCGCCTGGAGCAGGCCCACATCCCCTGCGGCGAAGTGCTCGGCATGCATGCCGCGCTGAACTCTCCGCGCACGGAAGCCGCGGGCCTGCTGCACCGCTACGAGGACACCGAGGCGGGCGCGCAGGCGGTGCTGTCGCCCCCCTACGTGATGGACGGCGAACGCCTGCGCGTGCGCCGCACGCCGCCCCGCCTGGGCGAGCACACCGACGAGATCCTGCGCGAACTGCAGGCCCTGGAAGACGCGGCGGCGGCCGGCTGAGGCCGGACGCTGCCCCGCCGGCGCGGCCCCCGCGGCCGCACCGGCGCAGACGACGATTCATTCAACAAGGAGACAAGCATGCACGCCCATCCGACCACCCCCCTCACCCGCCGACGGCTGCTCCAGGCCGGCGCGGCCGCAGCCTTGGCGGGCACCGGCCTGCCCGTCCTGGCAGCGGAAGAGGCCTGGCCTGCCAAGATCGTCAAGATGGTGGTGGCCTTCCCCGCCGGCGGGCCGACCGACACGGCCGCGCGCATCGTGTCGCAGAAGCTCGCCGACCGGCTTGGTACCGCGATCGTGGTGGACAACCGCCCCGGCGCCTCGGGTTCGGTGGGCACGGGGTCGTTCATTAAGTCGCCCCCGGACGGCAACACCCTGTCGATGTTCGGCATGCCCGCGCTGCTGGCGCCGCTCATGTACAACAACAACGCCTACGACGTGGAGAAGGATTTCCAGTGCGTGTCCACGGTGTACGACCTGCCCATGGCCATCGTCGTGAACCCGTCGGTGATGCAGGGCGTGGATTCCGTCCAGGCGATGATCGCGCAGGCGAAGGCGGCCAAGCCGGCGTTGAACTACACCAGCTCCGGCACGGGCAGCTTCGGCCACCTGGCGATGGAGCAACTGAAGGATCTGGGCGGCTTCGACATGCAGCACGTGCCCTACCGCGGCAGCGCGCCCGCCGTCACCGACCTGCTCGGCGGGCAGCTGGGCATCATGTTCGCCGACGTGGTCGCGGCCCTGCCGCACATCCGCGCCGGCAAGCTGCGGGCGATCGCGCTCAGCTCGCCGCGCGGCCGGCTGCTGCTGCCGGGCGTCAAGACGATCTCCGAGCAGGGCTTCCCGAATTTCGACTTCGACTCCTGGGGCGGGATCATCGCGCCGCTCGGCACGCCGCCCGCCGTGAGTGCGCGCCTGAACCGCGAACTCAAGGACATCCTCTCGAACGACAAGGACGTGCAGGAAAAACTGCTGCAGGCCGGGGCCATCGCCGCCTACCAGCCCGCGGACGCCATGCGCAAGCGCCTCTCGACCGACCGGGCCCGCTGGACGAAGGTCGCGAAGGACAAGAACATCAGCGCGGCGACCTGAGGGCCTGCGCCCGGGCCGGCCCCTGGCCATGAAAAAACGGCTCCCGCGGGAGCCGTTCTTGATGGGACGCCTGCGGGATCAGTCCCGCACCACCAGCACCGGCGTGCGCACCGCGCCCAGCACGCGCTGCGTGACGCTGCCCAGCACCAGCTTCTCCAGCCCGCGGCGGCCGTGCGACCCCATCACGATCAGGTCGGCACCCGTGCTCTCCAGCGCCTGCAGGATGCCGTCGTGCACGGCATGGCCTTCACCGATCACCGTGTTCACGGTCACGCCGGCTTCTTCCATCGCCTTGCGGGTGGCGTCGAGCGCGGTGTTGGCCTCGGCGGTGGCGGCGTTCATGTACTGCGACTGCCCGTAGGCGAAATCCGCGCCCACGCCGGTGAAGGGGTACGGGTCCACCACGTACACGGCGGTCACCTGGGCGCCGAAGGCCTTGGCGAGGCCGGCGGCCTTGGCCACGGCCGTCATGGAAGTGGGCGATCCGTCCACCGGAATCAGGATGTGCTTGAACATGGACTTCTCCTTCGTTGATGGTTGTGGAAATGACGGCACCAGTGTGCCGCAATGGGCCGCAGCAGGGTTGATTCGCATCAAGCCGGTGGGGTTGCAGCCTCGTCCTGCTGGAAGCCGCCGCGCCGGCAGGTGACCACGAGCGTGTCGCGGAAGCCGGCACCCTCGCCCAGGGGCTGGATCGGCGTGGTCTCGTGGATCATGCGCGCGTCGTCCAGCAGCATCAGCGACCAGGGCTCGCTGAGCGTGAAGCGGTGGCCGCTCGGGCCGGCCGCCTCGAAGATGCGGGTCTCGCCGCCCTTCACGCCCTGGCGGCCCACGAGGAACACGGCCACGAGGTCGACGCCGTCGCGGTGCGCGCCCTCCGGTGTCGGCCGGCCGATGCCGTCGGTGGTGTCGATGCGGAACTGGTGCGCCTCCAGGAACCACGGCTCGGGCTGCTCCGCCAGCGCCTCCTGCGACAGGCGGGCCAGCGCGGCGAGCAGCGCGCGCCAGGCCGGTTGCGCGGTGGTGGCGTCCAGCATGGGCGCGAACCAGCGCTGCATGCCGCCGTGCAGGGCGTTGTAGTCGATCGGCTGCCAGTGCGCGCGGTGCGGTACCTGCCTCACGTCCTCCGCCCCCGGCCCCTCGGCCACGAAGCAGGAATGCCGGCGCCGGCGGTAGCGGCCGCCATCCTTCAGGAACTCGTCGGGCGGCAGGGCCGGCCAGTCGGCATGCAGCGCCTGCAGTTGCGCGAGCGGCACGCCGATCCACGCGGCGGTGTCTTCGGGCCGCAGCACGGCGTAACCGGTACTGCGCAGGTGCGGGGCGACCTGCCCGGGCGGCAGGTACGGCGGGGGAAAGGTGATGTGCGCCATGGTGCGGGAAGCTTAACGCCCTGCGCGCGTGCCGGCTGCAGTAGCATGCATGCCGCCGCGGCTGCCGCCCGGCCGAGCCCCCAGGAGATTCCCATGGCCCATGAACGCCGCAACTATGTCCGCGTCGCCTTCGAGGCGCCCGCCCGCCTTGCCGTGAGCGGCCACGGCACCTTCGAGGTGCAGGTGCTCGACGTCTCGCTGCGCGGCGCGCTGGTGGAGCTTCCCGCGGGCCAGTCCCTGCCGCAGGGCGTGGCCTGCGCGCTCTCCATTCCGCTGATGGAAGGCCAGGAGCAGATCGCGATGTCCGGAGAGCTGGCGCACATGGAAGGCAGCTGCGCGGGCCTGCAGGGCGACACGATCGACCTCGACAGCGTCACCCACCTGCGCCGGCTGATCGAACTGCAGCTGGGGGATGCGGCCCTGCTGGAACGCGACCTGCAGGCGCTGGTGTCGGGCCACCGGGGCCGCGGCGTGCCCGCCCAGCCGGCCATGGGGCACTGAGCGCCTGCGGGGGGCGGCGCCCCCGGCGTGCGCCGGGGAGTCAGTGCGCCGGCGCCTCCGCGGCGGCCGGGGCCGCGGCCTCCGCCTCCTGCAGCTGCCGCCACATCACCTTGCCGCTGCCGCTCTTGGGCAGCGCGTCGGCGAACTGCACCACGCGCGGCACCTTGTAGACGGCCATGTTGTCGCGGCACCAGGCGACGATGTCGGCCTCGGACACCTGCCCCCGGTGCGAGGGCCGCAGCACCACCACGGCCTTGACCGTCTCGCCGCGGTAGCTGTCGCGCGCGGAGATCACGCAGGCTTCCTGGATGGCGGGGTGGCGGAACATCAGCGCCTCGACCTCGGCGGGCCACACCTTGAAGCCGCTCGCGTTGATCATGCGCTTCAGACGGTCGGTGATGAAGAAATAGCCCTCCTCATCCACGCGGCCCAGGTCGCCGGAACGGAAGAAGCGCTTGCCATCGAGTTCGATGAAGGCCGCCTCGGTCGGCACGGGCAGCTTCCAGTAGCCGCTGAACACGCCGGGCCCGTGGATGACGATCTCGCCCTGCTCGCCCGTGGGTACTTCCTGCAGCGTGTCCGGATCGATCACCCGGGCATCCGTGCTGATGAAGGGAATGCCCAGGCACTGCTGCTTGGGCCGGTCCGGCGGATTGGTGTGCGACGGCGCGGCGGTCTCGGTCAGGCCGTAGCCCTCGGAGTAGCGCAGGCCGAACTGATCCAGCAGCCGCTGCGCGACGGCCTGCGGCATCGCCGCCCCGCCGCCGCCGATGTAGACCAGGCTGGAGAGGTCGTACCCCCCGAAATGCGGGCTCGCCATCAGGTCGATCACCATGGTGGGGATGTTCGTCCAATTGGTGACGCGGTAGCGCGAGATGAGCCGGCCCGCCAGGTCGCGGTCCCAGCGCGGCATCATCACCAGCGTCGCACCGGCGTAGATGGACGAATGCATCAGGCTGACCATGCCGGTGATGTGGAACATCGGCACCACGGCCAGGGTCACGCTCTCGGACGTGGCCGTGCCCCAGAGCGCGCTGGCGACCGCGTTGTGCATGATGCTGCGGTGCGGATGCATGCAGCCCTTGGGCAGCCCGGTGGTGCCGCTGGTGTAGGGCAGCACGGCGAGATCGTCCGGGCCGGCCTCGGGCGCGGGGATCGCGTCCCGGCAGGCCAGGGCCTCGCGCCAGGCATGCACCGCGCCGCCGTCGAGCGCCGGCAGCGGCCGGGCGGTACAGAGCCAGTCGCGCCAGGCCTCCGGCATGGCCTGCGCCTCTTCCGATGCCGGATCGAAGGCATCCGCGAACTGCGACACCACCAGGTGCTGCAGCCGCCGGTCGGCAGGGAGCGCATTGCTCGCGGCGGCCAGCTCGGGCGCGAGGTCGGCCGTGGTGATGGCCACGCGCGCATCCGGATCGGTGATGTAGTGCTTGAGCTCTTCCGCGCGGTTCATCGGATTGACGGGCACCACGACGGCGTCGGCACGCAGGATGGCGAAGTGCGCGATGACCAGCTGCGGGCAGTTCTGCATGCACAGCAGCACCCGGTCGCCCCGGCGCACGCCCGACGCGCGCAGGTGCGCGGCCAGGCGCTCCGCCGCGTCCGCCAGCGCCCGGTAGCCCAGCCGCGCGCCGAAGAACACCAGCGCCGGCTTGTCCGGGTAGCGCCGGGCATTGATGGCCAGGTTGCTCCACAGGGAGGTGGCGGGCGGGGTGAGGGAGTGCGGCAGGCGCTTGGGCCAGTGGGCGTAGTGGACTTGTGGAGCAGGCATGGGACGGGAGATTTCCAGAGTTTCCATGGATCGAAACGAAGCCCCCATCGTGGGCCGCATGCGCCGCACCCGTATTGGGGATGGCCCCTAGGCTCCGTCACCCAGGCGACGCGCGGCCGGCGCTTTGGCCAAGGCGCCCCGGGGACGTTGCGGGACCCGGCGTTTTTGTAACCGCTTGTCCCACAGGCCCCGTTCCGGGCCAGCGGGGCAGCCAGGGCCTTTCCCCATGAACGACAATGCGGGCTGCGTCTGCGCGCCACCGTGCCCCGCCCTCCGCCGGGCCGGCGGCGCCGCAGCTTTTTTCCCGCACCTTCATCGCTATTTCATGCCGGCCCGCGCGGTGCTGCGCGCGGTCACGGCCTGCGGCCCATGGACTCCATGAACATTGTCATCCTCGACGACTACCAGGACGCCGTCCGCAAACTCCATTGCGCCGCGCGCCTCGACGCCTACACCGCCAAGGTCTACACCAACACCGTCAAGGGCCTCGGCCAGCTCTCCGTGCGCCTCAAGGACGCCGACATCATCGTGCTCATCCGCGAGCGCACGCAGATCACGCGGCAGCTCGTGGAGAAGCTGCCCCGCCTCAAGCTGATCGCCCAGACCGGCAAGGTGGGCGCGCACGTCGACGTGGCCGCCTGCACCGAGCGCGGCATCGCCGTCGCCGAAGGCGTGGGCTCCCCGGTGGCGCCGGCCGAGCTCACCTGGGCGCTGATCATGGCGGCCATGCGCCGCCTGCCCCAGTACATCTCCAACCTGAAGCACGGCGCCTGGCAGCAATCGGGCCTGCGCTCGGCCTCGATGCCGCCGAACTTCGGCGTCGGCACCGTGCTGCGCGGCAAGACCCTCGGCATCTGGGGCTACGGCCGCATAGGGCAGATCGTCGCGGGCTACGGCCGCGCGTTCGGCATGAACGTGCGCGTCTGGGGCCGCGAGGCGTCGCGCGCGCAGGCGCTCAGCGACGGCCTGCAGGTGGCGACCACGCGCGAGGAATTCTTCTCGCAGTGCGACGTGGTCTCGCTGCACCTGCGGCTCAACGACGACACCCGCGGCATCGTGCGCCTGGAGGACCTCTCCTCCATGAAACCCAACGCCCTGCTCGTGAACACCTCGCGCGCCGAGCTGATCGAGCCCGACGCCCTGATCGCCGCCCTGAACCGCGGTCGCCCCGGCATGGCCGCCGTGGACGT
>Ga0308159_1004352_pt1 | contig 13042 bp, 11 predicted proteins | sample PhyCR1_FD_201040 | JGI IMG/M metagenome (GOLD analysis project Ga0308159, IMG submission 201040) | Phyllosphere microbial communities from UC Gill Tract Community Farm, Albany, California, United States - DLSLC.R1 | ecosystem: Host-associated > Plants > Phyllosphere > Unclassified | place: USA...
CCAGCCCTGCAGTCTAATAGCGGCAGCGTTCAGATACTCGCCGACCTTCACACCATCGCGTGTGAGGGTTGGTTGTAGGAGGCTATCTATCTTTTGAACTACTTCAATCGCTTCCTTCTGGCTGCCTGTGTCGATGAGTAGTTTGACGATGGAAAACGCTGAGCTGGGCTCCACAATCAGGTGCCCATGGCGAAGGATGTGACGCAGCGCTTGGTCAGTCTTCCCAAGCGCGATTAGAGCTTCAGCAGCGAGGCGAGCCGACTGCGCAAATAGCGTGTCGTACCGAAACGTGAGCCGCTGCGAAAGAAGCAGCAAACGAACAATCTCAGTCGCGGTTCCTAGGCGAGTGGCCGCCTCAAGCGAGTCCTCGATGTCCCCAAGCAGGACATCTGGTTCAGCTCCGAGAAGCACGGACCGGTCCACCCACTCCTGCTGGCAGCCGTCTATGGCTGCCAGCTGTCTCGTCCTGTCGGCAAGAAGACCGTGGAAAACTCTGTTCAGTTCTCCGTAGTTCCCGCTGTCCGGAAGCTTGCAGTAGTCGGCGAGCCGACCTTGCACCCAGGCACTCTGGGCCAAAGTCTTGTGAACCACGAAGTCAGAGAATGAAGAGTGGTAGACCTCGGTGGTGCCTGGTCCAGTCAGCAGATGCCGGATTCGTGTGATGGTCGGAACGAAGGCGGCTGACTCAGGGGTCGTCAGCATGACTAGCAGGTCAGGTGTCGAAATTCCCCAACGCAACCGCGCGATAATCCCAAGCAGATTGACAGCATCAGCGTCCGTCAGGAGCTGTGCCCAGATCGTCTCGTAGTAGTCCTCGATTGCTCCGCTGAACGGCGACAGCGATTCAAGGTCTTCCTCACTGGCCCCACCATTGACCAAGTCGACGAGGTATCGGAGGTACAGCGGGTGGCCCTGGGCCCTTTCACAAAGGGCGGAGACCAGCTTCGGCGATACCTTGTCCTGGTTCAGCGTCGAAGCACAGAGTCTGTACTGGATGCTGTCGTCTAAGACGGGCAACGTCAGGCGGTCCGCGCGCTGGAAAATGGGAGTGAGATTGCCCGCAATGGCGTCCAGTCCAGCTCCCACAAGCACGACTCGCAGCCCTCGCGGAATAGTTGTCGGTAAGAGCCCGATGAAGCGCTGCAGAGCGGTACCGCCGAGGGCAGCAGCCTCATTCACGCCATCTATGAACAGCACTCCAACCTTGCTTTCGTTTGCGCAGCGCTGAGCCAATGATTGAAGCGTTTGGTGCGTCGTCTGGATGAGTTGCGCATAGGTTGCCTGCGACAGCCGAGCCGGTCGGCCAGTGGCAAGTAACGACAGCAGCGATGTCAGCCAATCAACGAATACCTCCGGTTGCGCCTGGAGAGCCGCTGTCGAGCCTCGACTGCGATCGGAGAAGGCGTAGACGCCCAGAACTTCGATGTCATTGGCGTCCGGCCTGAAGCTCTTGCAGTAGGTAGACTTGCCGATGCCATGGGCGCCGTCCAGAAATAGGTACCCACCACCTGCCTTGGCAAGGCTTGATTCAAATGTCTCGTCGAATGTGGGGCGCTCGGCAAACGGATAAGCGCCTTCCTCGGATGCATCTTCATCTGGGAGGAGGTTGTTGTCGGAAAGGAAGCAGCGCAAAACAGCCATACTCACGGCGCCAAGAGAGTTGTCGACGCTGACGCGCAGCAAGCCTTGGCAGCCATCTGCAGTCATGAGCGCGGCGCCGGACATGCCGCGGTAATCCGATAGTGCCGTCTCCGAGCTCACCGACAGATCGAGGTCGATGCCGTTGGCCAGCTCGCTCAGTGCCTGCTGAACCGTCCCTTCAAGAACTTGGCCTATCTGCAGCTTGACAACCGGGTATCCGAAGGCGTTCCATCGTGTGCCTGGTCGAGGTCCGGAGACCACAAAAGGCACAGGTTCGGCTTCGGCAGGTGTTGGAAGCCTCAGCACGCAAATATCGAGGTCTGCGTCGAAGGCCACTAAGACGGCTTGATGCTTTGAGGCGGACTGGCTGACTCCGAATCTGACCTCAACGCTGGTCCCTCGCGGGACCGCCTCGCCGAGACAGTGGTAGGCCGACAAGACCTGATCGGCCGAAATGAGCCACCCTGTGCCGGCTTCGCCGGTGCCTATGATCTGGCAGGTTGCCAGTTTCACTTCCTCTTCAGTCATTTTTTCTCACTAGATGTGGATCCAGTCGCCGTGAACGACCTCAACGTTGAACTTGGCGCCAGACCTTGACTTGTGTGCACGAAGTCGAGTCGATGAGGAGGTTTCGTAGTTGAAGTAAATCGTTCGCTCAAACGTCGCAGGCCTGTCGACGATTTCGGCGAGTACTTCAAAGTCTGGGTGGTTGTGTGCCGATCCATTAGACGAGACTAGAAAAATAGGAGCGTCAATGAACGACAGGAGGTCCACGCTTGTATTGTGAAGGCTGCCGTGATGGGACACCTTGATAGCGCCGAACATGTGTAGAGCATTACCCCGGTGTATCCGTTTGAGCTCTGCAACAATGTCCTGGGCCCAAGCGTCGCCGAGCAGGAGCAGTCGCTTTTCTCCCGCCACGACGACGGCGGCGATGGAGCTGCCATTGGTAGGTGACACGTCAGGTACGTACAGCTCAGCGAGCCTTTTGGACCCTCCAGCCGAGATGGTCTTGACCGTCGCCGGCATCGGTTCGCGAGCAGACGCACAGAGCATCTCATAGGCATCTTCCACAAGGGCATCGACCGCTGCCCCGCCTCTGTAGGAGAGCTTTCGCATCTGCGCAAGCCACCAAGAGCGCAGTTCCTCTAGTCTGGCCACCGGTGGCCCGATCAACTGGACCTGAACGCCGTTTGGCAAGGTGTGCGTAGGCCGTTCGCTCGTGATGCATGTGGTGCCATCACTAGAGTTCCAGAGGTAGCCTTGTTCCTTGAGAAGCCTCGCTAACGAGCTTCCTTGTTTGGCGCTGATGGGGTTAACCGCCGGCCCTGGGGCAGGTGGCAGGAGAAATCCTCGTCTCTGTATCGCCTCCAAAAGCTGGCGGTCGGAAGAATTGTCGGGAGCGCCGGGCGAGGACGGCAACGATCTGAGGCTGTTGTGCCAGACCTCTTTGACCTCAACGATGCTGCGAGCTCCTCGAGGGCCGTTCGAGGAGAGGAACGTTAAAAGTCCGCCGATGTGGTCTTTATCAATGTGGGTGCAGATGAGCAGATCTAACGCATCACCGGCGCTGGCAAGCTGTTGCAGATCATCCCGAACGTAGTCGTTGAAAGTGCTCGCATAGCCTGCGTCGATTAGGATGTGTGCCCCTGAGGCATAGACAAGAAAGGAATCGCCGTTCTTTGCCGGGTACATCTTCAGTTTAAGCATGCGCTGTTTCGGCTTTAGTGGGAGTCGCGCGCGGGCGCTGACCTATTATGCGTTCTCAGCCGAGCTGACCATGGCGTTCTAGGATTCGCATCAAGACGCCGTTCGCGTGCCTGAAATTTTCGCGCTGGTCGCGAAGCTCGTAGGCCCATTTTGCGCCATGGAAGAGATTGTTGCGTAGGCGCCAGATGATCATCAGTAGAGCCAACATCTGGTCACGGGGGTTTACGTTCGTGCCCTCGATAACCGCCTCGACAAGCTCAGGGTGGTCCGAGGGTCGAAGGTTCAGGTGAGGGAAGTGATAGGTCAACGCACCGTTGACGAAGTAGCGGTTCCGAAAATAACCAAGCTCTGCTTCGTAGAGCTCGGCTTCAAGTATGCCGCCAAAGGCCCATGCATCGATTAGTTCACGTATGCGGTCAGCACGAGCGAAGTTCGCCATGATGCGACCTTCGAAAAGACTCCAGAGAAATGCGAAGTCAAATATGGCGCGGCGGTCAGGATCTGGAAGATGCAGGAAGCCGGGAGCCCGCGCTTCAAGCCATTGTTCGCTCGCACTAAGTTCATTTTCATTCATAGCTCAGTCGTCCAGTCCTTCATCTTGTGCGTTGATTTCCGAAAAGTCGCTTAGCGAGTCACAGTTGATACAGTGATACATGTAAGACGCCTCTTGAAAATGCATGCCGCATAGGCATCCGCAGAAAGGACAACATTCGTTGATTTCGAGATTGCCCCATTCCCAAACGCCGAGATACTCGGGCACTGCGTCGGAGTCATAGCCGACAATTTGATAGGCGTCGGCGTTTTTCACGACGAACCCGTCTAGGCCAGCGCTCATGAGAACTGGAAGAATGTCTGCTGGCTCAATCTCGAACCATTCTCCCCGGCCTCGGCTCGCGTTAAAGTGTTGGTGGAGTTGTCGCTCAAGCTGGAACGAGTCGACCGCGTCAATCCAACCAAGGAGTCGCAACTCTAGAGGATTGCCGGTCTGAAGGTTGCGCTGGCGGACCTGTATATCTCTCGCCACCCCGATTTTGATCGGGCAGCATCCATTTTCATATTCGCCAATAAAGTAGACCGGCACGACGAATTTCCTCTGCTATGAGAAGAGCTGGTACAGCAACGTCTTGACCAGATCTTGGTTTGAGTTTGTGAACCGGTAGTGACGGCATCTGGCTTGCCTGCTAAATCCGAGCCCTGATGTACGCCGCCAATGTGGAATCTGTCGCGTAGACGTAGCATCCTTTCATTCCCCGCGTCATCAGCGTGCGATAAGTGTTTTTGATGATCATGTCCGCCAGCCGAGCCGCCTCTGTCGGCTGCTCTTTCGACATCTTCACAAAACCCTTCGTGGTCTTGTCATGTCTGTCGCGGGCTCTGGGTACGGACTTCATCGTCTCGCCGTCCATCACGAGGTCCGGCCCGATGATCACACCTACATAGTCGACCTCTAGTCCCTGGCAGGTGTGTATACAACCAACATGCTGAACTGAGTCGGGTGCCACGATCCAGAGGCTGCCGTCGTCATTGAGGTTCCATTGACGCTCGTAGTCTCCGATGACAATGTCCATCTGTGTCGCATTCTTCTTGCTGGTCCACGGCCAGCAGTAGCCTGCGACCATTCGCGCTCGGTTGTTGCCATTCTTCGCTTCGATCGCGGCGTGCATCTCTTCGGGGTCGTTGAACACCTGAAAGTCGAACGGAATACCGTCGAGCGTGTTGTTGGCCGTCGGGCGAATCTGAAGCACATCGTCTACCCATGCCAGGTAGCCGTTTGAACCTGCACAACGGAACTGCGAGGTCAGCGAATACTCTTCAACAACGGCGCCACGCGCAGCGGCGAAGTCACGGATGACGGCCTTAGAGCCAACGTCCTTGAGTGTCACGCGCTGGTCTTCATCGATGAAGAAGATGCTGCACTTCGCCGAGTCGATCAGTTCTTTGACCTGGTGATTCCCCAGGTTGCCGTAGAAACCGCTCTTCTCTGTCAGTCGGTGTGCTTCGTCGATCACTAGCACATCGAACGCATCTTGTTCGGTCTCGGTGAAGGAGCCCGAGCCACCGAAAAGATTGACGAGGTGGGCATGGTCCGGAGTCTGAATCAGCTTGTCGCTGTAGACCGCGCGCGGCGCGGCGTTCTTCGAGATGTATTTGACGGTCAAGCCCTCGCGCAGTTCGGCCAGTAAGTTGACCGCAACTACTGACTTACCCGTCCCCGGGCCACCCTCGATGATCACGACGTGAGGCTTATCGGAAGCGTTGGCGTGCCGACACGCAGCTTTCGCAGCCTCGAACACTTCCTTCTGATCGTCGATAAGCGCAAATTCCTTGTTGCCCTTAAGCAGCTTGCCGACTACATCAGCAAGAGCCTTGGAGGGGCGCATACGGCCGTTTTCTAGGTCGAACAGTACCTGCTTACCTCTGCCGTGTTTGAGGTGCTGGTTGATGAACTCACGAAGCTTCCTGCGATCCTCGTCTCCTTTCAGGAACAGCGGGGCGCGCTCGATATAAGGCTGATAGTGGGCCGCATCAATGATGCCGTCGGCGGCGTAGTTGTGGAGATAGGCGCAAGGGAACAGCTGCAGCCCACCGTCGTAGACGGCCTCGTTGAAGCCCTCCAGGAATGCGGTGTATGACCACGCCTGATAACTGGGGTGGATACGCACTTGATCGGGTCGGCTGCCGCCGCGCAACAGCACGATCGCATCACGATCTGTCGCGTCAATGGAAGACCATTGCTTGAGCTCGATCACGACCAAGCGGCGCGAGTTGTCATCGGCATGCCCCGCAAGGATCACATCGATGCGCTTAGCCGTCTGTGGAAGGATGAATTCAATCGCCACGCCCACATCGTCGGCAATGGTCGGATCGCTAAGCACGCGGGCCACGTACCCAAGCGATTCGCGCCACGACCGCACCTCTGCCTTGGCAACTTTGCGTTTTGTCGTGGCGTGATACTTGGCGTGGATGACTTCCTCGATGTCGCGGTCGTTGTAGTCGAGGAGGAAGTCTTTTTTATCTGCTTGGTAGACGATCATGGCTTTGGCAGTTGGTCATATTTGATGCTGACGCCCTTCGATGTCTCGACGGGATACTTAGCCGCATTCGCAGCAAGCTTGCTGGCAATAGCGGCATTGAGGTCCACACCTAGTACATCAGCTAGCCGAATCAGGTAGAGAGCGACATCAGCAAGCTCGTCTCGCACCGCGGTCGCGGTCCTAGGGGACGACGCCGCGTCGTGAGAGTCAGCCTCTGTCATCCACTGAAAGACCTCGGTGAGCTCGCCGACTTCACCCGAGAGGGCCATCACCAGGTTCTTTGGCGAGTGGAACTGCTGCCAATCACGCTCTTCTGCAAATTGCCGTAGCGCCTGTGCCGCGCCGTCTACGTCAATCAAGGTCTTTTCCATGTTCTGCCGATGTCAGAGCGTACGGGGAAATACTCTAATCTGTGTGTACTATGGATTGCACCAGCTAGTACAGCGGAGGCACACGCAATGACGTGGCGACCGCATGAAACCTCGCTGGCGCAGTTAGTTCGTGATGGCGCAGTCGCTCGCTAGCGCAGAATGCAGCGACCATGCGGATGCGCTTTTTTAATCCTACCGATTTGCCGTGATGGTCAACAACGCTTGCCCCTTTTGTGCCTTACCCACGTCCAGGATCCTGGGCCAGAACGATCACGCGCTCTGGATACGTGATGGCTTCCCCGTTTCGCCGGGGCACAGTTTGGTCATTCCGAGGTGTCATGTCGGTTCGTTCTTCGAAATCGGCGAAGCTCAGCGATCGGCATTGTTCGATCTCTTGGATGAAGCCAAGAAAGCGGCAGACTAAGAATTCCGGCCCGATGGCTACAACATCGGAATCAACGACGGCGCTGCTGCCGGCCAGACTGTGCCGCACCTGCATATCCACCTGATTCCTCGATTCGAAAAAGATCTTGCCGATCCGCGAGGCGGCGTTCGCTGGGTGATCCCACATAGAGCCGACTACTGGACTGGTCGGTCTTGAGCATGAACGCACCGACGCCCTCGGCCGAAGCCCAACTGAGTTTCCTCACGAAGATTCAACGTCTCTTTGCGGAAGGGGATTTCACAGCGACCTACAAGTTTGCGTTGTTGATGACGCTTGCCGACCTGGCTGTGGAGCTGGGCGCTGACGACGACGCGGCACTGCCACTGAGCAATCGCCAGATTGCCGAGCGATTCATTCAGCTTTACTGGCGGCATGCGGTGCCATATGGCACGGGTGGCTTAGGTGCCGCGCCAGGCGTGCTGGTTCAGAACACTGGTACGCAAGCTGCAGTGTTGACGGCGATTGCAACTTTTAGGGCAGCATCCCGCGCGAATACGGTGCAGCAGGCCCGGCGCGAGCCTACCTACCAAACGTTGCTTAGCAAGGTAGCGACCGTAGTCTCGGCGCAGCCCTTGAACTATCTACAGAACTTCGGCGGCATCACGGATCCGTTCCTCTACGAGAGGGTTGCGCCTGGACGTATTTTGCTTAAGCCAGGCGTTGCCTACTGCTTAAGGCGCTTCTATCCCCTGGTGCAGCAGCTATGTCGCATCCATTGGGTAGATCACATCAAGGGCAATCGTAGAAATCACGGGATTCTTGGTGATGCTGGCGATTTGGAAGATTTCCTTTTCAGCATATCGCGGCAGTCTCTGGCCATCATCGGTGCGGAGCTTCTAAAGCTTGATGGCCCGAAGTGCTTTTATTGCGGCCAGGGTCTTCAAGACGCTGAGGTGGATCACTTCGTGCCGTTCTCGCTCTATGCGAGGGACGTCGCGCACAATTTTGTCCTTGCCCACGCTGCGTGCAATCGGAGCAAGTCTGACTCTCTGGCTAGCAGTCAACATCTCGAAAGATGGGTAGAGCGGCTAGCCAGCTACTCGAGTCAGTTGGATGAGATCGGATTCACAGCGGGTGTACCGACAAGCAGGGCCACCGCACATCGGGTCGCGGCCTGGGGCTATGGAAATGCCCAATCGGTAGGCGCTCGCGCATGGGTGAAGGCCTCGCTCTATGAGCTTGTCGACGACCGGCATACGGGTCTACTGGCCGCTGCGTAAGCGATTTCCTAGGGCCTACATCCGATCAAACGGTTCCCGATCCAAAAGACAGTCGATAAACGCCCCGAGCAAAGCTGGCTGATGCTGCCGGTTCGAGTAGTACAGAAACAGTCCCGGACGCGAAATCGACCAGTCCGCGAGGACCTGGACCAAGCGCCCCTGCGCCAGCAGCTCACCGACGCCGTCTCGCTCGAAGTGATAGGCAATGCCAAGCCCGTTCAGCGCAGCAGCAATGCCGATGTCGGCATGGTTGGTCACGACGGGGCCATCCACCGCCACTTCGAGTCGTTGCGCCCGCTTCTTGAACTCCCAGCGATATTGCCTGCCGTCCATCTGCAGCCGCCAGTTGATGCATGCATGGTCATGCAACTCGGCAGGTGACTTGGGGGTTCCGCGACGCGCGAGGTAGTCCGGGGATGCCACGGCAACCATGTTCAGGTCCGGCGTGAGGCGGACGGCCACCATGTCTTTTTCGAGCCGTCCACCCACGCGGATGCCCGCGTCAAAGCGGCCAACGACGATGTCGGCCAGCGCGTCGTCGACCACGATGTCGAGCACTACGTCCGGGTGTGCTTGATGGAAGCGTGAAAGCCGGGGTGCGATGATGGTTCTCGCTGCGATCCCCGGCGTGTTGATGCGAAGCGTGCCGTTCATCTGTCCTGTCGCTTCACTGGCTTCAGAGACTGCAGCAGCCATTTCTCGAAACAAGGGCGCGATGCGTCGGTAAAGCAGTTCGCCACTTGCCGATGGCGCGACGCTTCGCGTCGTGCGATTCAGCAGGCGAGCGCCGATGCGGCTTTCGAGCTGCCGGATAGTCTGGCTGAGTGCCGAGGGCGACAGGCCCAGATGCTCTGCAGCCCGGGCAAAGCTCTGGCGCTCCACGACGGCGACAAAGGCCTTCAGCTCAGCGAAGTCGGATCCACGCATTATGTATCGTCTCCTAAACAACCCTTCAGGATTCTAGGATATTCACTTAATTCAAGTCGACGTGCATCCTTTGGTCTTCGCTAACCCCATATGTAGCCAAGAACATGAACACCTTGACCCTTCCTGAGCCAATTGCCGCGTACTTCGCGGCCGAACATAATCCCGACGCCTTGGTGCATTGCTTCACCGCGCAAGCCGTCATGAAGGACGACGGTCGTACCTACACGGGCATCAACGCCATCAAGACCTTTATGGCCGAGGCATCGGCCAAGTACAGCGCGACGAGCGTGCCATTCGCCATTGAGCAGGAGGACGGCTTCCAACGTGTCCGCGCCAAGGTCACCGGCAACTTTCCTGGCAGCCCGATTGTTCTGTCCTACCGTTTTCGCCTGGAACGCGGCCTGATCGCATCGTTGGAGGTCACGGCATGAGTTTCGACCTTCATCTGAATGGGCTGCGGGCATTGGTCACTGGCGGCACGCTGGGCCTTGGCGCTGCCGTCGTGAAAACGCTTGCGGAGGCCGGCGCTCGGGTGGCGACATCCGCGCGCACCGTGCCAGCGGAGCAGGTGGAGGGCGTCAACTACGTGGCTGCCGATCTGTCGACGGCGGAAGGCACGAATCACCTTGCTCAGACCGTTCTGCGGGAGTGGGGCGGCGTCGATATTCTGATCAACGTGCTCGGCGGTTCGAAGACGCCCGGTGGCGGTTTCGCCGCGATCAGTGATGAGCACTGGCTTGCCGAGCTGAATCTGAACTTGATGCCTGCCGTGCGCCTGGATCGTGCGTTGCTGCCAGCGATGCTGGCTCAGGGCGCCGGCGTCATCATCCACGTCAGCTCCATCCAGCGCGTGATGCCTCTGCCTGAGTCCACTACCGCCTATGCCGCAGCCAAGGGGGCCCTCACGACCTACAGCAAGTCTCTGGCAAGAGAGGTGACGCCGAAGGGCGTTCGCGTGCTGAGCGTTGCGCCGGGCTGGATCGAGACCGAGGCTTCCGTCGCGTTTGCGCAGCAGCGGGCTGCAGAGGCGGGAACGGATTACGAGGGCGGCAAGAAGATCATCATGGACTGGCTGGGAGGAATTCCAGTGGGGCGACCAGCCAAACCACAAGAGGTGGCCGATTTGATCGCTTTCCTGGCGTCCCCGCGGTCCGCTTCGATCGCAGGGGCCGAGTATCGGATCGACGGCGGTACCGTTCCGACTCTGTAGGCAACAGCCGCGGCTGGCTGAATGGCGGCGAAGCTCTCGCCTACCGCAAGTTCGAGCGGTCTTGCCAAACGCGTTCAGCCGGACTTGCCTCAAGAACCCCGAAAGACGTAGCGCTTGCCGCGAGCCTTGCAATCTGCAAGACGGTCGTCCACCCATCTTTGGCTGACAAGATAAGTGCTGCCGGCAATATCTTCGTCCGTTGCGACGACATCGTTTGCCAGGTCCAGCTTGCGAGTGGAAAACGCAAGCGTGTCGTCCGGTGGTCCATTGGCCGCCCCGCGCCAATAGATCAACTGGTTTCCTTCCCGCCAATGCACCCAGGCGTACCCGTCGCCAATGGGGTAGGTGACAACGCAGAAATGCTGATCGCCAGATAGACGGGGCTTTGCTGTGGCGATGAAGCGTTTAATGGCCGGTTGGGCATTATGGAAACGTGCCATGTCGACGTTCGCCGCCTGAGCCTGAACGCAAAATGCAATGGGCACCATGCCTGCCAGACGGAGCAAGATTTGCCCCCTTGCGTTGGGTCGCTTCGGTATTGACATCGGCTTCGGTACCTCTCGTACAAGGGCGCTCTCGGAAGGGCGGGGCGCCTGGGAACGTTCTTCAAGGGCATGCACCGCCAGAGTAGCTCTCCGCCAGCATGCGGCCTTCCAGAGTGCCGATCAAGTTTGCGCGGCGCTTGCCGATATCACTGCTGTGACGACTCGCTTCCAGCAGCTTTGCGTCGGGTGCGTTGATCTCACTTATCAGGCAGTGACCTTAAATGAAAATAAAGAACAAGCTCGTCCTTGCCTTCGTGCTGGTCGCGTTCATTCCGGTGAGCCTGGTGGCAGTGATCTCGGTGCTCAACACCCGGTCCGAGGCGATCAACCAGTTCATGGATGGCAGCACCCGAGAAATACGCCAGATCGACGGCAATATCCGGCAGTTTTTCGACGGCACGCAGCAGAACGTCGATCAGATGGCGACCGATCCCGTCTACACATCGGTCGCCAGCCTCAAAAACTATCAGGCTGCGGATGCTGCCAGCCAGCCCTTGCCGGCATCAGCCAAGCAGGTCATCGATGCGTTTGCGCGGTATGGCGCGGCGCACCCGGCGGCGGCCATCCTGTCCATTGGTCTGGAAGACGGCACTTACGCGAAGTGGCCGGATGACCCGCAGTTGTCGAAATACGATCCCCGCACGCGACCCTGGTACAAGGCCGCCATGGCCAGCCCGGGCAAGGCGGTAAGAACCGCGGCCTATTACTACGACAAGGACGCAGTCGCCTTGGTCGGCAGCGCCAAGACCATGCTCGATGAAGCAGGCAAGCCCAAGGGCGTGTTCGTGGTGAGCGTGTCGCTGAACAACCTGACCGAACTGGTCAAGAGCATCAAGCTCGGCGAAAGCGGCTATGTGATGCTCATCGAGGATGGCACGGTGCTGGTCGACCCGCGCAATCCGGGGCACGGCTTCAAGCAGCTCAAGGATCTGGGTGAGCCCTACGCCAAGCTGGCCGCGACGACGCAGGGTTCTACCGAGGTGGAGATCAACGGCGTCCGGTACATGGCCAACGTGTGGACCTCGCCGGGTCTGGGCTGGCGCTATGTGGGCTTGATCGAGACCCGAGAAGTCATGGCCGACGCCACGCGCATGACCTATCTGACGGTCGCTATCGTGGTGGTGCTGGTACTGCTGTTCGCGCTGCTGGCAGCGGCCTTCGCCAGGGTCATCGTCAAGCCGATCAACCAGGTCAGCACCGGCTTGCAGTCGATTGCGGACGGTGAGGGCGATCTGCGCCGTGATCTTGATGTGCAGGGCAAGGACGAAACGGCAGAGCTGGCAGGCTGGTTCAACAAGTTTCTTGCCGCCATACGCCAGTTGATCCAGAGCATTGGCGCGGCATCGGCTGATCTGCAGGATGCGTCACGCGTCAACAGTGACGTGGCCAGCAACATGAACCAGGCGGCTGGACGCCAGCGCGAGGCGGTGGAATCGGTGTCCACCGCGTTCAATGAAATGGTCACCACGGCCAACGACGTGGCGCGCGCGTGCAGCGCTGCGGCCACGTCCGCCGATAGTGGTCATCTGCTTGTCACGGAAGGCAAACACCAGATCGAGTCGACCACCGACAACGTCAATCGTCTGGGGCGTCGACTGACTGAGTCGTCGCAGGCCATGGTGGAGCTGGAGCAGGGCAGTCGCAGCATCAACCAGATTCTGGGCACGATTCGCGCGATTGCTGCGCAGACCAACCTGTTGGCATTGAACGCCGCGATCGAAGCCGCACGGGCCGGCGAACACGGCCGAGGGTTCGCGGTGGTCGCCGATGAAGTCCGCGCGCTGGCCCAGCGTGCCTCGGATGCCACCGGGGAAATCGACCAGGTGCTGGGCGCGCTCAGCAGCAAGACCCAGGAAGTGTCGAAGAAGATGGAAAGCTGCATGGATTTGTCGCGTGCCAGCGTGTCTTCGATTGAAAGCGCACGCGAGAGCTTTGAAG
>Ga0308159_1004354_pt1 | contig 13037 bp, 12 predicted proteins | sample PhyCR1_FD_201040 | JGI IMG/M metagenome (GOLD analysis project Ga0308159, IMG submission 201040) | Phyllosphere microbial communities from UC Gill Tract Community Farm, Albany, California, United States - DLSLC.R1 | ecosystem: Host-associated > Plants > Phyllosphere > Unclassified | place: USA...
TGGCCACGACTTTCTCGCCCCGGTAATTGTCCAGCACCTCCTTGCCCAAGCCGTTGGGATGGGCGTGCAGCAGGCGGGTGAGAACTTCTTTTTCCAGGTCTTTGTCGACGTTCATGGTTACCTCTTCATGGGCGTGAATAGGGCGCTCGCGTCGGCGAACTACTGACCGGCACCTTCGGAACCGGAGCCACCGGTGGTGGTTTTCGAGCCAACACCGGGGCCGGCATTGTCAGGCGCCACGGTAGGGGAATCAGGCGTATTCATGCCGCCCTGACGGCCCGGATCACTGCCTTGAGTGCGCGGGTCGGTGCCGGTGGCCGGTGGCTGATTGATCAGCGGCACGCCGGAGCCATCGGTGTTCATGCCGGGGGCACTGTTGATGGCGGGGGCGCGTGGCGGGGTCGGATCGGTAGGGCCAGTGCCCGCTGCCGTGGACGAGGCGGCGAACACTGCTGGGCAGAGCAGGGCGCTGAAGACTAAAGCGGTCAACCTTGACGGGATCATAGGGCTTCTCCAGTGATTGGAATCCTTACACTTGGTTGGTCAGCCCTGGTGACGGATTGGTGCCTGAGGATCGACGAACGGTCTAAACCGGCGTGGTCGTCGTGACCTGAAATCTGCGCCAGAGCAACCTGCCGACAGTGACCAGCCAGTTCGCCAGCGCCACGCCCAATACCGTCAGCAGCAATGCCTGCAGGCCCTGCTCAACGATGATTTTGCCCGCCAGCAACGGAAAGCCGAACACACCGATAAAGTACGCGAGACTGAACAGCAGCAGCGCCTGGGAGGTCGTGCCATCCGGTGCCTGATTGGCGGCAAGGCCGTTAATCACCGAGTAAGTCAGCCCGTAACCGACGCCGAGCATGACCGCTGCCAGCAGATAGGAGAGGCTACTGTCGACACCGAAAGTGAACAGCGCAATCGAGGCCAGCATCAAGCCTGACAACAGGCAAGAAGCCCGCAGCGGATCGTGTTTGACCACGTAGCCTGCGATCAACATTCGACTGCAAATCGCCGCGCCCGTGAATCCCGCAAAGAACAGCGAATAATCCAGCGACCGCGCGGCGGCATAACTGGTCTGGAAACTGGACAGACCGCCGAACACACAGCCGCCCAGTCCGACCATGATGATCGGCAAAACCGCGCGCGAACTCAGTACTTGTGTGGTCGCACGCCAAGTGATTTTTGCCGCTGTCATGACCTGCGTGCCTTTCAGCTTCGTTGCGAGGTGCCAGAACAGCAGCGCACCGATCAGGCTCGCCAGCGCCGCCAGATGAAACGCTGCCGTCACCGGTAGATCGAGTGCGCTGGCGGCGCGCCCAAGCAGTGGCCCGCTTCCAATGCCGCTCATCATGCTGCCGGACAACAAAGCAAAATACTTCGCGCGCTGAGCGGGAATGACCAGACTGGCAACGATGATCGGCCCCAAGGTGTAGAACACTCCCCAACCCAAGCCCAGCAGCAAACCAAAAAACAGCAGCCAGTGACCGACCCCCGGCGTCGTCGCAAAACCCAGGCTCGCCGCCACCAGCAGCAACCCGAACAAAGCAATCGAACGCGCCGCGCCCAGCAGATCCGACAGGTGACCGCAGGCCAGTACGGCAACAAAGGTACTGAGCATGGCTGCAGAAATCACATGGCCGGCGTCGTGTTCATTGCCGCCACGCGCGGCGATCAACAGCGACAACAAAAACGTCGAACCATACGACAGCGACAACAGATAACTGGCGAGACAGAGCAGGCCGAACAGTTTGTTCGAGACCGCAGGCGTTGCTTGCGACATGACGCGCTTCCTTGTGCGGGGAAATCAGCGCCATCTGTTTACCACGGAGGGCGTGCGCGTCAGGTGTGAGGTTGCTGAAGTCAGGATCGCTTTTGGCCGGAGTAATCGGTTTCGACGATGCCGATCTCTTCCTTGAACTGCTCCATGAAACCCTTCAGGCGTTGATGACGAATCTCGGCAAGCCGTTGGCCGCTCACGGTCTGAAAACCGTCAGCCAGATGCAGCAGTTTGGTCTGGAAATGATCGAGGCAAAATCGCGTGTCGTCGTACTCACGCTCAAGCGCTTCGGGATCCTGCGAGTCGTACAGCGCCGAGCCCATGCGTCCGGCCACGTAGAAGGTTCGGGCGACGCCGAGCATGCCCAGCGAGTCGAGGCGATCGGCGTCCTGGACGATTTTCGCCTCGAGGGTCAGCGCAGTGATGTTGGCGGAAAAACTGTGGGCTTCGATGGCGTGGGCGACGTTAGTGATTTTCTCGCTGGGCCAATTCATTCCCTTCAGCACGCAAGCCGCTTTTTCCGCTGCCAGACGCGAAGCCTGCGAGCGTTGCGGGGAGTTTTTCTCGACCGCTACGCAATCGTGCAGCAGCACGGCGGCCAGCAAAACTTCGAGATCGCCGCCTTCGGCTGCCTGCAGAGTACGTGCGTTGTGCCAAACGCGCTGCAGGTGGGCAAGGTCGTGGGCGCCGTCGTCTGAGGGTTCAAGTGCGTGGGGCAGCAACTGCGCCGCAAGGGTCGTCATCGGCACGAATGCATTAAGGCTCATCAGATTCCTTTCAGGTTGGCTTGGTACCTGTGGGGGCGGTGTTGGTAATGACTGTACATTAATCCCGTTTTGCCATGTGACGAGCGCCGCTGCGCGTCTTAGTATGGCGCTTTAATTTGCACACAAGGCCCGTCCATGACGATCGAAATCCGCCCGGCGACCCCCAGCGATGCGCCACAAATCCTCACCTTTATCACCGAACTCGCCGATTTCGAAAAGGCCCGCCACGAAGTCATCGCCAGCGTCGCCGACATCGAACGCAGCCTGTTCGGCGAAGGTGCCACCGCCCACGGCCTGATCTGCCTGCGCGACGGCTTGCCGATCGGCTTCGCGGTGTTCTTCTTCAGTTATTCGACCTGGCTGGGCAGCAACTGCCTGTACCTCGAAGACCTCTACATCACCCCCGAACAACGCGGCGGCGGCGCCGGCAAAACCCTGCTGCGCCACCTGGCAAAAATCGCCTGCGCCAACGACTGCGGCCGCTTCGAATGGAGCGTGCTGGAATGGAACACCCCGGCCATCGAATTCTACAAATCCCTCGGTGCCCAGCCGCAGGAAGAGTGGGTGCGGTATCGCATGGATGGCAAGGTGTTGCGCGAATTTGCGCAAGGCTGAGTCACTGCCGCTCGGACGTCTGTCTGTCGATCCGCAAGCTGAAATAGCCTTGCGCCCGTTTTGTCAGGCAGTCGCCTGCCGTTGTCTTTTCAGCTGTATTTCAAAGGATTGAATCTTGAGTTTCCGACACTTCAAGCACGTGATGCTGTGCGGTTTTTTATTGTGTTCGTCATGCATGCACCTCAACGTTCCGCCCGCAAGACTGGAATTTGTTTCCATCGACCGCGTGAACTCTTCTTATTACGACTTGCGATTTACATCCGATAGAAATCTTGTCGACCTGTATAAGGCGCATGGACGCGAAGGTCAGATCGGCACCTGGATTCATTGCTCGCTGAATGGTGACCCAGACTTTTCCATCGAACACACCATTGTCCTGGAAGCCTCGGGAATCGTCAGCAGCATGCGTTTGATCGAGGGCGATCGCCGCTATGAGATGCTCGCGGCCATCAGTGTCGAAAATCATGCCCTTGATGACGGCCGCAACTACATCAGGCCCAGTGAGTTGGTACAAATTCTCAAGCCACAGCAGTACGTCCCGTGCAAGGTGGTCATCACCGCGTTCCCGTTCGTGGCGTACTACTCGAAAGTCATGTACGTGCCCGCATCCCGATTCATCCATGCCATCGAAAATCCTTGGCTGGCCCCTGCGCGTATATCCCTTGAGTTGTCACAGCAACCAAGGTCGCTGCTGCCTTTTGCGTCCGTTTGCATTGTGCGCTGGCGTTATGACCCGGCAGGCGGATATGACCATATCGACAGATTGGGATCCTGTAGTGATGTGCCCTACGCCGGCATGCTGGCATCGTTTGCGCCGTATACGACGAAGCTGAAAATTGTCTCTGGTTCCGAGCAGGCCCCGGAACCGTTCGCGGCTTACACCATACTTCGTGGTGACGGACGCCAAGAGCCTGGAATCGCCGACGAAAAAGGCCGTACCCACGAGGTGGGTGCCAGTGAGCACGAAGTGGTGAAGGTCTTGATCAACGCTCAGATGAACGTTGTCGAGCGCTGGACGAAATGGACGGATTCTGTCCCATAATATGGGACTCATATTTATATATTGAGATTTCCTGTCCCGCGGGTTTATAGTCCGTCGCACTCACTGCCAAAAACAAAACAGGTGAAGCGATGCAGGCGCAATTGATCGCGCTCGATTGGGGGACAACCTCATTACGTGCTTACAAACTCGCGGCCGACGGTGTGGTGCTGGAGCAGCGTGCGCTGTCGTCCGGAATCATGCAGTTGCCCAAGACCCCGCGAATCATCCACGGTCGTGAATGCGCCGATGGTTTTGAACTGGCCTTCGACGAGGCCTGTGGTGACTGGCTCGACGCGCAGCCAGGTCTGCCAGTGATCGCTTGCGGCATGGTCGGCAGTGCGCAGGGCTGGCGCGAAGCGGCTTACTGCGAGACGCCAGCCGACGTCGCCCATCTCGGAAATTCCCTACAAATCGTTGTCAGCTTGCGCGGCACGCCGGTGCATATTGTCCCGGGCGTGATTCAGCGCTCACGTCTGCCCAATGTCATGCGTGGCGAAGAAACCCAAGTCCTCGGTGTGTTGCAAAGTCTGCCGGACGCGGCGGTTAATGACCTGTTGATCGGCCTGCCGGGCAGCCACTCGAAATGGGTGGAAGTGGTCGATGGTCGCATCACCCATTTCGACACGTTCATGACCGGCGAAGTTTTCGCTGTGCTCAGCGAGCACAGCATCCTCGGTCGTACCCAACAACCGAGCGCGACCTTCGATGCGCAAGCGTTCGATCGTGGCGTGCAAATCGCGCTGTCGGTGGATGCTGAACTCGGCGTGCTGTCGACCCTGTTCAGCGCCCGCACCCTCGGCCTCACTGGCGAACTGAGCCCGAGCGCTCAGGCGGATTATCTCTCGGGTCTGATGATCGGCCATGAGCTGGCCGCACTCGCCAATGTGCAACGTCGCCGGCGCCACCAACCGAATCTTCCAGCGATCGTGCTCATCGGCAATGCGCAGCTGTGCACGCGTTATCGCCGAGCCCTGGACGCTTGCGGCTTCGCCCAGGTGACGCTGGCCGAGCAAGCTACCGAGCGTGGCCTGTGGCAACTGGCGCGCGCCGCCGGACTGATCGATTCCTCATCCCGTTAACCCTGACTGGAGGCCTGACATGCTCAAGCAAGCACTGGCACAAAACGGTCTGATCGCGATTCTGCGTGGCCTGCAACCGCAGGAAGCCGCGGCTGTCGGAGAAGTCCTGTATTGCGCCGGATTTCGCGTCATCGAAGTACCGCTCAATTCCCCATCGCCGTACGAAAGTATCCGCATCCTGCGTGATGCGCTGCCCGCCGATTGCCTGATCGGTGCCGGCACGGTACTCAGCCCCGAGCAGGTCGAGCAGGTCAAAGCGGCTGGCGGACAAGTGATCGTCATGCCGCACAGCGACGCCAAGGTCCTGCGCGCGGCGAAAGCGGCGGGGCTGTACCTGTCGCCGGGCGTCGCTACGCCGACCGAGGCCTTTGCGGCACTGGCCGAAGGTGCGGACATTCTCAAGCTGTTCCCGGCCGAGCAAATGAGCCCGGCGGTCGTCAAAGCCTGGCTCGCGGTGTTGCCAACCGGCACGGTGCTGGCGCCGGTGGGGGGGATTACGCCGGACAACATGCAGGCCTTTATAGACGCTGGGGTAAAAGGTTTCGGCCTCGGCTCGGGCCTGTTCAAACCGGGCATGACGCCTGAGCAGGTGGCGGTCAACGCCAAGGCCTACGTGGCTGCCTGGAAAGCCCTGCGTTAAGACTTTTTGGCGCTGTGTGCGCTGCATCTAATAAAAGCTGCATTTACAAAAGAGAGCAGAGATGAAAATCACCAAACTCACGACCTTCATCGTCCCGCCGCGCTGGTGCTTCCTCAAAGTCGAAACCGACGAAGGCGTGACCGGATGGGGCGAACCCGTGGTCGAAGGGCGCGCGCACACGGTCGCCGCTGCCGTTGAAGAATTGTCCGACTACCTGATCGGTAAAGACCCACGCAATATCGAAGACATCTGGACCGTGCTCTACCGCGGCGGCTTCTACCGTGGCGGCGCGATCCACATGAGCGCGCTGGCCGGTATCGACCAGGCACTGTGGGACATCAAGGGCAAGGCCCTCGGTGTGTCGGTCAGTGATCTGCTTGGTGGCCAGGTGCGCGACAAGATTCGTGTGTATTCGTGGATTGGCGGCGATCGTCCGGCCGACACCGCGCGTGCGGCGAAAGAGGCGGTGAGCCGTGGTTTCACGGCGGTGAAAATGAACGGCACCGAAGAACTGCAGTTCCTCGACACCTTCGAAAAAGTCGACCTGGCCCTGGCCAACGTCGCCGCCGTGCGTGACGCAGTCGGGCCGAACGTCGGCATTGGCGTCGACTTCCATGGCCGCGTGCACAAGCCCATGGCCAAGGTGCTGATGAAGGAACTTGACCCTTACAAACTGATGTTCATCGAAGAACCCGTGCTCAGCGAAAACTACGAGGCGCTGAAAGAACTTGCGCCTCTAACCAGCACGCCGATTGCCCTCGGTGAGCGGCTGTTCTCACGCTGGGACTTTAAGCGGGTGTTGAGCGAAGGCTACGTCGACATCATCCAGCCGGACGCCTCACACGCCGGCGGCATCACCGAAACCCGCAAGATCGCCAACATGGCCGAAGCCTACGACGTCGCGCTGGCGCTGCATTGCCCGCTGGGGCCGATTGCGCTGGCGGCGTGTTTGCAACTCGACGCGGCTTGCTACAACGCGTTTATCCAGGAACAGAGCCTGGGCATCCATTACAACGAGAGCAACGATTTGCTCGACTATGTGAAGGATCCGCGCGTGTTCGACTACGACCAGGGCTTCGTCAAGATTCCGAATGGCCCGGGACTCGGCATCGAGATCAACGAGGAATACGTGATCGAACGCGCGGCAGTCGGCCACCGCTGGCGTAATCCGATCTGGCGCCATGCCGATGGCAGCTTTGCCGAGTGGTGAGTCTGTGACTCGCTAGCATCAGATCGTTCCCACGCTCTGCGTGGGAATGCCTCAATGGACGCTCTGCGTCCGCTGCTGGGACGCGGAGCGTCCCGGGCTGCATTCCCACGCGGAGCGTGGGAACGATCAGTTCTCCGAGGGAGAGGAGATCTGCGTCATGTCCTCAAACAAACATAAAAAGAGGCATCTCTCATGCAAACGCACACCCTCTCCGGGCAGGCGTCTTTAGTCACGCCTAGCCGCAAGCGATTTTTCATCATGGTGTTGCTGTTCATCACCGTGGTCATCAACTACCTCGACCGCAGCAACCTGTCGATTGCCGCGCCGGCGCTGACCAGCGAGCTGGGCATCGATCCGGTTCACGTCGGTCTGATTTTCTCTGCTTTCGGCTGGACGTACGCCGCGATGCAGATCCCCGGCGGCTGGCTGGTCGATCGCGTGCCGCCACGCATCCTCTACAGCGTTGCGCTGTTGCTGTGGTCGGTGGCCACGGTGATGCTCGGTTTCGTCAGCAGCTTCATCGCGCTGTTTGTGCTGCGCATGGCCGTTGGTGCGCTGGAAGCCCCGGCGTATCCGATCAACAGCCGCGTGGTCACCACCTGGTTTCCCGAGCGCGAACGCGCCACGGCGATCGGTTTCTACACCTCCGGGCAGTTTGTCGGTCTGGCCTTCCTGACCCCGGTGCTGGCGTGGCTGCAACATGCATTCGGCTGGCACATGGTTTTCGTCGCCACCGGTGCGGTGGGCATTCTCTGGGCAGTGATCTGGTACGCGGTGTATCGCGAGCCGCGTGAATTCAAAGGCACCAACCAAGCGGAAATCGATCTGATCCGCGAGGGTGGCGGCCTGGTCGATATCCAGGCGGAAACGGCGAAGGTCAAGGCCAAATTCAGTTGGACCGATCTGGGCATTGTCCTGAGCAAGCGCAAATTGTGGGGTATCTACCTCGGCCAGTTCTGCCTGAACTCGACGCTGTGGTTCTTCCTCACCTGGTTTCCGACCTACCTGGTGAAATATCGCGGCATGGACTTCATCAAGTCCGGCCTGCTCGCGTCGCTGCCATTTCTCGCAGCCTTTGTCGGTGTGTTGTGCTCGGGATTCTTCTCCGACTTCCTGATCCGTCGCGGCTACACCGTGGGCTTTGCGCGCAAGTTGCCGATTATTGGCGGGCTGTTGATTTCGACCTCGATCATCGGTGCCAACTTCGTTGAGTCGACGCCGTTGGTGATTGCCTTTCTCGCATTGGCATTTTTCGGCAACGGCCTGGCGTCGATCACCTGGTCACTGGTATCGACGCTGGCACCGGCGCGTTTGCTCGGTCTGACCGGTGGGGTGTTCAATTTCATCGGCAATTTGTCGGCGATCGCCACACCGATCGTTATCGGCTTTCTTGCCACCGGTGATTCGTTCGCCCCAGCGATCACCTACATCGCCGTGCTCGCGCTGGTCGGTGCCTTGTCCTACGTGCTGCTGGTGGGCAAGGTCGAGCGTATCGAGTTGTAGTGCTCTGCGTCGGGCGACCATAATGCCGCCCGTTCCTTCGCTCAACGGTAAAAGGCTGGATATGCAGGAAGACGCCCCGGAAAAAACCAAGGACGCCGCGCCCACCGGCACCCAGACGCTGCTGCGCGGCCTCGGTGTGGTGCAAGCGGTGGCCAGTGGCGCGCGTGATCTCAAAGAGATTGCCCGACTGATCGGTACCACACGCAGCACCACCCATCGTCTGGCCAGTTGCCTGGTCGATGAGCGTTATCTGCGCGTGGTGCCGCAAATCGGTTATCTGCTCGGGCCGAAGCTGATCGAACTGGGTTTTCAGGCTCGCGAAGAATTGCCGCTGGTGACCCTGGCCGCGCCGTATCTGGATGAGTTGTCGGCGCTGACTGGCGACACGGTGCACCTGGGCATTCGCGAAGGCGACGAGGTGTTGTATCTGCTGAAGAATCCTGGCCGCAACGGCCCGGAAATGCGCTCGCGGGTCGGCCATCGCATGCCGCTGGTGCGCACCGGGATCGGCAAGGCCTTGATGCTCGATGATTCGCCGCAGGATTGGCGGCGGCTGTACGACATCAGTCTGCCGGCAGGTGGGAAAAGTCAGTTCTGGCCGCAGCATCCCCAGCAGTCGTGGGAACAGCTTGAGCAGCGCATGGGCGAATACGTCGCCGGTGGCTACGCGTTCGACCTGGAAGACAACGAACCGTCGATCCGCTGCGTGGCGGCGCCGATTCGTGATGCGAGCAAGGGCATCGTCGCGGCTATCAGTATCGCCAGCACCGTGCCCTATATGCCGCTGGAAAAAATGGCCGAGCTGATTCCCCTGATCAAAGGGGTCACAGCCCGGCTGTCGGCGGAGCTAGGCTTGAAGGTATAAGCCTTTAAGGTTTAAGCCTTGAGCGTGGCCATGTCGATGACGAAACGGTACTTCACGTCGCCGGCAATCATCCGCGCGTAAGCCTCGTTGATCTGGCGGATGTCGAGCATTTCAATGTCGCAGGTGATGTTGTGTTCGGCGCAGAAATCCAGCACTTCCTGGGTTTCCGCGACGCCACCGATCAACGAGCCGGCCAACACGCGACGCCCCAGAACCAGTTTGGCCGCATGCACCGGCGGATCGATCGGTTCGATCAGGCCGACCAGAATGTGCACGCCGTCAAAACGCAGGGTGTCGAGGTACGGGTTCAGATCGTGTTGCACCGGAATGGTGTCGAGCAGGAAATCGAAGTAACCGGCCGCGGCTTTCATTTGCTCGGCGTCGGTCGACACGATCACATGATCGGCGCCCTGACGCCGACCTTCTTCGGCCTTGCTCGCCGAGCGGGTGAACAGCGTCACTTCAGCGCCCATGGCCTTGGCGAACTTGATGCCCATGTGGCCGAGGCCGCCCATGCCGAGAATCCCGACCTTGTCACCGGCTTTCACGCCGTAGTGCTTGAGCGGCGAGTAGGTGGTGATGCCGGCGCAGAGAATCGGTGCGGCACTGGCCAACGCCAGACGTTCCGGGATCCGCACAACAAAATGTTCGCTGACCACGATGCTGTCGGAATAACCGCCCATGGTATTGCTGCCGTCGACCCGATCCGGGGTGGCGTAAGTCATGGTCGGGCCTTCGAGGCAATATTGCTCGAGGTTCGCCTGACAGGCTTCGCAGCTGCGGCAGGAGTCGACCATGCAGCCGACGCCGACCAGATCGCCTACCTTGTGACGGGTGACATTCGCACCGACAGCGGTGACTTTTCCGACGATCTCATGGCCGGGCATCAGCGGATAAACGGCGATGCCCCATTCGTTGCGTGCCTGGTGGATGTCGGAGTGGCAGACGCCGCAGTAAAGAATTTCGATCGACACGTCGTCGGCGCGCAGGCTGCGACGTTCGAATTTCATCGGGGCGAGGGGAGTGGTGGCCGATTGGGCGGCATAGCCGATGGCGGTGTACATGGGTGACCTCGCAAAAGCAGTGACAAGTGAGGCGGTGAATTCTGGGCGCCAAGCGCGGGTGCGGCCATGACGAATTCTCCGGGTCTCATGCCTAATCCTCCGGCATGCGGGTTGTGGCAGTCGCTTTGGCCAGCGGATCTGCGATGATGTTTTCCTCCCTTTTTCCCTGATTTTTACGAAGACCTATTCGATGCAGTTGACCCGTCATCTTGATGCCAATGCCCGGCTGGTTTCGCTGATCGAACCGCTGGCGCTACGCGATGGCTATAGCCAGACCGGTCTGCCCGGTGTGCAGATATTGCGCGCCAGTTGCGACGTCGCCCGTGGCCCGCATATTTACGAGCCGAGCCTGATGATCATCGCTCAGGGCAGCAAACTGGCATTTCTCGGCCCTCGGACCATGGAATATGGCGCCGGGCATTATTTGATTCAGGCGCTGCCGGTACCTTTCGAGTGTGAAACCTTCGCCTTGCCAAATGCGCCGTTGCTTGGTGTGTCGGTGGCGATTGATCGCGTTCTGCTCGGCGAACTGGTGTTGGCCATGGGGCTGGCGCCGGGGCGGCATATTCCGGCGCAGACGCCGGAATCGATGACCTCGGTGGTGCTCGACGATGGGATGCGCGGTTGCGTCGAACGGCTACTCAGCTGTCTGCACGATCCGCTGGAATGCCAGATTCTCGGCCCGGCGCGGGTGCGTGAATTATTGTTCGTCGCGCTGCGCGGGCCGCAGGCGGATGTGTTGCGCGCCTTGGTCGAACAGCAAGGGCAGTTCGCCCGGGTGGCGGCGTCGATCAGCCATCTGCATGCGCATTACACCGAGCCTTTGAATGTCGAGACACTGGCCGGGTGCGCGAACATGAGCGTGTCGACCTTTCACGAGCATTTCAAACGCAGCACTTTGCTGTCGCCGGTGCAGTATCTCAAACGTTTACGCTTGTTGAAGGCGCAGACGTTGCTGGTGGCTGAAGGGCTGGGCGTGGCGCAAGTGGCGCATCGCGTGGGGTATCAGAGCACGTCGCAGTTCAGTCGCGAGTACAAGCGTTACTTCGAACGCAGCCCGGGGGATGAGCGCGCTGCTTGAGTTATCACTCATTCCTGTAGGCGCAGCCTCGTTTCACTCGACAGCTCCTGCAGGGGGAGACACGGGCAACAAAAAGGCCCCCATTGCGGGAGCCTTGTTGTTCAGCGCTACGACTTACATATTCGGATAAGTCGGGCCGCCGGCGCCTTCCGGCGCCACCCAGGTGATGTTCTGCGCAGGGTCCTTGATGTCACAGGTCTTGCAGTGCACGCAGTTCTGGGCGTTGATCTGGAAGCGCTTCTCGCCGTCTTCCTTGGTGATGACCTCGTACACGCCGGCCGGGCAGTAGCGCTGCGCCGGTTCGTCGTACAGCGGCAGGTTTTTGCTGATCGGGATGCTCGGGTCGGTCAGCTTCAAGTGGCACGGCTGCTCTTCTTCGTGGTTGGTACCGGAGATGAACACCGAGCTGAGTTTGTCGAAACTCAGTTTGCCGTCGGGTTTTGGATAGTCGATCTTTTTGCAATCGGCCGCGAGCTTCAGGCAGGCGTAATCCGGCTTGGTGTCGCGCAGGGTGAACGGCAGTTTGCCGCCGAAGATGTTCTGGTCCAGCCAGTTGAACCCACCGCCGATGATCGCGCCGTACTTGTGAATCGCCGCGCCGAAATTACGGCTGGCGAACAGTTCTTCGTGCAGCCAGCTGTTTTTGAATGCGTCGACATAAGTCGTCAGTTCGACCGTGCAGTCCTGCTCGGCGAACAGCGCGTCTGCCACCGATTCTGCCGCGAGCATGCCGGACTTCATCGCCGTGTGGCTGCCTTTGATCTTGGCGAAGTTCAGGGTGCCGAGGTCGCAACCGATCAGCGCGCCGCCCTTGAAGACCATTTTCGGCAGCGAGTTCAGGCCGCCCTTGGCGATGGCGCGGGCGCCGTAGCTGACGCGCTTGCCGCCTTCCAGGTATTGCTTGAGCACCGGGTGATGCTTGAGGCGCTGGAATTCATCGAAGGGCGACAGGTAAGTATTGCTGTAGGACAGGTCGACGATGAGGCCGACCACCACCTGATTGTTTTCCAGGTGATAGAGGAACGAGCCGCCGGTGTTCTCGGTGCCCATGATGTCCAGCGGCCAGCCGGCGGTGTGCACCACCAGGCCTGGCTGATGCTTGGCCGGGTCGATTTCCCAGATTTCTTTCAGACCGATGCCGTAATGCTGAACGTCGGCATCGCTGTCGAGGTTGTAGCGCTTGATCAGTTGCTTGCCGATGTGACCGCGGCAGCCTTCGGCGAACAGCGTGTATTTGCCACGCAATTCCATGCCCGGGGTGTACAGGCCTTCTTTCGGGTTGCCTTCGCGGTCGACGCCCAGATCACCGGTGATGATCCCGCGCACCACGCCGTTTTCATCGATCAGCGCTTCCTGAGCGGCGAAGCCGGGGTAGATTTCCACGCCGAGGT
>Ga0308159_1004355_pt1 | contig 13032 bp, 16 predicted proteins | sample PhyCR1_FD_201040 | JGI IMG/M metagenome (GOLD analysis project Ga0308159, IMG submission 201040) | Phyllosphere microbial communities from UC Gill Tract Community Farm, Albany, California, United States - DLSLC.R1 | ecosystem: Host-associated > Plants > Phyllosphere > Unclassified | place: USA...
AAGTGCTGAGCAAGCTCAAGGATACCTAATTTGTTCTTGATGATCTTTGATTGTGTAGTCATAATACTAATCTCTGTTACGTTGTTTAATTTATCGTAACTGTCAGATTAAGTTTTGACTAATTCAACACTTAACCCTTTTCAAACGCTCTTTTTGCATTATCATAATTCCGATACTTCTCATGATTAAGCCAACTAATCTTTGCCCCTTGGTTAATTAGTGCACGATGCGCTTGGTATCCATCAAATTCAGGGTTGAGTTCAAATTCTTCATCATAATAGCAGGTAGCCTCCTTTACCACTTTACCGTCAATCACTGTTAGGTATAATTCATGCACAGTAATATCTGCGAAGTCTTCAAAATAGGTGAGTATGAATCTATCGGGATTAATTTCTTTTATTAGCGAAGCCAATGCTGAAAAGTCACAGATAAACATTTCTTCATCATCGTCGATGTATTTATCTTGCACTGCAGAAGAGGTATTTAATGCAGTAGATAAGTCATTACAACTAATAACATGAGCGATAAAAACACTAAGAGAATTCCAGCCCACATTATACCTATCAGGGTCTAAAGGTATTATAAACGCCCTGTTTTCCCTGAAGTGCACAACCTCAGCAGGTACTGCTGTATTATCTAATACTATTAGTGCACAAATTAGCTGAGCCATATCTTTATTCTAAATAAGTATCTCGTAAATACCCAAAACCTAGTTATATCTATTTAAATATGGTACTTGTATCAAGCCTTCAACTCAACTAAATCAAGAAACAGTGGAATATAAATAGCCAGAGTCAAAAGGTTGGCACTACCTTTGTAAATCGCGTTCTATAATGTCTTTATTCTTGCTTCTTAGTATGTCACCAATACCAATTAACTGCTTGTGATGGGTTTCACAAAGTAACCACTGGTAGTTCTTTTCTATAATGTAGTATTCAAATCCGAAGCACTCATTTAGCACTCTACCAATGTCCGATATATTTTTAACTTCGAAAACTGGATAGAATGCTTCTCTATCATCTTCTACTATTAACCAAACCGATGATTGTGTATCGGGTAGTACCTCTTCAATATGATCGGAGGATAGTCGAAAGATTTAAATCTAAAGCTTGGCATACGAAAGTCCTCCCACCACCATCTTCTATCTCCACTTAAAACGAAATTTTGTAAAGCACTATTATAAATCTTTTCCCCATCCATATCGTCAAGTAAACGAAAACTAGAGGTTGGGATATTTAATAAACCTAATGCCGCTGATATTTCTTGTACTACCTCTCCTTGCATTATGTCTAATTTTAAAGTATTTAAGTTTACTAATTAAATTTATATTATTCAACTATAAATATCCATTTTCAATCATTTTCGATTATTTAAAAATACCCATTCTAGCGGGAGTCTTAGAGCTCATGCCTTGAGCGTTGGCCTGACTTGTACTTTGGCAGTTTTATCAAGATTGATAATAAAAGTATAAGTCATCCAGCTCGATAGCTAACCACTAAGGCTTCGCAATTAGTGGTTTTTACGTTTAATTACAACTAATTTAATTCTAAAATGTGTTTCAAGATAGGCCCTGTAATTAGAGAAAAGATTAATGATGCAACAAAGAAGCCAATTCCAATTATATATCTTGTCCTCCTATATAATTTATAGAGTAGAATAGAGGTACATGTTCCGATCAGAGATAAAAAATAACCAATCATGTTAATTTTACTCAATAACTTATAAAGTCTAATATCATTTTTGTCGGCAGTATAATGGGTACTGATGGAAAATTTTTGTGGTTCTTCTGCTGGTATTGATATGGCATCTCTTATCGAATAAAAGATGCCATTGGCTCCAAAAATAAATTGCATTAGCTGAATTGCACATATTGTTACTGCAATAAAATAAATCATTTTTAAACTTTTCATGGCATGCTGAATGATATGCTAAGTAATTATGAAGGTTTGCTTAATCATTTCTTTGTTGCTTTAGTTATCGCCGAAAAGTTCATCATTTTCTTTTTCCATTGACACCCAACCTAACCAGTAATCAACTCCCGTTTTTCCTGCTCGAGTTGGGTCAATATGAAAAAAATCAGGTATGATTTCAAAATTCTTGCGGTTTTCTAACTCCTGGATATAATGCGTAAAACATTCCAAAAGCTTAGAAAAGGAAGAAAAAATAATTTCACCTAACCCATTCATATCCCCACCATACTCATGATCATAAACTCTAATTGGATATTCATTATTCTCCACTTCATACCTACCATCAAAACAAATGGCCCCAAATCGTTACCTTCATCACCAAAGGGATATAGTTTGGCCTCAATAAGATCTTTAGCTAAAGAATAACGCATACTATCAATAATCTAGCTGAAGCGGTTCGGTTGAGGACTAAGCAGGTAATCTCATCAGCTGACACGAACAATCAAGAAAAATCTCATAGAATCAGACCTGCCACGGTGTGACTGTAGTGATCTCCCAGTTTTTATTTCCAGTCTTTTTAAAATGGAATTTTAAGTATTGCCTACGGGGCATAAGCACAAGTTCTACTTCTGCATCACTATTTGAAAGCCGTGAAAATTTATAGAACTCAATTGTTGATGCCTCTGTTAACGCTACGGAACCCTCCTCGGTTAAATTTAGTTCCATACCATCAACCCTTACCGTTTTTGCTTCTTCGGTAAATGCATTTTTAAGTATATAAACCTTCGGAAAAAGATACCTTTTATATTTCTTTACAGCATATCCAGCACTTTTAACCAGAATATCCTGAGGTAACGATTTTTCGCTCTTAGGCGCGCATGATAGGCAAAGGCCAATGATGATCAAACACAGCCATTTACTGTTTCCTGTAATATAATTTTCCATTTTTTTTGTTGTATTGTAGAACTCCACCAAATGCATCTTTTTCAAATAGGTCTCCCATCTCTCCTGGCAATGAAGGAGAAAGGCTAAAATTGTTGTCACTCCAGTGGACATACTCATGAAGAATTGTGGTTGCCAGTAGTGTCACAAGTGCATCGGCATTAGCGCCGTCTGCCGCTTCCAATAAATCAATAAATTCTTTGTTTAAAAAGATGAAAGGCTTGTTTGCTTCATCACTTATGCATCTCCCATAGGAATACTTATAAGACTTTGTTTTTGGAATATAAGTTTTCATCTGCTCCTTTGGAGTAATATAGATAATCGGACCCCGTTTATCAAATTTCAGATCATTTAAAACTGAGGTCTGTGTGAAACCTGTGTATTTAACCAATGCTGCGATTATTTTTGGATTACTTACCACTCTATTATATAAACCTTTAATAAGGGCCGTGAACTTAGGATATTTTACCATGTCCTGTGGTGAAATCACCATCCGTGTTTCAGAATTTTCAATTTCGAGTTCAACATAGTTGGTAATATCTGGATTTGTTAAGAATTCGGTTGCATTGTCATACTCGGCATTCAATAAATCTTCAAAACTTACGTTTGTGTTTGCCCTTAAATAACCTATCGCCCAATGAATGAAATTAGTATTATCTATTGATAGGCCGTTGCTTACCAAGTATTTACTTAATTCGGCAACCGCTACTCCATTCAATGGATTATTAACAAAGTTTTGTTCCGCTACATCAAGATCGAGATGATTCATTAAATATTGCTGCGGAGTTTGGGTGGTCGTAATTACTGGTGGGCCAGATATTTCATCACAATCTGTTTGGGCAGCAACCATAAGCCTGGTGCCTCTTTCAAACGATATACCGCCCGGACCTACCGGCTGTGGCGTACCATCACAAGGATTGTAGGTGCCGGGAGTGTAGGGAGTAGTACTGCCCCCACCGCCTCCGCCGCCACCACCTCCACCTCCTGATGGAAAATTCGGCATTGCACAATTTATCACGGTATTTTTATCAACCCTGTACCCTGGAAGATAATCTAACATCCCCATAGTTAAGCCACCATCGTTCTCCCAAGCACAATGGCCTGGCATATCGCCTGTAGAACATGGATAGGCAACTACTGTAAATACATCATAAAACTCACACTCACCCGGAGCGAGACTAATGATATTGCGATTTCCTGAATTTCCACTCACGGTGGCGAGCAACTTATCCTTTAATCCTCCATTATGGCTAGCTAATTCAGCCTTGTTCAATCTGTCGTTCAGGGAAATATCATCCAAATATATTTTGTTGAATACGATGGTACCTTTAAACTTAGTTTTTAACTTTTCCCGCCAGTTGTCTAACCATTCTTTTTCAGGATAATAAGTAGATAAAAAGGCGGTGGTTTTGTTTTCGATTACCTGTATAGTCAGATTCTGGAATGCGGTTGCCCTGGATGTTTGAGGTTTAATCGCAATTACATAACTTATCGTATCTCCAAGGGCAAGTTTTTTTACACTATCCATCTCCAGATTAAGATTTCCTGGTAAGGCCTGGGTACTCATAACTTTTGCTTTTTGGCCGGATAATACTGCTTTTAAGCTTCCGGTAGAGTTGAGGTCTATGGCACTTACAAATTGAGAATAAGAAATAGACCTAATTTTATCAGTCGAACTGTTTTCTACTTTTTTGGGTAGTAAAAGGTCTTTTTTACAACTTTGTACCAATAATAGGCACATTAGGATTAGGCATGCCATGGCTTTACCCTTAGAGAATGTTAATTTGTTCATTGTTAATTCAGATTGAAATTGAGGCGGATTCCGTAAAGATATAGCAATATAATTAGTAAAAGGAATTTTTAATTTTATACTTGTTAAGTGCACTTAGTCAAAGAACCTTTTTTAAAAAGAGAAAGTGATTAAGTGTATAACGATTAGATTTTACTAAATTATAAATTTCATTTTAGTCTTCGATACGGGAAACCATAATTACACATAACTAAGTATACCTTCCTATTTACGTTATCGCTTATCTATCCAACCTATTTCCTAATCCATTCCCTTTTCTTAGTTTTGAGGAGAAAATAATCGAAATAAATACGAAGCAGCATGAACCATTGGTTAGTAAAATCAGAACCTTTTAAATACAGTTGGGAAAAATTTAATGAAGATGGCCGTACCTTTTGGGATGGTGTGCGCTGTTTTTGAACCGATTTTGGATTTGGTTCAAGCTAATTTCTTCTAGTAATTGCAACTGATTTTATCCTAAAATCACTAATTTTCGCTCATTTTGTCGGCTGTTTTGTCGCCAATTTGAACTCTATTTAATTCAGAATTTTCTTCGTTTAAATAACTTAAAGTTATATTATTGACAAGTGTAGCGGGTTAATAAAATGTTATTTGTCGCTAAGTTAATTAAATTATGCATTCATCAGCAAAACTGTAGTAGCCATGATTAGTAACAATCAAATGGTCACACACATCAATATCCAATAACTTCCCACCATCTTTCAGCTTCTGCGTTAATATTCTATCTGCCTCACTTGGTATTGTATTACCGCTTGGATGGTTATGAGCCAATATTAATTTGCTGCTGTTAGTCTTTAAAGCAACAGCAAATATGATCTTCGGATCTGCTAGCGTTCCTTGCACTCCACCAGTGGATATATCAACAATTCCCAGTGCTCGATTACTGGAGTTTAGCAAAATCACTTTAAATTCTTCTAATAGTTCGATCTTGCTCGATTGCCAATGTTGCATCAATATTCGATATGCATCTTTTGAGCAGTTAATTTTCGGTCTTTCGGTAATATTGTAGTTTGATTTGTAGCTTACTTCAACTTCAGCCACTGTGAATGAGGTTTGTTCTTGTACCATATTATTTAAATTAATTATGGTACGATGACAAGCTTTAATCAACCAAGTCCAAGAAGCAAACGAATAAATAGCCTGTGTGTAGGGATTGAGCGTTTATGCGGGACAGTTCTTGGACGCTTCAGCAGATTAAAGCTTAAATTTGTGTAATGATTAATAATATAACTAGTCTTTGGAATATAGCACTTTCGTGAATCTTTGTTAAAATGGTAAGTCATCATCTTCGTCTTTGCCAAGAGTATCGTCGGTATTTAATTGACTAAGAATATCGTCCAATGTCTCCTCAACTTTGTAGAATGTCCTCCTAACGTTTGTAAACAAGTCTAAAGCAGTCTGATAGTCTTTATGTGCCTCTGTAACAATGTGATTTTCAATCATATCCCCATCTAAATTATAGAGACTAATTTCAATATAAGCGGAATTATAGCGCTGTTGTACTTTCTGAACGGTTATTGGGCCGGTTTTTAAGGATAATTTAAACTCCTCACTACCGCTTGATTTCTTCCATATGACCTGCTTGGCTAATGTTTTTTCATTAAGTCTTATTATCAATTCATGTAGCTTCTCATTGTTCATGATGTACGTATTTTAAAATGTTTTCAAATTCAAGAATCGCGCTTTTGACCTTCTCAAGATTTTGCATTATTATTGATTTGTCAATTACGGCAACAGGTATAGATATTTTATCATGTAATGTATTAATGTCGATTCCGACGTTTGCAATTAAATCACGATAAGATTTAGCTTCTGTTTGTTTTGTGAGATGAGATATGTATTTATTTTGTATAAGATTTTCTTTTAAATCATGCATCCTTAATGAACTCGCATCAAATTTATCATTTTGTAGGTATTGTTGTATTTCCTCAATCAACTTTTTCGTTTTAGATAATTCAGAAATCGACAATACTCTTCGAACTTGATCTAGAGACGATTTGATAGCGTTCTGAGTTTTAATGGTTTCTTGTTTTATTGATAAAATCTGGATATACGCGATGATTATACCAAATACAGAAAGATAAGTTCCAAATACAGACATAAGATTGATTTCATTCCTATTGTTTTCAGGTATTATCTTAATATAAAATAAGTATGACAGAATCAACCCTGCAACGAAAATGTATATGGTAGGTTTCTTAAGCATAGGGGATTATAGTGCAATCTATTTACGGAATTTTGAAATTACAGCAGATTCAGGTTATTGAAAAACTAAAATGGTAAATCATCGTCTTCCCCTGGAATCTGTGACGTTGTATAGCTAGGATTTGGAATTGCTTCTGTTCTAAATTCAAATTTACTTTCGTTTTCAAGCATCCAATTCAGACCTTTATCTGTTAAAATACATCCTTTATAATCAGAATTATTGTACTGGTTTGGATCAGAATCCATAATAACTTCAATCATGCCTTTCTTACTAAGGGTTGTCAATGCAAAACTTGTCCCTAAGTCATTATATCCTGCCTTCTGCATTTCATTACTTATTGCCCATACTGATATTGAATTATCACCATTTACTTGATGTTGCATTACTAGGACCATTACAGCAATTTCCTGACTATTTAATCCGTCCGTTGCTATTACAGGACTTTCACTTATTTTCTTCGTGGTTGTACCGTTTTCCATAAATGCTTTTATCTTGGTAGTGATTTGCATTCCAAGGTCGTTGAAATCGCTTGTTGAATTGGTCTTATAGGTAATAACTTGCCTGTGGCGAATATCAAATGGAAACGGACCAACCCTATCATCGGCACATACTAGAATAACGTCTTTTTTACTTGCAATAGCAAAGCCTAATTCATACCAAACGTTTGGATTGTCAGTACTAATTTCTGCAAAGCAAATAGCAGAATCAGTTATACCCCTTTCGATGTCTTCGATTGGAATTCTTACTGATGCATCTTGATCTATTCTGTAAGGTTTTAATCCAGCATTGGTTATTGCTGGAGAGAATATGTCTATGTACCGTTGATCATATTTGGCCTTATCAAAAGGCTGAATAACAAAACAAGTTTCCATTTATCTTCTGCGAGCTTAGTTTAAATTATGTTGGTTGAATGACGTTTATTATATTGAAAATTTACCTCATGGATATAGATTTTAATCTAAACCCTCTGGTTTAGCTAGGTCGTTTAAGACCTCTTCTCTATCACAGTTTTTTATAAAGAAATAAAATGTAGAATCTATAATCTTTACCGAACTAGTGCTATTATCATAATCATAGATGGGTGGAGAAATTCCTTTAGAAATCTGTGAGGATACTAAATTCTTGAGAAAGTAGCCCATGTCTGAAGCTCGTACATCCTCTGGTCTATGGTGCATTGCTTTGATCTGTTCTTGTAGAGGTTTTCGCTTTAGTCCCTGTATTACGTTTTCTAAAGTTTCAGTGAACAATACTTTAATGAAATAGTAAGGAATATATAAAGGCACCTCCTGTGATCCACGTGCTTTCTGTTCGATAAAACTTTCTAAAGACCTGATATGCCTACTTGAATAATCGCTTAGCTTTTTAGCTATAGCAATATCCACATGCTCTATAGTAATTTCTCTCAGATTTTCTTGGGTGTCGTTAATGCCAGCAGCGTAACAGGACTCTTTACAGATTTCTTGAAACACACCGACGCTATCAAAGCAACTATCAATTATATAATCAACAACTTGATCAAAGCTAGTATTTAACAAAGGCAAACCTTCGCTAACAATGCTTTTAAGATCTTCTCTTTCCCAAGGTTCAACGGGTACTTCAATCACTCTATCCAGTAAATCTCCATTAAATTGTGCTAATCTATTTTTTTCTCGCCAAATGCCCAAGATCACGAAAAGAATGTTATAGTCCTCAAAGATTCGTAGATCTATTGCAAGTTGTTTCTGTACTTCCTCGCTTAAATAGTGAAAGTTCTCAAGGATTATTCGCTTATCAAATGTCACCAACCTTAATAGTTCTGATAGGTCTTGTGCAAGCGCTAAGTTGTAGTCAATTGTTTTGAAAGACGTAGCTTTCTCACGCTCATTCTTAACAGTTGCCTCTGTCTCAGCATCAGCGCCTCCAAAGAATGGTATCCTGACTTTTGCTTTTAGTCCGGCCTTTGCTTCACCTCCAACAGTGGTTGTAATTTCTCGTGTCTCTAATATATCGATATCAAGTTGCCTAGCGATTGAACTGTAAATATTCAATGTAGTCGCTGTCGGCGAACAATTGACTTTTATATAATCTGCTTCTTTTAAGTGTTTGTTAGTTAAAGACGTTTTACCTTGTTTAGAAGCACCATATACAATAATATGTTTACGTTTCTGTAAGCCTTTTATAAATGCTTCATCAACTGCTTTTCTTTCGATGTAAGTTTCAATTAGTTCGTTAGATACACCATAAACTTGGTTGGTTGATTTCATTAGAATACTTTTATAACAATTATTGTCTTTAACATTAGGTGTCAGTTTCGGAGATATTAGATATCTTACCCTGCTAATTTAAGAACTAATATTGATTATAATAGAAATGAAAGTAAGATTACTTATTTATCGTAATCTTAAACTTATCGATAATAATCAACCACCCTTTTTACAAAAACTGCCATTCTATCCTTTAAAGATTGTAATTGTTCATAAGCAGCATTAATTCCCTCTATAGGATCTTTTATGTGTAAACGTTCTAATCGCTTAGGATCTCCACCTGATATTCTCTTTTCAAGCTCTATAAACTCTTCTGGCGTTTGCCAACGTTTAATCTCTGGATCATAAATACATTGTTTAGCTGCTTTGGCCTGTTCATATATTGCAAAGTAAGTTTAAGTTGGTTTAAGTGGCTCTTGAAATTTATAGTTTTTCCACCTCGTTTCCATTTCACTTTATTTTATTAGTTCTTTAGGCTTTGTAATAAATTACATTAGCAAGTATAAGTCGTAAAGACATTATTGCCAATTTTAGTTTTGAACATATAATCAAAGTGTTATATTAGAAAAATTGATTTATGCTGAATCATCTAAATCTATTTGCTTATCATGAATAATGGCATAGTTTGTATAATTGATGCACTTGCAACTAAAGGCGTATGGAGCATTGATGAACCACTTGTTTATTTGAGTAAACTCAAACGCGTGCATCTTCAATTAGATAAGATTATTAGGCATTTTAAGACGTTGAGATCGCCACATAAACTTGAATACATCACGTTTTCGGACACTATAATATTAACATTAACATTCAAAGGTTATCCAAATGAGGCAGCAATTCCTATGTTTGTTAGAGCTATTGATGGTGTGTTTAGTACATGCTTTGCGGAAGATCTTCTGATGAGAGGCGCAATTTCATTTGGCAAATTCATTAAGCGAAAGAATATATTGACTGGCCCAGCAATTGATGATGCAGCATTTTGGCATGAAAAGCCTCAAATGGTAGGCTGCGCATTAACGCCAAATACAACACTTCTTTACGATTATGGTATCGATTCTATCAACCGTGATCCTAATCAGCCTTATAACTATAGCCAACATGCTTTAAAATTCGACGTTCAACTAAAAGAGGGTCGACGATACAATTTATACACAGTTAATTGGCCGCTTAGCACGTATAAGGCGTTTATTCCTTTAGGAGAACCAGGGCCCTTATTAAGGATGAAAGCTATTTTAGGGAAGTATCCTATTCCAGCAGAGGCTTATCAAAAGCATTTGAATACAATCGCATTCTTTGAGTATTCAATTCATCAAGCTAAGCTTGATAAGCACATTTAAAGTCGTACGGACTAAGCATTGTCAACAAAAACACCAATTTGGCAATTATAATCGCTTGGATCAGTAGGAGAATACATGTTTATTCCATAACCGTGATCCATTTTATAAGTCTTCTCTTCAAGTTTGAAATTGATGTTTTTCACAACGTATCTAGTGCCGTCATATTCAAACTCATGTCCAATTTCGATAAATTGACTGTTGTCGTATTCATGATGTTTGATTCCGAGAAGATCGAATGACTCTCTGTTATAAAGATATGAAATTGTCGCGCCCTGTACGTGCTGGATCAAAATCCTGCATTGAAGTATTTCCATAACTATAAGTGTTAATTGCTGTGAATATAAAGAAATAAACTTGAAGTTTGCCAATCCTTTGCGCCATTAGTGTTTACCATCTAGCAATTAGATGGATACGCGTACCAGTATGCGTGTGGAATGAAGGTCGTTGCGGTAAAATTCTTAATAATGACGCAATATTATAGTTTGAAATGAATAAAACGAAACCTTAGTTAATTTTAGTTATTTCACTTTTAAGTATCTGAGAGCTAAAATTTGACGTAGCCTTAATCTTGTAGGTATTTCTACTGTAACTGATTATATTAACGGTAATAAGTGCATTTTTAGGCGTATTTGGGAACCTCTTGTAGTTATCTGCATCAGGTTTCAAGGTATATGAACAATTGCTAATCCATTCAATACTATAAGAATTCGGAACGGTTGAACCATTATAATATTCATATTGATGAGTCGCATCGCGTTTTATTACTAATAACTTTCCATTATACATCATATTAAACTTCCCCTTTTTGAATTTTAGACAGTCAGAGATTTGTGCTTTTACACTATTGAAAAAGGAGAGTCCAATTATTGTGAGAACGAGATATTTTAGAGTCATGATATCGATGATTAAGATGTTAAACAAATATATGCTATTAATAAACTTGTACAAGCGCACACCGCCTGCGAAATGAAAAGGTGTATGAGAATCAGGAGTTGCATAGCAACGGGATTCGATCTATGCTTTAATTAATTATATTCTATTTTGATTATGACTTCATCAGAACTTGATGGTATGGATTTAATGGTGTATGTTTTGCCATTTCTTTTAAACCGATATGTATGTTTTTCAAAAAGTCTTTTATCTTTCCTATTCTTCTCAATAAGTTTTTTTAAAGAGTCGTTTTCATTGTCTGAAACTAGTTTTCCCGATTTTAAATCGTACTCAGAGACGTTCCTCCAATAAGCAGTCCTAACCAATACCTTTGAATTGATTGTGTCAAGGCAATGACCCGAATAAGGATGACTGAACTTAGCTTTCCAAATAACCTTTCCTTCTTTATCAAAAGTAGAAATATTACCTAGATACGAACAGTAAATTACTGTATCATTTTTAAATGATGCTGATTGGCTTGCAAAACCGTCAATATGTCCCCGCCATTCAACGAGTCCATTCTTTGGATTTAAGCAATAAAGAAAATTGTCGCCTCCAATGTCAATTGTGTTGCAGTATATTTTATCTCTATAAATAATTGCATTCTGCAATCCTCTTTGATCAAACTTGTCCACCCAAAAATCACCTGGGTTTAAGAGGGGGTATGGAACTGAAGGATCAAAAACAAAGTTTGAGTTGTTCTCTTGACACGAAGTCAAGACAATTAAAATTATTATACTGAAGAATCGCCTCATTAATTACTGCTCATTTATTGATATCCCCCTGTAAAGTAGTGAAATTTGAAATGTTTTTACTTCCTAATCATTTCTAGACTCTCAAAAAATCATCTAATTTTAGGGCTGTGAAATAGTGTCTAAGAATTATTCAATTTAGCTAAAATAGATGTAAATCAATTATCTGCAAAGCTAACAATTATATGCTCACCGCCTGCGAACTGAGAAAATGTGTGAGAATCAGCAGTTGCGCAGCAACGGGATTCGATCTATGTTTTTACACAAGCGATTGGCGAGATACTTGTATCAAGTATCGTGACAATCGTGCAGCATTTTCGATTACGCAGGTGAGCTGAAAAGTGGAGCCTGACTAGATTTATCCAGGATGAAGCGAAGCAAATCCTAGATAAAGATAGAGAGAAGGCTCACGAAGCCATCCGCTTGCTCAAAAGTAAAAGCATGACAGAAACGAAGTTTTTGGCGAGATTTTGCGTGAGCTTAGACATGGCGGAGTACCGATCTCCCTAATCGGGTTTGCACTGGCTTAACCGATGCACCACTGACTAAAGTAACCGCAGAAACTTAATAGAAAGCAGATAGTTGCTCCACCACCAACATAAAGACTGAACCATTCCATAACCCTTGGTAAGCCACAGAATGAGGGTATGGAATGGTTTTAGGAATTATTTATAAAAGGATCAGTTATTTGTTTTTGAGTATCTATGATATAATTCCAATAAAGTTGAGATGGAATTGCATCAGAATCAAAGTTCTTAAGAATACTATATTCTTGAATTGAATTAGTCAAAACTTAATCTGACAGTTACGATAAATTAAACAACGTAACAGAGATTAGTATTATGACTACACAATCAAAGATCATCAAGAACAAATTAGGTATCCTTGAGCTTGCTCAGCAC
>Ga0308159_1004356_pt1 | contig 13032 bp, 11 predicted proteins | sample PhyCR1_FD_201040 | JGI IMG/M metagenome (GOLD analysis project Ga0308159, IMG submission 201040) | Phyllosphere microbial communities from UC Gill Tract Community Farm, Albany, California, United States - DLSLC.R1 | ecosystem: Host-associated > Plants > Phyllosphere > Unclassified | place: USA...
CGACGCTGGCGCTCTGCACATGCGGCATGGGGATGGCGACGATTCTCACGCCATTGGAAAGCGTGCGAAGAGAGACGGTGTTCATGACCGATTGTCGCTGCGCGTGGAGCGAGCTGGATTCGACGCACTGATGGCGTCTATGATTTTACATAAGATACATTGCATGATTCGGAGAGATGCCAGTGTCCCGGTCCGATTCGGGTCCGCGCGGTACCATCGCCGCCATGACCCTGCCTTCACGCACCTTCGGTGCCAACTTTTCTGCCGCGCGCAGGATGAATCTGCAGTCGATCGCATGAGGCGGCTTGTCGATGCCTGGCGCCGGGTGCGCGAGATCACCATGGCCACACCCGGCCTGCGCGTCGTGGTGCTGGCCATTCGCAACTACGTGATGCACCAGAGCGCCAACCAGGCGGGCAGCCTTGCGTTTTCGTCGGTGCTCGCGATGTTCCCGCTCCTGCTGCTGGTGTCTGCCGCCGCGGGCTACGTCGGCCAGCCGGGCGACGCCGCGGCGTTGGCCGACCGCGTGATGGGCTATACGCCGCAACTCGTACGCGACGTGGTGCAGCCGGTCATCGAGCAGGTGCTTGCGCAGCGCAACCAGGCGCTCCTGACCATCGGCATCGTCGCCACGCTGTGGACCGCGTCGTCCGGCATGCAGGCGGTGCGTTCGGCGCTCAATCGTTCGTATGGCATCGAGCGCGGGCTGCCGTTCTGGAAGGCACGCATCAAGGTCACGCTGTTCACGGTGATCGTCGGCGGCGGCATCGTGGCCGCGTTCAGCTCGGTGATCATCATGCCGTACCTGTGGCGGTTGCTCGAGACCAACGTGGGCGTCGGGCAGGAGGTGCTCTGGCTGCGCAACAGCGTGCGCTACGGCACGGCCTTCGTGGCGTTGACCTTTCTCTACGCCCTGCTCTACGGCTGGCTGCCCGACATCCGCCAGCGCTTGTACACGGTGGTGCCCGGTGCCGTGGTCGGCGCGGCGCTCTGGGTGGGGACTGCGGCCACGCTGTCGTACACACTGCGCAGCGCTGGGAAGTTGGCATTGCTGTATGGCAGCTTCGCGGGCGTGGTCGCGACGCTGGTGTTCCTGTACATCAGCGCGACGACGTTGATCTTCGGTGCGGAGATCAATGCGGTGTTGCGTGAGAAGTCCGGTGAGAAGGTTGGCGACAAGGCCGAAGAAAAAGTCGAAGGCAAGGCGGGGTGAGACGGCGACCCAGGCGCCTGACGGTCAAGTGCACCTGGTGCTTCGTCGACACGTTCAAGCGCGACTCCGTCAGCCCAATCGATCTCTCTAACGCGGCTTGCCGCGCCCGACGAAGAGCGCAAACAGTTCGTTTCGGTGGTGAATGCCCAGCCGGTCGAAAGCTCGATCTCTGAACGTCTTGACGATGGCTGAGGAAATACCGAGATCGTTTGCGATTCCTTCGTAGGCCATCCCTTCAGCATGCGCTCGCATACGTCGCGCTCCCTGCCCCTCGTTACTCCCGCATCGTAAACACGACAGACAGGTAGCTCACTGGGCCTTCCTCGACCGCCTCAATGCCATGCAGGGCGGTGGCGTTGAACTGCAACGAGTCGCCCGCAGCCAGCTTCACCAGCTTGGCGCCGTAGCGGTAGGCGACGCACCCGGTAAGCAGGTGCACAAACTTCACGCCAGGGTGCTGGAAGGTCACGTAGGGCTCAGCTTCCGGCATCAGGGTGACTAAGTAGGGCTCGACGAACAGGTTGCCGGAAAGCTGATGGCCCAGGAGTTCGTAGCGGTATCCGGCCACGGCACCGACGCGTTCGACCAGGATGCCCTTGCCCGCAGGGACATAGGAGAAGTCCGTGCGGCTGGTCTGATCGCTGAAGAAGCGGGAAACCGGCACGCGTAGGCCGACGGCGATGCGGTCAAGTGTTTCGACGGAGGGAGAGATAAGGCCACGCTCGATGCGGGAGAGCATGGAGCGGGAAACGCCGGAGCTGGCAGCCAGTTCACCGCCCGAGGCGCCAGTTGCAACGCGGAGCGCGCGGATTTGGTGGCCGATACGTAGAGCCGAGTGACTGCGCGGCGGTGGGGAGGATGTAGGAATATGCGAGCGCAGTATCGACGTCGGTAGCCGAATGGGGCGGGCGGTAGGAAACGGTGAAGCGATGTTCGGTGAGCTCATCGGTGTCTGGCTTTCAAAAGCTGCCGCACCACAATCGGTGCTTGGGTCTTATCGTACGTGGTCAAATCGTACTCTTCTGTGGACGATGCGTCCATGCCTACTCCTTCACCGAAATACGCGCTTGATCCGGCGCTGCTTTCGTTAGGAGCTGCGGTGCGAGACGCTAGGAATGCTCTCGAGATGTCACAGGAGCAGCTCGCCTTGCTGAGTCAAGTCGAGCGCTCCTACATGAGCAGCATTGAACGCGGAATGCAAAACGTCGGCGTCATGACTTTGGTCCGCATCAGCGCATCCTTGGAACTGACTGTTGCTGAGTTAATGAACAGAGCAAAACTTTAGAGTTGAGTCCTAGAGTCAACACGTCCAAGCGCGCATATCTCAGCCGAGAGGACATTGCCGACGCGACAACAGTGGTCACCATTGCGGCAGGCGCTGACATCGGGCTTGACGCTCCCGCTGCACGACGCACGCGTTTCGCGCAGCGGCCCTTCCAGGAGCCGCTGGTGCAGCCACAGTACGCATGCATACGAGCCGAAGGAGCCGTATCCATCGTGCTCGCCGATGAATTTTGACCTTGATTACCGAGCAGATGCAGGCGGTCTGTGAGCGTCCAGTCATCCCATCTTGACCGACCGCTTGTGGCTCACCTGGCCTGCAGTTGTCCTCCGACGTAGGCAACGCACTCCACGAGGTTGAGGCAAGCCAGCAGCAAGAACTTCTCGGCGTCAGTCCGTACGCGCAGCAGGTCGTGCTCGCCAAGGTGGCCATACACGAACGCCAGCAGGTAGCGCTCGGGGTGATCGACGCAGGACTTCGTGATCATCTGCGCGACGAGGTCTGGCGGCACGCCCTCGGTGAACTGCATCGTCGCCGTCAGCCGCTGCAAGCAGGTTTCCTGGACGTCTTCAGAGATCGTCGGCACGGCGTGCCCGCAGTGCTTCATGGCCTGGAAGGCGACCAGCAGAACGTGGATTGGCACCTCAAGCTGCAGCATGTCGACCCCGTAGCGAGGCAACACGAGGATGGAGGCCAGCAGGTTCGGCTGCTGGATGTAGATCTCGTCAGCCAGCTCAACCTTCTGCTGCGCGCTCATGCGGTCGACGTCGATGTTCGCCCGGACCATCACGGTCTGCGTGAGCAAGGTCATGGTGCTGCGTCGCACGCGGGCTGCCATCGGTGCGGCAGCAAGTCCTCGATCTGGCTGGCGCGCTGCGTCGGCAGGCGCTGCAGCACGTCGCGCAGGTAGGCCCAGCGGTCGTGGCCGTTCAGGCGCGCCGACTGCACCAGGCTCATCACGATGGCCGCTCGCTGGCCGGCCAGTTCGCTGCCCACGAACATCCATGCCCGGCGACCCATCGCCCACGGTTTGATTTGGCGCTCCAGGTGGTTGTTGTCGATGGCGACCGCGCCGTCGTTCAGGTGGCGCGTCAGCGCGGTCCAGTGCCCCAGCGTGTAGTCGATGGCCTTGGCCGCAGGGCCGCCGTCGGCCACCAGCCGGCGCTCCAGTTGTAGCCAGTGCCTGAACTCTTCCCACAAGGGCTTGGCCAGGCGCTGGCGTTGCGCCCGGCGCTCGTCATCGCTGAGGTCTTTGAGTTGCGCCTCGATTCCATAGATGCGCGCGAAGCGACGCACCGCCTCCAGGCCCACTACGCTGGTGCCGCCGCTCGTCAACTCTTCGAAGTTGCGGCGCGCGTGCGCGACGCAGGCTGCGCCCACGCGGTCCGGGTACAGCCGCGGATCGACCACGGTCTCGTAGGCGCTGTAGCGGTCGGTCAGCAACGTGCCCGACCATCGTCTGCCGGGTCTCTCCTGGCCTCCCAGGAATGCCAGCGGGTACTGCGCCCCGCGTCCCGGGCAGAACTCGTAGATCACACCGGGCACCTTGTCGTGCCAGCTTCTGGCGTAGGCCCAGATGTAGGCCCTGCGTGTCTTGCCCGCGCCCGGGTCCAGCAAGGCAACCGGGGTCTCGTCGGCGTGCAGCACTGCGCAGCTGAGGATGAAGCGCCTGTGCGCCTCGTGCAGCGGCTCCAGCGCCGCACCGGCCTGGCCGGTGATGGACGCCAGCGTGGAGCGCGGTGTGTGCACGCCGCTGCGGGCGTTGATGTTCGCTTGCCGGTAGTACGGCATGTGGTCCACGAAGCGGCTGATCAGCGTGTGCGCGACGAAGCCGCTGGCAGCGATACCGCCTTCGATGACCTCTGCCACGCTGGGCGCCTGGCGCAGCACCTGGCAACAGCGGCAGGCCCATTTGCCGTAGATGTGGCGGTGCACGAAGAACTCGGCCGGCACGATGTCCAGGCGCTCGCTGACCTCTTCGCCGATGCGCTTCATCGGGCGCCCGCAGCCAGGCTCCTGGCAGTCGGTGCGCTCGGGCTCGTGGTGGTGTTCGACACGGCGCAGGTGATCGGGGAACGGGTTGCGGCGCGGCCGGCGCGGGGGCGCCTTGGTCGTTGTGTCTGAGGCTGCTGCGGCGGCCGCGGCCGCGGCGGCTTCACGCCGAAGCCGCTCGAGCTGCTCGCGAAGGCCCGCTTCGTCCTCGGCCAGCGTCTCCTCGAACAGGCGGCGCTGCTCGGCGTTCATGGCCTCGGACTTGGCGCCGAACTTCCAGCGCTTGAGCCTGGCCAGCTCGAAGGTGATCTTCTCGATCTTGGCCTCGCGCAGGGCGATCTCGCGGTCCTTGCGCTGCAGCAGCGCGTCGCGCTCGGCCAGCTGTTGCTCCTGGTCTCGCAGACGCCGGAGCAGCTGAGCAACCAGCGCAGCCGTCTCGGCGGACAGTCCCGAAGGATTCGCTGTAGGAAGATCACGCACGCCAAGCATGTGTTGAATGATGCCAGTGCACGCCGATGCCAACATCGGCACATCCACCGTCAACGCTTGGGGCAGGTGGCGTTGGCGCCGGCTCCTCAGGCTCGCGTGATGACGCTCAGCTCGGGAAGGCGCTGCCACGGCAGACCCAGGACCAACGCGTCGAACTGCGCAGGTGTGAGCAACAGCAAGGGCGTCGCGCCGGTCGGGCCCGGCCAGACGAAGCGACCCGCGTTGAGTCGGCGCGCCGCGCACCACACGCCGAAGCCGTCGTGCACCAGCAGCTTGACACGCGTGCCACGGGCGTTTGCGAACAGATAGCCGTGAGGGATGTCACTCGTCAGGCGAGGGATTTGAAGAAAGACGCCGGCGGCGGGCGATCCTCTGCTCAGCGGCTATTCGCCGTCGTTGAGCTTACGCAGCGCGTTGATCCAGATCATTCATGGCCGATTTGAAACAATCTTTGTCTTGATTGCGCAATGCCTTGATCGCAGCTGGACAGCGACTCCAGACATTGCGGCGCATCAAACCTAGGAGCTCGGCGGGACGGCAGCGACTATGGCGTTCGCTCTGTCGACACAGCGAGAGGGACGGATGTCGCTTGGCGGAGAAGATTGCCCCGAATGTGAAGTCTCGCTGACCTACGGCCTTCGTTGCTGGGGATGCAGTGGTCCGGCCCGCAGCGTCCTTCTAAGCGTACGCCGGGTGCAAAGCGACCAAACCCCTTGCCTGCGGCCATGACCCAGACCTAGTTCGCTGCGGACAAAAGCTGCAAACCCGATCGCTGTTCGAATTCCTGGTAACTGATCGGCTGCAGGCTCTGCGTGCCGTCATTGTTCGCCATCCAGTAAGCCCAGGCTCGGCCATCGCCGCTGCTGTAAACCACCTTCCAAGTGTGACTGGGCACCCACACCTGACCGGCTCCAATCGTCGCCGATCGTTGGGAGAACATGGGACCGGTGAACACGTACACATCGCCGCTCGCGCGTGCCGCGTACTTGCGGGTTGCTTGCTCGATCTGGTTCCAGGCCTTCTGGTTGAGCGCGGGCGCCTGAGGAACCATGTTCGCCAGCGAGAAGGATTGCGCCTTGGCCTCGACGGTCGGCATGTCGCCGGCGGGCGCCATGTGGCCACGGTCGTAGCCGCTTCCTGCGTAGTCCGCCAGCTGTGCCCGATCGGCCGCGGGCAAGCGGGCTTCGGGGTAGAACCGATCAGAGCGCTTGATGTCCTTGGCCGCTTGAACACCACTCCGCGTGAGCCGCTCGACCGTGTAGACGGGGGTCTTGCTCTCGCCCGAATGAAGCACCGCAAAGGCATCAAAGCACAGTGCACGCTGCCGACGTGGCCAAGCGACCGCAGGCACCTGCCCAGGGAAGTGCTCAGGGCACCGGGCGAAGGCACCGGCCTGAGCGGTAGGCGGCGGCGACCGGTCTCCATCACGGGATGGCGCGACATAAGGCACGACGCTGCAGCCCGGCACCTGGACCGCGCCCACGACGGCGAAGACAAGCGCGATACCGAGCCTTCGCCATGCGTTCTTCTGCTTGCCTCCAAGATTGTGAGAGGACTTCGGTCTCGACCTTCTCCGTGACACCCCGCGCGCTACCTTGGGCATGGGCTGTGGGCAGACTTGCCATATGTATCTCTGATCATGGCAGAAGCATATCCTGAGCTGTATGCAACAACAGCTGTGAAGGCATCGGTTTGATGGCTCCAGCGACTCCCAGCACTTCAAGGGAATCCCGGCGCAGGACGTCACATCACTCGTGTGGATCGAAGGCCAAAGCCCCGCAATAGACCATGCGAACCTGTGTCAACGCCGGCCTGAGCGCCGACGTCTCGCCCACGGCCCGATCAAACCGCCGTCGAGTCGTTCCGGCTCTCTCATCAACGCTCCTCGCCCTGCATCACGTCATACGCTGCTTGAACAAGCGACCCGGCTTCGCCTCGAGCGTTGCTGCTCGCTCCTGCGTGGTTCGGCGCCAAAGCGCACCCAGAACTCTGTCGGGTGGTTGGTCATCGCACGCCTTCGGTGCCGTGCCAGGCGACGCCGCATCGACGCTGCGGGCTCGCCCACTGAACCAACGCGTTCGCTCCGCCGAGCAGGCCAGCAGCACGTCCGACATCCATCAACACAAGCGCCTGCGCGCGCGATGGCACAGCGCGATCCCGCGCGGATGCCGCTTCAGCCGATCCCAAACCTGCCCCAAACGGGCGTCGACACCCGAGTTTCAGTCAACGGCCGCCTTCCTTGGCAGTGTCGTGTTCGCGCAGCACGCCACCGGGCGGCGAGCGAACTCAGACCATCCTTGCCAGCTCGCATGGTCGCGGTGGCCACCGCGTTCGCGAGCCGCCGTCGCAAAGGACAGGCTGCGATCCCCAGATGTCGCGAAAGACGGAACGCGACCGCCGTCTGCGGCCACACGTGCTGCAAGCGCAAGACCCGGAGCCTGTGGAACGACTTTGATCGCCCGCGTCGCTTCGCGTTGCGGCGCCCACGGCCGCGATGGGCCGCAGTCACGCCCAATGCGGCTTGCCACTGAGCTTGTAAGATGCACGTCATCGCACGGACAGCCCGCGCCACACCAGCTCGAAGGAGGCGACGTTGAATCAGCCCCAGGATCCTGCCTCCAAGACCACCGCCGTGAATGATTCATCTGGGTGGGTCAAGGGCGGCGCAAGCAAACCCTTCAACGAAGACCAGCGCCTCGCGGCACTGCATCGTTATCAGGTGCTGGACACCACGGCGGAGCAGGCCTACGACGACGTGACGACACTCGCCTCGGCCGTGTGCAAGGCCCCGATCGCACTGATATCCCTGATCGACCAGGACCGCCAATGGTTCAAATCACGCGTCGGCCTGGATGCGAGCGAGACGCCCCGCGAACTTGCGTTTTGCGCCCATGCCATCCTGCAACCCGACGTCGTGTTCGAAGTTCAGGATGCCCGCTTGGACCCGCGTTTTGCCGGCAATCCGCTGGTGACGGGCGAGCCGAACATTCGCTTCTACGCAGGGGCACCGCTGGTGACGGCCGACGGTCTTCCCATCGGCACGGTGTGCGTGATCGATCGCGAACCGCGCGCGCTCGCGATACCCGAACGTAAAGCACTGCAGTCTTTGGCCCGACAGGTCGTCGCGCAGCTCGAGCTGCGCCAGGCCATCGCTGGACTCGAGCGCGACAGCATGACCGATCCACTGACGTCGCTGTGGAATCGGCGCAGCCTTGACCGACGACTGCATGCAGCGTGGGATCTTCATGCAAACGAGCGTTCACCGCTGAGCGTGCTCATGATCGATCTGGACCATTTCAAACGCATCAACGATGCCTACGGTCATCCCGCCGGCGATCGGACGTTGATGCAGGCGGCGGCCATCATCCGCGATCAAATCGGCCATGACGGGCAGGTTGCCCGTTTCGGCGGTGAGGAATTCTGCGTCGTGCTGCCGGGCATGGACGCCGAGATGGCGTACGGACGCGCCGAGCAGGTACGCCGCGCCCTCGAGCAAGCGCCTTGGTCCGACGCCATGGTGACCGCCAGCGTCGGCGTGGCAACAGCGGTGCCCGGCCAGGAAGGCTCACCCAATGTGATGGTCACGCGCGCTGACCGCGCCCTGTATGTTGCCAAGCGCGAGGGGCGCAACAGAGTCAGGCACTTCGACGGCTGGCACTGATCGACCGGCGCCGCGCGCGGCTGAACGGGGACGCTTCAACGATCTGACCGTCCATAGCCGCCGTCTGCTTCTTGATGCCGCGGGATCCAGCCGGTCAAAAGCCAACGAGTCGACCACACGCACCGGGCGGCCGTTGTCAAATGTCCAGACCCATTCACCTTCAACGACAAGATGGAAGGCATGCTGCGGAAGGCGACACTCCCGCGCATTTTCCCCTGGCATCAGGTACTGGATCGCAGCCCACAGCGTGGGGACGGCGAAAGGCTTGCCGCCAAGAGATGGATGAGCCAACGCGATGGCGCGGCGCTCTCCGACTCGGCGTGATGTCGCCGGTCACGATGGAGCAAGAAGTATTTCACCGCTGCGGCCTCGCGACGTACGCCGTCGCATTTTTCCCAGAATGTCGCACGCCACCTTCACGCGCAAGCTCCGCTCACAGTCGGCTGATCTCCATGTGCCCGGCGCTCACTCCCTGCTGCCAACACCCGTGCGCTTGCCTTCCCGATCTGTAGCTGCCGCGCACCCATGCCTGCATGGCTGCGCCAGCATGCTCACGCAGCCTTCAGAAGCCGCCGCAACACCTTGCCGGTGCCTGTGGCGGGCAGCAATTCGCGCAGTTCTAGTTGCCGCGGCACTTTGTAGTGCGACATGTTCTCGCGGGCCCACGCAAGCAAGCTGTCGCAGTTGAACGGCTGGGCGGCATCGCGGCTCGGCACGATGAATGCCTTGACCACTTCGCCCTTGACCGCGTCGGGCACGCCGATGACGGCGACCTGTCCCACATCCGGATGCAGGATCAGGATCGACTCGACTTCTTCCGGGAACACGCTGAATCCGGAGACCTTGATCATTTCCTTGATGCGGCCGATGAAGGTCAGGTAGCCCTGGTCGTCGATCTTGCCGATGTCGCCGGTGTGCACCCAGCCATCGCGCAGCACCTCCGCGGTGGCTTCCGGCTTGTTCCAGTAGCCATGGAAAACGCCGCGGCTGCGCACAACGATCTCGCCGGTCTGGCCGTCCGGCACCGGGTGACCGTCCAAGTCGACAATCTTGAGGTCCACGCCCTTGCCCGGGATGCCGTTGGTGCCCCAGCGAATGCCGTCGCGCGGCATGAGCACGTCGTTGGTATGGGTCTCGGACAGCCCGTAGCCCGCTTCGTAGACCAGGCACCCGTTGGCGAACGCACTCCACTGGGCGCCCAGCTCCTCGGTGAGCTTGATGCCGAAGCTGGTGCCCATCGTGGTCTGGAGCGACGACAGGTCGAACTTCTTGGCCTCGGGTTCGTTCATCGCCGCCACAAGCATCGGCGCCATCGCGTACCACCAAGTAACCTTGTAGCGATCGATCGCCTGCAGCACGGCAAGCGGATCCATGCGGTTGAGCAGGACCACGGTTGCGCCGGTGTACGCGACCATCGTGACGCCGCAGATCATGCCGGCGATGTGATACAGCGGTGCCACCGCGAGCATCACATCCTCGTTGCCGATGCGGAACATCTCTTCGCCCACGGCCGTCTTGTAGAGCGCGTTGCGGTAGCTCAGCATCGCCCCCTTGGGCATGCCTGTGGTGCCCGACGTGTACGTCATGAGCGCGACGTCGTCCATCGAGAGGTCGACCACGGGCGCAGGCGCGTCGTGCGACGTGATCGTGGCGTGGAAGTCGAGGGTGCCCTCGGGCAACGGACGGCGCGCTGCAACGTCGTCGGGCACACGCATCGTCGGCTCCGCGGGCAGCAGGTCGGCGTAGCACACGCTGAACACATGCGGCACATCGACCCGGTCACGCACCGACTGCACGACGGGCACCAGGTTGTCGGCCACCACCAGCGCCTTCGCGCCGAGGTCGCCCACTTGGTAGGCGAACTCGTGCGCCTTGAACATCGGACTGCAGGGGCTCACGATCGCACCCAGCTTCTGGATGCCGAAGTGCGCCACCTGGTATTGCGGGCAGTTCTGCATGAAGAGCGCGACGCGGTCACCCTTGCGCACGCCGCGCGCATGCAGGTCGTGCGCGAACGCATCGCTGAAGCGGTCGAGTTCGGCGTAGCTGATCTCGCGGCCGTACCAGACGATGGCAGGCTTGTCCGGATGGCGGCGTGCGTGCTCGCGCAGGTATTCGTGAAGCGGCTTTTCGCCCTGGAGATAGTCGATGTCGTCGGTCATGTTCTAGAGGCCGAGCGTGTGCTTGGCCATGATGTTTTTCTGAACCTCGGTGCTGCCGCCGTAGATGGTCATGGCGCGGCAGAAAAGATAGGTCGCCACCGGGCCGAGCGCGTGCTCGGGGCCGATGAGCGCCGCATCGTTCTGGTCGAACAGCGGGCCTGGCTGGTAACGCTGCCCATCCGGGCCGCTCGCCTGCACCAGCAGCTCGGTGATGCGCTGCGCAATCTCGGTGCCGCGAATCTTGATGAATGACGACTTGCCGGCCCCCACGGTCGCGCCGGCGTGCATGTCCGACAACGTGCGCAGCAAACCGATCTCCAGCGTCTTGAACTGCACCTCAACCGCGCTGAGAGATGCAGCGAAGGCGGGGTCTTCGATCAGCGGGCGTCCGTTGCTGCGCACCTCGCTGGCCACCTTGCGAAGCTTCTGGAGTTCCTGCGTGATGAAGCGCAGGTTGGCGTTCTCGACGCGCTCGTGCTCGAGCAGGAACTTGGCGTAGGTCCAGCCGCGGCCTTCTTCACCGATCAGGTTGGCGCGTGGAACCATCACGTTGTTGAAGAACACGGCGTTGAGGTAATGGCGCCCGTCCATCATGCGAATTGGCTGCACTTCTACGCCCGCGCTCTTCATGTCGATGAGCAGGAACGAAATGCCCTCCTGCTTGCGGCCTTCGCGGTTCGTGCGCACGAGGCAGAACATCCAGTCGGCGTGGTGCGCGAACGAAGTCCAGATTTTCTGGCCGTTCACGCGGTAGTGGTCGCCTGCGCCCTCGGCCTGCGTCTGCAACGCCGCCAGGTCGGAGCCCGCGCCCGGCTCCGAGTAGCCCTGGCACCACCAGACAGACGAATCGCGGATGGCCGGCAGATGCTGCGCCTGTTGCTCAGGGGTGCCGAAGGCGTAGAGCACCGGCCCGACCATTGCGGGCCCGAAGACCTGCAGCTCCGGGCAGTGCATCTCGCCGGCGACACGGTTGAAGATGACCGTCTGCATCGCGCTCCATGCCTGGCCGCCGAACGGCTTGGGCCAGGCGCCGGTGAACCAGCCCTGCTTGCCGAGTATCTGCTGCCAGCGCATGAAGTCACCGCGGCCCAGGTGTCGGTCAAGCCGCACCTTCTCGCGGATGTCGCCAGGCAGGTTCGCGGCGATGAAGGCGCGCACCTCGCCTTCGAAGCGCTGCTCTTCAGGGGATAGGGTGAGTTCCATGGTGGGTGCTCAGGCCTGGGCGTAGCGGCGCAGGTGCCAATCGCGGTCGCCGAAGCTCACGCCGATCATCGACAGGCGTTTGAAGTAATGGCCCACCGCAAGCTCCTCTGTGACGCCCATCGCGCCATGCAGCTGCACGGCCTCCTGCCCCACGAGGCGCGCGGTGCGGTCGATCTCGATCTTGGTGGCCGACAGTGCCTTGCGGCGTGCAGCGGCCTCGGGCTCGGTCAGCATCAGCGCACCGTAGAGCGCCATCGATCGCGCTTCGTCCAAGGCGATGTACATGTCGACCATGCGGTGCTGCAGCGCCTGGTTGGTTCCGATGGGTCGGCCAAACTGCTGGCGGGTCTTGAGGTAGTCCAGCGTCATGTCGACCAACGTGGCCATCGCACCGACAGCCTCGGACGCCACGGCCGCGATTGCCCGGTCGATCACGAGTTCGAGCGGGTCGATCGCCTGGCCCTCAGTGCCGAGCAGGTGCTGGGTGTCGACCTTCACGCCGCTCAGCACGACGTCGGCCGCGCGCTGGCCATCGTGCAGCGCATAGCGTGTCACGCCCAGCCCGGGCGTGCCGGCATCGACGACGAAAGCCGACAATCCCTCACGATCCTCGGTGCTGCCGGCGGTGCGTGCGATCACGACGAAGGTGTCGGCATTGCTGCCGCCGTACACCAGCGACTTGCGGCCGTCGAGCACCCAGTTGCCGCCATCGCGCCGCGCGGTCGTCGCGCAGGTGTTGATCTCGTAGCGCGCACCGGGTTCGCCGTAGGCCAGCGCGAGCTTGCGCTCGCCGAGCATCATGGGCTGCAGCCACTCGGCCTTCTGGCCGGCACTGCCCATGGCGCTCAGTACACCGCCGGCGAGCACCACGTTGGCGAGGTACGGCTCCAGCAGCAGGCCGCGGCCGACGCCTTCCATCACGATGCCGGTGTCCGTCGCATCGCCGCCGATGCCACCCTCCTCCTCGCTGAAGGGAATCGCGAGCCAGCCAAAGTCGGCGTACTGGCGCCAGCAACTCTCGTCATGGCCA
>Ga0308159_1004358_pt1 | contig 13029 bp, 16 predicted proteins | sample PhyCR1_FD_201040 | JGI IMG/M metagenome (GOLD analysis project Ga0308159, IMG submission 201040) | Phyllosphere microbial communities from UC Gill Tract Community Farm, Albany, California, United States - DLSLC.R1 | ecosystem: Host-associated > Plants > Phyllosphere > Unclassified | place: USA...
GGGCATATTTAACAGCGCTCCGAATTTAAGCGATTTAGATACTGGTGATTTGAAATATCAGCTGGATTTTAGACAGGTTTACGGCACCATTTTAGATAAATGGCTGGATGTAAATAATGCCGATATTTTAAATAAGAAGTTTAATACCCTAGATTTTATTTAAAATTAAAAAAGTTCAGAAGAAATTTTTAGACCTAATCCATAAGCAAAGCAAAAATTTCGGTCACGTTAACAAAAAGAGCTATTCCTAAAAATGAATGGCTCTTTTTGCTTAAAGTATGGAGACTTCAAATGACCGAAACCCTTAGATTTTTGGTGTTTTATTTTCTTTTGAGTACATACACGGGCCTGCTACTGTCGGCTCCAGTTTGTTCGGAAAAGACTTGAAACAGCTCGTATCCATAAGGTTTAACTTTATTCAAAAAATCCATCGCAGATTTAAATTCCATCCTTTTTCCATCATCATCCTTAATAAAACTGTCTTCTACATATTGTACATTTTGGCCATAATCTACAGCGATAAACACTTTCTCGGAGAAGGTTCGGGAAATAGGTTTAAACTGAATGTAATCCGTTTTCAATTCGCTCAGCCTGAGTCCGCTTACAGTTTGGGCTTCTGCAATACTTGTTGCGAAGCAGGCGGCAAGTGCGGCCGCAATTAATAGGTTTTTCATAATTTGTTTTCCTTTGTGTGTGAGTGTAAATTAATAAGAATCAATCAATGAAAAAACAGAAATCAATTTTCGCAGTGTAACATTTTAGGCCAATATATATCTTAACCTAAAAAATTGAATGAACTTCTTAGGCAATATCATTTGGATTATTTTTGGCGGAATTTTTATATTTTTCGAATATATTATTGGTGGTTTAATTTTATGCTTAACCATTGTAGGTATTCCTTTCGGCATCCAGTGTTTTAAGTTTGCCATTGTTGGGTTAGCTCCGTTTGGCGTTAAAATCGCCGATACTTCATCCAATACAGGTTGTCTATCTACCATCATGAATATCCTTTGGCTGGTTTGTGGCGGTTTTTGGATTGCGCTAACGCATTTGTTATTTGGCATTTTATTCTGCATTACCATTATCGGGATTCCTTTTGGCAGGCAGCATTTCAAATTGATGAATTTGGCTTTCACGCCATTTGGAAAGTCAATTTCGTAAAAGGCTGCAGGTTTTGTTTACTAGCCCCGATTGTAATGGAATGCCCGTAGCGTAGCGAGGCATGAAATGAAAAGCGGGAACAAATTACCCGATGAAAACGAAAAATTGCGCTCCAAAAACTATTGTATTAAGCCAATTTTTTTAGAGTGCTCAATGGCCTCATTACTATTTTTAAATAAGCAGGCACAAACATTTTTTGCCTCTACTTTCTGAAGTAGTTCACGGGTTTCATTTTCTTTTTCAGGACGAATATTACGGATGTAAACCGCTTCTATATTTTTTGGATATTTTTCTACAATGGAGGCATATATAAATGGATCCTGCTGTGAATTATCACCAAAAAAAATAAACTTTTGGTTCGGAAAGGCATCCAAAATACGCATTACCCGGAGTAATTTGCCTTCATGACCAGTTTTTCCTGTTTTAATTAAGTCGCTCCAGCGTTTTAACGTGTTTAGCAAAAAAGCACCATCTGGCAATTTGTTAAAGTGAAATGTTTCTACCAAATAATCGTAAAGGTTCCATTCGCTACTGCTTACATAAAAGAAGGGGTTCGGCTGGTTCTTTTCGGTATGGGATAACGCTAGCTGCTGGTAATGACTGGCGGCATCTGGAAATGTTTTTCTGGTGTGTGGATTTTTGATAAAAAGTTCTCTCAACCTTCTTCCAATAGTAGCCGAGTGTGAAATCATTACCGTATCGTCAATATCAGAAATGAAAGCATATTGTGTAATGTGCGGTACATAAACTTTGCCCTCGTTAGCAGCTAAAACCTGGTTATTTTCATCTAAAGCTTCAACTTTTACAAAATGCCAGCCCGCTTCTACATCATGTAGCGCTTCCCATTCAAATTTAAAAAAACCATCTTTTTCGGTTTTATTGTAAATGGTTTGATCGAAAAACTGCAACCTAATATTAACTAAAGGATAGGGTTTTAAGATGAAAAGTTTCAGTAAATGAATAATATTTACTAAAATATTGTTGCTGTAAATTTGAGATGTTTTAGCCCTTCGTTTAAAAACATGGCCATAAACTACCAGGTTATGTTTGTGGCCATAGCCGTGGTAAATTTTTACGCTTACAGATTTATTCATCGAAGTTAAAACAGAGTGAATTAAAAGTTGTTTGTGAAGTAACGCATTTAAGGCTAAAACATGAAATTGCTATTTATCATTAATCCAGGTTCTGGAAGTCACGATATTAATTTAAAAGAAGTAATTTCTACTCACTTCAAAGGAGGAGATGTGAACATCGAACTTTTTGAATTGCCTGATGATTGTTCGTTAGATAAAATAAAAGCTAAAATCGAACAGTCGCAACCCGACCGTGTGGTTGCCGTTGGCGGCGACGGAACGTTGAAACTGGTGGCCGAGTGTTTGTTAAATAAAGAAATTCCAATTGGGATTATCCCCGCAGGATCTGCAAACGGGATGGCTAAGGAGCTGGGAATACCTCAAGAAATTACCGAAGCACTTGATTTACTGAAAATTGGAAGAACCCAAAAGATCCACGTGGTTAAAATAAATGATGAAATATGCATTCATCTATCTGATCTGGGATTTAATGCTTACCTGGTAAAGAAGTTTGATACTTTGCCCGAGCGTGGAATGTGGGGATATGCTAAAGCGACATGGCATGCCTTGTGGAATCATAAACGCATGGATGTTGAACTGAATATTAAGGGTGAAACTATTAAATCCAAAGCAGCTATGGTAGCCATCGCAAATGCGACAATGTATGGCTCGGGTTTAAAAATTAATCCTGATGGAAAGTTGGACGATGAACTTTTTGAAATCGTTTTGGTTAAAGATTATTCATACCTGGAGATATTGAAAGTTTGGATTACACGCCTTCCATTTAACCCTAAAAAAGTAGAGATTTTTCAAACATCGGCAATTAAAATTTCGTCTAAACATAAGGCGCATTTTCAGGTTGATGGTGAATATATAGGGAAAATAAACACAGTTGAAGCCCATATATTACCGGCTGCGATAACGGTTGTGGTGTAAAATAGATTAAGAAATTTAATTTGATACTTTTGTGGTTCTTTATTTTTTTAGGTTATTCTGGATCCAATTCCTGATATCTTCAAAACGAAATTCCCCCATACTTGCAGAAATTACCAGATCATATTTTAGCTGCTGGCTAGCTGTAATATCTAATCCATTTTCTAATAGGATGAGTCGCATCAAAGTATATGCAGTTCTTTTATTGCCATCTACGAAAGGATGATTTATCAACTTTCTAAAATAGCAGAAGCTTTCTCTATTGGTGTTGGATATAAATCTTCATCGTTGAATGTTGCGAAAGGTCTAGCTAAAGCAGATTCAATTAAACCAAAATCGCGAACTCCTTTACTTCCTCCAAACTTATCAATTAATATGTTGTGTATAATTTCGGTTTCCTTGATTGAAATCATTGAGCAAGTTTATGAAGTACCTCACTATCTTCGGATAGAATTTTTTTAAAGTTTGAAGTCAAAGTTGAATTAGAAGTTCTTTCTAGTTGAACTTCTTTAATTAAATCCAAAATATCAACAAGAAGCTTTTCTGGAACTTGATCCAAAGCCTTGTTTATCTCTTTTTTGATTTCTACTGCTGTCATAATCAAATTTAATAGTTTTATTTATTCAAAACATCATATTAGCGTATTTTATGATAGGCTATTATTCCGATAGATTTGAATGGTAAAGTAGAGTCTGAAAAACTCAGCAATAAAACAAATCTTAAATAGTATATCGAACCATCGTTCGCCTAAATTTAAAATTTCTGGCAAAAAGGTTATAAAGCCAATGGAAAATATCCAAACGATTAACCTGAATGGGAATTGAATAAAGTAGGTAATAAAACCAATTTTTTTGAAAAGGAATAAGCCAATTGCAGATAGAAATAACGACAAAAACATGGGCAGTGTTAAAACGACCCTTATTTGCGATAACAGTTGATCCGGAATTTCATTTATATGGGTAATAATTGCCCAAAATTGTTTAGCAAGGAGCAAAATGCTAATGATATCTAGCAGGGCAAAAAACTTAGTGGCAGTTCTCATTTACTTACAGTATTTGGAAAGATACTGATCTGCTAAACTACTACCCATATTTTTAACAAACAAAAAATCTTCGCAGGCGCCTTGTTTATCACCTTGTTTAATTTTTTTTAAGCCGTTGTCAATTCGCTCATTTAAATAATCGTCATCAATACCCAATTGATTCTTAATAGCGATAATCTGTGCTTCTTGTCCCGGTTTTGCCTGATCAATGTTTTTATAAAAATTAATTACAGAATTTGTCAAACCTTCTTCTGCCTGGTAACTGCGAATGGCAGCTTGCATATCTCTACTCGATTTGCCTTCGCAATTAAAACCAGAAAGCTTAAAATTAACGGGTACTATAACTGCTGTTGTGGTATCATAACCGACAGGAACTTTCCATTTACCACTGCTTAGCCTCACCAACCGCAACGCCTCTTCATCCAATTCGCTTAAAATGCTTTTGGTTACTCTTGAGGAATAAACATTTCCTTTTTCATCTAGTTTAAAACTGATGTTTACGGTACCCTGTATACAGTTGTTTTTTGAAAATGAGGGGTAAATGGTTTTTTCTCTTAAGAAACTCGTAAAACCATCTTTGCCTGTTTTAAATTGCAACTGCGCCATTGCAGCGGTACCACAAAATATCAAAAAGATAGTGACTAGCCTTTTCATAGTTACTAATTTACGGTTTTAGTCGCACTACAGATATGCTTTCGTGGAATATAAACCTCACAATTGTAAAAAGATAACAACGGTAAGGTTGACAATGTTTAAATTCGCTCCCCCAGATTATTTTGAACATTTTTATTGTTGCCTGTTAAACGTAAAATTTAAGATGACGTTTGGATCTGGGCAATTTGCCAGGTATTGGTTTCTTTTGCTAAACTTACAAACGCCAGGATAATCGCCTTCATAGCTTTCAATATTTTTTATCAGTTGAAAATGAAGGTGAGGTGGCCAGTTACCATTTTCTTCTTTGGTGCCGAGTTCAGCAATTTTTTCTCCGGCTAAAATCATTTTGCCTACTTCTAATTGGTTAAGTGATGATAAACTCAGGTGGCCATAAAGCGCATGGAATTTAAAACCTTCGATATTGTAGCTTAAGATAACTGTGGCACCATAATCGCCGAAAGCATTGTTGTTGGCAAAACTGTGGATCTCGGCATCGTAAAAATTGTAAATTGAAGTTCCAGCTTCACCCCAAATATCTACCCCCAAATGTAACCGCCGAGGTTCTTCTGCACTACTAAAATGAGCACTTCGCGAATAAATCGTACGATGCTCATTATAACCGCCGATACCATAGCGAGCCTTAGCGGTGCTGAGTTTTTGGTTTATCCACTCAGAAAAAGAATCTGTATCGTTTAAAATAGCATCAGTCAATTCTAAATTCGAGGCAGTAAAATCGAGAGGTAAAAGTTGATCTTGTTTAAGATCAAAGTCGACAATTTTTTGAATGGCAGACGCATTTTCGTTAATAATTTGTTCAAAGGTTTTCATTAAAGCTGGTCAAAAATATAAACGTAATTATAAATGTAATGTGACAACGCACCGCCAATAACAAAAATATGCCATAACTCATGGCTGTGCATCCAACGAAACATTTGTTTATCCTTGGCGTAATAATACGTGCCACCGATGTAGAAGATGCCGCCGAATAATAACCAGAAAATGGCACCAATAGGCAATGTGCCTAGCATTTTCTGTAATAATGGAACAATTAAACAACCCATTAAAATATAAATGGAGAGGGATATAGTAGTGCTTTTAAGTTTGTTAAAAATTTTTAAAAGGCAACCAATTATTGCAATTAACCATACAATAGCGAATAAACTCCAGCGTAACCAACCATCAAAAACTAGTAGGGCAGTGGGGGTGTATGATCCTGCAATCATTAAATAAATGCAGCAATGATCAAATTTTTGCCAAAAGCGAATGCCATAGTCACTTGCTGGGAAACCGTGGTAAGTGGCACTTACTCCAAACAAAATAAATGTGGCAATGCTGTAAATCCAGGCTGCTGTAAATTCAATTGGTATATCGCATTTTTGAAGCAAAAAATAACCCGCAGGTATCGCTACCAATGCGGGTATAAAATGAGTAAAGAAGTTTACCGGTTCTCTTAATTTTCTCACGATAACTATTCTTCGCCTTCTTCTTTTTGTCTCGGTTCTTTAGCAATTTTATCAAACAAGTGATCCATGCGCTCTACGTATTCGTTTGTGTCATCTACAAAAAAAGTAAGCTCTGGCACCACTCTAACCTGATGGCGAATTCTGGCTCCCAGTTTATATCTAATTTCACCAGCATGTGCATTTACCGTATTAATTGATAAAGTGGTATTAGTGGTATTAAAAAAACTTAAATATACTTTCGCTACTGCCAAATCTGGCGATACCCGAACACGTGTAATGGTTACCAACGTATTTGGTAAAAATGCTCCACCTTCACGCTGAAAAACTTGTGCTAACTCTTCTTGTAGTACTCCTGCAAATTTCTGCTGACGTTTACTTTCCATAAGTTTTATTTTTCATCATTGCGAAGTACGAAGCAATCTTACTCGCAAATTAGATTGCTTCGTGCCTCGCAATGACGGTTTGATTTAATTAATATAACAAATTACTATCATAAGGATACCTCGCTACATGAGCCGCTTTTACCTTATCATATAACAATGTTTTAAACTCTTCAATGTTTTCTTTTTCTGTAGCCGATATAAATAACACGGGCACCTTTCCATGGCTCATCCAGCTTTTCTTGAATTCATCAATGCTTAATTTACCATCATCGTCCTCATCTTCCACTTCGGGCGAAACGTAGGCATCAATTTTATTAAACACCAAAATCATATCCTTATCAATGGCGCCGATATCCTTTAGTGTTTCGTTAACAGTATTAATCTGATCTTCGAAATTTGGATGTGAAACGTCTACAACATGAATCAATAAATCAGCTTCGCGAACTTCATCGAGGGTCGATTTAAAGCACTCTACCAAATGATGGGGCAGTTTTCTGATAAACCCAACAGTATCTGAGAGTAAGAATGGTAAGTTTTCAATTACCACTTTTCTAACCGTAGTATCTAGTGTAGCAAAAAGCTTATTTTCGGCAAACACTTCCGATTTGGAAAGCATGTTCATGATAGTAGACTTGCCTACATTAGTATATCCAACTAAAGCTACTCGAATCAGCTGACCACGATTTTTGCGTTGAGTTTCGTTTTGTCTATCTATATTTCTTAACCGCTCCTTAAGTAGCGAAATTTTATTTAAAATAATACGTCTATCACTCTCAATCTGCGTTTCTCCAGGTCCACGCATACCGATACCACCCTTTTGGCGCTCTAAGTGAGTCCACATACCGGTTAATCGTGGCAATACATATTGAAGCTGTGCTAATTCTACCTGGGTTTTTGCTTGTGCCGTTTGGGCTCTGCTGGCAAAAATGTCGAGGATCAGGTTGCTTCGATCTAAAACTTTTACACCCAACTCACGATCAATATTCCGCAACTGCGATGGTGAAAGTTCATCATCAAAAACAACGGTATCAATCTCTTCCGATTTTACATAAGCTTTAATCTCCTCTAGCTTTCCTGTACCCACAAATGTTGCCCGCTCGGGCTTCAGCATCTTCTGAGTAAATACTTTCTCGACTTGCCCTCCTGCTGTATCAACAAGAAAAGCCAATTCATCTAAATATTCTTTTGTTTGCTCCTCCTTTTCTCCTGGAGTAACAACGCCAACCAAAACGGCTCGTTCCTGCTTAATCGCAGTATCATAAAATTTTTGTTTTCCCATGTAATATGTACAAAGATACAAATTTTGCAAATTGAAAATTGGATAAGCCTACACAGCTAGCGACAACTTACATTCAAACAATAAGTCTGGTAAAAAGCAATAGCTTAAGCCCGTTTGCCTTTTAATTGAATTATAATCTCGAAATTGATTAAGGATTCGGTTAGAACTTATCGGTTAATTAGTTTGAACAACATTTGGTTTTCAATTTTTGTTTACCTTCAGTATATAACTACAATATTATGTTCTAATTTAGATTGAAACTTATCTTATTAGAGGATGGATTTTTTTAATACCAAAAGCATCTTTTTTACAGTCCTTAATTACCCGATGAGCTATCTCGAATTTTTTGCAGTGGTTACAGGGGTTATTTCGGTTATTTTATCTGCAAGGGCAAACATCTGGAGTTGGCCGGCAGGTATTGTCAATGTGTTTTTATCCGCTTTTTTTTATTACCAGATACAGCTTTATCCTGATATGTTTTTAATGGGTTTCTTTTTCATTACCAACATTCTTGGCTGGTGGCGATGGGCCAATCCGAAACCGGAAGAAGAAGACAAAAAGAAACAGTTGAAGATAAGCTTTATGCCCAGAAAGCAGTTTCTGATCTTTTTGGCTGTCGGTGTAATTGGAACAGTATTAATCGGTACACTGGCCGGACAGTTACATCACTTGTTCCCATTTGTTTTTAACCTGCCAAGCGCCTATCCCTTTGTCGATTCATTTATTTTAGTGATGAGTGTAATTACTACATTTTTAATGATTCAAAAGCGAATAGAATGTTGGATTATTTGGCTAATGATTGATGTTGTAGCGACCTATTTATACTTTTTGAAAGGGGCCATGTTTTTTGGTGTCGAATACATTCTTTTCACCATCATTGCAGGCTTCGCTTTATGGAATTGGATTAAAGAATATAAAAGCTACAAAACAGCGAAGTAGGAACATTTCGTAGAACTAAGATAGCAACAATCAATAAAAAGGTCTTGAGTTTAACGCTTCCGCAGAGCGAAAAATGCAAAAAAGAGATTTCAAAAACCAAAAAAATTAAAACATAATGAGTGATGGTCGGTTAATATAATGGCGCTCGGAATAAATGTTTAACTTAAAATTTATTGCCATGAAAAATGTAAATACACCTAAGAACAATCCAACAACCCAAGGAAGTTCAATTGCCGACAGAGCAAATCACGATGTAAAAGTTGACAAGAAAATGCAGGGAATAACAAATGGTGGAGGTCAGCGTTCCGATCAAACATCGAATAAAGATAATCAACGTAAAGTTGATAATAAGAAATAGCGTAAAATTCAAAACGGAAGATTGTTACGGGTTAAGAGCCCAACACTATCTTCCGTTTTACCTCATTAATTTTCGATTTCAAGAAAATTCTTTACCCAGCTTAATAATATCTTTTCCTTCCAATATTCTTCTTTCGCTTTGATAATATAATGTATTAATCATCGCATCTCCGAGTTCGGTCATCTTACAAAAACCATTAGGGAAAAATTTTCTTCCAATAGGAAACATCCAGTTGATATACTTATAAAAATTGTGGGCAAATTTTTGCTTTCTAATTGGTTTGATAAAACCCGGACGGAAGTGATAAACCTGCTTAAAAGGTAATTTGGTTAATTCGTTTTCTGTTTTACCTTTTACCTTCTGCCAGTTTAATCTTCCATTTATATCTGTTCCACTGCCAGAAACATAACAAAAAGTCATATTATCATTTAACTTAACCAAAGTATCTGCAACATGCATTGTAAGTGAATAAGTCATGCGATAATAAGTCTCGTTATCAACCCCAACTGATGAAATACCAAGACAGAAAAAGCAGGCATTATAGCCTTTCAGTTCATCTTCGATAGCTTTGAAATCGAAAAAATCCTGGTGAACAATTTCCTTAAGTTTAGCATGAACATAACCGCATGGTTTCCGGTTAATCACCAAAATTGAATCTATTTCGGGGTTATTTAGGCACTGGATTAATACACCTTCACCAACCATGCCTGTGCTTCCGGTAATAATAACGTTGTTAAGTGATCTCGTTTTTCCCATTTAAATTGATGTTTAATAATTAACTTTTAAAGTTAATCTTTGTTTGGCTTAATAAAATCTACGTAGCTACGTTAATCTTTGTTTGGCTTAATAAAATCTACGTAGCTACGCTTCACATACATCAGTATTTCATAATCATTCATTTTTCTAATTTCGGCAGCAGAAGGACGATATTTTTCAATAAAATTATTTAATGAATCATCTTCCAGTTTAGTGATAGAACTTATTTTTTCTGGTGAGAAACGATTATTGATATAATTTGTTTCCTCATCTTTTAACTGCACTTTCTTTAATTTTGAAAGTGAATTTTTATTCTTGGTGAGCAGACCAATTGTTCTTAAAATATCCAAACTTAAAATTGAGGAAGTGGAGTTGGATACCAGGTTTGATCCCTGGGTTTTATAGCGCAAACCTTTTTTAACCAGTACATCTTTAATGGTAGGGTCTTTATAAGCGAAAACCTTTGCGAAATCTTCCCGTATCTGCAACGAGTCTTTAAGGTAATCTCTTTTAGAATAAATGGTAACATCATTTAAATTGATAGCAACCGAACGCAAAAGGACGATCACATCTTTAAAGTTATTAATTAGGCTTAATTCCTTTTCTTCATAGCCTAACTTATTAATTTTTAAAATTTGGATAGACGGATTTTTAAGAAATGAAAATTTTCCGGTACTCGAGGTTATGCTTACTTCATTTCCGTATTTGACTACAGCATTTTCGATCGGAATTCTGGAAATATCATCCAACACTTGTCCGCTAATTTGTTGGGAAAATAAGCGATTGGAGATAATGATTAGCACAAAGAAGAAGAAATATTTCATTGTTAGCTAATGTAAAGGATAATTAACTGTCTATTAAAATTTTAACATAGATTAACCTTGTTTGGAAATACAAAAGGGTTTCGATACTATCAAACCCTTTTGTATGTGTTTACTTAATCACTGTGCCAACCATTTTATAGTCTTTGGGCGGTTCAGCTCCTAACAAATGCTGTACAAAATAATCCCATCTTCTTCTCATCATATAAGCAGAATACGGACCATAACCATGGGCACTGTTCGGGAAAATCACTAAATCAAAACTTTTATTAGCCTTTTGTAAAGCTTCCACAACTAATAAAGTATTGTAAGGTGGTACGTTGTCATCCATCATTCCATGAACCAACATGAGCTTTCCTTTTAAATTTTTGGCATAAGTTTGATTGGCTTGCGCTGCATAATCTACGTTTTCTGCCAATCCATTGTAGCGTTCGCCCCAATCATCCTCATAATTTCTATTGTCGTGGTTTCCTGATTCTGATATTCCAACCTTAAAGAAATCCGGATAACGGAACATCGCAGCAGCTGTTGCGAACCCACCGCCAGAATGGCCCCAGATACCAACTTTGGCCGTATCGATTGGGTATTTGGTAGCTAGTTGTTTGATCGCGGTAATTTGATCAGGTAATGTGTTTTCGGCCATATTGCCATAATTCATATCGTGGTAGCTTTTAGATCGACCTGGGTTACTTGTTCCTTCAAGTACCACGACAATAAAACCTAGTTCTGCCAAAGCTTGGTTATCGCCACGCGATGCTGAAAAGAACCAGCTGCCCACACTTCCACCTTGTGGCCCTGGATAAATGTAATCGATTACCGGATATTTTTTAGTTGCATCCATTTTTGATGGCGTAAATACCAAGCCGTAAATGTCAGTCTTGCCGTCATTAGCTTTTACAGTAACTGGTGTAGGCGCTTTCCAGCCGATTGCAGTTAATCTCGAAACGTCCGTTTGAGCCAGTTCGCTAACTACCTTACCATTTATTTCCTTTAAAACAACATTCGCTGGAACGTTAGGTTGAGAATAATTATCGATGAAAAATTTTCCGGAAGGAGAGAAAGTAACCATGTGGTTACCTGGTTCTGGGGTTAAATCTTTCAAGTTTTTACCATCGAAACCAATCGTAAAAAAGTGGCCAAAATATGGATTCAGTTTATCTCGACCATTGGCGATAAAATAAAGCGTACGCGTTTTTTCATCCACTTTAAGCAGCCTTGTAACTACCCAATCTCCTTTAGTTATTTGATTTTTTACTTTGCCGGTAGTGGCGTCATAAAGATATAAATGACCCCAATTATCTCGTTCAGAATACCAAATAATTTCTTTGCTTGCTGGTAAATATCTCCAATTAATGGTGCCTTGACCCGATTCGAACTGTGTTTTTACGGTTTCTTCAAAGACTTCCCGAACAGCACCTGTGCTTGCATTTGCGATGCGAAATTTCTCATTTTTGTGATCTCTCGAGGTAGATACAAAAGCAACTTCCGATCCATCAGCCTTCCAATCAATATCATCAAAAGTTCCACTGCTCGAAATGTCATCACTCAAAGTACCACGGTGCGGGTCAGGAGGAATGTTTAAAGAAATTACCTTTGGGTTTTCAATATCGATAACTACGCGTCTGATGGTAGGGATTTCTTTATCTCCCGGCAATGGATATTTCCAGGCTTCCAGTTTTGGAGCACCAACATTGGTGGTTACCAAATACATCTCTTTCGAATTTCTTTGGTCCTGTTGGAAGGTCGTAATTTTCTTCGAATCTGGCGACCAGCGTAGGATGGGCGCATCGCTATGTTTCCACCCGGCATTGTCAGTTGCGTAACCATAATCTTTCACGCCATCAGTAGTTAACTGAGTGAGTTTGCCTGATGCCACATCTTTCACATATAAATTAAAATCTTTAATTAGAATGGCTTTTTTCCCATCAGGAGAAAGTACTTCGTCGCCGCCGCCCCTTCTTCTTGCAGTAGGAGGAGGTGAGGCCAAACCTTTTCCATATTCTGTAGTTAAGGTTTTCGTTTTCTTGTCAGGATTTACCAAAAAGGTTTGCGTACCGTTAGCATTTTTAATAGTAAACCAAAAGTTATCCCCTTCAAGCCAATTGGGTGTAACACCTACATTATCAATGTATTTAGAAGTGTTGTAAGCCATAAAGCTTTCCGCATG
>Ga0308159_1004361_pt1 | contig 13025 bp, 12 predicted proteins | sample PhyCR1_FD_201040 | JGI IMG/M metagenome (GOLD analysis project Ga0308159, IMG submission 201040) | Phyllosphere microbial communities from UC Gill Tract Community Farm, Albany, California, United States - DLSLC.R1 | ecosystem: Host-associated > Plants > Phyllosphere > Unclassified | place: USA...
GTACGGCGCAGCGCTTCCACACTGGAGGGCATGCCGACACCCCTCTCGACTCCCCGCAACGCCGAGATCAGCGACCGCGACCGCACGAGCGTCTTCCATTCGTGGTCGGCGCAGGCAACGCTCGCGCCGCTCCCCCTCGCCGGAGGCTCGGGAGTGGAGGTGTGGGATGCCGACGGCCGCCGCTACCTGGACTTCTCGAGCCAGCTCGTCAACGTCAACATCGGCCACCAGCATCCGCGAGTCGTCGCCGCGATCCAGGAACAGGCGGCGCAGCTGACCACCGTCGCCCCCGCGCACGCCAACGAGACGCGCGCGCACGCGGCCGAGCTCATCCTCGAGCGTGCGCCCGAGGGGTTCTCGAAGATCTTCTTCACCAACGGCGGGGCGGATGCCAACGAGAACGCCATCCGGATGGCCCGCCTGACCACGGGCCGCGACAAGATCGTGTCGCACTACCGCTCGTACCACGGCAACACGGGGGCGGCGATCGTGGCGACCGGCGACTGGCGCCGCATGCCGAACGAGTACGCGCGCGGCCACGTGCACGTGTTCGGCCCCTACCTCTACCGGTCGGAGTTCTGGGCCGAGACCCCGGAGCAGGAGTGCGAGCGGGCCCTCCGCCACCTCGAGCGCACCGTGCAGGCCGAGGGTCCCGACACGATCGCGGCGTTCCTGTTCGAGACGATCCCCGGCACCGCGGGCGTGCTCGTGCCGCCGTCCGGATACCTCGAGGGCGTCCGCGCGATCGCCGACCGCTACGGCATCCTGCTCATCCTCGACGAGGTCATGGCCGGCTTCGCCCGCACGGGTGAGTGGTTCGCGTTCGACGCGTTCGACGTGCGGCCCGACCTCATCACCTTCGCGAAGGGCGTGAACTCGGGATACGTCCCCGTCGGCGGAGTGGCGATCTCGGATGCCGTGGCCTCGGTGTTCGACGATCGCGTCTTCCCCGGTGGCCTGACGTACTCGGGTCATCCGCTCGCTGCGGCATCCATCGTCGCCGCCCAGCGGGCAATGGCCGATGAGGGCGTGATCGAGAACGCCCGCCGCATCGGTGAGGACGTCATCGGCCCGCGCCTGCGTCAGCTGGCCGAGGACTCACCGCTGGTGGGTGAGGTGCGCGGCCGCGGCGTGTTCTGGGCCGTCGAGCTCGTCGCTGACCAGACCACGCGCGAGCCCCTGTCCGCCGCGCGCATCGGCGCGATCAAGGCGGCGATGCTCGACAAGGGCGTGCTCGGCTTCACCGCCGACAACCGCGTGCACGTGGTGCCGCCCGCCGTGATCGGCGACGCCGACGCCCACCGCGGCCTCGACGTGCTCGCCGAGGTGCTGCAGTCCGAGGGCGCCCGACGCTGATGCGTGCCCGGGCCCCGCGCCCGGGCCCCTCGGAGATCAGCTCCCGGCGGCGGCTCGGCGGTCGCGCGGGGGCCACGCGCGCCAGGCTCCGGTCGACCAGAGCGCCCAGATGACCAGCAGAGGCTGGAAGAGCAGACGGATGCCGCGGGCGAGGTCGGTGTCGAGGCCGAAAGCATCGGTACCGCGGACGAACTGCTCGATGTTTCCGGGGAAGATCGCGACGAAGAAGGCCGCGACGATCCAGCCCACGGCGACGCGCCGACGGCGGAGGACGAGGAGGGCGAGTCCGAGCGTGATCTCGACGACTCCGGACGCCACGACCGTGACATCGACCGGAAGCGGAAGCCAGGACGGCACCTGAGCGACGAAATCGTCGCGCGCGAACGTGAGGTGCGCGGTACCGGTGAAGAGCAATGCGGCGCCGAGGAGCCAGCGGGCGAGCGTGCGGGGGAGGCTCATGTTCCGAGCGTATGCGGGGCCGCCCGGGTTGGGCCGCTCGCTGCGCTCCCGGGGTCGGGTACGCGCCGCCCCTACGGTTGAGTGTCCAAAACACCCGGACGATCTCGAAAATCGTCCGGGTGTTTTGGACACTCGAGGGCAGACGGGCGCGGGCCCGGGTGCGGCGCGGGCACCGCCCCGGCGCAGGCCCGGCGCGCGGACTCGGCGCGAACACGGATGCGCGCCGGGCGGCGGCTCGTCAGCGGCTCAGGATGCGGTGCGCCAGCGCGTTGCCGATCAGCTGGCCCGCCTGCACGATGACGACGATGATCGCCACCGTCACCCACGTCGCCTGCTGGTTGAACTGCTGGTAACCGTAGATGATCGCGAAGTTACCGAGTCCGCCGCCGCCGATGTACCCGGCCATGGCCGACATGTCGACGACCGCGATGAACATGAACGTGTAGCCGAGGATCAGCGGCGCCAACGCCTCGGGAATGACCACGCCGAACAGCACGCCGATGCGGCGCGCCCCCACGGCCCGAGCCGCCTCGACGGTCCCCGGGTCGACGGCGACGAGGTTCTGTTCGACGACACGGGCGATCACGACCGTGGCCATAATCGTGATGGGGACGATCGCGGCATCCGTCCCCAGGGTCGTCCCCGTGACGGCCCTCGTGACCGGGGCTACGGCGGTGAGGAAGATGATGAACGGGATCGGCCGGATGAGGTTGATCACGAGGTTCGCGACGGCGAAGACCACGCGGTTCTCGAACAGGTTGCCCGGCCGCGTGGCGTAGAGCAGCGCGCCGATGACCAGACCCGCGAGGCCCGAGATGAGCAGCGAGACGGCGACCATGTAGACGGTCTCGCCGATGGACTGCAGCAGCACCGGGGTGAGGGTGTCCCACTTGTTCACGCGCGGGCCTCCACGGTGGGAACGACGACGTCGGTATGCGCACGCAGGTCGGTCACGATGGCATCCAGATCCTCGCTGTGCACCCGGTAGGTGAGCGTGCCGAGCTGCTTGCCGAGCACGTCGGTCACACCTCCGTACACGACGGAATGGCGCGCGCCGTGGCGGTGGAACACCTCCGAGACGTCCTCGCTGGTGAACTCGTTCACCTCGACGCTGACGAGGTCTCCCCCGCCCGCGGCGAGCGCCGCCAGCGCCTCACCCGACGGCACGCCCTGCGTGACCGCCGCGACGAAGCGCTTGGTCAGTTCGGCGCGCGGGTGGGCGAAGACGCGGTACGTGTCGCCGCTGTCGACGACGCGGCCGCCCTCCATCACGACGACCTGGTCGCACAGCTCGTGCACGATCGAGATCTGGTGGGTGATGACGACGATCGTGATGCCCAGGCGCCGGTTGATCTCGCGCAGCAGGTCGAGCACCTCGGCCGTGGTCTGCGGGTCGAGGGCGCTCGTGGCTTCGTCGGCGAGCAGGATCCGGGGGTCCGTGGCGATCGCACGGGCGATGCCGACGCGCTGCTTCTGCCCGCCCGACAGGCGCCGCGGGTACTGCTTGGCCTTGTCACCGATGCCGACGAAGTCGAGCAGCTCGGCGACGCGCTTGTCGCGGTCCGCCTTCTTCCAGCCCGCCACCTTGAGCGGGTAGGCGACGTTGGCCGCCACCGTGCGCGAGGTGAAGAGGTTGAACTGCTGGAAGATCATGCCCACACGGCGTCGGAGGTCGCGGAGCTTCGCCTCCGTGGCATCCCCCACGTTCACTCCCAGCACCTCGACGGTGCCCGACGTGGGCTGCTCAAGGCCGTTGAGCAGCCGCACGAGGGTGGACTTGCCGGCGCCGGAGTAGCCGATCACCCCGACGATCGACCCCTCCTCGACCGTCAGCGACACGTCGTCGACGGCGGTGGTGGAGGTGCGGCGATCGGTGCGGAAGCTCTTCGTGACGCCTCGCAGCTCGATGACCGCGGTCATCCCTTCTGGGCCTTGAGGGCGTCTTCGAGGCTCGTCAGCTCGTCCTGCAGCTGCGCGCCGGTCCATTCGGTCTTGAACTGCAGGTTGCCCTGGTTCAGTTCGGTGACGGCGGCCTCAACCTCCGGGGAGTGGTACGCCTCGACGAGCTTGGCCCAGCGCGGGTCGTCCTTCTTGTCGTCGCGGGTGACGAAGGCGTTGATGTACGGCGCGAGCTGAGGGTTGTTCAGGTCTTCCTTGAAGATGATGAGCTCGTCGCCGAGCCCGCCCTTCTGCGCCTGCGTGTTGTTGACGATCGCCGCCTGGGCACTGCCGTCCTTGAGCGCGGTGACGGTCTGGTTCGTGTCGACCGGGAGGAGCTCGACCTTGGACGAGACGATGTCGGCCGGCGTCGAGAGAGCGGTGCCGCCGTCCTTGAGCGTCAGCAGCCCGGCCGTCTGCAGGTTCAGCAGGCCGCGGGCGAGGTTGGTCGGGTTGTTGGGGATCGCGACCTTCGCGCCCTCGGGCAGATCCTTCACGTCCTGGTACTTCTCGGAGTACAGCGCGAGCGGGTACACCGCGGTCGCACCGACCGGCACGAGCGAGCCGTTGTTCTCGACGTTGAACTGCGACAGGTAGATCAGGTGCTGGAAGAGGTTCACGTCGAGCTCGCCGTCCTGCACGCCCTGGTTGAGCTGCACGCCGTCGTTGATGGTGCGCACCTCGAGGTCGATGCCCTCGTCGGCGAGCTTCTGCTTCAGCACCGTCCAGTGCGTCTCGTTGCCGTCGTCGGCGCCGAGGACGATGCGGGAGGAGTCGTCGGACGATGCCGCTCCCCCGGCGCACCCGGTCAGGGCGAAGAGGAGGGCTGCGGTAGAGGCGCCGAGGATCGTGGCCAGGCGTGCGGTGCGGTGCGAAGTCATGAGACCACGTCAGCACGCGGCATCCGGGATCGGAATTCACGGCGTTACGGCCGGTAACGGGCTGTCACGCGGGGTAATGGATTGGGCGGATGCCGAAGCATCGGCGATGATCGCCCGCTCCTCCGTCCGCAAGCTCGCTGCGGAGGCGTAGCCTGGAAAGCAATGTCACGGGATGAAAACGCGCGTAAGAGATTGTCCCGGAACAGCCCCCAGGGGCTGGTCGTCGCGATCCTGGCCCTCGCGGGCCTGTGCTCGTCGTTCATGTTCACCCTCGTGGTGCCCATCCAGTCGCAGTTGCCGCAGCTGCTGAACGCCTCGCGTGACGACACGGCCTGGGTGGTGACCTCGACGCTGCTGGCCGCGGCCGTCATCACCCCGATCGCCGGCCGCCTCGGCGACATGTACGGCAAGCGTCGCATCGTGCTCGTGCTGCTCATCGTCATGATCCTCGGATCGGTCATCGCGGCACTGTCGACCGGCATCGTCGGCATGATCGTCGGTCGCGCCCTGCAGGGTGCGGTGGTCGGTGTGGTGCCGCTGGGCATCTCGATCATGCGCGACGTGCTGCACGAGAACCGCGTCGACAGCGCGATCGCCCTCATGAGCGCGACGCTCGGCGTCGGCGGCGCTCTGGGCCTGCCGATCAGCGCGCTGGTGGCCGAGAACACCGACTGGCACTGGCTGTTCTGGATCGCGGGTGCCCTCGGCGCGATCGTGTTCGTGCTGATCCTCTGGATCGTCCCCGTCAGCGTGCTGCGCACCGCCGGGCGCTTCGACTATCTCGGCGCCATCGGTCTCGCGATCGGTTTGATCGGCGTGCTTCTCGCCGTCTCGCGCGGCAACTCGTGGGGGTGGACCTCGCCGCTGACGCTGAGCCTCGCCATCGGCGGTGTCGCCGTGCTGCTGCTGTGGGGCTGGTACGAACTGCGCGTCGACAATCCGCTGCTCGACCTCCGGGTCGCCGCACGCCGCCCCGTGCTGCTCACCAACCTGGCATCCGTCGCCATGGGTTTCGCCCTCTTCACCTCGAACGTCGCGTACCCGCAGATGCTCGAGCTTCCCGTCGCCACCGGCGTCGGCCTCGGTCTGTCGCTGCTCGCCGCGAGCCTCGTGGTCATGCCCTCGGGTCTGGTGATGATGGTGCTCTCGCCCATCTCGGGCACCCTGGCCCGCACCATCGGACCCCGCGTTCTGCTCGTCGCCGGCTCGATCTCGCTGATCCTCGCCTACGGCTTCAGCCTGATCTTCTCGACCGAGGTCTGGCACTTCGTCGTCGCGAACATCCTGATCGGCTTCGGCATCGGGTTCGGGTACGCCGCCATGCCCATGCTCATCATGCGCGCCGTGCCGCCGAGCGAGACCGGCGCCTCGAACGGCCTCAACGCCCTCGCGCGTTCCCTCGGCACGAGCACCGCCGCGGCGATCGTCGGCGTCGTGCTCGCGACGCTGTCGACCGGCTCGGGCGAGACGCGCGTGCCGACCTCGCAGGCGTTCCAGGTGTCGTTCCTGATGGGCATCGGGGCTGCAGCCATCGCGCTCGTGCTGGCGCTGCTGATTCCCACGCGGAGCGACCCATCGATCGAGCGGGCGTCGCTGCCGGAGTGAGTCGGCGGCTTCGAGCTCTCCCAAGTCCGCGACAGCCGTCCTCAGAGTTCCACGGAGCTTGCGTCCGCGCATCGGAGGGTGAGGCGGTACGACGCCACCTCGCCTTCGACGACCTCGGCGACACCGTCGCCCAACCCGTGGGCGCTCAGGATGCCGGTCAGCGCCGCCGGATCGGGTTCGACGCGCACGAACGAGACGAGCTCGATGGTCGGGATGTCGCTGAGACCGGGCTGGGGAGTGTGCCCCCAGTCGATGAGGAAGGGGACGTCGTTGCGGTGATTCTCGCCGCGAGTGAGGCGCCATTCGAGAAGGGTGCCGTCGGGCGTGCGCCGCGACAGGTCGCTCACGTCGCCCGGGTCGTAGCCGCCCGCCCGGGCCGTGGCGACGGTCGCTTCGATGTCGGTCGGGTGCACCGCGTACGCCTGCACCCGCGGCTCGGTCAACGTGTCGATGCCGAACGTCGTCGGCAGCGCGGGCTGAGCGCGGTCGGGGTCGGGGCCGATGAGTTCGATGTACTGCGGACCGCGTCGACCGTCGACGGTGAGGGCGACGAGCGCGTTCGCCGTCCCCGTGGGGTGCGCGCCGCCCGGGGCCGCGACGACGCCGGTGCGTTCGGCGAACCAGTCGATCAAGGACGGCAGGTCGGGGCCGGCGATGACGACGTGATCGAGAAGGCGGGGAATGCTCATGACCGTCCTTGCTGTCGGGAGGGGACTTCAGGCTCGCCGAGCGACAGCATGAGCCGGTTCGCCCAGTTGAAGAAGGCGGCGCCGCCGATCACATCGACGATCTCGGCGTCGTCGAGGCCCACCGTGCGCAGACGCGCGATGTCGGCCTCGCCGAACGCCAGCGGGGTGTCGGCGAGAGACACGGACGCCGCGACCACCGCGTTCCACGTCTCATCGCCGAGGTCGGCATCCACTCCCTCGTCCAGCAGGCGCTGTACGTCCTCTTCTCGTCCCGATTCGCGGGTGGCGGAGGCCGCGTGCACCGAGGCGCAGAAGACACAGCCGTTACGGCGCGAGGTGGCGGCCGCCGCGAGCTCGCGTTCGGCCCGCCCGATGCCGCCGTCGACGTTGTAGAAGATGTCGAGGTCGGTCAGCGTACGAGCGCGGAGCGCCTCGGAGTCGCGCGCGAGCAGTCGGAAATAGGGCATCTTCGCGCGGGCCGGCTCGATGAGGGCATCGCGCTGCGCGTCCGTCAGCTCGTCTTCGGCGACGGGCGACAGCCACGGCACCCAGCCGAGGCCGCGCTGGGTAAAGGCTTCCGGACGAGCGAGGTCGGGGTACTCGGTGACGGTGTCGGTCATCTCAGGCTCCTTCGGCGAGCGAGGCGCGGGCGGCGGACGCTGACGCGTGGGCTGCGGAGTGCGCGTCGGCGGAAGGGGGATCGGCGGCGAGCACGTGCAGCCCCCACGCGAGGCGCAGCTGGAACGTCAGGAACGCGACGAGCTGCGACAGCGACACGATGGCATCCGGACTCCACCCGGCATCCACGAGGTGTCGGAGGTCTTCGGGACGCGCTTCGCGCGGGCGCACGACCAGCAGATGAGCATGGGCGAGAGCAGCGGAGAGACGGATGCCGAGACCGTCGGCCACCCGAGCCTCGGGGTTCCACCGCTCACCGTCGGTGGACTCCGCCGCGAGACCGGGTTCGCGGTAGTGCCCGAACGGGCCCGGGGCGCTCGCCGCGGCCGCGGCCGCGGTCACGACGGGGAGGAGCCCCGCCGCCTCGTCGCCGAGGAGGTCGCCATAGAATTCCGTCGCGGCGGAGAAACCGTGCAGCGCCGAGACGAACACCGCGACCGCGTATCGCTCGGCGAGCGGGAAGTCGCCCGGCGTGGCCGGTTCGAGCAGGGCCTCGAAGCTGCGCTGCGCGTTCTCGCGCGCTTGCGGGCGACGGGAGCGGACGGTGTCGAGCGCGTCGCCCGGACGGATCCCGGCGAGCAGATCGATGATGTCGGCGGAGGGCGTGCTCATGCGGATCCTTCCACGGAGGTGGTGGCGAGTGAGTGGTGCGCGTGGCGCAGAGCGTCGGCGGCATCCGGTCCGACGTCGAAACCGAGTCGGGGTGCGACCTCTCCGGCCAACAGCTCGAGCGACCGCAGGGTCAGCTCGTGGGGCGCGGCGATCGAGTGCACCTGGAACGACACGTCGCTCACTTCGGCGAGCGTCTCATCAGCCGAGAGCGAGGCCGCGACCTCGTCGACCGTGCCGACGTGGGTGTCGGTGAGGCGCACGAGCTCGTCGAGTCCGACCCGGTCGGTGTCGATGCCGAGGACCGTGCGTGCGAGGTGACGCAGGCCGTCACCGGCCAGCTCGAGCGCCCGGGTGCGGTTCTCGGGGTCGACCACCAGCGCGGTACGCGAGGCGAGCACGCGCACGGGTGCGCCGAGGGGCAGCGCCTCCTTGTAGGCGGCGATGATCGGCAGCTGGAGGTCGTGCAGCGGTGCGCCGGGGGTCTCGGGGCTGCGCGGCTGCGTGCGCGAGAGCAGGAGCCCGTCGCCGCGCACGCCCGCACGGCGACCACCGTCGACGGAGAACGTCGCCTGCCAGATGCGCGCCGACAGGTCGCCGCCGCTGGGGTAGAGCAGGGAGTCGGATCCTCGGATGCCACGCCCCTCGAGCGCGTCCAGCAGCACGTCGAAGTGGTCGGCGAAGATCTCGCGGCGGTGGTCGGACTCACGCCCGAACGCGGCGAAGGACGCCGGAGTGCCGCCGGTGGCGAGACCCAGCTGCACGCGGCCCCCGCTGAGCTGATCGAGCACGGTGGCGTCTTCCGCGACGCGGAGCGGGTCGTCGAGCGGGAGGGTGACCACCCCGGTCGCGAGCGCGATGCGGCTCGTGCGCTCGGCCGCGGCGGCGAGGAGGACGAACGGAGACGGCAGCCCTCCCTCGGTCTCGCCGAAGTGGTGCTGCGCGAGCCAGGCCGAGGCGAAGCCGCTGCGTTCCGCGTGCGCGATCTGCTCGATCGCGAACCGGTAGCGGTCGGCTGCGCTCGCGGTCTCGAGCACGCGGCTGAAGAATCCGAGGCGGGGACCGGTCATCGGAGGACCTCCTTGGGGTGGGACGTGGGGGGAGCGGCATCCGGGTTCTCGGACGACAGGTGCGCGCGCAGCGAAGCGCCGGGGATGGCCGCGAGCAACTGACGTGTGTACTCGTGCTGCGGGTCGTCGAAGACGCGAGCGGCGGGCCCGTGTTCGACCTGCCGCCCCCGCTGCAGCACCGACACGGTGTCGGCGACCTGACGGACGACGGCGAGGTCGTGCGAGATGAACACGTAGGTCAGTCCCAGGTCGGCCTGGAGACGCGCGAGAAGGCGGAGGATCTGCGCCTGCACCGTCACGTCGAGCGCCGACACCGCCTCATCGAGCACCACGAGCTCGGGTTCGACGATCAGCGCCCGCGCGATGGCCACGCGCTGTCGTTGTCCGCCGGACAGCTCCCGCGGACGTCGAGTGGCGATGTCGGGGTCGAGGGCGACGAGCTCGAGGTGGTGAGCTGCCCGGTCGGCACGCTCGGCGCGCGAACCGATGCCGTAGTTGCGCAGCGGCTCGGTCAGGATCTCGGCGATGCTCTGCCGCGGGTCGAGCGAGGCGTAGGGGTTCTGGTACACCAGCTGGGTGGTGCGGTGGAAGGCGCGCCGATCGCGCCGACTGGCCAGCGTCGTGACCTCGGTGCCCGCCACGTCGATCCGCCCGGCGGTCGGACGGTGGAACCCCGCGATCGAGCGACCCGTGGTCGTCTTGCCCGATCCCGACTCCCCGACGATCGCGTGCGTCGTTCCCCGCGCCACGGTGAACGAGACGTCGTAGACCGCGACGAGGGGCGAGCGGCCGGGGCGGGGGAACTCCTGCGTCAGGCCCGTGACCTCCACCAGGGGGTCGGCGGCGAGGGTCGACGCAGCCGGCGCTGCCCGCTCCACGACGCGCGCGAGCGACGGCGCGTCGGCGAGGAGCGTGCGCGTGTAGGCCGAAGAGGGGGCCGCGAGCACCTCGGCGGTCGGGCCCGACTCTTCCACGCGTCCGCGGCGCATCACGACGAGCGCGTCGGACCGGTCGGCGGCGACGGCCAGGTCGTGGGTGATGAACAGGATGCCGGTGCCCGTCTCGGTGCGGATCTCATCGAGCAGGTCCAGCACCGTGCGCTGCACCGTCACGTCCAACGCACTGGTGGGCTCGTCGGCGATGATCAACTCGGGACGCAGCGCCAGCGCCGCAGCGATCAGCACACGCTGGCGCATACCGCCCGACAGCTCGTGCGGGTACTGCCGCGCCCGGGCCTCGGGGTCGTCGATACCCACGCGCTCGAGCAGGTCGAGCACGCGCGCCCGGATCTTGGTGCGGTCGGTCCAGCCGTGGATGCGGAGCGCTTCGCCGACGCTCCACCCGATCGTCGCGACGGGGTTCAGGGAATTGCCCGGGTCCTGCGGGATGAGGGCGATGCAGCGGCCACGAAGGGTGCGCCAGCGCCGCTCGGACAGGCCAACGAGGTCGGTGACGCCGTCGGTGCGTTCGGAGAGGCGGATGCTGCCGCCCGACACGAGGCCGTTGGAGGCGAGCAGGCCGATTGCAGCCTGAGCCACCGTACTCTTGCCCGACCCCGACTCTCCGACGAGCGCGGTGACGGAGCCGGCCTCGACGTCGAACGAGACGCCGCGGACGGCGTCGACGTCTCCGCGGCGGGTGCGGTAGCGCACCTGAAGGCCACGGATAGACAGCAGTGGCTCGGCGCTCATGCGGCATCCCCTCCTCGAAGGGCCTGGCTCAGACGGTTGGTCGACAGCACGACGAGGACGACGACCAGGCCGGGCAGCACCGTGAGCCACCACGCGGTGGCGACGTAGTTGCGGCCCTCGGCGATGAGCAGGCCCCACTCGGGCGTGGGCGGCGGTGCCCCGTAGCCGAGGAAGCCGAGAGTGGAGATCTGCAGGATGGCGGAGCCGAACTGGAGCGCGGCGAGGGCGATAACGGGCGTCAGCGAATTGGGCAGGATGTGCCGCCACAGCACCCCGAAGAAGGTGCCGCCGGAGCCGTACGCCGCCTCGACGAAATCGGTGACGCGGACGCTCACCACCCGCGAACGCGCGAGCCGGGCGAAGACGGCGATCGAGGTGACCCCGACCGCGACCGCGGCGCTCGTGGTGCCGAACCCGAGCAGGATGACGACGGCGAGCGAGAGCAGGAGCGCGGGGATCGCGAGCAGCACGTCGATGACGCGCATGAGCGTCTCGTCGACGGCGCCGCGGATGGATCCGGCGGCCAGACCCACGGTCGTGCCCACCACCAGGCCCACGAGGACCGCGATGAGGGCGCCGATGATCGACTCCGAGGCGCCGTAGACGACGCGCGCGTAGAGGTCGCGTCCGGTCGCATCGGTGCCGAACCAGTGCTCGGCACTCGGCGGCTGCAGCGCCAGAGCCGCGGTCTCGGTCGGGTTCTGGTCGGAGAACAGGCCCGGGAACACGGCCCACAGCAGAGCGACGACGACGACGAGCGCAGGGACGACGAAGCCGGCACGAGACCAGAGTTCGCGCCACCGGACCCGGCCCGCGCCGGTTGCGGGGACGACGTCGCGATCGGCCGCCGGGGACGAGACGGTCATGCGGTACCTCCACGGGACAGATCGCGGGTGGGGCCGCCCACCTCGGCATCGACGAGATCGTCGACGGCCCGCTCCGCGGCATCCCTTCGGACGGCGCCGCGCCGAGCGGCTGCCGCGGTTCGCAGCCGCGCGTCCAGCACGGGGAAGAGCAGGTCGACGATGAGGTTGATCACCACGAACGCGACGGTGGAGATCACCACGACCGCCAGAAGCACCGGGGTGTCGCGGTCGGCCACGGCCTGCGCGGTCAGCTGACCGATGCCGGCGCGGGCGAACACGGTCTCGGTGACCACCGCCCCGCCGACCAGCTCGCCGAACAGCAGACCGGCCATGGTCAGGGTGGGCAGCAGAGCGTTACGGGCGACGTTGCGCCACAGCAGCCACGACGTGCTCGCGCCGCGGGCCCGCACCACCGTCACGAACGGCTGCTCTCGCACTTCGTCGATCGAGCGCATGAGCACCTGCGCCAGTGGGGCGGCGATCGGGATGGCCAGGGTGATGACGGGCAGGATCAACGCCTGAGCGGGGTTCGCGCCGATGACGGGCACGAGGCCGAGCCGGAACGAGAACACCTGGATGAGGATGATCCCGATCCAGAACACCGGCAGCGACACGAACAGCGGAGGGATGCCGCGGAACACGCGCCGCAACAGCCTGCCGCCCCCGTAGGTCGCGGTGAAGGCGATCGTCACCGCAAGCACGACCGCCAGGGCGAGCCCCAGCACGGCGAGGGTCAGGGTGGGCGGGAGGGCGGTGACGATCAGGTCGGACACCGCCGCGCCGCTGGCCACCGAGTATCCGAAGTCGCCCGTCAGGAAGCCGGCGATCGAGCGTACGTACTGCACGATGAGCGGCTGGTCGGCGCCCAGAGACTGGCGGATCGCCTCGATCTGGTCGGGCGTCAAGCCGAGCTCCGGACTGCCGTATCGGGCGAGTACGGCGTCGCCGGGCAGGGCGGCCAGCAGCAGATAGGCCGCCGTGTAGGCCAGGACCAGGACGAGGACGGCCTGACCTACACGACGAACGACGTAGGACATGGATGCTCCGTGGACCGGGTTACCGCGCGACTCAGCCGGCGAGCCAGGTCGAGTAGAACGACGGGCGTCCGACCGACTCGGTGTCGAATCCCTGCACCTTCGCGGAGAGGCCGAACACCTGCGGCTCCTCGAAGATCGGCAGGATG
>Ga0308159_1004362_pt1 | contig 13025 bp, 16 predicted proteins | sample PhyCR1_FD_201040 | JGI IMG/M metagenome (GOLD analysis project Ga0308159, IMG submission 201040) | Phyllosphere microbial communities from UC Gill Tract Community Farm, Albany, California, United States - DLSLC.R1 | ecosystem: Host-associated > Plants > Phyllosphere > Unclassified | place: USA...
TGCCGAGGTCTATCGCGGCGTTCAGTGCGTCCTGTTCCTTGGTGTAATCGTTCAGGAGCTTAATCTGCGGGCTGAGACGGTCAACGACGCCGTCTACCGAGTTAGCCTGTTCAAGCGCCTTATTGGCGTCCAGCTGCGCCTTGGTGGTGGCCACCAGCTGTTTATATTCCTCGCTGCCCACGGCAATATTCTTGCCTGCCAGCTCCAGGGTGACCGATTTCTCGATGTTGTAGGCTTCCAGCGCATCCTTGCCCTCGATCGTTGCCTTAACCTGCTTCAGGGTCCCGTCGACCTCGACCTTCATCTGGGCGATGCTCTTCGAAACGTCCCGACGATCCTCTGCATCGTGCAGGGCGTTGACGGCGGCGGTCACTTTGTCGCGCGCACCGGCGCCCGTTTTGAGTAATTCCTCTTCGATCTGCTGCTGAACGGTTATCGCGCGGACGTTATCGGCGCCAGCTAGGTAAGCGTTGGCCATGTCATTGGCGGACTTGGTGGAAATGCCAGATTTCGCCAGCAACTCTTCCAGGGCCTTTGCCTGATTGCGCAGCGCGGTGGCAGCAGCATTTGCGGCTTTGTCTACACGCTTATTTGCTTCGGTGGTCTCGTTAAGACGTGCAATGTCAGATGTCGCGCGGTCAAGCGGAGCGGCCTTAGGTGCAGCCACGGGGGCCTGAATAACGGGGGGCGTACCTCCATTGGTGAGCAGGCTGTACCCGGACAGGTTTTGCCGAGGCATATCTGTCCCAGTTGCGACACGCACATTCTGATCAATGATGCGCTGCATCGCGTTGACTTGGCGGGTGGCGCTGTCTTCGGCCGCTTTGGCGGTGTCGGCCAGATTCTTTTTCTGAACTTCTGCTGCAGCGTTTTGGGCGTCTTCGGCCGCGTACAGCGCAACCAGTTGAGTCTTCAGGCGCGCCTGCTCGACCGTATTGCTCTCCTTAATCGCCTCTTGATACTTCTTGAGCGTGTCGGTTTGATCGGCGATGAGCTTGGCCTGGGCCATCTGCGCGGGCGTCGCGCCCATTTTCGCTGCCGTGTATGCCGCCTCCGCAGCAGCGTTTGCGCCCAGCAGATCACGGGTCTTGGTCAGCTGCTCAATGTATTTATCCCAAGCGGCCTTGCTCGCATCGGTCTGGCCGGATGCGTTCTGGGACGCAGTGAGTTTGCCGGTCTCTTCGGTGACAGATGCGGTGGTTTTACCTGCCCGTCCGAGCAGTTGATCAAGCTCGGCAACTTTTTTAGTGTTTGCGGAATACGCGCTCGACGACTCGGAGAGTTTGGCGATTTTTTCGTCAGTAAGGCCCGCATCTTTCTTCGCCCATTCGGTAACGCTGTCGAGCGTTCGCTGCCCCCTGCGAACTTCTTCGATCATCTCCTTGAATTGAGCCCTGTACCCGTTCGCGTTGTAGCCGATCTGCAGAAATGCCTCGGCACCATCAGCCGAAAACTTATTCAGGGAAGTTGTGGATTCTTCCAGGGCTTTGGCCTGCTGCTCAGCCCATTTGATGGACTGATAGCGGCGCTGGGCCGCGTCCAGCGCGTCGAATTTCTTGACCTGCTCATCAAGCGCCAAGCCTTGATCAATGAGTGCAGCAGTCGCTGCTTCAGAGCCTTTCCCGAAGTCGAAAAAGGAGGCGGCAACCAGCGCGGCTGACGCGATAATTCCCACAGGCCCAGTCAAAAGGCCCAGCAACATGCTTCCGGAGGCGGCAAGGCCACTCATGGACCGGGCGGCAACTGTTGCCGCAGCCGCTGTTCGATCAGACGCAACAGTGGCGGCATCGACGGCAATTTTAGTTTCGCCATAGGCCCCCGCTGCGGCAGTTCTCGCGCGATAAGCAGCCTGTATTTCGGCCGATGTTGCCAAGGTTGTCGCGGCAAGCTTTTGTTCTGCGGCTTCCACCTGCCGAGTGATAGCAATCGAGCCCTGCTTGAGCCCATCCAGGCGCGCCATCGAGGCTGCGCGACCAGCATCACTTATTTGGCTACCAAGGCGAGCCCTTTCCAGAGCGATCTCGGCGGCCAAAACACCTTGAACAGACTTGATATTTGCCAGATCCGAAGTTTGCCGAATCCTATCCGCAGCAACCTTTTGCTCAGCAGCTAGAACTTCGCCATTGGCACGATCCAAAAGGGATTTAGCGTCGGCTTGTCGGGACTGCGCAGCGATCAAAGACTGCTTCGCAAGTGCAGCTTCAGCCAGCGCTGCGGTATCAGCGGCTTTCGCTGAAGTAGCCAGGGCAACCGCCTGACCTATCGACGCTTTCGTTGCTGCGGCAAATGAGACCGCTGCCTGACCAACAGAAACAGCCACCCGAGCACCTATAACGTAGGCGAGGGTTTCGGACACTCTGGTTATCTGGGCGACAGTGGTAGACAGCGAAGTGCCGTCCTCTGTCAGCGTATCCATGCTCTTGGACATGGATGTCAGCACGCCGGAAAGTCGAGAGCTGACGCTGGTAGCCTGGTCCAGTCTGCCAATAAATGCGATGGTGGAATTGTCGAGGCGTGTCATGCCCGCGCCAACAGTGCTCTGCATCTTGCCGAACAGCTGATCTACAGCACCCGCCTGGGATTGCAGGGCTTTGATCACGGAGTCGGCCGTGAGCTTGCCTGCGGCCCCCATGGCACGCAACGCACCAACGGACACGCCCATGCCTTTTGCAATCGATTGGGCAAGAGCGGGAGCCTGCTCCATTACAGAGTTGAGTTCCTCACCGCGCAGCGTGCCGGATGCGAACGCCTGGCCAAGCTGAACCAGCGCTGCATCAGCTGCTTGCGCTGATGCGCCGCTGATAACCATCGTCTTGCTGATTGTTTCAACGATGTTGGCCACACCCTGGCCGGTGAGTTTCAGCTCCTTCTGGTTCTGGGCGATTCGCTGATAAAGCTCCGCTGTCGCGCCAAGTGGCTGGCCGGAGCGTTGAGCAATGTCAAAGACAGCATTCTGAGCCGCGGTGAATTCCGCCGCGCTTGATGATACAAGCTTCATCCGGTTGGCAATCGTTGTGTACGCTTCAGCATGTGCCAGCAAAGCGCTGATTCCGGCTCCGCCAATCGCACCAGCCAACGCATTGCGGACCATATTGCCAGCGGCCTGAGCGCTTTTCCCACTGCGATCAAACGCGGAATCAACAGTGCCCAGCTGTCGGTCAATACGTCCAGTAACCTGGGCGACAGTTGCATCAGCCTTGGCCATTTCTTGGCGAAGCTGCGCCGTTGTAGCCTCAATCCGGACCAGCATCCCCTGGACTTCTTGACCTGACATAGTTTTCTCCAGGCGAAAAAAAACCGGCAGAAACCGGTTATTAGCAATAAGTGCCCGCAATGGCGGGCTTAAGATTTGTTCCTCGAACGCCCGTTAGGCCGTTTCCTGCGGCCTGTTCATTGCCGCAGCCCGCAAATTCATCCGCGCCTCTTTGGCGACCATTTCCTTGGACGGCTTTTTCTTCGCGGGTCCGTTCGGGTTGGTCATTTCCAGATAGACCTTGTGCGCCTCCCATGCCAAGAAGATTTCAGGCACGGGAGTCATCCAGACCTCGCTGGGGGGCCAACCAAGCCAGCCGGTGGCTATGCCGTAAAGCTCATCGACATAGCTGCCGTTCCCCTCGCGCGTTACTTTTTTGGGGTTTTCTTGGCGTCTTCAGCGGCCGCTTCCAGCTGCTCTTCGGTCTTGGCTTCTGGGTTCAGCAGCGCGCCCAGGTACTCGATCAGCGACGGGGTCACGTTGATGATGGCCGACGCATAAATCTCTTCTTCCAGGGCTTCGACTTCTTTCGGCTTCAGCGTCAGATTCGCACCGGCCATGATCACCAGCGCGCACGCATCAACGCGGAATTTCTGGACTTCCTGCATCGCAGGCAGGATGCCGCCGAGGGTGCGCTCGATACGCTTCACGGCCTTGAGATTGAATGCCAGGGTGTACAGCTCTGCGCCTACTTGAACGTCGATGGTGCCGTGGTCAGTCTTGGAAACGGTCATGGTTAATTCTCTTTATTAAATGGGGATTTAGTACTGAAGCCGCAGAACTGCGGCCCCAGGTGAAACGATCAGCGGATCAGCGGATCAGCGGATCAGCCGCCAGCAGGCGGGACAGGCACCTCGTAGATGCCGGAGTTGATACCCATGGTGACGGTGCGCTTGATCACGTCTTCGGCGCCGCCCACGGTTTTGCGGGAGCTCATCACCTTGACGGCGAAGTAATCGATCAGGCCGTCGACATACTCGACCTTGACCGGGTAATCGAACTGGGACCGGTCTTTCTGAGCAGCGACCAGGGCCAGTTGGCCAGCGTCACCAACATCGAAGCCGATGGTCAGATCGGACGAACCAGCATCGGCCAGGCCTTTCAAGTGGCGGGTGCGCGAATCGGCCAGTGCCGAGAAGGTCACGTCGCCGACCTCGTCACCGTAGTCGCCGATGTTTTCCAGCTCGCCCACTTCGACGTAGGTGATTGCAGCCAGCAGAGTTTTGGCTGCAGCTTCGTCGGCTGGGAGTTTTGCCGAGAGACGCGGACCAATGGAAAGTCGCGTACCGGCAGCGGTATTTACAGGCATGGGTAGTCCTCCTGAGGACAGGTGATGTAGCCGCAGCGCGGCCGGATGGGCGGAAAATTAGTGTTGGGTGATGATGCGGAGCGTGACGGAACCCATGAAGGTGACGCCGTCAGCATCACGGGTTGATGCTGTGCGGATGACGCGGACTGATACGGCGTTTCCGGTGCTCAGCGGCAACTTGACCTCGTCCAGGGCCGTCGAGATTTCACTGTTGATGCTCTTCACTTCGGACTGGCCTTTGTAGTCCGACCAGACACTGAGATAAAACAGCCTGTTCTCTCGCTTTTTCCCAGAAAGGGGCGATAAGTTGTCGGCAGTTTCGTAGTCCAGGGTGATGTAGGGATACGGCGTTCCCGCCGGTACCGAGTCGAACACCGGAACGTTCAGGCTCTCTGTCAGCTTGTCGTAAAGCGCCTTTTGCAGCGCCAACCCTGGTTCGCTCATGTCGTCTCCGCCGCTTTCTTGAGCGTGCTGGCGATCGCGCGACTGATCAACTGGACAATCTGCTCGCGATTCAGGTCATAGGATGGCCGGAGCCAAGGGTGCGAAGGCCGAGCAGGAATCACGGTGTCGCCGCGCGTGTAGCCCTTGGTGCCGTATTCCAGAAACTTCGTATAGAAGTAGCGACGATTGTCCTTTTTGCCGCGAAGCCCGATTTGAGCATCAAGACCGCTTTTCGAGACAAACGCCGTCAGTGCGTCACCAGCATCGCCGGTGTCCCGTGGAATCAGGAATGTCTGAGTTTCCAGCACCAGGTTGGCAGCCTGAACCATCGCGGGTCTGAGATCGCTTTCTACCTGGTTACCGATCCGACGCAGCAGCCCGCGCAATTTGACGTCACCCCGAATACTGGACCGGCGCGCCATGGTCAGGCCTTAGGCTTGCGGGGCTTTGGTGGCTTGGCGGCGGGGTCCGTATCGGCTGGAGCTGATTCTGCTGCCGGAACAACCTCCTCCACCGCGCGACGCTCGATCAAGTCGGTGCCGGTAGCTGCGTCGACCACAAATTCTTCGCCAGGCATTCTGACGCCAGCAGGCCCGGAGATTCGGGACAGCGCTCGTACTTTCATGGTGTATACCCTCAAGGATGTAAAACGTTGGAGCACAGCAGCCGAAGCATGGAGCGCTCGTTATCAGGCAGTGCGGCCTCGATCAAATAGGTCGTGCCGGAGTTCACCAGGCGCAACCCAGCCACCAAGTCAGGCGCGTACCGAGCGCGAATCTCAGCCGTGATTTCCGCCTTCATTTGCTGCGCGACAGGGGCTGTCCTGCCCGTTGGGGTGGTGATTTCCGCCCACAATGTGCGAACGACTGCCCAACCATCAGAGCCGCCGCCCATGCCATCAGGAATCCGCTGCTTGGACTGCAGCGCGCACTCATGTCGAAGTGGTCCGGCTCTCATCACACCCCCAATTGCGCCCGGTACGGCGCCAGCAGTGCGCGAGACCCAAGCGTCAGATCAGTTGCGCTGACGCCGACAATGACGTCTTCGCGGTTCGCGTACAGGCTGCCCAGAATCAACAGGCAGGCCGCAATGATCGATTTCTCAATGACCATCGGCTCTTCGCCAGCACTGCCGTCGAGGACGGCAGCGGCCATGGTGTCCGCGTCAACGTAGAACTGACGCTGGATGAACTGCATCGCCGAACTTTCGGCTGCATCGAGGAGCAACTGAACATGCTCACGATCACCCTCTTCTGCCCGGCAATGACGCATAGCCACTGAGATATCGATCACCGACATGTCACGCGCCTTTTTTCTTGGCTGGCTCAGCCGGCTTTTTGGGTGGGTCGTTTTTTGCCGGCGAGATATCAAGCGACCCGCTGGTCAGTACGCCTGCCGGGGCACCCACTTCGTTTTCGAGCGTGACCGCTGGCTCATCGTCAGAGCTATCTGCCTCGGCGTAGCCCTTGGCGGTCAGCTCACGACCATGCTGCTCAATGGTTTCGAACGAGCGACCCTCAGGCAAAACCTGCCCACCCAGATACAGCGGTTTCAGAGTTTTCAGTTTCATGATTGCCTCCAGTGGGCTGCCTTGTCGGCAGCCCGGTCAGGGGTTCAAGGAGTTGTCACCGGGGCGGTGAACTCGCCGTAGATGAATGCTTCCGGACGCTTCACGGCCAAAGCGGCGCGCTCTTCGCATCGGATCGAGATCAGGTTCTTCTCGAAGTCATCGGCGTTCTCAGTCGAGATCACCACGTTGGCATCTTCACGATCGAACAGCTGGGCGCCGGTCTGGAATGCCCCGGTCAAGAACTTGCCCTGGAAGCCCACCGCCTCGGTGGCTACAACCGGCAAGCCCCACAGGACAGGACCGGCGAGGCCGAGCGGGTTAGCCAGGATGTAACGGCCGAGGCTGTCCTTGGTTAGCTCGATCTTCGCCCAGTCGATGAAGTGCAGCACGTGACCGCTGGCTGGCAGGCGCGCAAGCTGAGCCTGCAGCATGGCCAAGCGCAGGTCATCGATGCCGGACCGATTTTCGACTTCGAACGCAGGATCGAATACCGAAGCCTGCGGAACGATGCCGTGCAGGTGAACGCCAGTGCCGTCGCCGAAGAGAATTTCTTGCTCCTCGGCATATTTCAGGCCGTAGCGCATTTCCACGTCGATGGTCGACTGCAATTGCGCGAAGTCGTCCAGGATCTGCTTGGACGCTTTGAACATGTGGGCGATAGGTCGATACGGCTGTCAGCTTCGAAGCGAACTCGATATTCGAGTAGGGCTTTTGCATGCCTTCAGCAACCACGCGCGCGGCGTTGGTAAAGCCGGTCTGCTGAACCCAGAAAATAGCCGGGGAGCTGGTACGGCCAGGCGCAATCAGGTCTCGAATGAAGAGGCGCTGCTTGGGAGCAACGTCAATGCCTGGCAGGCGCTGAGGCTCAACAATGCCTTGGGCCACATCAGTGGACAGCAGAGCGGCGCTAACCGGGATATTGATACGCTTGCCACCTTCAATGCTGGCGGCGAAGGCCTTGAGCGCTTCGCTCTTGATGACGGTTGCGCCCAGGCCATCACGCGCCTGTGCAGTGCCTTGCGCAGGCAGGCGGGCGAATTCTTGTTCCATCTCGCCCAGCTGGGCCTTGAGCTGCTTTTCGGCCTCGGTCAGCGAGTTGAATTTCAGCGCCAGCTCATCGACGGCAGCCTTGGTTTCGGCGGACAAGGTGCCAGCCTTCTTGGCTTCGCCCAGCGCATCTTCGGCCTTGCGGCTGAATTCGCTAGTGGCTTTGGCCAGCTCGGCGGACACGTTCTTGAGCAGTTCGGTTGTATCGGTCATGGGTCAAACTCCAGGTACTGTTGAGGCTGCCGACTTGAACGAGGCAAGGGCCTTTTCGAGTTCAGCAATGGCGTCGGCCGGAAGGGCCTTTGATTCGGTAGCGCTCGGCGTACCAGAGTCGGCAGCGCTAGGCGTGCCGGTTTTGAGTTCTTGGATCATTGCCCGCCGCTCGGATCGCGGCATGCCCTGCTTGGCCAAGATCACATCCAGGCGGCGGGCGGCAATTTGTTGAGGCGTGGAAGCCTTGGCGCTTTCCTTGGTTTCGGCGCTGTCGAGCAGCGAGTCAGCAAAGCCGTTCTCGACCGCAGCGCCGCCACCGATCCAGCTTTCAGCGTCCATCAGCTTCTGCATCGCTTCGATGCCGTCACCGGTGCGAGCCGCATAAATGTCGGCCATCGCCTTGTCGAACGGCTCAAGCGTGTCAGCCATCTCGCGCAGGCCCAGCCGGTTTGCGGCGACGCCTACCCAGCAGTTGTGAATCATCAGGAAGGCCCCGAGGCCCATCCGGACCTCATCACCCGCCATCGCGATGACAGAAGCCGCCGAAGCGGCAATACCGAGAACCTTGACGGTGACTTTGCCTTTGTATTCGCGCAGCAGGTTGTAGATGGCCAGGCCTTCGAACATGTCGCCGCCGGGCGAGTTGATGTTCACGGTGACGTCAGCACCATTGAACGAGCGAAGCAGCCCACTGATTCGCTTGGCGGTCACACCGTCGCCGGTCCAGTAGTCGTAACCGATGGGATCGAACATCGAAATGGTGTTCTCTTCCTCGGTCGCGGCTCGAATGTCCGGATTCCAGCGTTCAAGAGCCAGCGGCAAGAGATCCGATGAAGCGCTCGCGCACGGGCGGCCCGCCGGTGCGGCAGGCAGTGTTCTGATCGTCATGGTTACTCCGTGGGTTCAGTGATGCTGAGCCGGGATATAGAAATAAGGGCGTGGGCCATCGTCGGCGCGTCGGGGTCGCCGCCGTCGAGCGCTGTGCAGATGTCCTGCAGCAGCTCCCGTGTCGCCTCTTTGTTGCCGTCTTTGTGCGCGGTGAGCGCCTTGGACATGAAGCGGTTGAACTTGGCGGAGATGTCAGAGCCCTGCTCCAGACTTTCCAGCGCCACCATGGCCGACTGGACCGTGAAGATGTCGCCACCAGGTATTGGCGGCAGATTCTCCAGACGCCGAACCTCGTTGCGGCTCATCCAGCCATTCATGAGAGCGGTGTTGTACCAGGCGCCACGACCAGAGCTGTCAGCACGCAGCAAGCCTTCAACCGAGAATTCGGCGAAGAATTCATCAGCATCGGCATCGCCGATCAGGCATCGGGTGATTTCCTGCTCAATGTTCACCAGCAGCGGACGCAAGCTGTTGGTCAGAAAGTGCAGGTTTTGCGCTTCGACGCTGGCCGCCCAGCTGCTTTGCTTGTCCATATGACCGACCATGAACGGCGGGACGCGGAACCAGCGGCAGATTTCCTCAACGTTGAATGCCCTGGTCTCCAACATCTGCGCTGCTTCGGGGTTCATTGTGACGCTTTGGTATTTCAGGCCCGCCTCAAGAACCATGGTCTTGCCAGCATTCTTGGAGTTGCTGAACGCGGCCAGGCTGGTCCGTAACTGCTCGCGCTGCTTGGGTGTGAGCGTGCCTGCGCCCTGCGCTGCACCACCCTCAACGGTGAGGAACCCGGAAGCCTGCAAGCCATTGGCAAAAACCTTGGCGGCAGCCTCTTCCGCCGACATCGCCGCACCGATCACGTCACGCCCGGTGGTGACCGGCAACATGCCGCACACACCATCCAGGCCGAAGCCGCGAATGTGCATTAGGTTCTTTTCGGGGATGTCGCGGTCGATGCCGTTTTCGTTGTAGGTGTATTTCAGCCGGCCGTTGTCTTGGCGCTTGACCGTCATGCACTGCGGCTTCAGCGGATCCAGTGCCACGATCCGACCGCCGATGAATTTTTTCTCGATAAACGCGTTGCCACGAAGGCAGATGCTGGCCACCACCATCAGCATGAATCGCTGCGGCGTCATCTCGGCGTTGGGCGTCCGGCAGAGGACCCGGTACAGAGGATGATCCCGTGCAGATTCACGCGATCCGTCAGGCATGCGCCGGTATAACTTGAGCGGCAGCGTGGAGACCGATTCAGACAGAAGCCGAACGCAGGCCCATACCGTGGAAAGCCGGATCGCACCATCTACCGTCACGTTTTTACCGCTGGTGGACGTGCCGAACCATTCCTGCCAAAACGCTTCACTGTTCAGCCCGACAGGAACGCCGAGCCAGCTCTGAAGCGCGGAGCGAATCCGCCCCGGTTTCTTTTTGCTCGCCATCAGAGCCCTGCCATTATTGGATTATCAAAGAAGTCATCCACGTTGCCCCGCGCCATGGGATTGAGCGACATAAGCGCCACGGCGTTGAAAAAGGCCATCAGTGGGTCAATTTTTGCGGTGCCCGAAGCCTGCTTGGTAATCAAGATCGAGTTGCCAACCGGCACCACCTTGGCGTTACCGCAGCACCAGGACATCATTGGCTGCCCACCGTGGACGATGCCGCCTTCTGCGAGCTTGCGTTCGGCGGTCTTGATGGAGCCGCCAAGCTTCCAGCCCTGGGAGATACCAATCACCACCTCTTTCGGGATTTCCGCAGCGATCAGCGCGTCAAGAATGCCGCCCACGCCCGCCGGGTCGACGCCAACCATGTCCAGAAGCCCAGAGACGTAGATTTGCGACACCAGCTCAGCGACCTGCTCGACGTCTTTTCCGATGTAGTCCACCAGGATCAGGTCGCCGTCTTTGGCAAAGTCCATGAACCGTGGCGCTTCGCTTTTCCGACGCTCCAACACGGTCGGGTGAGCCCAGGCACGGGTCCAGACCAGCCACCCACGGGTTTTGGCATCTCGGCCAACAACGGCCATACCCAGCAAGTCATCCAGCCCGCCACCGTCGATGCCGACGTCGATCACCTCGCAGCGTTCGATCAGCAATTCAAGTGACAACCGCTTGATCTTCGCCTGGCCCATCCAGAATTCAGCGCCCGCCCACCGGTTGGCACGCAGGTTCATCCCGATTTCAACGTTCAGATGCTTGGCCAGAAACTTGCGCTGTGCACCAGGCTCTTTCTGAGCCTCCTTGATCATCTGGTCTTCGAGCCATTCGCGGCTGACAGATCGGCCCATGTTCGGGTTGGTGACGTAGAAGTTTTCAGGCTTGAGGTAATCCTCTGCCTCGACCATCGCCTTCGGGTATTCGTAAATCACACCCAGGGATTTCTTGTCGACGATCTTGCCGTCCCGCACATCGCGGTAGTAATCGACCTTCTGCTTGAAAACACCCGCTGGGGGCTCGTCACTCTGGGTGGAGAGGAAAATCACGAACCCTTCATCCCGCGAAATCTGGCCGCCGGTGGCTTCCATCAGCATGGCGTCGGCGTTCGGCCGCTTGCCGAATACCCAGAGCTCATCGACGAGAATCTTGCCGGACTTCTTGCCGGACACCGTGTCGGAGTCAGCGGCCACCACCTTCAGAGCCGCCTTGGTGGTCAGGTGCGTGATCGTCCGAATGTGATCCTGAACGTGAAGCATCTTTTCCAACACGGGGTTGGCCCGAACCATTGCGGCGGCTGGTTTGTAGCTGTTTTGGGCGACCTCGATGGTCGGCGCCAGGATCAAAAGCTCTTCGTTGTCCCGCCAGTTGCGCACCAACGCGGTCACCATGATTCCGGCGGCAATGGTCGATTTCGCGTTCTTCTTGCTGATCAGCAGGAAGTACTCCCGGATCATTTGCTTGCCGGTCTCGGCGTCGTAGGCACCAAAGATGGCGGCAACGAAATCGAATACCCACGGCTCGCAGCATTCGCCGAAAGTCGGTTGGCCTGGCACATCGACGACCCGCAGCGACTTGAACAGCTCGAGCGCGGCATCGGCCTCTGATCGGAACAGCGGTGGGAACGGAATCAGCGATTGGCGAGAGAGTATCCGGCGCTCCCAGTCGGGACAGGCTGTCGACCATTCCATCTACTTCACCGAACGCAGAGGCGGCGGCTTGCCAGTGCTGTACATCCCGGCGGCCGCTTTTTCGGCTTCGGTCTGCTTATCTTCCTTCTTGCCGGTCTCTCCCTTGCGCTGGTGCATGAACGGCATCAGCGCCTTAGCGGCGTCGACTCGCAGCTTTGCCTCCGCTTCCGGGTCGTTCATGGCGGCGATCAGGAATGCCTTGGGGTCGGTGAAGGTAAGCGCCCTGGACAGGTCGAACGCTGGGCCGTCTTCCTCGTCGCCGAGGGCAGGCTGCTCCGGCTTGGCCTGTTTGGCTGGTGGCTTGGCTTTAACATTTTTGTTAACGGCGCTGCTTGCCAGTGCAGCCAAGACGTGGGGGTCTTTAGCGAGCCGCGAACCGGCAGCAGATGCGCTGCAAGCACTGTAACCAGCGGCTATCGCCGCTTCTTTATTGGACGCACCTCCCCTCAAAGCGTCGGCGAATGCGCGCTTTTTGGGTGTTAAAGCCATTAACAAAAATCCTGAAAAGGGGAAAAAAACTACGAATGCGGGACCGGGTGGTCTAGAGCAAGACGGCTCCAGACTTTCGAGGCACCCCTACCAGTCAATGCGAGTCAATCTCATCTCAAATGGGAATATTTCTCGATCCGGCGATCTACGCGGTTCAGCCGCCCTGCTCTTCCTTCTGCTTCACGGATGAGTGACAGGTGGTACAGAGCGATGCCCAGTTGTTGCGGTCCCAGAACAGCGTCATGTCGCCACGGTGGGGCTCAATGTGGTCAACCACAGTGGCGGCGGTGACTCGACCCAATCGGTCGCAGTACACGCACAACGGATGGCTCAACAGGTGACCGGCTCGCGCCTTCTGCCATGCGTACGTGTAACCGCGCTGACTAGATGACGCCTTATCGGTTCGCCATGATCCCGGCACCATGACCGGCAGCTTGCTGCCTTGGGTACCAACGCGGTTGCCGAGGGACTTCAAGCGGGTCATTGATCAAGCCTCACTTTACGGACGCACCAGGCCAGATGCCCTGGGCGAATGCCAGTGCACAAGCGTGGTCGTGGTCTTCTTGCATGATCATGGGGAATGGTGGATAGCCTAGCGCTGTGACTGACCAGGACTTCTTCATCTGTTCTGTGCCGCTGAGTACGCTGCCTCGCAGGCCAGCCCTGCTAATCGACTGCGGTCAAGCGCTTCAGCCAAG
>Ga0308159_1004365_pt1 | contig 13021 bp, 12 predicted proteins | sample PhyCR1_FD_201040 | JGI IMG/M metagenome (GOLD analysis project Ga0308159, IMG submission 201040) | Phyllosphere microbial communities from UC Gill Tract Community Farm, Albany, California, United States - DLSLC.R1 | ecosystem: Host-associated > Plants > Phyllosphere > Unclassified | place: USA...
TCGCCTCGCAGGCGCTGGCCGACTTCAAGGGCGATCGGCTGGCCAAGCGTCTGGACGTGGTGCTCCTGGAGCCCGACACGCGTGGCCAGCTCAAGCTGTTCGTGGGCCATGCGCCCTGGGGCGGCCTGCGCTGCCTGAGCGTGGCGGCGGTCGACCCGGTGCAGGCGGCTCGCAGGCCGCCCGAGCAAGGCTTCGAGCGGCTGGAGCAGGCCACGCAGATGGCGCAGCAGCGGGATATTCAGGACGCGCAGCGGTGGGCGCAGCACTATCAGCAGCATCAAGGCAGCGAGCACGGTCCGACGCAGTAACAACAAGCAGCAGGAACCTCGAACCCGGGCAACTGGTCGGCCGAACAGCCCGACGGTTGGATCAAGAAAGCTTCGCCTGCCCGAAACAAGCAGCGCTGACCCAAACGGTACAACAATGTGCCTTCTCCCGACAGGAATCTCACGTCGACCGTCTGCCGCCTAGACTCCCACGGTCACCATGCATCCCCACGCCAGCAGCTTTCACTCAACGTGCGTCGAGCAGCAGCCAGCCGACACCTGGCTGGCACACACCGACGCAAGCGCGACGCCCAACCCGGGCCGCATGGGCCTCGGCGCGGTGCTCGTATCACCCGATGGCACGGCTCATGTGCTGTCCGAGCTCTCGCCCGGACTGGGATGCAACAACGAAGCCGAAGTGCGAGCGCTGATGGCTGCATTGCGCGCGATGAAATCGATGGGTGCGCGCCATGTCGAGGCACGTTGCGACAACAGCGTGGTCGTCGCGCAACTCATGGACGCGTCCGCGCCGCCGATCGCACGCCTCGCGGCACTTTTCGACGAAGCCCGCGCACTGCTTGCCCATTTCGAAAGCGCCCGCGTGCGCTGGATTCCGCAACACCGCAACCAGGAAGCGGATGCATTGGCACGCGCAGCGCTGGGCCTGACGCAACCGCGGCAACCCCGCGCGACCCGCCCCCGGAAACACAAGGGGCGCAAGAAACGCTGAGGCGTCAGCTCAGCCGGCCAGGCCGACGAACACGTTCTGCACGTCGTCGTTGGCGTCGATAGCCGCCAGGAAGGTTTCGACCTCTTCGAGGTCTTCGGCGCTGAGGCTTGCCGGATCGACCGGATTCTTCGCCTTGTAGCCGAGCTTGGCCGACAGCACGGTGAACCCTTGCGCCGGTAGCGCACGGCTGACCAGGTCGAGGTCGACAGGGTCGGTCAGGAACACCGTCACGCCCTCGCCTTCGCCGGGCTCGAAATCCTGCGCGCCGGCTTCGATGGCCGCCAGTTCCGGGTCGGCGCCCGCAGCGGTGGGCTCGGCTTCGATCATGCCCAGGTGATCGAAGTCCCAGGCCACCGAGCCCGATGTGCCCAATTGACCCTTGCGGAACAGCACGCGCATTTCAGGGGCCGTGCGGTTCACGTTGTCGGTCAGGCATTCGACCATCAGCGGGACGCGGTGCGGCGCGAAGCCTTCGTAGATCACGTGCTCGAAGTGGACGGATTCACCGGTCAGGCCGGCGCCCTTCTTGATGGCGCGGTCCAGCGTTTCCTTGGGCATGGAGACCTTGCGGGCCTGCTCGACCACCAGCCGCAATCGGGCGTTCGAGCCAGGGTCGGCACCACCGCGTGCTGCCACCATGATTTCCTTGGCCAGCTTGCCGAAGAGTCGGCCCTTGGCGTTCGCTGCCAGGTCCTTGTGTTTTGCTTTCCACTGTGCGCCCATGCTGGGTGTTCCTTGATGTTGTCGCGTTGCGATGCGGCGATTTTCGTCGCCAGGCAGCGATTGTCGACGTTGAACCGAGGCGTTCCCGCGTGCGAGTGGCCGGCGCGCTGTTCAGCGATGGTCTGGATTACCAGGCACGTCGCCCATCGCTTCGTCATGGCGCAGGTCGCGTGCGGCCTTCAGCAGGCCGATCGACAGGCCGTCGCCCTGGCCCGCAAAGCCCTTGGCCACGCCTTCGAGGGCTTGCGAGAGCGCGGTGTCGCCGTCGTCGTTCGCATCCATGCTGATGTTCAACACCCGCGCGGCCATCTGGCGGTAGGTGACCACGCCAGCGTTCTCGAGCACCGCGACGAGGTCGAGGTACAGCGCGAGATTGACGTCGAGGGCCAGCTTGGTCGCGGCATCGAGCTTGTTGTCTTTGTTGGGTTCCATCATTGCTCCTGGGCTGCTGTTTTTCGCAATTATCGTCACGCCCCGTGGCATGACCGCGTCAGATCATCGCCCTAAATCACAAGGCTACAGGGCTTATCGGCAGTCACGGCAGAAATGCTCACTTGCGCGCACCGCGCTCGCGGGCGCGGCGCACCTGGCGGCTCTGCGTCGCCTCTGCCACGGCCTGCAACTTGGCCTGGCGCCTGGCGACGCGACGCCGACGCAGATAGCGGCCCAGGAAGTAGCTGCCGATGCCGGTGAGGCCCGCCAGCACGATGCCGAAGGCGCTGAGATCGAATGCACCCATGGTCATTGCACCCGCGACACGTGAGTCGGCTTGAAACCGAGATCGGCCGCCTTGCCTTTGCGGGCCCGGTTGCCCCGCGCGTTGTTCAGCGTGCGGATCTCCAGCGTCTCGTCGCGCTCCTTGCCGCCGCGGCCGATGCCTTCGACGCGCACGCTGCGTGTGTACGCCGCCGCGCCCGCGAGCGTGTCCTTGGGCTCCAGGTCGATCAGCGTGAGCCCGCGTCCCCCCTTGGGCAGCGCCTTGAGTTCGGCGATGTCGAAGGTCAGGATGCGGCCGCCCGTCGAGGCGCACGCCACGTGCGTGGCCGCCGGCATCGGCTCTGCACCGCCCGCACCGCCGACCAGCGATGGCCGGCACAGCTGCTCGCCCTCGCCCACGTCGATGAAGGCCTTGCCGCCGCGCTGGCGCGACATCATGTTCTCGATCGAAGCAATGAAGCCGTAGCCGCCGCTGCTGGCAATCAGCAAGCTGGCCTTGGCCGGGCCGGCGAAGCAATGCGCGACCTGGGTGCCGCTGTCGAGGTCGATCAGCGTGGTGACGGGCTGCCCGTCGCCACGCCCGCCGGGCAACGCAGCCACGGCCACGGTGTAGACGCGCACGCCCTTGTCCTTGGCGGTACCGAAGACCAGCAGCGTGTCGACCGAGCGGCATTCGAAAGCCGCATAGAGCGCATCGCCCGACTTGAAGCTGTATTCGGGTGCGGCGCCGTTGGCGCGCTCGCTCGCCCAGCCTTTCTGCGTGCGCACCCAGCCCTTCTGCGACACGATGACCGTGACCGGCTCGTCGACCACCCGGACTTCGGCCACGGCACGCTTCTCGGCCTGGATCAGCGTACGGCGCGGGTCTTCGAACGTCTTCGCGTCGGCCTCGATCTCCTTGATCAACAGGCGGCGCAGCGCCGCCGGATTGCCCAAGATGTCCTCGAGCTTCTTCTGCTCTTCGCGCAGGCCCTTGAGCTCCTGTTCGATCTTGATCGCTTCGAGCCGAGCGAGCTGGCGAAGACGGATCTCGAGGATGTCCTCGGCCTGACGCTCGCTCAGGTTGAAGCGCGCGATCAGTGCTGCCTTGGGGTCGTCCGCCGCGCGGATGATGGCGATCACCTCGTCGATGTTCAGCAGCACCAGCTGCCTGCCTTCGAGGATGTGGATGCGGTCCAGCACCTTGCCCAGCCGGTGGCGCGAGCGCTTCTCGACGGTGACCTCGCGGAACGCGATCCACTCGTTGAGCATCTGGCGCAGCGACTTCTGCACCGGCTTGCCGTCGATGCCCACCATCGTCATGTTGATCGACGACGAACTCTCCAGCGAGGTCTGCGCGAGCAGCGTGGTGATGAAGTCCTCCTGGCTGATGCGCGAGGTCTTGGGCTCGAACACCAGGCGCACGGCGGCGTCCTTGCTCGATTCGTCGCGCACCACGTCCAGCACCGACAGCAGCGCGGCCTTCAGGTTGGTCTGGTCGGTGGAAAGCGCTTTCTTGCCAGCCTTGATCTTCGGATTGGTGATCTCCTCGATCTCTTCCAGCACCTTCTGCGTGCTGACGCCCGGCGGCAGCTCGTTGACCACCAACTGCCACTGGCCGCGGGCGAGTTCCTCGATCTTCCAGCGGGCGCGCACCTTGAGCGAGCCACGGCCGGTGCGGTAGGCGTCGGCGATGTCGGTGGGGCTGCTGATGATCTGCGCGCCGCCGGGATAGTCGGGGCCGGGCACGATCTGCAGCAGCTCTTCGTCGCTCAGCTTGCCGTTCGACTTGATGAGCGCCACGCAGGCATCGGCGATCTCGCGCAGATTGTGACTCGGTATCTCGGTGGCCAAGCCGACCGCGATGCCGCTGGCACCGTTGAGAAGGACGAAGGGCAGGCGCGCAGGCAGCAGGCGGGGCTCTTCGGTCGAGCCGTCGTAATTGGGAATGAAGTCGGCCGTGCCCTCGTCGATCTCGTCGAGCAGCAGGCTGGTGATGCGCGCCAGGCGCGCTTCGGTGTAACGCATGGCCGCTGCGCCGTCACCGTCGCGGCTGCCGAAGTTGCCCTGCCCGTCGACCAGCGGATAGCGCTGCGAAAAATCCTGCGCCATGCGCACCAGTGCGTCGTAGGCAGCCTGGTCGCTGTGGGGATGGAAGCGGCCGAGCACATCGCCCACCACGCGCGCGCTCTTCACCGGCTTGGCGCCGACCGTGCCGTTGGTGCCGCCAAAGCCCAGACCCATGCGCGACATCGAATAGAGGATGCGGCGCTGCACCGGCTTCTGGCCGTCGCTCACGTCGGGCAGTGCCCGGCCCTTGACCACGGACAGCGCGTACTCGAGGTACGCGGTCTGCGCATAGTCGGCCAGCGTCAGCTTGGTCGGGTCTTCGTCGGGGCTCGTCAGGTCGAGCGTCGGTTGGGAATCGTCCATGGTCTTGCTTGGGTTCTTTTCTTATCGAAAGGCTAGTTGCTGGGAAGCGGCGCGTTGCGCCGTCCGACGGCACCGCCCTGCGGCGTGGCCGACAGTTCCATGCGCACACGCCCGGGCGGCGTATTGCCGCGCATGAGCGATGCACCGGGCTTCAGGTAGTCGTAGAGCTGCAGCACCGTCTTCACGTAGTTCTGCGTTTCGCGGTAGTCCGGGATCTGGTTGCCCGCGCGCTGCACCGCACCTTCGCCGGCGTTGTACGCGGCCAGCGCGAGCTCGAGCCGCCCCCCGAACATTGCGATGAGATCGCGCAGGTAGCGCGCGCCGGCTGCAATGTTGGTCACTGGGTCGAGCAACTGGATTTCGACGGTGCCGCGCCGGTTGGCCTGTACCCCGTAGCGCGCGGCCGTGGCAGGCATGACCTGCATCAGGCCGATCGCACCTTTGGGCGACACGGCGCTGGCGTTGAAGCCCGACTCCGCGGCCACCAGGGCCTGCAGCAGTTCGTAGTCGATGGCGTGGCGTCCCGCCGCCGCGCGCAAGGCCTTGCGCGTGCCGGCATAGTCGGGCGACTTCTCGAACAGGTCGAGCAGCCGCGTGCGTGCACCGCTCGCCCGGCCTGACGCCGAGGCGTCCGGCAGTCCGCGGTTGGCGCTGCTGTCGAAGGTGGAATCGCCACGAAAGAACAGCACGTAGCGCGCATCGAGCGGCTCGGTCGCGAAATGCGCCACGCCTACTTCGTCGACGTAGCCATACATGTCGAGCGCATGCGCCGCCGGCTGCGCGAGCAGCAGCAGTGCACCGGCCAGCCACCAGGCACGGCCACGCATCGACATCGTTGATTGCATCGTTTTCCTGTTGCTCTGCTGCTGCGTTCGGGTGGCCGAGTACTCAGACGTCGATCTCGATGTCGTCGGCGCGGATCTCCATGAGCTCGCGGCGTGCCGCTGCCTCGCCCTTGCCCATGAGCTTGGTGATCTCGACTTCGGTGGCGCCAAAAGCCAGGCGGCCCAGGCCGACCTGCATCAGGCGCCGCGTGTCGGGATTGAGCGTGGTTTCCCATAATTGTTCCGCGTTCATTTCGCCCAGGCCCTTGAAGCGGCTGATGCTCCAGGCGCCTTCCTTGACGCCATCCTTGCGCAGTTTGTCGAGCGTGGCGACCAGTTCGCCCTCGTCCAGCGCATACACCTTCGACGCCGGCTTCTTGCCACGCGCCGGCGCGTCGATGCGGAACAGCGGCGGCTTGGCGACGTAGACGTGGCCGGTCTCGATCAGCTTGGGGAAATGTCGGAAGAAAAGCGTGAGCAGCAGCACCTGGATGTGCGAGCCGTCCACGTCGGCATCACTCAAGATGCAGACCTTGCCGTAGCGCAGGCCGCTCATGTCGGGCGTGTCGTTGGGGCCGTGCGGGTCGACGCCGATGGCCACCGAGATGTCGTGGATTTCGGTGTTGGCAAAGAGCCGGTCGCGCTCCACCTCCCAGGTGTTGAGCACCTTGCCGCGCAGCGGCAGCACCGCCTGCGACTCCTTGTCGCGGCCCATCTTGGCGCTGCCGCCGGCGGAGTCGCCCTCGACCAGGAAGACCTCGTTGTGGCTCGTGTCCTTGCTCTCGCAGTCGGTCAGCTTGCCGGGCAGCACGGCCACGCCGGAACCCTTGCGCTTCTCGACCTTCTGGCCCGCCTTCTGGCGGGTCTGCGCGGCCTTGATGGCGAGCTCGGCCAGCTTTCTGCCGTAGTCGACGTGCTGGTTGAGCCAGAGCTCCAGTGCAGGGCGCACGAAGCTCGACACCAGCCGCACCGCGTCGCGCGAGTTCAGGCGTTCCTTGATCTGGCCCTGGAACTGCGGGTCGAGCACCTTGGCGCTGAGCACGTAGCTGGCGCGCGCGAACACGTCCTCGGGCAGCAGCTTCACGCCTTTGGGCAGCAGCGAATGGAACTCGATGAAGCTCTTGACCGCCGTGAACAGGCCGTCGCGCAGGCCACTTTCGTGCGTGCCGCCGGCGCTGGTCGGAATCAGGTTGACGTAGCTCTCGCGCACGGGATGACCGTCTTCGGTAAAGGCCACGCACCAGTCGGCACCTTCGCCCTCGGCGAAGTTGTCGGCGTTCTTGTCGGCATGGCCGGCGCCTTCGAACAGGGGAATGACCGGTTCGCCGTTGAGCGTCTGCATCAGGTAGTCGCGCAGCCCCCCCTTATAGAGCCACTGCTGCGTGTCCTTGGTCTTTTCGTTGACCAGCGTCACGGTCACGCCCGGCATCAGCACGGCCTTGCTGCGCAGCAAGTGCGTCAGTTCGTTCAACGGCAGCGTGCTCGTCTCGAAATACTTGGCATCGGGCCAGGCGCGCACCGTGGTGCCCTGCTTGCGGTCGCGCGTGCCATCGGCGCTGGTCGCTGCGCTTTCCTGCGGGCGGATCTTCAGCGGCTCGATCACGTCGCCGGCGGAGAAGGCCAGCTGCGCCACCGAGTTTTCGCGGTAGGACGTGACTTCGAGCCGGGTAGACAGCGCATTGGTCACGCTGACGCCCACGCCGTGCAGGCCACCGGAGAAACTGTAGGCGCCGCCCGAACCCTTGTCGAACTTGCCGCCGGCATGCAGGCGCGTGAACACCAGTTCGACCACGGGCGCCTTTTCCTCGGGGTGCAGACCGAAGGGAATGCCGCGGCCGTCGTCTTCGATGCTCACCGAGCCATCGGCGTGCAGCACCACCTTGATCTTCTTGCCGTGGCCGGCCAGCGCCTCGTCGGCCGCGTTGTCCAGCACCTCCTGGATGATGTGCAGCGGGTTGTCGGTGCGCGTGTACATGCCCGGGCGCTGCTTGACCGGCTCGAGGCCCTTGAGCACACGGATGGAGCCCTCGGAATATGCGGGGGGAACGGAAGGAATCTTGGGAGGAGTCGCCATGGGGGCGGATTGTAGTGAGACTGAAGTGAAGGACTGGATGCTCATACAGTTCGCAGCACCGAAAACGGGGCGAATCAGTCCGAGCGCGAGTGGCTTGGCGTACCCGACGTGCGTGCCGTGAGGAAGTCGATGAACACGCGCAGCCTTGGTGTGAGGTGACGCCCCGATGGCCACAGCACCTGGAAATCGACGAGGCGCGGCAGCATGTGCGCCCCCAGCACGGTGCGCAGCCGCCCGGCCGCCAGATCCTCCTGCGCGGAAAACGCCGGCAGGCAGGCGATGCCCAGCCCGCGCACGGCGAAGCACAGCCGCGTCTCGATGTTGTTGCAGACCATCGAGGTCGGCAGGCGCCACTCGGTGCCGTCGGTGTCGGGCCGCAGCGGCCAGACTTCGAGCTTGCCGGTGTTCGGGAAGCGGTAGTGCAGACAGGCGTGCTGGGCCAGATCGGCCGGCACCCGCGGCTCCCCGCAGCGCGCCAGATAGTCCGGCGACGCGACCAGCAGCGAAGGAAAGGCGCCGAGCCGTCGCGCCGACAGCCGCGAGTCGACGGGCTCGCCGGTGCGCACGACCGCGTCGAAGCCCTCCTCGATCACGTCGACCATGCGGTCCGTGAAGTCCAGGTCGAGTTCGATGGCTGGGTAGGCGCGCATGAAGTCGGCGAGCAGCGGCAGCATCAGTGCGCTGATGAGTGGCAGGCTGACGCGCAGCCGGCCGCGCGGGGCGTCGGTAGCGCTCGACAGTTCGAGCTCGGCCGCCTCGATCTCGGCCAGCACGCGACGGCTGCGCTCCAGGAACAGGCTGCCCTCGGCGGTCAGCGTGATGCTGCGTGTGCTGCGGTGGAACAGGCGCACGCCCAGGCGTTCCTCGAGCCGCGCCACGCGCTTGCCCACCGCCGATGCCGACACGCCCAACAGCCGGCCGGCCGCGACGAAGCTGCGGGTTTCGGCCACCTGCACGAAAACGATGAAGCCGTTGAGGCTGTCCATAAAGGCTCCGATTACGGACATTGATGTCCGCAGACAGCGGAACTCTATCCCTCTTTTTCCCGAGTCGGTGTGTCCCTATCGTTCCTGGACTGTCTTCAGCCCGCTTCAGGAAGCCCGATGCCCACCTCGATATCACCCGCAGATTTCTTCACTCCACCCGCAGGCGTTGCCCCCGCCATCGACGCAGTGGTCGACCGCGCGCTGCAGCGCAGGCGCCTGGTCGGCGCCGTGGTTCTGGTCGCCCGTGACGGCCAGACGATCTACCACCGCGCCGCCGGGTTGGCCGATCGCGAAGCCGACCGGCCGATGACCGAGGACGCGCTGTTCCGCCTCGCGTCCGTCTCCAAGCCCATCGTCTCCACCGCCGCGCTGGTGCTGGTCGGCCAGGGCCGGTTGGGCCTGGACGACGCGGTCGACCGCTGGCTGCCGCGGTTCCGGCCCGCCCTGCCCGACCGCACACCGGCGCGCCTGACGGTGCGGCAGTTGCTCACGCACACGGCGGGCCTGGGCTACCGTTTCCTCGAAGCCGACCGCACCGGCCCCCTCGCACGTGCCGGCGTTTCGGATGGCCTGGACGGCGCCCGGCTCACCCTGGCGGAGAACCTGCACCGCATCGCCGGCGTGCCGCTGATGCATGGACCGGGCACGGCCTGGGGCTATTCACTGGCCACCGACGTGCTCGGCGGCGTGATCGAGCGCGTCACCGGCCAGGCGCTGCCCGAGGCCGTCCGCACACTCGTGACCGCGCCGCTCGGCCTGCACGACACCGGCTTCCACGCCCTCGATGCGCAGCGCCTGACCGCCGCCTATGTGAACGACGATCCCGCGCCGCGCCGGCTGCGCGCGGGAGAAACCGTCACGCCGTTCGAAGGCGCCGTCGGCATCGAATTCGACCCGGCGCGCGCGCTCGACCCGACCGCCTTTCCTTCCGGCGGTGCGGGAATGGTCGGCAGCGCCGGCGATTTCCTGCGATTGCTGGAGACGCTGCGCACCGGTGGCGGCCCGCTGCTGCCGCCCGCGCTGGTCGCGGAGATGGGCCGCAACCAGACGGGCGACAAGGGGCCGCCCGATGCCCCTGGTGCCGGCTTCGGACTGGGCTTCTCGGTGTTGCACGACCCGCAGGCGGCATCGTCGCCCGAATCGGCGGGCACCTGGCGCTGGGGCGGCGCTTACGGACACTCGTGGTTCGTCGATCCGCGACGCCGGCTCAGCGTGGTGGCATTCACCAACACGCTCTACGAAGGCATGTCCGGCGAATTCGTGCGTGATTTGCGCGACGCGGTGTATGCCGGCCTGGGCCGCACCGGGGACAAGTCATGAACGAGGCGCTGTGTCCCCCGTTGGCCGAATCCGTCGCGCCACAGGCACGCGCGCGACTGCCGCTGGGCGGGTTGCTGGCGCTGGCGGCTGCGGGTTTCCTCACCATCCTGACCGAAGCGCTGCCCGCGGGCCTGCTGCCGTCGATGAGCGCGAGCCTGGGCGTGTCGCAGGCGCTGGTCGGCCAGTTGGTGACGGCGTATGCGCTCGGTTCGCTGGTGGCGGCGATCCCTCTGGTCGCCGCCACGCGCGGCTGCCGGCGGCGACCGCTGCTCCTGGTGGCCATCGGCGGCTTTGCGCTCGTCAACACCATCACCGCGCTGTCGACGCACTACGGGCTGACGCTGGCCGCACGCTTTCTTGCGGGTGTGTTCGCTGGGCTGCTCTGGGCGCTTCTGGCCGGCCAGGCGAGCCGCATGGTGACACCCGCCTTGCGCGGACGTGCCATTGCCGTGGCCATGCTGGGCGCGCCGGTCGCGCTGTCTCTGGGCATTCCCGCAGGTACCTGGCTGGGAGGACTGCTGGGCTGGCAAGTCACCTTCGGCGCGATGTCGGTGTTGAGCGTGCTGTTGTTGGGTTGGGTGCGCTGGACGGTGCCCGACTTCCCGGGCGCGTCGAACGCTCGACAGACCGGCCTGCGCCAGGTACTCGCCTTGCCCGGCCTGTCCACGGTGCTGTGGGTGCTGCTGGCGTTCGTGCTCGCGCACAACCTGCTCTACACGTACATCGCGCCCTTCCTCGCGCAGGCAGGGATGGCGGCGCGCATCGACGTCATGCTGCTGGTCTTCGGCTGTGCTTCGCTGGCCGGCATCTGGCTCACCGCGCTGCTGATCGATCGCTGGCTGCGTGCACTGGTGCTGGCAGGCATCGGTGCGTTCGGTGCCGCGACGCTGGTGCTTGGCCTGGCGAACATGGCGAATGGCCAGCCGGCAGCGATATTTGCCGGCATGGCCGTCTGGGGCGTGGCCTTTGGCGGCGCAGCCACGCTGTTCCAGACCGCGGCGGCGAACACGGCAGACGGCGGGTCTGCCGATGCGGCCGACGTGGCGCAGTCGTTGCTGGTCACAGCATGGAACCTGGCGATGGCGCTGGGCGGGCTGGCCGGTGGCTGGCTGCTCGCAGATTTCGGGGCGCAGAGCCTGCCGTGGATACCGTGCCTGTTGCTTGTGCTCGCAGGCTGGGGTGCCTGGCGCGGCAGCTTGCATGCCTTTCCACGGCGCAACTGATGCACGAGCAACATACCTGGACGTTGCCGAGGGCAAGAATTCGCGGGACAGTCCGGAGAGCGGATCCGTCGCACTTTGGCTAAAGTCGGAGGATGACTTCCCCCGCTCCTTCCCTGTCGATCAAGCAGGTCCTGCTCTGCGGCGCACTGATCGTGACGCTTTCCATGGGCATCCGCCACGGCTTCGGTCTCTGGCTGCAGCCCATCACTCAGGAGCAGGGTTGGACGCGGCAGACCTTCTCCTTCGCCATCGCGATCCAGAACCTGTCCTGGGGCGTGATGGGCGTGTTCGCCGGCATGCTCGCCGACAAGCTGGGCGCGTTCCGCGTGCTGCTGATCGGCGCGGCGCTGTACGCGGCCGGCCTGGCAGGCATGGCGCTGTCACCCACGCCGCTGCTGTTCGCGATGACGGCCGGCGTGCTGATCGGCGCGGCGCAGGCGGGCACCACCTACGCGGTGGTCTACGGCGTGATAGGCCGGCAGATTCCTGCAGAACGCCGTTCCTGGGCCATGGGCGTGGCTGCTGCAGCGGGTTCCTTCGGCCAGTTCCTCATGGTGCCGATCGAAGGGCAGCTCATCGCCAACTTCGGCTGGCACACGGCGCTTTTGGTGCTGGCGGCGCTGGTGCTGCTGATCGTGCCGCTTGCCTTCGGCCTGCGCGAACCACGTCAGGCGTCGAACGCCGTGCGCCGCGAGCAGACCATCCTCCAGGCCGTCGGCGAAGCGTTCAGGTACCCGAGCTTCGGCCTGTTGATGGCCGGCTACTTCGTCTGTGGTTTCCAGGTGGTGTTCATCGGCGTGCACATGCCGAGCTATCTGCGCGACAAGGGCCTGTCGCCTGAGGTCGCCAGCTATGCACTCGCGCTGATCGGGCTCTTCAACGTCCTTGGCACCTACACCGCCGGCGTGCTCGGCCAGCGCCTGGCCAAACGCAAGATCCTCGCGGCCATCTATCTGGGTCGCGCGATCGCGATCGCCGTCTTTCTGCTGGTGCCGCTGTCGCCGCTGTCGGTCTACGTGTTCGCCGCGGTGATCGGCTCCCTGTGGCTGTCGACCGTGCCGGTGACCAATGCGCTGGTGGCGCAGATCTTCGGTGTGGCGCATCTTTCGATGCTCAGCGGCTTCATTTTCCTGGGGCACCAGGTCGGCTCGTTCATGGGCGTGTGGCTGGGCGGCTATCTGTACGACCGCAACGGCAGCTACGACATCGTCTGGTACATCTCCATTGCGCTGGGCGTGGGCGCCGCACTCATCAACCTGCCGGTCAAGGAGCGCGCGATCGTGCGCACCCTGCCGCAGGCCGCGTGACGACCCCAATGCGCCACGCGATACGTCCCCGTTTGCTGCAAGCCGGTGCCCTGGTGGTCGCCGCGGCCGTGCTGGGCGGTGTCTTCATGCTCTACACCCGCCCCGGCTTCCTCGTCACGCTGGTCGACCAGGTGTGGTCGTGCTTTTGAACTCGACGTCGCCGCGCCATGCAGACGCGAAGCCCTCGGACTGGGTCGTGCGCTGGTCGCACCTGGTGCCGACCGGCGGCTCGGTGCTGGACGTCGCCTGCGGTTCGGGCCGCCACATGCAGTGGTTCGCTGGCCGCGGGCACGCGGTGACGGGCGTCGACCGCTCGGACGATGCACTGCGGACAGCGAGCGCTTTCGGCGGCACGCTGCTGGCCGACATCGAAGATGGGCCCTGGCCTTTTGGCGGGCAGCACTTCGACGCCGTCGTGGTGACCAACTACCTGTGGCGC
>Ga0308159_1004366_pt1 | contig 13021 bp, 11 predicted proteins | sample PhyCR1_FD_201040 | JGI IMG/M metagenome (GOLD analysis project Ga0308159, IMG submission 201040) | Phyllosphere microbial communities from UC Gill Tract Community Farm, Albany, California, United States - DLSLC.R1 | ecosystem: Host-associated > Plants > Phyllosphere > Unclassified | place: USA...
TTTCCGCCCTGTTGCACGTCGGTTGAACATGAATCCCGCGCAGTGTGCTGGCAGCGCTCCCCGACGCGGGTACGGCATTACGATGTGTTTTTTTGTCAGGATGTCGGAATGAAGTACCGAGGACTGGGCCTCATCGTGAGCATCGCACTGCTGGGCGGGTGCGCCGCGGGCTTGGGAGGCGCCCGGTGGGCGTCCGCGCCGCGTACGACCGTGCAGGTCGACGGTCAGCCGATCGACGTGGCTGTGGTGCCTGCCGATGGCACCGGCACGCTGTACGACGTCGAGGCTCGAGCGGCAGCGGCGTCGACGCCCCGGACGATCGCCAATGCCGACGCGCAGCCGCTCATGGCACAGGCGCGGTACCGTGCAGCCGCGCTGATGGAGATGGAGCGCCGCTACGGCAAGGGTCGCCAGCTCGAGGTGGTGTCGGAAGACGCGGTGAGCGGGCAGCGGTTGATGCGCCTGCGCGTGGCGGTCAAGCCCCCGTCGCGCTGACGCTTGCGGCTGGGGACGGGCCTCCGGGTCCTGGAGCGTCTTGGATGAGCCCACCCGGCAAGTCGCTCGCGAAGGCGAAGGCCTGGCCGTTGTGCTGCTGCTGCTGCTTGCAGTGGTACATCGCGCGGTCGGCCGCGCGCAGCAGCGTCGGCACGGTGTCGCCGTCGCCCGGATGGCAGGCGATGCCCAGGCTCAGACCGACGCTCAGCGTTCGGCCTTCGTAGTCCACCGGTTGCGCCCCGGCCTCGACCAGCCGCGAGGCCAGGCCCGCCAGGGCGGCGTGCGTTGGATGCCCTGCCACGAGCAGTGCAAACTCGTCACCCCCCAGCCGCGCCACCACATCGCCTGCACGCAGCTGACGCTGCAGCCTCTGGCCCAGGGCCACCAGCACGGCGTCGCCTGCCGCATGGCCGTGCGCATCGTTGACCGCCTTGAATCCGTCGAGGTCGAGCAGCATCAGCGTGAAAGGGCGCCCTTCGCGGATCCACAGCGCAGCCGGGCCTTCGAGGCCCACGCGGCTGGCCACGCCGGTGAGCGCGTCGGTGCCCAGAGCTTCGACCAGTTGCTGGGTGCGCGCGGTCAGCGCTTGTTCGGAACGCAGCATCAGCCGCAGGCGCGAGGCGGTCGCCACGGCGAAGACCACCAGTTCGGCAACCAGCGCTGCCTGCGTCACGTTCATCTGGCCCGGCGTCCAGGCGATCCATCCCCAACTGGCGACGATGATGGCCGAGATGCCGGTGAACAACAGGGCCACGCCGACGCAATAGAGCACCGCAGGCCAGTAGCGGCGGCGCATCGCCACCATGGCGCCCACCAGCAGAACGACGGTCGACACCACCACCGCACCTTGCACCAGGCGGAACATCCATAGCGGATGCGAGCCGAACAAGGCGTAGACCGCGGCGGCACCCAGCGTGAGCAGCATCAGCTGGACGAAGTTGTCCAGCCGCGGCGCGAAGTGCCGCAGCCGCAGCAGCTTGCGCCCGAACTGCAGCTTGCACATGGCCCACAGCGCAGGCGCGAGGATGTAGGAGATGCCGGCGCCCGCCGGCCAGCCCGGGAAGACGTACCGAAGCACATGGCCGTTGAAGCCTCCCAGCGCCAGCAGCGCGCAGATGCAGGACAGCAGGAAGTACAGGTAGATGCCTTCGCCGAAGACCAGCAGCAGCACCAGGCCGTACACCACCAGCCCGAGCAGAAGGCCGTAGCTCACGCCGTCGAACATGCGCTTGTCCTGCGTGGACTGCAGGTAGTCGACGGTGTCCCAGGCCGACACCGCATAGATGCGTGCAAAAGTCGATTCGACGCGGAAGTACACGGTGTAGACGTTGGTGTCGGGCAGCTTGAAGCGCCAGGCCATCTGCTCGGACGCCGCCGGCCGGGTCGACCAGGGATGGCGCATGCCGGTGGTCACGGGCGGCGCCAGTGCCCTTCCGCTGGCGTCGTACGGACCGAAGACGCGCAGGTCGTGCGTCGACACGGTCGGCACCAGCATGAGCCATTCGCGCGCGACGTCGGCCGGATCGGCCAGCCGCAGCTGCAGCTTGAACCACAGGACGCGGTCCGATTCCTTGCCGACGAGTGGATCGTCCGGAAAGGCGAAGCGCGCTTCCTGCGCCGGCGTGCGCACCTGCTCGATGGTCAGCGCGCGCGTCTTGTCCTCGAAAAGCTGCAGATGACCGACGAGCGACTGCCCGCCTGCCTCGCGCACCAGCACCGCAGGTCCGCGCGCCCCGTCCGCGCCGGGCACGGGTGTCGGCTGCGCGTGCGCCGACTGCAGCGCGCACACCCAGACGACCAGCAACCAGGCTGGACGACGAAGTGCACTGCCAATGGCAAGGCGTAGAAATTGGCAGAAACTCGACATCGACCGGACGGAAAGAAGGCACCTCGTGACGCGACAGGCCGCCATTGTGCGTGATTGCAAGCGTCTGCAAATCAGGGAAGAAACGGGGGAATGAAGGGCCCTCGGCACGCGCCATTTGCCGGAAAACTATCATGCCGACACACCCCAACCGCACGCCACGTCGTCTGCCCGCCATGAACGCACCTGTCCCTTCCCGCCATTTGACGGCGCTGGAATCCGCCCCCGTGCCCGTGCCCGTGCCTGACCACGACCAGGATCCGCAGGAAACGCAGGAATGGCGCGACGCGTTCGCTGCGCTGGTCGCCACGCACGGCGCGGCCCGCGCGCGCCACATGCTCGACGAGCTGGCCCGGCTGGCGCGCGTTGAGCGCATCGGCTGGACGCCCGAGCTGTCGACGCCCTACGTCAACACCATCGCGGTCGACCGCCAGCCCGCATTCCCGGGCGACCTTGCGGTGGAAGAGCGGCTGGCGTCGCTGATGCGCTGGAACGCGCTCGCCATGGTCGTGCGCGCCAACCATTCCTACGGTGAACTGGGCGGACACATCGCCAGCTACGCCAGCGCGGCCGACCTCTTCGAGTCGGGCTTCAATCACTTCTTTCGGGCGCGCGGCAATGGCCATGGCGGCGACCTCGTGTTCTTCCAGCCGCACAGCGCGCCGGGTGTGTACGCGCGGGCTTTCCTCGAAGGCCGCCTGAGCGCCGACGACCTGGCTTACTACCGCCAGGAACTCAGCGCGCCGGCCTTCACGCAGGGCACGGGCGCGCGGGGCCTGAGCAGCTACCCGCACCCCTACCTCATGCCGGACTTCTGGCAGTTTCCGACGGGCTCGATGGGCATCGGGCCGATCAGCTCGATCTACCACGCGCGCTTCATGCGCTACCTGACCGACCGCAAGCTGCAGGACTGCGGCGCCCGAAAAGACAACGGAGTGGACGTGGACGAGCGACGTGTGTGGGGCGTGTTCGGCGACGGCGAAATGGACGAGCCCGAATCCATGAGCGCGCTGACCCTGGCCGCGCGCGAGCGTCTGGACAACCTGGTGTGGGTGGTCAACTGCAACCTGCAGCGCCTGGACGGTCCGGTGCGCGGCAACGGCCGCATCATCGACGAGCTGGAAAAGCTCTTTGCCGGCGCCGGCTGGAACGTCATCAAGCTGGTCTGGGGCAGCGACTGGGACGGGCTCTTCGCACGCGACACCACGGGCGCGCTGGCCCGTGCCTTCGCCCACACCGTCGACGGGCAGATGCAGACCTTCGCCGCCAAGGACGGGCGCTTCAACCGCGACACCTTCTTCGGCCAGAACGAGGAACTCCGGCAGCTCGCGCAGGGCATGACCGACGAGCAGATCGATCGCCTGAAGCGCGGTGGACACGACCTGGTGAAGATCCACGCCGCCTATGCCGCGGCAGCCGCCCACCGTGGCCAGCCCACCGTGATCCTGGCGCACACCAAGAAGGGCTACGGCATGGGTGCGGGCCAGGGCAAGATGACCACCCATTCGCACAAGAAGTTCGAAGGCGCTGACCTCATCGAATTCCGCAACCGGTTCAACCTGCCGCTGACCGACGCGCAGGCCACCTCGCTCACCTTCCACAAGCCGGCCGACGACAGTCCGGAGATGCAGTACCTGAAGGCGCGCCGCCAGGCTCTGGGCGGCAGCCTGCCAAGGCGCGAGACGGCCTGCGGGGTCGTCGCCAAGCCCGCGCTCGATGCCTATGCGAAGTTCGCCGTCGACGCCGACGGCAAGGACATGAGCACCACCATGGCCTTTGTGCGCATGCTGGGCAATCTGCTCAAGGACGCCGCGCTCGGTCCGCGCATCGTGCCCATCGTCGCCGACGAGGCACGCACCTTCGGCATGGCCAATTTGTTCAAGCAGGTCGGTATCTATTCGAGTGTCGGCCAGCGCTACGCGCCCGAGGACATCGGCTCGGTGCTCAGCTACCGCGAAGCGACCGATGGCCAGATCCTGGAGGAGGGCATCAGCGAGGCCGGCGCCATCGCCAGCTGGACGGCCGCGGCCACCAGCTACAGCGTGCACGGCCTGGCCATGCTGCCCTTCTACATCTACTACTCGATGTTCGGCTTCCAGCGCGTGGGCGACCAGATCTGGGCGGCCGCCGACCAGCGCGGGCGCGGTTTCCTGCTGGGTGCGACGTCGGGGCGCACCACGCTCGGCGGCGAAGGCCTGCAGCACCAGGACGGCACCAGCCACCTGGTGGCGGCGACCATTCCCAACTGCAAGGCCTATGACCCGGGCTTTGCCTGTGAGATGGCGGTGATCGTCGATGCGGGCATCCGCGAGATGATGGTCGAGCAAAAGGACGTGTTCTATTACGTCACGCTGATGAACGAGAACTACGCGCAGCCGAGCCTGCCGGCAGGTCTGCACGACGAAGTCCTGCGTGGCTGCTACCGCTATGACGGATGGAAGACCGAGGGGGCAGTCGCCGAGCAGCACGCGCGGCGCGTGACGCTGCTCGGCTCCGGCGCGATCCTCACCGAAGTGGTGAAGGCCGCCAAGCTGCTCGCCGCGCAGGGCCTGGACGTCGAGGTGTTCAGCGTCACGAGCTGGAGCGAACTGGCCCGCGACGGCCAGGCCGGCGAAGCCGCAGTGATGCGCGGCGAGGCCGCCTCGACGCCTTACTTCACCCGCCAACTCGCACGCAGCGGTGGCCCGGTGATCGCCGCGACCGACTACGTGCGCGCCGTGCCCGAAAGCGTCCGAGCCTTCGTGCCCGAAGGCCGGCGCTATCTGACGCTAGGCACCGACGGCTTCGGACGCAGCGACACGCGCGCGGCGCTGCGCCGGTTCTTCGGCGTGGACGCGCAGAGCATCGTGCAGGCCGCGCTGCATGCGCTGCACGTCGCGAGTGCGTCTTGAAGAAGAGCAGCGCGCCGGCGCGAAAACGCCGGCAGGCGCCGGCACCATCGCTGCCGGTTGCATCCTGCATCCGGGTGGGCCCGAGCGGCGTTCACGGCACCGGCGCATTCGCTGCGCGCGCACTGCCGGCACTGACGTTCCTGGGCTTCTACGAAGGTCGCCGCTATGCCGCCGTGGAGGCTGCAGCCATCCGGTGGGACGGCCAGCTCACCTACCTGGCGATGCTGTCGAATGGCGACGTCATCGATGGGTCCGAGGGAGGCAACGCGACGCGCTTTCTCAACCATTCGTGCGATCCGAACTGCGAGGCCTTCGAGGACGAAGATCGCGCCGGCCGGCCCGTGTTCCGGTTCCAGACGTTGCGGGCGGTGGCAGCGGGCGAGGAACTGTCGGTGGACTACGGGCTGGAAGCCGACGACGGTTCCACGGCGGCGGACTATCCGTGCCACTGTGGCGCGGCAACATGCCGCGGCACCTTGCTGGCGCCGGACTGAACAACGTGCCGGCGTGCTGCAGTCACACGCCCAGCACTTGCTCCAGGTCCTGCGGTGCCGCACTCAACGCGGCCGACGCTGCCGCCAGCGCAATGCGCCCCTTTTCCATCACGATCGCCTGGTCGGTGTGCGCGAGCACCTTGCGCCAGTCGCGGTCGACGATGAGCGTGGCGATGCCGGTGGCGCGGATGTCGCCGATGGTGCGCCAGATTTCCGCGACGATGAGGGGCGCCAGGCCTTCGGTGGCCTCGTCCAGGATGAGCAGGCGCGGATTGGTCATGAGCGCGCGGCCGATCGACAGCATCTGCTGCTCGCCACCCGACAGTTGCTGGCCGCCGTGCGACAGCCGCTCGGTCAGGCGCGGAAAGGTGTGCATCACGCGGTCGAAGGTCCAGTCGCGGCGCCCATCGACGCCGGGGCGCGCGCTCATCACCAGGTTCTCGCGCACCGACAGGTTGGCGAAGATGCCGCGTCCTTCGGGCACGTAGCCCAGTCCAAGGCGCGCCATCTTCTCGGGCGCCCAACCCGTCACGTCGCGCCCGTCCAGCAGCACCCGTCCCGAGGCCGGCCGCACGTAGCCCATCAGCGTGCGGATCAGCGTGGTCTTGCCCATGCCATTGCGACCGAGCAGGCCCAGCGACGTGGCGCCCGCCTGCACCGCATCGACGCCGCGCAGGATGTGGCTGTCGCCGTAATACGTGTGGATGGCTTCGATCTGCAGCATCTCAATGCTCCTCGCCCAGGTAGGCCTGGCGCACGTCGGGGTTGCCGCGGATGGCCGCAGGGTCGCCGGTGGCGATCACCGCGCCGTTGACCATGACGGTGATCCGGTCGGCAATGCGAAAGACCGCATCCATGTCGTGCTCCACCAGAAGGATCGCGTGCGTGGCCTTCAGTTGCGTGAGCAGCGCCAGCATGCGCTCGGTTTCTTCGGCGCCCATGCCGGCAAGCGGCTCGTCGAGCAGCAGCACGCGCGGGCGGGTGGCCAGGCACATCGCCACTTCGAGCTGGCGCTTGGCACCGTGGCTCAGCGTGCCTGCCACGCGATCGGATTCCACGCGGAGGCCGGCGGCGCCGAGCGCCTCTTCGGCCGCCGCGTTGCTGGCCGCGCAGTCCTGCGCGCGCTGCCAGATGGCCCACGGGCGCGGGTTGGCCGCCTGCGCCGCGAGGCGGCAGTTTTCGCGCGCGGTGAATTCCGCAAAGATGGTCGTGCGCTGGTAGCTGCGGCCGATGCCGGCGCGCGCGCGGTGCGACTGGGCGCGCGTGGTGATGTCTTCGCCAGCGAGCGCAATGCGGCCGCTGGACGCATCGATTTCACCGGACAGCATGTTGATCAGCGTCGACTTGCCCGCGCCGTTGGTGCCGATGACGGCGTGGACTTCGCCCAGCCGCAGGTCGAGCGTGACGGCATTCACCGCCACCAGCCCGCCAAAGCGGCGCGTGAGGTTTTCAACGGACAACAGCGCGCTCATGGCGTGACCTTCGCGTTCGGTGCGGGCACGGCGTCGAGTTTTGGGGCCGCGCCGTTGGCAGCAGGCGACAGGCGCGCCGCCACGCCGATCAGGCCCTTGGGCAGCAGCGCGACGAAGGCGATGATGGCCAAGCCCAGCGTCAACTGCCACTGGTCGGCCAGCGGCCCGACCAGTGCGTGCGTGGACAGCACTTCCTTGAGCAGCGTGAACGCCACGGCGCCGATCACTGCGCCGCGCAGGTGGCCCAGGCCGCCCAGGATGATCATCAGCAGCACCTCGCCCGAGTTGTGCCAGGCCATGAGTTCGGGATTGACTACGCCATCGCGCGACGCCACCAGGAAGCCCGCCAGTCCGGCCAGTGCGCCGGCGATCACGAAGGCCGCCAGCTTGTAGCCGTACACGGCGAAGCCCGCCGCACGCATGCGTTGCTCGTTGACGCGGATGCCCGCGAGCGCTGCGCCCAAGCGCGAGCGGCGGATGAGCGCCAGCAGCCCGTAGGTGCCGACCAGCGCGCCCAGCACGCCGTAGAACTGCACCCAGCGGCTTTCCATGTCGATGGCGCCCAGCGTGGGGCGCACGTACATGTAGATGCCGTCGCTTCCGCCACCGAAGGGCGTGTCGTGGAACACGAAGAAGGCCATTTGTGCAAAGGCCAGCGTGACCATGATGAAGTACACGCCGCGTGTTCGCAGGCTCAGCGCACCCACCACCAGCGCATAGGCGGCCGCGCTGCCCATGGCCAGCGGCAGCAGCCATGCGATGGAGCCGCCGTCTCGCCCGGCGCCGAGCACCGTGGCGTAGGCACCGATGCCATAGAAAGCCGCGTGGCCCAGGCTCACAAGTCCCGTCATGCCCACGAGCAGTTCCAGGCTCAGCGCGAAAATCGACAGGATCATCACCTTCACCACGAAGTCGGCCAGGTAGGGACTCATCCACGGACCGAGCGCGGCCAGCGCGAGCGCGCAAGCCAGCGGCAGCCAGTGCCTCATGGTCGCCGAAATGTTCTTCATGTCTTTCGCCCCATCAGGCCCTCGGGCCGCCAGATCAGCACCGCTGCCATGAGCACGTAAATGCCCATGCCGCTCAGTTCGGCGAAGAACACCTTGCCGAAGGTGTCCACGAAGCCCACCAGCAGGGATGCGACCAGCGCGCCGGTGATGGAGCCCACGCCGCCGATCACCACCACCACGAAGCAGATGATGAGCACGCTGCCGCCCATGCCCGGATAGACCGAGGACATGGGCGCGGCGATCATGCCCGCCAGCGCGGCCAGCGCCACCCCCGCTGCGAACACGATGCGGTAGAGGCGCCGTATGTCGATGCCCAGCCCGCGCACCATGTCGCGGTTGCTGGCACCCGCGCGGATCATCATGCCCAGCCGCGTGCGGTTGACCACGAAGTACAGGCCCAGCGCCAGCACGATGCAGGCGGCCGACGCGAAGAGCCGGTACCAGGGGTAGCGCATCAGTTCGCCCAGCGCGAAGCTGCCCTCGAGCCAGGGTGGCGCCTTCACGCCGTGCACGTCGTTGCCCACCAGCATGGAGCGCAGCGCCTCGAACACGAGGATGAGGCCATAGGTCATGAGCACCTGCTGCAGGTGATCGCGCTGGTACAGGTAGCTGAAGAACGCCCATTCGAGCACATAGCCGAACAGCGCGGCCAGCACCACGCCGGCGACCAGCATCACGAGGAACTGGTCGCCGAACAGCGGCGACAACGCGAACGCCATGTACGCGCCCAACATGTAGAAACTGCCGTGGGCGAGGTTGATCACGCCCATGATGCCGAAGATCAGCGTCAACCCGGACGCGACCAGGAACAGCAGCAAGCCGTACTGGACCGCGTTCAGGCACTGAACCAGAAAAGTTCCAACGTCCACGGCGGGGCCTTACATCCTGCAGCCGCGTGCCGGGTCGGCCAGGCCCTTCACGGCGACGCCGACCACCTTGTTCTCCTTGCCGTCGACCTTGCGCAGATAGATGTCCTGCACCGGGTTGTGCGACTTGCCCACCGAGAAGGTGCCGCGCGGGCTGTCGATCTTCGCGCGCTCGATCGCGGCGCTGAACTCGGCCTTCTTGCCGATGTCGCCCTTGACCGCATCCAGGCCGATGGCCAGCATCTGCGCCGCGTCGTAGCCCTGCACGGCGTACACGTCGGGCTGCAGCTTGAACGCCTTGGCATAGGCGGTGCGAAAGCTGGTGTCGCGTGGCGTGTTCAGGCCGTCGGCGTAGTGCAGCGTGGTCAGCATGCCTTGCGCGGCCGCGCCCTGCGCGTCGAGCGTGCCATCCGTCAGGAAGCCGGGGCCGTAGAGCGGGATGGTCTTGTCCAGGCCCGCGGCCGCGTAGTCCTTGACGAACTTCACTGCGCCGCCGCCGGCGAAGAAGGCGTAGACCGCGTCGGGCTTGGCGGCCGCGATCTCGGTGAGCAGCGCCTGGAATTCCACGTTCGGGAACGGCACGTTGAGTTGCTTGACCACTTGGCCGCCTGCCTTCTCGAAGCCTTCCTTGAAGCCGTTGACCGACTCGTCACCCGCCGCGTACTTCCAGGTGATGGTGATGGCCTTCTTCTTCTTTTCCTGCTTGCCCGCCACCTCGCCCATGGCGTAGGCCGGCTGCCAGTTGCTGAACGAGCTGCGGAAAATGTTGGGCGCGCACATGGGGCCCGTCACGGCGTCGGCACCCGCATTGGGCACGATGAGCACGGTGCCGCTTTCCTTGGCGGCCTTGGCCATCGCCATGGCCACGCCCGAATGCACGGTGCCCACGATCACGTCGACGTTGTCGCGCTTGATGAGCTTGTTGACGTTGTCGGTGGCCTTGGCCGGGTCGGACTCGTCGTCGACCTTGACGTATTCGATCTCGCGGCCGCCGAGCTTGCCGCCTTGCTCCTCGACGCGCAGCTTGAAGCCGTTCTCGATGGCCACGCCCAGGGCGTTGTAGGTGCCGCTGAAGGGCAGCATCAGGCCGACCTTGAGCTTGGGTGGCTGCTGGGCGTGGCCGAGGGTGGCGATGCAGGCCAGGGCGAGGGCGGTCAGCGCAGTGCGCGTGTTCTGGATGCTCATGCTTGTCTCCTTGTCGTGATGAATGAAACGGTCGCGTCGATCACCTGCTGCGGTTGGTCCTTGTGAGGCGAGTGCGCGCAGTCGGGCAATTCCAGGAGCTGCACGCCCGGCAGGCGCGAGGCGATGCCGTGGATCTGCTGCAGCGTGCCGTATTCGTCGTCCACGCCCTGCACCGCGAGTACGGGGCAGGCGATGGCGTCGAGTTCGGCCTCGATATTCCATTGGCGAAAAGGCGGGTGCAGCCAGATGCGGTTCCAGCCCCAGAAGGCGGAGTCGGCGCTGTCGTGGTAGCGGCCCAGCCTGGCCGGCAGGTCGGTCGTGAGATAGGTCTGGCGAGACTCCTCGATGTGCGCGACGGTCACGTCTTCCACGAAGATGTGCGGTGCCAGCACCACGAGGCCGGCAACGCGTTGCGGAAAGCGCGCGGCGTACAGCAGCGAGATCGATCCGCCGTCGCTGTGCCCGAAAAGCCAGGGCGATTCGTCGACGTCCAACGCCTCGAACAGCGACGGCAGCACCTCGTGCGCCTGACGATGCATGAAGTCCACATCCCAAATCTCGCCGTCGTCGCGCGGGGTCGAGCGGCCGTAACCCGGACGCGAGAAGACCAGGCCGCGAAAATCGCCGGCGTCGCACAGCTGCTGTGGGAAGTCCTTCCACATCGCAACAGAACCCAGGCCTTCGTGCAGGAAGACGACCAGCGGGCGGCCGCTGCGCTCCGATGCAATGCGGGCGTACTCGATGCGCACGTCGCGCTCGCGCCAACGGATGTCGACGAATTCGGTCGCCGTGGGGCTCACGCGCGCTGCTCCTGCTCGCGCAGGCGAAAGCGCTGGATCTTGCCGGTTGCCGTCTTGGGCAGCTCGTCCACGAACTCGATGAAGCGTGGGTACTTGTAGGCCGCCAGGTGCTGCTTGACGAAGGCCTTGAGCTCGTCACCGCTCACCTCCTGACCGGCCTTGCAGACGACGAAAGCCTTGGTCTTGGTGAGGCCGTCGCTGTCCTGCTTGCCGATGACTGCTGCTTCGAGCACGGCCGGATGGCGCATCAGCGTGGCTTCCACCTCGAACGGCGACACGTAGATGCCGCTCACCTTGAGCATGTCGTCGCTGCGCCCTGCATAGGTGTAGTAGCCGTCGGCGTCGCGCGAGTATTTGTCGCCGCTGCGCGCCCAGCCGTCGCTGAAGGTGGCGGCACTCTTGACCGGGTCGGCCCAGTACATGAGCGCGGTGCTCGGACCCTTGATGAACAGATCGCCCACCTCGCCGTCGGCGACGGCCTGGCCGTCCTCGCCGCGCAGTTCGATGGCATAGCCGTCGACCGGCTTGCCCGTCGTGCCGTAGCGCACGTCGCCGGGCCGGTTCGAGATGAAGACATGCAACATCTCCGTCGAGCCGATGCCGTCGATGATCTCGCAGCCGAAGTGCTTCTGAAAGCGCTGCGCGATCTCGCCGGGCAGCGCCTCTCCCGCCGATGAACACATGCGCAGCGCGACCGCTTCGCGGGCGGGCAGGTCGGGCGCGGCCAGCATGCCCGCGAAGCCGGTGGGCGCACCGAAGAAAACGGTCGGCTTCACCGCCGCGGCCCCTGCCGCGGCGTCGTTCGACGCGCCCGTCCAGCGCTTGAAAGTCGCATCGGGCGTCGGCCGCTCGGCCATGAGGACCACGGTGGCGCCGACGGACAGCGGAAAGGTCAGGCCGTTGCCCAGGCCGTAGGCGAAGTAGAGCTTGGCCGCCGAAAAGCAGACATCGTCTTCGGTCAGGCCGAGCACTGGCTTGCCGTACAGCTCGGCCGTCCACCAAGGGTTGGCGTGGCTGTGGACGGTGCCTTTGGGGCGCCCGGTCGAGCCCGACGAGTACAGCCAGAACGCGGCGTCGCCGGCTTCGGTGTCGGCCGGCCGGTCCATTTCGGTCTGCGACGCGATGACCGCCTCGATGTCGCTCGCGCCATGGGGCAATGCGCCGACGGGCTGCGAGACGAACCGATGTCGCAGCGCATGCGGCGCCTTCGACATCGCTTCGTTGAGCACCGGCAGCAGTGCGCCCGAAACCAGGGCGGCCACCGCGCCGCTGTGTTCGAGCATGTAGGCGTAGTCGTCGGCGGTGAGCAGGGTGTTGACCGCCACCGGCACCACGCCGGCGTAGAGGCAGCCGAGAAAGCTCACCGGCCAGTCGTTGCTGTCGAGCTGCAACAGCAGCACGCGCTCGTCCCTGGCGATGCCCGAGGCGCGCAAGGCGCTGGCCAGCCGGCGGGCACGCGATGCCAGTTCGCCGTAGCGCAGCGTGCCGCGGTCGTCCACGTAGGCCAGCTTGGCTGCGCGATCGCGGTTCAGCTCGAACAGATGCGCCGCAAAGTTGAAGGGGCTGGGCAGGTTCATCGCTTGTCTCTTTGTCTTTCAACGCCGTCTTGGAGCGGCTTGGGGTGGGAATGAAGAATGCTGTGCGAGCCCCCGTCTCGAGTCCGGCGAATTCGCAGTTGCGGTGAAGCGCCACGTGCAGTATCTTGCGTCCGGCCTGAAGATATGCATTGAACTACATCGTGTCAAGCAACATAATGCATGAATGGTGTTTACCCTGAGGGCGCAAAATCGGAGCAACCAATGGGGAAATCGATGACTGAGGAAGCAGGGCAGAGCGCGATCGCGAGCGTGGAGGCGCCGGACGCAGCGGCCGAGCCGAAAAATCCGCTGCTGACGCTGCTGGGGGAGCGCGTGCGCCGTCTGCGCGCACAGCGCGGCCTCACGC
>Ga0308159_1004367_pt1 | contig 13018 bp, 7 predicted proteins | sample PhyCR1_FD_201040 | JGI IMG/M metagenome (GOLD analysis project Ga0308159, IMG submission 201040) | Phyllosphere microbial communities from UC Gill Tract Community Farm, Albany, California, United States - DLSLC.R1 | ecosystem: Host-associated > Plants > Phyllosphere > Unclassified | place: USA...
AGCAATTTGATGCTCCTCGTTGAAAAGACGAAAGAGACCAGATTGCGGTGTGTGAAGACGATACGAACCGAAAGTTCGATATCTCACAAAACACCTGGCTGTCACATACCCAATTTGCTGAAGCGAGACCAACTGGTCACGACTCAGTACCCGAATTTCTTGACGACCATAGAGCATTGGAACCACCTGATCCCATCCCGAACTCAGTAGTGAAACGATGCATCGCCGATGGTAGTGTGGGGTTTCCCCATGTGAGAGTAGGTCATCGTCAAGATTAAATTCCAGAACCCCATTTGCGAAAGCAGATGGGGTTTTGTTTTGGGCGGTCGGAAAGGGCGAAGAGGCTCATTACGGCGGCCTTCAATGCTAAAGTCCATGCCTCGATTTTTGCTTTTCCCAAGGAAGCCGTTATGCCGGATGCGACGTCCCTCAGCGCTGGATTCATGGTGGTTCACGGTAACCGCCTGGATGAACTGCGCAGCCTCGTTGTCAGCTGGATGCGTCGCTATCCCTTGGCTCCCCTGGAAAACGAAATTGCGTTGGTGCAAAGCAACGGCATCGCCCAATGGCTCAAGCTGGCCTTGGCCGAAGACCCGCAAGCGGACGACATGGGCGGCTGCGGCATCGCCGCCGCCATCGATGTGCAGCTCCCCGGCAGCTTCATGTGGCAGCTTTACCGCATGGTCCTTGGACGTGACGAAATTCCCCCCAAGTCCCTGCTCGATAAAGCCCCACTGACCTGGCGCCTGATGCGCTTGCTCCCGGAGCTTATCAATCAGCCGCACTTCGAACCGCTGCAGCGCTTCCTTACCCATGACACCGACCTGCGCAAACGCTACCAACTGGCCGAGCGCCTGGCCGACCTGTTCGACCAGTACCAGGTGTACCGCGCCGACTGGCTGGAAGATTGGGCCGCAGGCCGGCACCAACTGCGCAACGGCCGAGGTGAAACCAAACCCCTGAACCCGGCTAACTGCTGGCAAGCCGAGCTATGGCGCGCACTCCTGCTGGACGTGGGTGAGGAGGGCATGGCCCAAAGCCGTGCCGGCGTTCATCAGCGCTTTATCGAGCGCATTAACGCGCTTGAACAAGCCCCCCCCGGCCTGCCTTCCCGCGTGATTGTTTTCGGGATTTCTTCGCTGCCCGCGCAGGCGTTGGAGGCCCTCGCCGGCCTGGCGCGGTTCAGCCAGGTCCTGCTGTGTGTACACAACCCTTGCCGCCATCATTGGTCCGACATCGTTGCTGACAAAGACCTGCTGCGTAACGAGTACAAACGCCAGGCGCGTAAAGCCGGCATGCCCGTGACCATCGCCCCCCAAACCCTGCACCAGCATGCCCATCCGCTACTGGCTGCCTGGGGCAAACAGGGCCGTGACTACATCAGCCTGCTGGACAGCTACGACGACCCTAACAGCTACCGCGCGGCGTTCCGTGATGGTCGCATCGACCTGTTCAGCGACAGCGAACCCACCACACTGCTCAACCAGCTCCAGGACGATATCCTCGAACTGCGCCCGCTCAACGAGACCCGCGAGCTTTGGCCCGCTGTCGACCTCGATCAAGACCGCTCCATCCGTTTCCATATCGCCCACAGCGCCCAGCGCGAAGTGGAGATTCTCCACGACCAATTGCTCCAACGCTTCAGCGCCGACCCCACACTGCGCCCCCGGGACGTCATCGTCATGGTCCCCGATGTCGACAGCTACGCGCCGCATATCCGTGCCGTATTCGGCCAGTTGGAAAGGAGCGACCAGCGCTTCATCCCCTTCACACTCACCGACCAGGGCCAACGCGGTCGCGACCCCTTGCTGATCGCCGTCGAGCACCTGCTGAAACTCCCGGACAGCCGCTTCCCCGTCAGCGAAATCCTTGACCTGCTCGACGTCCCCGCCCTGCGCGAACGTTTCGCCATCAAGGAGCGCGACCTGCCCACGCTGCACCGCTGGATCGAAGGCGCCGGCATCCGTTGGGGCCTGGACGCCGAGCAACGCGCGGGTCTGGGCCTACCCAAAGAATTGGAACAAAACAGCTGGCGATTCGGCCTGCGCCGTATGCTGCTCGGCTACGCCGTCGGCACTGGCCTCGCCTGCGATGGCATCGAGCCCTACGACGAAATCGGTGGCCTCGACGCAGCCCTGATCGGCCCTCTGGTCGCCTTGCTCGACGCCCTGAATGACGCGCATCAAGCGCTGTCCCAACCGGCCGCTCCGCAAGCATGGGGCGAACGCCTGCAACGCCTGATGCAGCTGTTTTTCCTGCCCAGCAGCGAACACGACGACTACCTGTTCGGCCAACTCGAACAGCTCAGGGAAGACTGGCTGGAAACCTGCGAGTCCGTCGGCCTACAGGATGAGTTACCCCTCACCGTAGTCCGCGAGGCCTGGCTGGCCGGTCTGGACCAAGGCCGCCTGTCCCAACGCTTCCTCGCCGGAGCTGTCAATTTTTGCACCCTGATGCCCATGCGTGCGATCCCGTTCAAGCTGGTGTGTCTGCTCGGCATGAACGATGGCGACTACCCGCGCGCCCAACCGCCGCTGGACTTCGACCTGATGGGCAGCGACTACCGCCCCGGCGACCGCTCACGCCGCGAAGACGATCGCTACCTCCTGCTCGAAGCCCTGCTCTCGGCCCGCGACCAGCTGTATATCAGTTGGGTGGGCCGCAGCATTCGCGACAACAGCGAGCGCCCGGCGTCGGTGCTGATCGGCCAGCTGCGTGACCACATCGCCAGCGGCTGGAAAAACGCGCAAACAGAGCACCCACTGCTGGAAGCCATGACCCAGGAACATCCGCTCCAACCCTTCAGCGCCCGGTATTTCCACGCCGGCGATCCGCTATTCAGCTACGCCCGCGAATGGCAATTGCTGCATGAAACCCAGGCGGACATTCCAGCAGAAGGCGCACTGACGCCGCACCAACAGGACGAGCCGCTGAGCCTCGGCCAGTTGCAGGACTTCCTGCGCAACCCGGTCAAACATTTCTTCAGCCAGCGCCTGAAAGTCTTCTTCGAAGCCGCCGAAGTGCCCCTGGCCGATGAAGAACCCTTCGTCCTCGACGCGCTGCAACGCTACAGCCTGAGCGACAGCCTGCTGAACGCCGCGTTGAGCCAACCCGAGCAAATCGACCAAGCCTTGAACGCCCAGGCCCTGCGCCTGCAAGGCAGTGGCCTGCTGCCCATGGTCGGTTTCGGTGAGTGCCTGCGTAACGAGTTGGTTGAGCCGTTGCCCGATCTGGTACAGCGCTACCAACAACTCCTGGCCCTCTGGCCCACCCCGCACACCGCTGCCGAACCGATCAGTTTTGAGCATCAGGGTATCCAGCTGGAAGGCTGGATCAGCGGCCTGCACCGACGCAATGATGGCGGCCTGCTCAGCGTAACCACCATCCCCAACAGCATCGGCTCGATCAAGACTCGCAAGTGGCATCGCCTCATTCGCCCGTGGGTCAACCACCTGGTCGCGTGCGCCTGTGGCTTGCCGTTGAGCACCGGCCTTGTCGCCAGTGACGACACCTTGCTGTTGGCACCGCTGGATAAATCTGCCGCCCAGGAAACCCTCGGCCACTTGCTGCTTGCCTGGCACCACGGCATGCAAAAACCACTGCCGGTCGCGGTCAAAACCGCCTTCGCCTGGCTCGGCCAAACCGACCCCGCCAAGGCCCAGGCCGCGGCGAGTAAAGCCTACGAAGGCGACGGCATGACCACCGACGGCGAACGCCGCGAAAGCCCGGCGCTGACCCGCCAATTTCCCGACTACGCGGCCTTGACCGACAACGAGGAATTCGAAGGCTGGTGCGAAACCCTGTACCGCCCACTGATCAACGCCCCCTGGCGATCACTCACCAGCGAGGAGGCCAGCGCATGAGCAGCAAACCCTTGGCCCTGGCTTTCCCGCTCAAAGGCAGCCAGCTGATTGAAGCCAGCGCCGGCACCGGCAAGACCTTCACCATTTCCGCCCTGTACCTGCGTCTGGTGCTGGGCCACGGCGGCGACGACTCCGGCTTTGGCCGCGAGTTGCTGCCGCCGCAAATCCTTGTTGTGACCTTCACCGACGCGGCGACAAAGGAGCTGCGCGAACGCATCCGCATTCGCCTCGCCGAAGCCGCGCGTTTTTTCCGCGAAGAAATAGACCAACCGGATGCCCTGATCGCCGACCTGCGCGACGAATACCCCCGCGAGCACTGGCCCGCCTGCGCCAACCGCCTGGACATCGCCGCGCAGTGGATGGACGAAGCCGCCGTCTCGACCATCCACAGCTGGTGCCAGCGCATGCTGCGCGAACACGCGTTCGACAGCGGCAGCCTGTTCACCCAGACCCTGGAAACCGACCACAGCGACCTGCTCGGCGAAGTGCTGCGCGACTACTGGCGACTGTTCTGCTACCCGATGCACGACGACGCGCTCAACTGGGTGCGCAGCAACTGGGGTGGCCCCGCCGCGCTGATGCCTCGGGTACGCGCACTGTTCGGCAGCGAGCGCCCCACTGATGAAACCCGTGAACCGGCCGAGCTGATCAACGCCTGCCTGCAAGAGCGTCGCGAAGCGCTGGTACAACTCAAGGCGCCCTGGCGAGAATGGGCAAACGAATTACGTGATATCTGCCTGCAAGCCGTGGCCGCCAAAGCCGTCGACGGCCGCAAGATGCAAGCGCGCTACTTCGAGCCCTGGTTTGAAAAAATCAGCGCCTGGGCGGCTGACGAAACCCTTGAGCAATTGGACATCGGCACCGGCTTCACCCGCCTCACCCCCGACGGCATGGCCGAAGCCTGGAAAGGCGAGCCCCCACGCCACCCGGGAATCGACGCCATGGCCGGCCTCAAGACCGCCCTCGACGCGCTGCCCACCCCCGACGCCGCCGTGTTGCAGCACGCCGCCGGTTGGGTCGGCAAACGCTTCGAAGAAGAAAAACGCCGGCGCGCCGAAATGGGCTTCGACGACATGCTCATCCGCCTCAATGCCGCCCTGCAAGCCGAGGGCGGCGAGCGCCTGGCCAGTGTCATCCGCGAGCAGTTTCCGGTGGCGCTGATCGACGAATTCCAGGACACCGACCCGGTGCAATACAGCATCTTCGACAGCATCTACCGCATCGAAGAAAACCACCTCGACAGTGGCCTGTTCCTGATCGGCGACCCCAAGCAGGCGATCTACGCCTTCCGCGGCGCTGACATCTACACCTACCTGCGCGCGCGCAAGGCCACGCTCGGCCGCCATCACACTCTGGGCACCAACTTCCGTTCCAGCCATGCGATGGTCGAGGCGGTGAACCATGTGTTCCAGCGTGCCGAAACCGGTCGCGGCGCGTTCCTGTTCCGCGAGCCGGAGGGTGAAAACCCGGTGCCGTTCAACGCCGTGCTGTCCCAGGGCCGCAAGGAGCAGTTACAGCTCGATGGCGTCACGCTGCCGGCCATGAACCTCTGGCACCTGCCCACGGACCAGCCGGTGTCCAACGCCGTGTACCGCCAGCAATTGGCCGCCGCCTGCGCCACGCAGATTGTCGAGTTGCTCAATGGTGGGCAGCAGGGCAGGGCAGGTTTCCTACATCCCATTGAAGGCTTTAGAGGCGTACTGCCGTCAGACATCGCCATCCTGGTGCGCGACGGCAAGGAAGCCCAGGCCGTGCGCGCCGAGTTGGCCGCCCGTGGCGTGCGCAGCGTGTACCTGTCGGATAAAGACTCGGTGTTCGCCGCCCAGGAAGCCCACGACCTGCTGGCCTGGCTCAAGGCCTGCGCCGAGCCGGACGTAGAACGCCCGCTGCGCGCCGCGTTGGCCTGCGTTACCTTGAACCTGTCGCTGCCGGAATTGGAGCGTCTGAACCAGGACGAACTGGCGTGGGAAACCCGCGTGATGCAGTTCCGGGGTTACCGTGCGATTTGGCGCACCCAAGGCGTGCTGCCGATGCTGCGGCGCCTGCTGCATGATTTCAAACTGCCGCAAACCCTGATCGCGCGCAGCGATGGCGAACGCGTACTGACCAACCTGCTGCACCTGAGCGAACTGTTGCAACAGGCCGCCTCGGAACTGGACGGCGAGCAGGCACTGATCCGCCACCTCGCCGAGCACCTGGCGCTGTCGGGCCAGGCCGGTGAAGAGCAGATCCTGCGCCTGGAAAGCGATGAGCAACTGGTCAAGGTCGTGACCATCCACAAGTCCAAAGGCCTGGAATACGACTTGGTGTTCCTGCCCTTTATCTGCTCGGCCAAGCCGGTGGACGGCAGCCGTTTGCCGCTGCATTACCACGACGCGCAGGATAAACCCCAGGTGAGCCTGCGCCCGACCGTCGAGTTGATCGCCCGGGCCGACGACGAGCGCCTGGCCGAAGACCTGCGCCTGTTCTACGTGGCCCTGACCCGCGCCAAACACGCGTGCTGGCTGGGCGTCGCCGACCTCAAACGCGGCAACAGCAGCAGCTCCGTGCTGCATTTGTCTGCATTGGGCTATTTGCTCGGCGCCGGCGCATCCCTGGGCGAGTCCGCCGGGCTGGCGCGCTGGCTATTGGATTTGCAGGACGGCTGCGCCGCCATTCATTACGCCCAGGTGCCCGACGCGCAAGACATTCTGTTCCACCCGCCGCGCAACGAAGCCAGCTTGCTCGCGCCGTTGCTGCCCAAACGCAAGGCCGCCGAAAACTGGTGGATCGCGTCCTACAGCGCCTTGCGAATTGGCGACAGCATGAGCGCCGCGAGTCTCGAGGCTCCCGAAAGCCCACAAGCGCAGAAGCTGTTCGATGACGAGCGCCTGGACCCCGACGCACCGCGCGAAGTGGTGGCGTCTGGCGACGATATTCACCGTTTCCCACGCGGGCCCAACCCCGGCACCTTCCTCCACGGTTTACTGGAGTGGGCGGGTGAGGAAGGTTTCAACGTGACCCCGCAAGCGATCGAAAAAGCCGTGGGCGCACGCTGCAATCGGCGCAACTGGGAAGGCTGGATCGTCACCCTCAGCGGCTGGCTTGGGCATCTGTTGCAAACGCCGCTGCCGGTGGATAACGATCGAGTCAGCCTCAGCGGCTTGAAGCAGTACCAGATCGAAATGGAGTTCTGGTTCGCCAGCCACAAGGTCGACGTGCTCGCCCTCGACAAGCTCGTGTGCCAGTACACCCATAACGGCGTGTCCCGCGTGGCCGCCGAACCGGTGTTGCTCAACGGCATGTTCAAGGGGTTTATCGACCTGACGTTCGAACACGACGGCCGTTACTACGTGGCCGATTACAAATCCAACTGGCTCGGCCCCGACGATTCGGCCTACACCCATGACGCCATGGAGCAGTCGATCCTCGAGCATCGGTACGACCTGCAATACGTGCTTTACCTACTGGCCCTGCACCGCCAGCTCAAGGCACGCCTGCCGGACTACGACTACGACCGCCATGTCGGCGGGGCGCTGTACCTGTTCCTGCGCGGCACCCAGGCGGCCAGCCAGGGCGCGTATTTCACCCGGCCGCCGCGCGAGCTGATCGAAGGCCTGGACCTGTTGTTCCAGGGCAAGCCCATCCCGCCCAAGGTTGAGCCCGCCTGGGAACAAGGAGTGTTGTTATGAGCCTGTCGCCGTTACCGTTGGAAGCGCTGACACCCCTGAGCCACGCCGCCGACCTGCTGCAGCTATTGGAGCGTTGGGTTGAACGCGGCTGGCTGCGTGCGCTGGACAAAGCCTTCGTCGGCTTCCTGCACGAACTTGACCCGCAGGCCGACCCCTTGGTGCTGCTGGCTGCGGCGCTTACCAGCCATCAGTTGGGCCACGGCCACGTGTGCCTGGACCTGTTCGAAACCCTCAACGCACCGGACTTCGCCCTCTCATTGCCCCCCGAAGGCGACCTGCAAACCGCCGCCATGCTGCTGCCGTCGCAATTGCTCGATGGCCTCGACGGTGCGCATTGGTGCCAGGCCCTGGCTGCCAGCCACTTGGTCGCGCTGGCGGTGGATGGCAGTGAATCCGCCCAAAGCCGCCCCTTGGTGTTGTCGGGCAAGCGCCTGTACTTGCGCCGCTACTGGACCTACGAGCGGCGTATCGACACGGCCTTGCGACTGCGCCTCGCGACCCGGGAAACCGTCGCCGCCGATCTGCCGCAACGCCTCAACAGCCTGTTCGACCAGGCGCCGCCCGACGGTGTGATCGACTGGCAGAAACTCGCCTGCGCCTTGGCCACTCGCGGTGCCTTCAGCATCGTCACCGGCGGCCCCGGCACCGGCAAGACCACCACCGTAGTGCGCCTGCTCGCGCTGTTGCAGGCGCCCGCCGTGGAAGCCGGCAGCCCGTTGCGCATCCGCCTGGCCGCGCCCACCGGCAAGGCCGCCGCGCGCCTCACCGAGTCCATCAGCCAGCAAGTGCTGTCGCTGAAAGTGCCGGAAAACGTGAAGGAAAAAATCCCGACCCAGGTCACCACCGTTCACCGCCTGCTGGGCAGCCGCCCGGGCACCCGCCATTTCCGTCACCACCTGGGCAGCCCGTTGCCGCTGGATGTGCTGGTGGTGGATGAAGCGTCGATGATCGACCTGGAAATGATGGCCAACCTGCTCGACGCCTTGCCGCCCCACGCCCGCCTGGTGCTGCTGGGCGACAAGGACCAGCTGGCCTCGGTGGAGGCCGGCGCCGTGCTCGGCGATTTGTGCCGCGACGCCGAAGCCGGCTGGTACAGCGCCCAAACGCGCCAATGGCTGCAAACCGTCAGCGGCGAAGACCTCGGCGCCAGCGGCCTGCACGAAGACCTCGACGGCAGCCACCCGCTGGCCCAGCAAGTGGTGATGCTGCGTTACTCGCGGCGTTTCGGCGAGGGCAGCGGCATTGGCCAGCTGGCCCGCTGGGTCAACCAGCAAAACGCCGACGAAGCGCGCAAGCTGCTGGCCGCGCGCAGCCACGCCGACCTGTTCTGCGTCAGCCTCAAGGGCGAGCACGACACTGCCCTGGAGCGCTTGGTACTGGACGGCCAGGGCGGTGGCGCCGAAGGTTATCGCTACTACCTCAACCTGCTGCACAGCGCGCGCCCGGCCCTGGATACCCCGCGCGAAGACCTCGCCTGGACCCACTGGGCGCAACACCTGTTGCAAGCCTTCGACGCGTTCCAGTTGCTCTGCGCCGTGCGCAAGGGACCTTGGGGTGTAGAAGGGCTGAACCTGCGCATCACCGCGGCCTTGCGCAAAGTGCGGCTGATCGAGGGCGACGAGCAATGGTATGAAGGTCGCCCGGTGCTGATGACCCGCAATGATTACGGCCTGGGCCTGATGAACGGCGATATCGGCATCGCCCTCAAACTGCCCGAAAGCGACGGCGGCCCTCAGGTGCTGCGCGTGGCCTTCCCGCGTAACGATGGCCAGGGTGGCGTACGATTTGTACTGCCCAGCCGCCTGAATGATGTGGAAACCGTGTACGCCATGACCGTGCATAAATCCCAGGGCTCGGAGTTCACCCACACCGCGTTGATCCTGCCGGACGCCCTCAACCCGGTGTTGACCAAAGAGCTGATCTACACCGGCATCACCCGGGCCAAGCGCTGGTTCAGCCTGATCGAACCGCGTGGCGGGGTGTTTGAAGAGGCCGTGCGGCGCAAGGTCAAGCGCCTGAGCGGGTTGATGCTGGAGCTGGGGGCGGAGTAAGAAAAATCTTACGCTGTGCTATCGTTGCGGCATCACCCCGAAGACACCTGAGAGAATCGCTGCATGAACGTGGCTGTCTCATCCACAGAGCGTAGTTTGAGCTGGAGACACCTGCTGCTGATGGCGGTTCTGTGTCTGCTCGCACCTGACACTTTTGCCCAGGCCTCCAGCCCAGCCGACTCCCGCGCCCAGGCGGTGACCCAAGTGGTGCTGGGCATCCTCAGTTATGCGCGCTGGCCGGTAGAGCCTGCGCAACTGCGCCTGTGCATTGTCGGGCCGACCCAATACACCGACGACCTGGTCAAAGGCACCACCCAGGCCACCGGCCGCCCGGTGGAGGTGCAGCGCCTGCTGGCCGACAATCCCGATATCGCCAATGCCTGTGACGCCGTGTACATCGGCAAGCTCACCGGCGATGAACGCAGCCGTTTATTCGCCTCGCTGATCGGCCACCCGGTGCTCAGCATCAGTGAAGGCGGCGACCAGTGCACGGTGGGCAGCCTGTTCTGCCTGCGGGTGGGCGATGAGCAGGTGTCGTTCGAGGTCAACCTCGACTCGGTGGCACGCAGCGGCGTGCGCATTCACCCCAGCGTGTTGCAACTGTCTCGCCGTCGGGCGCCCGCGCCATGACCATCCAGACTGTTCGCCCCACCCTGCGCTCGGTGATCGGCAGGGGGCATCTGATCCTTGCCCTGGTGGCCGTGACCCTGGCCAGCGTGTCCCTGACCCTGCTCGGCGTGCTGGCGCTGCGCGTGTATGCCGAGCACAACCTGCACCTGATCGCGCGCTCCATCAACTACACGGTGGAAGCGGCGGTGGTGTTCAACGACCGCGCGGCAGCCACCGAAGCGCTGAGCCTGATTGCCTCCACCGAAGAAGTCGCCGAGGCCGATGTGCTGGACGCCAATGGCAGGTTGCTGGCGCACTGGGCTCGGCCGGAAACCGGCGTGCTGTCACGGGTTGAGCTGCAACTGGCGCACGCGCTGCTCGAACAGCCGATCAGCCAGCCGATCCTGCACCAGGGGCGCACCGTCGGCAGCATCCACCTCACCGGGCACGGTGGCAGCCTGTTGCGCTTTCTGCTCAGCGGGCTGGCCGGGATTCTGGTCTGCACCGCCCTCAGTGCCTGGGTGGCCCTGCACTTGGCGCGACGCCTGCTGCGCGGCATCACCGGCCCGCTGCAAAGCCTCGCCGCCGTCGCCCACGCCGCCCGCAGCGAGCGCGACTTCGACCGCCGCGTACCGCCGGCCCGCATCGCCGAACTCGACAGCCTGGGCAGCGACTTCAATGCGTTGCTCAGCGAAATGGAAGCCTGGCACAGCCACCTGCAAAGCGAGAACGAAACCCTCGCGCACCAGGCCAGCCACGACAGCCTCACCGGCTTGCCCAACCGCGCGTTCTTCGAGGGCCGCCTGATTCGCGCCCTGCGCAGCGCGGCCAAGGTCAACGAGCGGGTGGCGGTGCTGTTCCTCGACAGCGACCGTTTCAAAGACATCAACGACAACTTCGGCCACGCCGCCGGCGATGCGGTGCTGGTGGCCGTGGCCGACCGCGTGCGCGCGCAACTGCGCGACGATGACCTGGTGGCACGCCTGGGCGGCGATGAGTTCGCCGTGCTGCTGGCGCCGTTGCACAAGGCTGAAGATGCCCAGCGCATCGCAGACAAGATCATCGCCAGCATGGACACGCCGATTGACGTGCCCGGCAACACTCAGGTGTTGACCTCCCTCAGTATCGGCATCGCCCTCTACCCCGATCATGGCGCCACGCCCGGCACCTTGCTCAATGCTGCCGATGTGGCGATGTACCAGGCCAAGCGCTCGTCCCAGGGCGGCCAGCACACGGCGGCGCCGCAGAGCCCTGTCGTCAACGTACAACACAGGAGTTGATCCCTTGTTCTCGACTGCACGTTTTATGTTTATCACTTTGCTGCTGGCCTGCCTGGCCCTCGGCGGCTGCCAGAGCGCCCCGCCCAAAGGCCTGACCCCGGCGCAAGTGGCCGTGCTCAAACAACAAGGCTTTGAGCTGACCGACGAAGGCTGGGCGTTTGGGCTGTCCGGCAAAGTGCTGTTTGGCAGCGACGTCGAAACCCTCAACCAGCCCAGCACCGACATTGTCCAGCGCATCGGCAAGGCCCTGTTGGGCGTTGGCATCGAACGCGTGCGCGTCGACGGCCACACCGACGGCTCGGGTAAGGAAACCTACAACCAGCAACTGTCCCAGCGCCGCGCCAAAAGCGTGGCCACGGTATTGGTTGGTGTGGGCATGAAAGAACAAAACGTCCAACTGCGCGGCCTGGGCAGCAGCGAGCCGGTGGCGTCTAACGACACGGCGGCGGGGCGCACCGAGAACCGGCGCGTGTCGATAGTGGTGATGGCCGATTAAGCCGCCGTAGACACGGCGAGTGTTACCTCAGAGATACTTATCTGCCTGGGCGGAGTCCGCCTACAGTGGGCCTGTCAGTACCTTCGCTGACACAACGTCCGTCCAGATAGAGGTGACATCATGAGTATTGTAATTGTTGAAAAGAATCAGAACAGTGCACCCAATGACATTCAACTTCGAGGCGCCATTGAGGCCGTCGGCGGCGTTCTGGTCTCGGTAGAAGGAGACAACGCGTCGCGCACTGTCACGTTTACCGGCGAGATCAACCACACCGACTTTGAAAATAACCTCATCAATACGGTTCACGGCGCCAGGCGCACCAGCTGGAACTTTGTGTGGGGTGATGCAGGCTGAACCAGCTCGCCAGTTCCAATATGAAATGCAATCAAATGTGCGAGGGGGCAAGCCCCCTCCCACATTTTCAGTGTTCGCTTAACGTTTAATCCGCGAACGTTATCTCCCGCGTTTCCCCCATCAACAACCCCTGGTTCTGCTCCGTCACCTCGCGGATGTAATCCCACAACAACGTAATCCGTTTCAACTTCCTCAAGTCCTCCCGGCAGTACATCCAGAACTGCCGCGTAATCGCAATCTGCTCCCCCAACACCGGCAGCAAGCGCGGATCCTGCGCCGCCAGAAAGCACGGCAATATCGCCATCGACCGGCCCTGCTGCGCGGCCACGTACTGGGCGATCACGCTGGTACTGCGCAAACTCGCGCTGGCGCCGGGCACTACGTTGGCCAGGTAGAGCAGTTCGGAGCTGAACGCCAGGTCATCCACATAGCTGATAAACGGATGCTCGGCCAAATCCGCCGGTTTGCGGATGGGTGGGTGCTGGTCGAGGTATTCCTGGGTCGCGTACAGCTGCAATTTGTAGTCGCACAGTTTGCAGCACACGTAAGGCCCGTGCTCGGGGCGTTCCAGGGCGATGACGATGTCGGCTTCGCGCTTGGACAGGCTGATGAAGTGGGGCAGGGGCAGGATGTCCACCGAGATGGCCGGGTAGGTGTCGACAAAGTGGCTCAGCTGCGGGGTGACGAAGAAGCT
>Ga0308159_1004368_pt1 | contig 13012 bp, 10 predicted proteins | sample PhyCR1_FD_201040 | JGI IMG/M metagenome (GOLD analysis project Ga0308159, IMG submission 201040) | Phyllosphere microbial communities from UC Gill Tract Community Farm, Albany, California, United States - DLSLC.R1 | ecosystem: Host-associated > Plants > Phyllosphere > Unclassified | place: USA...
TTCTGCTGGACCTGCTCCAGCTCCAGCACTTTCTCGTGGGTGACGGCCAGCGCCTGCGACGGGGTGAGCCCGTCCATCGAGATTTCCTCGATCTGGCGGCGCACCTGCCCGACGAGGCCGGCGACGCGCACCATCAGGAACTCGTCGATGTTGCTGCCCGAGATCGACAGGAAGCGCAGGCGCTCGATCAGCGGGTAGTCGGGATTGGACGCTTCGGCCAGCACGCGCTGGTTGAAGGCGAGCCAGCTCAGTTCGCGGTTGAAATAGCGCGCGGGCAAGGCGCCCAGATCCGCGGTCTCGGCACTTTCGGCGAGGGCTTCGGGGTCTTCGCGAAGGTCCAGCATATCCATCTTTTTCACCCGAGGGTCTCTTGCATGCCATGATGACACATTTGCGGCAACAGTGATCGGCGCGACGAATTGTTGCGGCAACACCCCCCGCCGCGCGCGCGCTCGTCATCCCGGACCTGATCCGGGACCGTGGGCAAGGGCCAAGCCCACCCCGCGTTGAAATGCGGCGCTGCAGAGGCCCGGCGCGAGCTCTCGCCTCAAGGAACGCCCAAGGTCCCGGATCAAGTCCGGGATGACGATTGCTTTCCTTCCCGCACGCAATTTAGCCACCCCCCGGCGAACAGCGTTGCGGTGCAGCATCCTTTCGCGCACACTCGCCGGTGATGATCAAGGCAGCCCTGCACCACCTCACCCGTTACCGCTATTCCAGGCGGATCCGTCTCGGCCCGCAGGTGATCCGCCTGCGCCCGGCTCCGCACAGCCGGACGGAGGTGCCCAACTACTCGCTGACGATCAGCCCGCCGGAGCATTTCCTGAACTGGCAGCAGGACCCGCACGGCAACTGGCTGGCGCGCGTCGTCTTCCCCGAGCCGGTCGACCACTTCTCCATCGAGGTGGACCTGCTGGCCGAGCTGGCGGTGATCAACCCCTTCGATTTCTTCGTCGAACCCGAGGCGGAGGAATATCCCTTCACCTATTCGGAGACGATGAAGACCGACCTCTCGGCCTATTTCGAGGTCGAGGAACAGGGCCCGCTGTTCGACGCGCTGGTCGCCGCGCATGCCGGCTACGAAGGTCGCACGGTCGATTTCCTGGTCGACATCAACAGCAAGCTCCAGCAGCGAATCGGCTACGTGATCCGCATGGAATCGGGGGTGATGACGCCCGAGGAGACGCTGGACGTGGGCATCGGCTCGTGCCGCGATTCGGCGTGGCTGCTGGTGCAGCTGCTGCGCCGGCTGGGCTTTGCCGCGCGGTTCGTGTCGGGCTATTCGATCCAGCTGGTCGCCGACGTGCTGCCCAAGGAAGGGCCCGTCGGCGTGCTGCAGGACGTCACCGACCTCCACGCCTGGGCCGAGGCCTATGTGCCCGGCGCGGGCTGGATCGGGCTCGACGCCACGTCCGGCATGTTCGCGGGCGAGGGGCACATTCCCCTGTGCGCCACCCCGCACTACCGCTCCGCCACCCCGATCGAGGGCATGGCCGAACCCGCCGAGGTCGACTTCGACTTCGCGATGAACGTCAGCCGCATTGCCGAGGCGGTGCGCATCACCAAGCCCTTCACCGACGACCGCTGGGAGGCGCTGCTGGCGCTGGGCGACAAGGTCGACGAGGACCTGGTGGCGGGCGGCGTCAACCTGACGATGGGCGGCGAGCCGACCTTCATCGCCGCCACCGACTTCGAGGCGGACGAGTGGAATTCCGGCGCCGTGGGCCCCACCAAGGCCGCCTATGCCGACAAGCTGATCCGCCTGCTGCGCGCCAAGTTCGCGCCCGGATCGCTGCTCCACCACGGGCAGGGCAAGTGGTATCCCGGCGAGACGCTGCCGCGCTGGGGCTATTCGATCTACTGGCGCAAGGACGGCGTGCCGATCTGGCAGGACGACAGCCTGCTGGCCGGTGAAAAGCCGCTGGAAAAGGGCGGCGATCCCGATCCGCTGCCCACGATCGACATCCTCGAGGCCGCCAACCTGCTCGCCGCCGCCGCCGAGGGGCTGGGGATCGACGCCGATTTCGTCCAGCCGGTCTACGAGGACCGGGGCGTGTGGATGCTGCGCGAGGACGAGCTGGCGGTGAACGCCACCCCGCTCGACCCCAGCATCGAAGACGAGGAACTGGCGCGCCGCTTCCGCCGCACCTACCGGCGCGGGCTGGACAAGCCGGTGGGCTTCGTGCTGCCGGTGCAGCGCTGGAACGCGAAGGACATGTCGCAGCCGCGCTGGCGCTCCGAACACTGGCGCGTGCGCAAGGGACTGCTGACGGCGGTGCCGGGCGACAGCGCCATCGGCTACCGCCTGCCGCTGGGCTCGCTGCCTTACGTGGCGCCCAAGGACTTCCCCTATATCCACCCGCGCGACACCGCCGAGCCGCGCGAACCGCTCGCCGATTACCGGGGGCAGGTTTCGGAACGCGCGCAGACCAGCGGCCCCCAGACCAACGACGGCGGGCCGCAGCGTTTCCGCGCCGTGCCCGAGCCCAAGTCCTTCGCCGAACCGGCGGTGGAGGCGGACATCATCCAGGGCGCGGTGCGCACCGCCGTCACGGTCGAACCGCGCGGCGATTACCTCGCGGTCTTCATCCCGCCCACCGAGGCGCTGGAGGACTACCTCGAACTGGTCGCCTCGATCGAGGTGGTGGCCGAGCAGCTGAAGCTGCCCGTGCGGATCGAAGGCTACGGCCCGCCGCCCGACCCGCGCCTGATGGTGCTCAAGATCACGCCGGACCCGGGTGTCATCGAGGTCAACATCCACCCCTCGGCCAGCTGGCGCGAGACGGTGGAGATCACCGAGACGCTCTACGACTGCGCGCGCGAAGTGGGCCTCACCGCCGACAAGTTCATGGTCGACGGCCGCTCGATCGGCACCGGCGGCGGCAACCACATCGTGCTGGGCGGGCCGACCCTGCTCGACAGCCCGTTCATCCGCCGCCCGGACATGCTCAAGAGCTTCGTCACTTACTGGCAGCGGCACCCCTCGCTCAGCTACCTGTTCTCCGGCCTGTTCATCGGCCCGACCAGCCAGGCCCCGCGCATCGACGAGGCGCGCCACGATTCGCTCTACGAACTGGAGATCGCGCTGGCGCAGGTGCCCCATCCGTTTTCCGGCGACCCGAACGAGCCGCAGCCCGCGCCATGGGTGGTGGACCGCCTGTTCCGCAACCTGCTGGTGGACGTGACGGGCAACACCCATCGCACCGAAATCTGCATCGACAAGATGTTCAGCCCCGACGGCCCCACCGGCCGCCTCGGCCTCGTCGAGTTCCGCGGCTTCGAGATGCCGCCCGAGCCGCGCATGTCCTGCGCCCAGCAGCTGCTGATCCGCGCGCTGGCCGCGTGGTTCTGGCGCGAGCCGGTGGAAGGCCCGCTGGTACGCTGGGGCACCCAGCTGCACGACCGCTTCATGCTCGGCGAATTCGTCTGGACCGACTTCCTGGACGTCCTCGACGACCTTCGCCGCGCCGGCTACGACTTCGACCCCTCGTGGTTCGAGGCGCAGCGCATGTTCCGCTTCCCCGTCCACGGCGAGGTCGAGGGCGGCGGCGTGAGCCTCGAAATCAGCCACGCGCTCGAACCGTGGAACGTGCTGGGCGAAACCGGCGCGATCGGCGGCACCGTGCGCTATGTGGATAGTTCGACCGAGCGCCTGCAGGTCAAGGCCACCGGCCTGGTCGCCGGGCGCCACGTCATCACCTGCAACGGCCGCCGCGTGCCGCTCACTCCGACCGCGCCCGGGGAAGGCGTCGGCGGCGTGCGCTACAAGGCGTGGTTCCCGGCCGAATGCCTCCACCCGATGGTGCCCGCGCATCCGCCGCTGACGTTCGACATCTTCGACTTGTGGAACGGCCGCTCGCTGGGCGGGTGTGTCTATCATGTCGCGCATCCGGGCGGGCGCAACTACGATACGATGCCCGTCAACGGCTACGAAGCCGAGGCGCGGCGCAAGGCGCGCTTCCAGGAACACGGCCATTCGCCGGGGCCTTTGCCGCGTCCGGCAGAGGAACTGGCGAGCGAATTTCCGTACACCCTCGACCTCAGGCGGCCTGCCCGGCTAATGTAGGGGATGATGCCTGCGTTTTTCGTCGCCCGTAATCCGAAGATATGGCGCGGCGCCATGCCCCAGCCGACCTGCGCCGAAAAGAAGCGGGACCCCCGCCTTCGCCGGGGCGACGGAAAGGGCGCGCATACCGGCCGCCCAAATTCCGTCATCCCCGACCTGATCCGGGACCGTGGGCCATCTTCAGGCGCGACCTCGCTGCTGGGCGGATGCAGGCTTCCCGGCATTCCGCACGCTCGTCAGGGCGACGGGACCGGAAGCGATCGTGTCCGCGCTCCGGGCGGGACCGCGCGGCGATGAGTACGCGTCCCGAACTCGCCCCCGCGCCCGGGTGGCTGGACGGCTACTCCGCCCGGTCCTCCGACGGCGACCTGTTCGGCGATGCCACCGGCACGGTCGCCGAGTGCTGGCGCAAGGTCGCCTCCGGCCTCGCGGGACTGACCGACGGCGATGCGTCCGCGCTGCAGGAGGCCACCGCCCGCCACGCCGCCGATCTCGGCCTCGCCTTCCGCCTGACCGGCGACGAGGACGAGCGGTCATGGCCGCTCAATGCGATCCCGCTGATCGTCGGCGCCGAGGAATGGGCGCAGGTCGAACGCGGCCTAGTCCAGCGCGCCGGCCTGCTGGAGCGGCTGGCGGCGGACGTCTACGGCCCCCAGACGCTGGTGAAGGACGGACATCTGCCGGCCGCCGTGGTCGCCGGAAGTCCGTTCTTCGCGCGCAAGATGATCGGTCGCAGACCGCCGGGCGGGCGCTTCATCCATGTCTACGCGGCCGATCTGGCGCGCGGGCCGGGCGGGCAGTGGCGGGTGCTGCAGGACCGCGTGCGCGTGGCTGGCGGCGTCGGCTATGCGCTGGAGAACCGGCTCGCCATGTCGCGCGCGGTGGGCAACCTGCTGGCGGACGCCCATGCGCGGCGCCTGTCGGACTTCTTCGCGCAGATGCAGGCCGGCATGGCCGCCGCCTGCCGCCGCGAGAACCCGCGCATCGCGCTGCTCACCCCCGGCCGCTTCAACCAGACTTATGCCGAGCAGGCGCACCTTGCCCGCTATCTCGGCCTGCCGCTGGTCGAAGGGCGCGACCTGACGGTGCTCGACGACCGGCTCTACGTCGGCACCATCGCCGGGCCCAAGCGCGTCGACGCGGTGTGGCGCTGGATCGACACGACCGCGCTCGATCCGCTGTCGTTCGACGCGAAATCGCAGCTGGGGGTCGCCAACCTGTTCGACGCATGGGCCGGCGGCGGGGTGGAGATGGTCAACTGGCCGGGCGTCGAAGTGCTCGAATCGGCCGCTTTCGCCGCCTTCATGCCGCGCCTGTGCCGGGTGCTGCTGGGCGAGGCGCCGATCCTCCCCAATGTCGCGACCTGGTGGTGCGGGCAGGCGGTGGAAAGCTCCACCGTCGCCGCGCGGCTGGACGAACTGGCGCTGCTCCCCGCCTTCGGCCAGCCGATAGAGGGGCTGGACAGCCGCGATCCGATCGCCGGGGCCGGCCTCGATACCGCCAGGCGCGATGCCCTGATCGACGCGCTCTGGCGGCGGCCGATGGACTATTGCGGGCAGGAGATCGTGCGCCTCTCCACCACCCCCGCGATCATCGACGGCGAGATCGTGCCGCGCCCCTTCACCGTGCGCGCCTTCGTGGCGCGCGATCCTGATGGCGGCTGGACGGTGATGCCCGGCGGCTTCGCGCGCCTGTCGTCGAACACCGCGCTGCCGACCTCGCTGATGGGCGCGGGCGACCTTTCCGCCGACCTGTGGATCGTCGACGACAAGCCGACCAGCCACCATCTCGGCAGCCGCGTGGCGGGGGAGCCGCCGATCTCGCGCGGGGGTGGCATCCTGGCCAGCCAAGCGGCGGACAACCTGTTCTGGTTCGGCCGCTACAACGAGCGCGCCGAGACCATGGTGCGGATCGTGCGCGCGATCCTGGCCGCCCCTTCCGAAAGCGACGCGGGCCCCGGCGAGGAAGGCGGCGTGCTGCCGCGCCTGACCGGGCTGCTGCTGCACTGGGGCGCGATCAGCGCGGAGACGGCCGGGCTCTCGGTCGCCAAGATCTGCGCGCGCGCGCTCACCGAGACGCGCCTGCCCAGCGGCGTCGCCGCGCTGATGCGCCGCCGCCAGCAGGTGGGCATGGGCCTGCGCGAACGCCTGGCGCGCGATTTCTGGCGGATCGTCAGCCGGCCGATGCCCTCGATCAAGGTCGACCAGCCGCAGTCGATGCTGACCAACACCCGCTGGCTGACCGAGCATTTCAGTGCGCTGGCCGGGCTGATCTCGGAGAACATGGTGCGCTCCGCGGCGTGGCGGTTCATCGAGATCGGGCAGCGGCTGGAACGCGCCCAGGCGATCTGCCGCATGGCGCGCCAGCTCACGGCCGAGACGAAGAATGGCGATTCCGGCGCGGATTCTGCGGGGGCGCTGGGCCTGCTGCTGGACCTGTGCGACAGCCAGATCATCTACCGCAGCCGCTACCTGACCGGGCCGATCGCCAACCCGGTACGCGATCTCGTGCTGCTCGACCCCGACAATCCGCGCGCGCTGGTGTTCCAGGTGGACGAGATCGTCGACCACCTCGCCGCGCTGCCGTCCCTGCGCGACGACAACATTCCCGAGGCGCCCCTGCGCGCCGCGCGGGCGCTGCTGGGCGAACTGCAGGCGGCGACCGCCTCGGAGATGACGCCGGAGCGGCTCGAACATATCGAGGACCAGCTCCTCGGCCTGTCCGACGCGATATCGGCGCGCTATTTCCTCCAGCTCGATTCCGAGGAAGCGGAAAGGCGGTCGCGGCTCCTGTGATGCGTTATTCCGTCAACCACGTCACCACGATCAAATATGCGCAGGCCGTGCGCATGGCGCAGTTCAACCTGCGGCTGCACCCGGCCGACTGGGCCGGGCAGACGGTCTCCGACTACAGCCTCACCGTCGATCCGCAGCCCGGGCAGGTGATCGAGGGGCCGGGCGGCTACCACGTCAACGAGGCGCGTTTCGCGCTGCGCGAGGCGGTGCGGCAACTGCGGATTGAAAGCCGCTTCACGGTCGAGGTCGAGCCGCTGCCGTTCTTCGTGGGCGATGCGGCGGGGCCCGGGCTGGCCGAACTGCGCGAGCGGGCGATGAAGAAGCCGGACCTCTCCGATCTCGGGCCCGCCTCGTACATCTTCGCCTCGCCGATCGCCCAGCCCGAGGCGCAGATCGCGCGGTGGGCGGGGTCGTTCCTCGACGAGGCGATGCCGGTGATGGCGGCGGGCCGCGCGCTGATGGGCGCGATCCACGAGGAATTCACCTACGACGCGGAGGCCACCGAAACCGACACCCCGCCGCTGGAGGCCTTCGTCAAGCGGCACGGGGTCTGCCAGGACTTCAGCCACGTGATGATCATCGCCGCGCGCGCCCACGGCATTCCGGCCGCCTACGTCAGCGGCTACCTGCGGACCCTGCCGCCGCCGGGCAAGGAACGCCTCGTCGGCGCCGACGCCATGCACGCCTGGGTCAACCTGTGGTGCGGCGAGGAACTGGGCTGGGTCGGCTTCGATCCCACCAACGACTGCCTGGCCGACACCGACCACATCTTCCTGGGCATGGGCCGCGACTATTCGGACGTGGCGCCGCTGGACGGCACGTTTCGCGGCTCGTCCGGGCAGACGATGTTCGCCTCGGTGGACGTCGCGCCGCTGGATTGAGGCCCCCGGCAGGCTCAGGCCGCGCGTCCGGGGTTGGTACTGGGAACCGGCTCACCCGGGAATATCCCCGCGATGGCCAGCGCCGCTCCGATTCGCGACAGGGTTTCGAGCAGGTCGCCGACGCTGTCCTCGGTCACGACCAGTTCCAGCGTCTCGCGAGTCGCGGTGGGTCCACGGTCGCGCAGCGAGGTGATGAGTTCGAGAATCACCGCCTCGTGCTCGGACACATGGCTGCAGCCGAGCGGGCAGAACGCCAGCGTGTCGAGCGCATCGCGGTTGAACAGGACCATCGCGCGGTGAAACGGCTGGAGCCCGCCGATCATCCGCCAGCGGGCGAACGCGGGCGCCAGAAGCTGCGCCGGGCAGCGCTTCTGGCCGATCGCCGTGACCCACGCGCGCATGGACCAGACGAGGAACCGACACCCTTCGTCGAGGGTGCTGAGCGGGCGGTCGACGTATTGATACATGCAGTGACTCCTTAGGGCTTGCACATGCGAATGATTATCATTAGCTACTGTTACGCGGCTTGCTCCTCTCGTCAAGCCTGCACCAAGCCCGGAGGAACGCTTGTCATGGGGCGTTCCTTCCATCCTGTGACCTTTGGCCGGGGCGGCTCCTTGCCTTGCCCGCCCCGGCCTTTTTTTCCCAAGGTCGCAGGAGTACGCCGAAACGGCGGAAAACGAGGGTTCCAAGCGCACCCAACCCCCCCCCGTCATCCCGGACTTGATCCGGGACCGTGGGCGGTGCTTCAGGCGATAGCCCGCGTTGAAGCGCCCCAGCGCGAGGTCGCTTCTAAAGACCGCCCACGGTCCCGGATCAAGTCCGGGATGACGGGTGGTGGTAGCGGCGGCGGGGATGCTGCGATTCGCGCCGGCCTTTTCAGCGCACAGCTTTTGCCGCAGTTATCCACAGCTCTATCCCCGGGCGGCGCGCACGGCGGCTCCGCCGGCGAAAGGGGCGATGGCGATGAGTACGAGGCTGGCGGCGGCGGTGAGGGCGAGGCCGCTGGTCCCGCCGGTGCCCAGGCTGCCGGCGCCGAAGATCAGCACCGGCACCGCCATCGGGATCACCAGCAGGCCCGACAGAGCGGCGCCGCCGCGCAGACCCGCGGTCAGCGCGGCGACGGTCACGCCCAGCGCGGCGAGGCCGGGGGTGCCGGCCAGCAGGCCGACCTCGACGATGCCCAGCGTCCGGCCGTCCAGCCCCAGCAGCGCGGCGGCGGGCAGCGCCGCGAGCATCAGCGGCGGGCCGAAGCTGAGCCAGTGGGCGATCACGCGCACGGCGATCACCAGTTCCTCCGAAATGCCGCGCAGGGCCCACTGGTCGAACATGCCCAGTTCGATGTCCGGCTCCACCAGCCGGTCGAGCGGGAGGATCGCGGCGAGCAGGGCGGCCACCCAGATCACCCCGCCGCCGGTGCGCGCCAGCAGCGGCGCGTCGGGCCCGACCGCGAAGGGATAGAGCATCGCCACCGACAGGAAGAACAGCACCGGCAGCAGCGCCCCGCCGCCGCGCCCGCCCAGCAGTAAACGCGCGAGGTCACGGCGCAGGAGAGCGGCGACGCGGCTCACGCCGCATGCTCCGAAAGCGCATGCGCCGAAAGATCGAGCACGCGCATCGCGGGAAGGCGGAAGGGCTGGTGCGAGGCGATCATGGCGATGCCGCCGGCCGCGCAGTGCTCGGCGGTGATGGCCTCGGCCAGTTCCACCGCATGGCCGTCCAGCCCGTTGAGCGGCTCGTCCAGCAGCCATATCGCCGCATCCTGCCCGAGCAGCCGGGCCAGCGCGGCGCGCTTCTTCTGGCCGGTGGAGAGATAGCGCACCGGTACGTCCAGCAGCGGCGTCAGGCCGAGCCGGGCGAGGTCGTCGCCCGCCGCGCCGTCGAGCCGGCGCCAGAACGCCAGCGCGCGGCCCAGCGGCAGGGCCGGGTCGAGCGCCGGGCGTTCGTCGAGCAGGCCGACGCGTCCCTCCGCGCCGACCGACCCGGCGAAGGCGGGGGCGAGGCCGGCGACGATGCGCAGCAGGCTCGACTTGCCGACGCCGTTGCGCCCCGCCACCTGCAGCGCCTCGCCCGCCTGCAGGCGCAGGGAGAGGCGGGAAAACAGCACCCGGTCGCCCCGGCGGCACGCGAGGTCGGTCACGGCGACGGTCGGCGGGGAAGGGGGCGGCGGAAAAGGGGCGGCCTCTTGCATGGGGCGGAGCGATAGGAGAAACCCGCTCCGATGCCAACGGGCGCCTGCCTGGGAGACCGAAATGCCTATTGCCCGCCTATCCGACGCCGAGCGCGCCGCCGCTCTGGACAGCCTGCCCGCCTGGACCCTGCGCGACGACGGCCTCGCCATCGTGCGTGAGTTGAAGTTCGCCGATTTCGGCGAGGCCTTCGCCTTCATGACCCGCGTGGCGATCCAGGCCGACAAGGCGGACCATCACCCCGAATGGTTCAACGTCTACAACACCGTGCGCATCACCCTGACCACCCACGACGCGGGCGGGTTGAGCAAACGCGATGCGGCGCTGGCGCGGTTCATCGACGGGATCGTGTGAACGGGGCGCTTCGTTCGTGGCGGGCCCTTCGCACCCGCGCTTAGGCCGGCGCGCCCCGGCTCGAGCAGGCTCGTAGCGCCAGCCCGGCCCGCGCCGCCAGCCCGGCCCGCGCCGCCAGCCCGGCGCGCACCGCCAATCCGGCTCGCACCGCCAGGCCGGCTCGCACCGCCAGCGCCGTCCGCGCCGCCAACCCGGCTCGTACCGCCAACCCGGCTCGTGCCGCCAACCCGGCCCGTACCGCCAGCCCGGATCGCACCGCCAAACCCGGCCCGTCGTCCCCGCGAAGGCGGGGACCCCGCTTGCTTCGCGCAACGCGAGAGGCCGAAAGAAACAGCGGGATCCCCGCCTTCGCGGGGATGACGGGGAGTGCGGGGATCACCGCCGCCCGCGTTTTCCTACATCGCCGACCCCCGTTAGGTTCGCGCTGGCTTTCCAACATTCCGCCGGGGACCCTCGTTGACACAGGCTTTGCGCATGTACTTGCTCAACAAGACTTCTGCCGGCTTACAGCGCCGGGTTGTTGTAGCAGTGCCAGGTGAAGATCGCCGCCGCGCCCCGGTGCGGGCGCCAGGGCTCGGCCAGTTCGCGGGTCAGGGCCTCGCCCGGCCGGGCTTCGAGGCCGAGCAGCTTGTGCAGGCCGGCTTGGACCGCAAGGTCCCCGGCGGGCCAGATGTCGGGGCGGCCTTCCGCGAAAAGAAGGTAGATCTCCGCCGACCAGCGGCCGATTCCCTTGATCCGGACGAGTTGGGCGATGGCCTCCTCGTCGTCGGCGGGGAGGCTCTGGAGGTCGAGCGCGCCGGCCACGACCAGTTCGCACAGCGAGCGCGCATAGCCCTGTTTCTGGCGCGACAGGCCGCAGCCGCGCAGTGCGTCGAACTCGGCGGCGAGGAGGGTCTCGGGGCGGATGCCTTCGCCCAGCAGCGCCTCCAGCCGGGCCCAGACCGAGGCGGCGGCGGCCACGCTCACCTGCTGGCCGACGATGGTGCGCAGCAGCGTGGCATAGCCGGTGGCGCGGATGCGGGGCTCGGGGTAGCCGGCGATGTCGATGGCGCGGGCCATGGCGGGCTCGATCCGCGCGATGGCGTCGAGGCCGTGGCGGAGTTCTTCGGCGGTCAGGCCCATGGTTTCGGCTACCTTGCAAAAGCGGGTCGCAGCCTTTAGCAGCCTGCCGCAAGCACGCATATAACCGCGTTCATGATACAGGATGTATCCAAGGGGAATCGAAAACCATGCCGCAGATCACCGTCGTCAACCAGTCGGGTGAAGAATCGAACGTCGAGGCCCCCGAGGGCCGGACCCTGATGGAAGTCATCCGCGACAATGGCTTCGACGAATTGCTGGCGCTGTGCGGCGGCTGCTGCTCCTGCGCGACCTGCCACGTCCATATCGACCCCGAATTCATGGACAAGCTGCCCGCCATGAGCGAGGACGAGAACGACCTGCTCGACAGCTCGGACCACCGCAACGAATATTCGCGGCTGTCCTGCCAGGTGGCGATCACGGCGGCGCTCGAAGGCTGCAAGGTCACGATCGCGCAGGAAGACTGAAGAGCGCGGGAAGCGATTTGTGCAGGGCAAGGCGCAAATCAATTGCACCTTGGCGCAGAGCTTCCTAACTCTCGCGCCATGATCGCATCCCAGACTTCGGCGCCCCGCGCGCAGCCTTCCACGCTCGACCTCATCGGAAATACCCCGCTCGTGCTCCTGAAGGGGCCGAGCGAGGCGGCCGGATGCGAAATCTGGGGCAAGTGCGAATTCGCCAACCCCGGCGCCTCGGTAAAGGACCGCGCGGCGCTGTGGATCGTGCGCGACGCCGAAAGGCGCGGCGCGCTGCTGCCCGGCGGCACCATCGTCGAGGGTACGGCGGGCAACACCGGCATCGGCCTGGCCCTCGTCGCCAACGCGCTGGGCTACCGAACCGTGATCGTCATGCCCGAGACGCAGTCGCGGGAGAAGATGGACACGCTGCGGGCGCTGGGCGCGCAACTGGTGCTGGTCCCGGCCGCGCCGTTCTCGAACCCCGGGCACTTCGTCCACACCTCGCGCCGCCTGGCCGAGGAGACCGAAGGCGCGATCTGGGCGAACCAGTTCGACAACATCGCCAACCGCAAGGCCCACATCGAAAGCACCGCCCCGGAAATCTGGGAGCAGATGGAAGGCCGGATCGACGGCTTCACCTGCGCGGCGGGCACCGGCGGCACGATCGCCGGCACCGGCATGGGCCTCAAGGCCTTCGACGAGAACATCAGGGTCGCGCTCACCGATCCCCACGGCGCGGCGCTCTACAATTACTACGCCCACGGCGAGCTCAAGGCCGAGGGCTCCTCGGTCGCGGAAGGCATCGGGCAGGGGCGCATCACCGCCAACCTCGAAGGCGCGCCGATCGACACGCAGTTCCGTATCTCCGACGAGGAGGGCGTGGAATGGGTCCGCCGCCTGCTGAGCGAGGAAGGGCTGTGCCTGGGCATGTCCTCGGGCATCAACGTGGCCGGCGCGGTGGCGCTGGGCCGTCAACTCGTGGCCGAGGGCCGGGACGCGCCGCGCGTGGCGACGATCCTGTGCGACACCGGCTTCCGCTACCTCTCCTCGCTGTTCAATGCCGAATGGCTGGAGGCGAAGGGACTGCCGGTCTTCCCATGGCTGGCGAAGTGATATAAACGATTTGTCTATGGCAGGAAACGTTCCGCCTTTTATGGTCGATCAGCACAGTATCCTCGAACCGCTCCAG
>Ga0308159_1004369_pt1 | contig 13009 bp, 17 predicted proteins | sample PhyCR1_FD_201040 | JGI IMG/M metagenome (GOLD analysis project Ga0308159, IMG submission 201040) | Phyllosphere microbial communities from UC Gill Tract Community Farm, Albany, California, United States - DLSLC.R1 | ecosystem: Host-associated > Plants > Phyllosphere > Unclassified | place: USA...
CTTCACGGCGTAGGCGCGACCGATCACGAGCAGGAAGGCGATGAGGCCACCCGTCACGTGCAGGGCGTGGAAGCCGGTGGTGATGTAGAAGGCCGAGGCGTAGGGGTTGGCGCTGATGGGCATGCCTTCGGCCACCAGGGTCGCGTACTCCCACACCTGGCCCGACACGAACACCGCGCCGAGGATGAAGGTGAGGTAGAACCACTCCACCATTCCCCACTTCAGGAAGCCGGTGGCCTTGCCGGTGCGGTACGGCTGGTACCGCTCCGCGGCAAAGACGCCCATCTGGCAGGTGACCGAGGACAGCACGAGGATGATCGTGTTGACGGTCGCGAAGGGAACGTTCAGCAGCTGCGTCTCTTCGGCCCACAGGGAGGCCGACGTACTGCGGAGGGTGAAGTAGATCGCGAACAGGCCGGCGAAGAACATGACCTCGCTGCCGAGCCACACGATGGTGCCCACGGCGACCGGGTCGGGCCGCTTCACGGCACGCACAGCCTGGGAATACGTCGCTGAGGTCGTCACCGTTCCATTATGCGCGATGCCGGACCCCGATATTCCCATCCCGACCCTGCGATATTCCATCGTCGAGACTTAGGGAAGCCTCAGAATCTGCACATAACCCCCGGTACGGAGGCTGTTTCGACGGTGGGTGCCGGGCGCCGACGCGCGACACGCGTGTGGAAGGATCATGGCATGGCGGAACGTTTCACCTGGCCCGAGCTCCTCTCGTCGTTGCTGGCCGGCACCGACCTCAGCGTGTCGGAGTCCACGTGGGCAATGCGCAAGGTCATGGCGGGCGAGGCGACGCCCTCGCAGCTCGGCGGCTTCCTCATGGCGCTGCGGGCGAAGGGCGAGACGGTCGAGGAGATCGTCGGCTTCCGCGACGCGATCCTCGAAGCCGCCGTGCCGCTCCCGGTCCGCGCCGACGTCCTCGACATCGTCGGCACGGGCGGCGACCGCTACGGCACGGTGAACATCTCGACGATGGCGGCCGTGGTGGCCGCGGCATCCGGAGTCCCCGTCGTCAAACACGGCAACCGCGCTGCGAGCTCCTCCTCGGGCTCGTCGGACGTGCTGTCGTCGCTCGGGATCGGATTGACGCTCTCTCCCGAGAAGGTCGCCGAGATCCTCGACCGCACCGGCATCACCTTCGCCTTCGCCTCGGCCTTCCACCCGGGCTTCCGCCATGCCGCCGCTACGCGCTCGGAGCTCGGCGTGCCGACGGTGTTCAACTTCCTCGGCCCGCTCTGCAACCCGGCGCGCGCCGAGGCCAATGCGGTGGGCGTCTCCCACCTCGATCGCGTTCCGCTCATCACGGGCGTCTTCCGCACGCGCGGGGCGACCGCCCTGGTGTTCCGCGGCGACGACGGTCTCGACGAGCTGACAACGACCGGCCACAGCAGGGTGTGGGAGATCAGCCGTGGCGACGTGCACGAGCACGATCTGGATCCGCGGGATCTCGGCATCCCCCTGGCGGACATGGACGACCTGCTCGGCGGGTCTCCCGATCACAACGCGGACGTGGTGCGGCGGGTGCTCGGGGGCGACCAGGGTGCCGTGCGCGACATCGTGCTGCTGAACGCCGCGGCGGGTCTCGTGTCGTTCCGCCTCTTCCAGGATGCCGCGCAGGTGCAGCGCCCGATCCTCGAGCGGCTGGCCGAGGCCATGGCCGACGCCGCGGCCGCGATCGACGACGGCCGCGCATCGGCGAAGCTCGACGCCTGGGTCGAGGCGTCGAAAGCGCTGTCGGAGTAGGCGTGGATCCGCTCGACGCTCTGACCGAGATCGCCTACTTGCTCGAGCGGGAGCGTTCCTCGCGCTACAAGTCGAAGGCGTTCCGCACGGCGGCCGCGGCGATCGAGGGTCTGAGCGACGACCAGCTGCGGGATCCGGCGCTGCGTCGCCGACCGGGCATCGGCGAGTCCACCTTCGCCGTCATCCAGCAGGCGCTCGCGGGTGAGGTTCCGGAACGCCTGGCGAAGCTGCGCGCCGAGTCGGCCCCCACCGGCGGTGCCGAGCTGCGGGCGCTGCTGAAGGGCGACCTCCACAGCCACAGCGAGTGGTCCGACGGACTGACGCCGATCGAGGCGATGGTCGACGCGGCCCGCGGTCTCGGTCACGAATACCTCGCCCTCACCGACCATTCGCCGCGACTCATCGTCGCGAACGGCCTCTCGCCCGAGCGTCTGCGCGCCCAGATGGAGGTCGTCCGCGGTCAGCGCGGCGCCGGGTTCACCCTGCTCACCGGCATCGAGGTCGACATCCTCGACGACGGCGCCCTCGACCAGGAGGACGAGCTGCTGCGCGCACTGGATGTGGTCGTGGCATCCGCTCATTCCAAACTGCGCATGGAACGCGGGCCGATGACGAAGCGGCTCGTGGCGGCGGCGAGCGATCCGCGGGTCGACGTGCTCGGGCACGTCACCGGCCGGCTCGTGGAGGGGGCGCGGGGAACGCGACCTCCCTCGGAGTTCGACGCGCGGAAGGTGTTCGCCGCGGCCGCGGCCTCGGGCGTGGCGGTCGAGATCAACTCCCGGCCGGAGCGGCAGGATCCTCCCGACGATCTGCTGGCTCTCGCGATCGAGGCGGGGTGCTACTTCTCGATCGACTCCGATGCGCACGCTCCCGGACAGCTCTCTCTGCTCGACTACGGCGCCGCGCGCGCCGAGGCCGCGGGAGTGCCCGTCGACCGGATCGTCACGACCTGGCCGCTGGAACGCCTGCGCGAGTGGCTCGAGCGGAGCCGCTGAGCGCTCAGGCGGGAAGAGCGGCCAGCGCCCGGGTCATCGACGATCCCAGGTTCCAGCGCTCGGCGAGAGCCTGGGCGGCCGATCGGTCCACCGGGCCGAGGCGGTCGTCGAAGGGGGCGAGGTCGAGTTCGCGGGCGACGCGCACCACGGTCGGGGCCACCTCGAGGTAGTCCGCCGCGGCCGCGATCTTCGCGCGCTGGGCGGGCGTCCCCGCGGTGCCGTCGAGAATCCCCGAGCGGATGCCGTCGAGGTCGCCGCACGTGGTGAGCAGCGCCGCCGCCGACTTCTCGCCGATGCCGGAGACGCCGGGCAGCCCGTCCGAGGGATCGCCGCGCAGCACCGCGAAGTCGGCGTACTGGTGCGCGTGGACGCCGTACTTGGCGAAGACCGCCGCGTCGTCGACGAGCTCGAGGTTGCTCATCCCTCGGGCCGTGTAGACGATCCGGATGCCGCGGTCGTCGTCGACCAGTTGGAAGAGGTCGCGGTCGCCGGTGACGACGTCGACGGGGACGTCGGCGCGCGTGGCGAGGACTCCGATCACATCGTCGGCCTCGTGTTCGGCGGCGCCCACCACCGGGATGCCGAGAACGGCCAGCGCTTCGCGGATGAGGGGGATCTGCGCCTCGAGCGGGTCGGGCACCTCTTCGACGTCGGGCCCTGCGGCGACGGCCTCGACCACGCGGTGGGCCTTGTAGCTGGGCAGCAGGTCCACGCGCCAGGCGGGGCGCCAGTCGTCGTCCCAGCATGCGACGAGCCGCGTGGGCTCGTAGGTCGTCACGAGCTTCGCGATCATGTCGAGCAGCCCGCGCACGGCGTTCACCGAGGACCCGTCGGCGGCTTTGACCTTGTCGGGCACCCCGTAGAACGCGCGGAAGTACAGCGAGGCGGTGTCGAGGAGCATGAGGCGATCGGTCACGCCTCCGATCCTGGCACGCGGCGTGGCCCGCTGACCTAGAGTGGCCGGATGTCCTTCGGCTCCGCCTCCCGTCGCCCGGCACCGGATGCCGTGTGCCCCTGCGGTCGCGCCGCGTTCGGCGTGTGCTGCGGGCCGATCCTCGACGGAGCGTCCGCGCCGAGCGCTGAGCGGCTGATGCGTTCGCGCTACACCGCGTTCTCGGTCGGTGACGCGGCGCACCTCGCCCGCTCCTGGCACCCGCGCACCCGCCCCGACGAGATCAGGGTCGACGACGGCACGGAATGGACGGGGCTCGTCATCGAGGACGCCGTCGAAGAGGAGGACCGTGCGACCGTGACGTTCCGCGCCGGGTGGCGGCACGGTCGTGAACGCGGTGAGCTGCGCGAGCGCAGCAGGTTCGCCCGACGCGCGGGGCGCTGGGTCTACGTGGACGGCGACGTCGACTGACACGGACGTCGCTCGCGGGGCCGTCAAGCCCGCGGGCCATGTCGGTGGTGGTGCGTAGGGTCGGTCGCGGATCCCCGGCGAAAGGACACGCATGATTCCCGACGCGCAGCGCGACCTGCTCGAGAACCCGAACTACGGCAGCCTCGGTACCGTCCGCCCCGACGGCACCGTGCAGGTCAACCCGATGTGGTTCGAGTTCGACGGCGAGCACGTGCTCTTCACGCACACGACGACGCGCCAGAAGTTCCGCAACCTGCAGCGGAACCCCTCAATGAGCCTGATGGTATTCGACCCCGAGCGCCCGTACCGCTACATCGAGGTGCGCGGGCGCCTGATCGCGGCCGAGCCCGACCCGACGGGAGCCTTCTATGTGCGTCTCGGACAGCGCTACGGCAACGCCCAGCAGGAGGCGCCGCCGGACAGCGCCGACCGGGTGATCCTGAAGATGTCGATCGACAAAGTGGGAGGACAGTGACATGGAACGCATCGTGATCATCGGAGGGCACGGCAAGGTGGCCCTCCACCTGGCCCGGCTGCTCGCCGACCGGGGCGACGAGGCGACGTCGGTCATCCGCGCGGCGGAGCAGTCGTCCGACATCGAGGACGCGGGTGGCACGCCGGTGGTGCTCGACGTCGAGAAGGCCGGTGTCGACGAGATGGCCGAGGCCTTCTCGGGAGCCGACGCCGTGGTCTGGTCGGCGGGAGCGGGCGGCGGCAGCGCCGAGCGGACCTATGCGGTCGACCGCGACGCCGCGCAGCGGGCGATCGACGCGGCATCCCAGGCGGGCGTCCGCCGGTTCGTCATGGTCTCGTGGATCGGCTCGACGCCCGATCACGGCATCGATCCCGATGACGCGTTCTTCGCGTACGCCGACGCCAAGCTCGCGGCCGACGACCACCTTCGGGCCAGCGACCTGGACTGGACGATCCTGGGCCCCGGAACCCTGACCACGGACGAGCCCACGGGACGCATCACCACCGCGCCGCAGGGGGAGGCCGAGGTCTCTCGGGCCGACGTCGCCGCCGTCGCCGCGGCCGTGCTCGTGCAGCCGGCCACGGTGGGCCGGTTCATCCGCTTCGGCGCGGGTCAGACCCTGATCGCTGAGGCCGTCGTCGCCGACGCCGGTCGTTCGGAAGGAGAACGCGCATGAGCGCTCTGAGTGAGAAGGCCGAGTCCTTCGCGAAGCTGCACACCGCCCCCGAGATCCTCCGGGTCGTGAACGTCTGGGACGTCGTCTCGGCCCGCGCGATCGCGGCTCTCCCCGAGACCCGGGCTCTCGCCACGGCCGGGCACTCGATCGCCGCGACCTTCGGCTACGAGGACGGCGAGAACATCCCGCTCGAGGTCATGCTCGACATGGTGGGGCGCATCGTCGCGGCGGTGGACGTGCCGGTGACGGCCGACCTCGACGCCGGTTTCGGCAACCCCGGCGAGACGACGCGTCGCGCGATCGGCGTCGGGGTCGTCGGCGCGAACGTCGAGGACCGGGTCAAGCCGTTCGACGAGGCGGTGGCCGCGGTCGAGGCCGTGATCGCCGCGGGTGAGGCCGAGGGGGTCCCCTTCGTGCTGAACGCCCGCACCGACGTCTTCGTCAAGGGCGGCGATCGTCCGCTGGAGGACAAGATCGCGGATGCCGTGATGCGCGGCCGCGCCTTCCTCGATGCCGGAGCGACCTCGGTCTTCGTTCCCGGTCTCTTGGACGCGGACACGACCCGCCGGCTGGTCGAGGGTCTGGGAGAGCAGCGACTCAGCGTCATCGGCTTCCCCGGGGCGCTCTCGGCCGCGGAGTACGAGAAGCTCGGCGTGGCGCGGATCTCGTACGGTCCGCTCACGCAGCGCGTCGCGCTGACCGCGCTGCAGGACCTCGCGATCGACCTCTACGGCAACGGGGTCATCCCGTCGTCGGTGCGCGAACTCAACTGACGAGAGAGCCGGGGCGCCGCTCACACAGCGTGGCGTCCCGGCCTTCTCGCGGTGGGGCGTCGGCTCTGCGGGGAGGCCGCGCGTCGGCATCCGGTCCGCGCGGACGGCGCCGCCGATCAGTCCTCGTCGCCCGGCCCCTCGTCCTCGACGACGATCACGCCGTCGGGGACCGGGTCGCCCAGCAACGGCTCGGCCGCGAGTGTCAGGTCGATCGTGGCGCGCAGAAGGCCGCCGAGGGTCACCGATCGCAGCAGCTCCATCTGATCGAGCTCGCCGAGCGGGGCGATCGCCGCGACCTGCCAGGCGCGGGGGAGCGGCTCCTCCGCCAGCTCCACCTCGGGATCCCACCGCGTCCCCCCGAACATCTGGGCGCGGCCCAGAACCCGGCGGACGATCTTCTCGGCCTCGTCGAGCAGGGGGAGCAGGGCGTCGTTCCACTCGAGGTCGGGGAGCGCACGGACGTCCGCCCGGGGGTAGGGGTCGTCGTCGAGCCACTCGACGATCTCGAAGCGTTCCGTTCCCCGCGCGACGATCTGCATCTGCCCCGCCTGCGGCACGACCTGGCTGAGTTGCGCCATCGTGCCGAGAGGGAAGCGCTGGTCGCCGCCGCCGGTCTCGCTGCCGCGTTCGATGAGGACGACTCCGAAGGCGGGGTCCGTCTCGTCGAGCAGACGCCCGAGCATGACGAGATAGCGCTCCTCGAAGATCCGCAGCGCGAGGGGCGTGTGCGGGAAGAGGACGGCCCCGAGGGGGAACATCGCGGTACCCATGTCCTCAGTCAATCAGGGGCCGGCGGGCGCGGGGTCGGGGGAGGGGGATCAGCGGGCGAGTTCTCAGGTGGGGCGCCGCGTCCTCACTCCGGGTCGTCGCGCAGCGTCTCGTGCACGCGATGCAGATCCATGAGCAGAGAGCCCACGAGCACCCAGTGCGCGGTCGACGGTGTGCGGATCTGCAGCGGGCGCGTGAGGGCCGGCTCCTCCTCGACGACACGCTCGGGGCCCGCGTCGAGCGCGAACGCCAGCCGCACGTCGTGCGCGGCTCGGTGCAACTGCTCGGCGATCGCCCGCACGGCCGGTTCGTCGCCGATCGTCTGTTCGTAGCCGTCATACACCGCGCGCGTCATGCCGACGGTCTGCGTGACGACGGGACTGAAGCGGTCGACGAGCTCCTCCATCGCGGCCAGGTCGGTGCGGTGCCGACCGCTGCGCGGGTTCAGGGCGAGCGAGTCTGCCCCGTCGCGGATCGCGTCGGCGGCGGCATCCCGAACCGGACGCAGGAGGCGAGCCTCGAGGAGGAGCCCCTCCAGCGAGGCCGGCGTCTGCGGCGTCTCGAGAGCGTCGGCGAGGCGTTCGAGCGCCGCGGCGAGCTCACGGCCGAGCACGTCGACCTTCGTCCGCGCGGTGGGGACGAGCACGGGGGGAACGAGCACCGCGTTCACGACGATGCCGATGGCCGCCCCGATGAGGGTCTCAAGGACGCGGTCCAGGGCGTAGTTCGGCGTCGCCGTGCCCAGGGCGAGCACGAGCAGGGCGCTGATGGCGATCTGGTTGGTGGCTCCCGGGGAGATGCGTGCGGCCCACGCTACCAGGAGCGCCACGCCGGCCGACAGCAGCGCCACCCAGGGGTGCGAGCCGAACACGAGACCGAGAAGGGCCGCGATCAGCACGCCGACGATCACGCCGACGCTGCGCTCGACGGCGCGGGTGAAGGACTGGTTGATGCTCGGCTGCACCACCAGCAGAGCGGCGATGGCGGCGAAGATCGGCGGAGGACCCTGCACGAGCCAGCCGGTGAGCAGCCACGCGGCGACGATCGCGATGGCAGATTTCGTGACCTGGAGCAGGGGTACCCTCCGCGGAGCGCGGAAGGTGAGACTGTCGCGCACGGCGCGGGCGGAGGGCACGCGCACCATCACTCGCATCGCCCCACGATGTCGGTGGCGTTCTCGGCGACCCAGCCCATGAGAGGGATGACGTGCGTCATCAGATCGTTCCCGCGGCCGGTGAGCGCGTACTCGACGCGCGGCGGCACCTCGGGGTAGGCGGTGCGCAGGACGAGGCCGTCGGCCTCGAGCGTCTTCAGCGTGCTCGCCAGCATCTTCTCGCTGATCCCGTCGATGCTGCGCCGCAGGGCGCCCCATCGCTGGGTGCCTTCCGAGAGTGCGAGCAGCACGAGGATGCCCCACTTGCCCATCACATGATCCAGGACCGTGCGGGTCGGGCACCCGTCGGCGAACACTCCGGGGTGCCCGGCCCGTATCGACGCAAGACTGACGCTCATGTGAGTACCTAACCAGAAAGTGGGTACCCGCATTCCGGAATGTGTGGGTCGACGGGGTGTTGAGTCCGACGAACCGATCGAAAGGACTCCCTCATGACCCTCCTCGTCACCGCCGCCTCCGGCCACCTCGGCCGCCTCGTCGTCGACGCTCTTCTCGAGCGCGGCGTGCCGGCATCCGACATCGTGGCGGGCGTGCGCACCCCCGCCAAGGTCGACGACCTGGCCGCCCGTGGCGTCCACGTCGCCGAACTCGACTACGCGCGCCCCGAGACCTTCGCCCCCGCTCTCGAGGGGGCGACGCGCGTGCTGCTCATCTCGGGCACCGACCCCGACCGCGTCGCGCAGCACCGCGCCGTCGTCGAGGCCGCCCGCGCCGCCGGCGTCGAGCGCCTGGTCTACACCAGTGCCCCGCGCGTGGACGAGGTCGACTACGCCCTCGGCGCCGACCACAAGGCCACGGAGCAGGCCATCGCGGACTCGGGACTGAGCGCCACGATCTTGCGCCACAACTGGTACACCGAGAACTACCTCGACGCCGTTGCGCGTGCCGCGGACACCGGGGAGATCGTCGCTGCGACCGGCGACGCTCGCGTGGCGAGCGCGAGTCGTCGCGACTACGCGGAGGCGGCGGCCGTCGCCCTGACCACCGACGACCTGGCCGGCCGGACCGTCGAGGTCGGCGGCGACGTCGCGTGGACCTACGACGAGCTCGCCGAGGCCGCGTCCGAGGTGCTCGGCCGTCCGGTGACCTACACGCGCGTCTCGGTCGAGCAGCTGACCGAGGGGCTGAAGGCGGCGGGGCTGGATGCCGGCACCGCGGCGTTCGTCGCCGGGATCGACGATGCGATCGCCCGCGGCGCTCTGGGCGCGACCGACGGGTCGCTGTCGCGGATCATCGGCCGTCCGACCACGCCGCTGGTGGAGGGCCTGCGCCAGGGGCTCGCGACGCGCTGAGCGCCGCCGCCGCGACACCGTCTCGAGGGCTCCGGTGCGTCTCACGAGAGGCGTACCGGAGCCTCGGCGGTGAGGGCGGTGAGGCGACGCTGGCGCATCGCGAGGAACAGCGGGAAGGTGAACGCGAAAGCGGTCACCCCGGAGAGCACGACGTACAGCCACGCGAACCGCATCCCGAGTCGGCGCCCCTCGACGAGGATGAAGATGCTCCCCGCGACCGCCACGACGAGAAGGTCGACCGTGATCGACGAGACCGCCGGTCCGCTCGAGACGAGGTCGCCGATGAAGTCGCGCATCTGCACGATGGCGAAGGCGTTGAAGGTCCAGGTGCCCGCGAGACCGGCGAGGGCCAGCACGAGGAAGGCCAGGGCGGTGGGGGTCCAGTGTCGTCGGAATGCGCTCATGAGCCGATCCTGCCGCAGCCCATATGTCGGCGGCGGGGGCTAGCGTCGAAGGATGGATGCCACGACGGCGACGCGCATGCTCGACGACCGCGAGCGCGAGGTGGAGCACCGCCTCTCTCGCTTGCGCGACGATGAAGCGAGCCTGCGACACGACCGCGCCGATGCGACGGCAGACGACGAGCACGACCCCGAGGGGTCGACGCTGTCGGGGGAGTGGGCCCAGGTCGACGCCCTCCGCCGGGGCGCCGAGGCGGAGCAGGCGGAGATCGCCGCGGCGCGCGAGCGCGTGGCATCCGGCACCTTCGGTGTGTGCGAGCACTGCGGGCGACCCATCGCCGATGCCCGGCTCGAGGTGCTCCCTTTCGCCCGTCGCTGCATCGCGTGCGCGGCGTGATCCACGGGCCGCGTCCGAAACAGTCACGGGGCGGGGACGCTTAGGCTCGACGCATGGAACCCGTCCTCATCGCGCTGCTGTTCGCCAACGCCGTGTTCAACGTCGTCGTCTGGCCGCGCTTCTACGTGCGGGTGGCGAAGGACCCCCGTGCCAAGAACGCCGCGGGCAAGGCCACACCCTTCCTCATCGTGCACACGGTGCTGATCGGGGTGGCGCTCGTCCTCGCGCTCGCATCGGTGATCGCGGCGGTCGCCGCACTCGTCGGCTGACCCGCCGCACCCGGACGCCGGCGATGCGCCCGCGGTAGGCTGGGGGGAGCGGGATCACCCGCCGCACGCTGTGCAACTACCTGCCGGTCCGGCAAGGCGGCACGTTCCATCGCCCCTCCCTGGAGACCCGCTTCATGACCGCGCCCGCCGTCGACCATCGGCCCCTCGTCCACCACACCGGCTTCTGGTACTTCCCCATCGCTTTCGTGGCGCGACTGCCGTTCGCGATGATGACCGTCGGTGTCCTCGCCCTGGTCGTCTCGTCGCGCGGTTCGGTCGCCCTCGGCGGGTTGACCTCCGCCGCCGTGGGTCTCGGCGTCGTCGTGGCGGGACCCGTGCTCGGCGACCTCGCCGACCGGTACGGGCAGCGGCGCATCCTTGTGCCGGTGGGGCTGGCCAACGGCATCCTGCTGGCGGTCTTCCCCCTCGTGGTGGGGTTCGCGACCTCCGATGCCCTGCTGCTCGGAGCGGCCGTGGCGATCGGCCTGACCGGTCCTCAGACCGCGGCGATGTCGCGCAGCCGCGTGATGGCGTTGATCGGGCTGCGTGTGCACCCCGAGCGGCGCGACCGGATGTTCTCGCGCGCCATGGCCTATGAGTCGGCGGCAGACGAGACGGCCTTCGTCATCGGGCCGTTCGTGGTCGGTGTGCTGGCGGCGTTGATCGCTCCCTGGGCGCCCATCGTGGGGGCCGCGGTCCTCGGCTTCGTCTTCGTGACGGCGTTCGCCCTGCACCCCACCGGCCGCGCCGTCCCGGAGCGCTCAGAGCGCATCGCGATGGCGCCGCTGCGCGAGGTGCTGCACCCGCGCATGCTGGTGCTCGTGGCCGCGGTGTTCGGCGTCGGTCTGTTCTTCGGCTCCACGCTCACCTCGCTGACGGCGTTCATGGAGGCGCAGGGCGCACCCGAGGCGGGTGCGCTGCTGTACGGCGTGATGGGCGTGGGCTCCGCGGTGCTGGCACTCGCCGTCGCCCTCGTTCCCGAGCGCTTCTCGCTGCGCTGGCGGCTCGTGCTGTTCGCGAGCGTGCTGACGGCGTCGGCGGGGGCCTATACCGTCGGCGGGTCCGTCCCGACCGTCACCCTGATGCTGTGTCTCATGGGCGTGGGCGTCGGCCCCGCGCTCGTCACGCTTTTCAGCCTGGCCGGGCACCGGGCGCCACGCGGCCGCACGGCCTCGACGATGACGATCCTCGCCTCGGCCCTGACCCTCGCGCAGGCCCTGTCGTCGGCCGTGACCGGGGCGGTGGCCGAGAACGCCTCGGTCGCGACCGCGATGCTCTTCCCGGCGGGCGCGGCGTTGCTCGTGCTGGCCATGGCGGCGGTGAACGCCGCGGCCGCACCGCGGTGGGATCGGGTGTTCCCCGCCGCCGGTCTCAACGCGGCAGCGGGTAACGGCGCCGCAGCAGCAGACGCTGGCCCAGCGTCCACGCGGTCGTCACGGTGAGGTAGAGCCCGGCCGCCAGCGGCACGAACAGCGCGATCGCGGCCGTCGTGAAGGGCAGGATGCCGACCATTCCCGTCGTCCACGCGGGAGCCGAGGGGTCGACCGCGGGGCGCAGCAGCCGACGCGTCAGCTCGGCGACGCCGGCGATCACGGCGACGAGCACTGCGAAGACGGCGAGGGTCGTGGCATCCACCGCTCCCGTCGACAGGGCGCCGGCGAGACTTCGGCCGAGCGGAACGCCGGCGACGTCGTACTCGAGTAGCGCGTTGACGTGTCCGCCGACCCGCGGGTGCAGGAAAACGGCGTAGAGCAGGCCGACCACGGGCGCCTGCGCCAGGACGGGCAGGCATCCGGCGAAGGGCGAGGCGCCCTCGTCGCGGTACAGCTGCATCGTCTCGCGCTGCAGGCGCTCGGGGTTCGTGGCCCACCGCTTCTGCAGGGTGCGAAGCCGCGGAGCGAGGCGGGCCCGCGTCTGCTCGGCGCGCGCCTGCGACACTCCCACGGGGACGAGCAGAATCCGCACCGCCAGCGTCACGACGACGACGGCGACAGCGGCGGCGAGACCCCCGGTGAGAGGTTCGAGGAACGAGGTGAGGGCGAGCAGAGCGCGGGTCGTCAGGTCGAGCAGGAGGGCGAGGGGCGGAAAAGCGAAGAGGTCCACGGGGCATCCCATCAGAGCGAGTGATCACGGGCTGATCGGTCGCGGGGCGCACCGACGGCGCACGGGCGACCGGCGTCGCGCTCAGCACGGGACCGTCGCCGAAGCGACGAGCCAGGAGCTACGCGACGCGGGTCACGAGCCCCGGCGCTCGAGGGCGCGGGTGGCCCGCGGCGTCGGGATCGCTCTGGGAAAGGGATGCCGAGGGGTCGATCGGCCGTGCGGACGGCGGCGGTGTCGCGGCGACGAGCGCCGGGGCCACGACGAGGACGATCACGGCGGTCAGCACGACGGCCGCGGCGAGAACCACCGCCAGCAGGGGCGCGCTGCCGCCGGGGGTCAGCGCGAGCTCGGCCGTGGACAGGAGCAGGTTGAGCGCGGCGATCAGCGATGCGATCACGAACTCACCCCCTCCGGTTGAACACCACGGTAGCAGCGCGGGTGTCGCTACGCTGTCGCCATGACCACCCTCGTCCTCACCGTCGTCGGCGACGATCGCGCGGGCCTCGTGTCCGCGGTCGCCGACATCGTCGACGCCCACGGCGGCAACTGGGAGAACAGCGAGCTC
>Ga0308159_1004370_pt1 | contig 13006 bp, 13 predicted proteins | sample PhyCR1_FD_201040 | JGI IMG/M metagenome (GOLD analysis project Ga0308159, IMG submission 201040) | Phyllosphere microbial communities from UC Gill Tract Community Farm, Albany, California, United States - DLSLC.R1 | ecosystem: Host-associated > Plants > Phyllosphere > Unclassified | place: USA...
CGAATTCGTCACGCTCGTGGGGCCGTCGGGCTGCGGCAAGTCGACGCTCTTCAACATGATCGCGGGCCTGCTGCCGCCCGACGACGACGGCTCGCTGCTTTTCGGCGGCGCGCCGCAGCGCGATGGCCAGCTGCTCGGCAAGGTGTCGTTCATGCCGCAGCGCGACCTGCTGTTTCCCTGGCGCACCGTGCTGGACAACGCCATCCTCGCGCTGGAGGTCGAAGGCCTGCCGCGCAAGCAGGCGCGCGAGCGTGCCCGCGCCATGCTGCCCGAGTTCGGCCTGGCCGGCTTTGCCGACCACTACCCGCACCAGCTGTCGGGCGGCATGCGCCAGCGTGTTGCGCTGATGCGCACCTTCCTGTTCGAGCGCGACCTGATGCTGCTCGACGAACCCTTCGGCGCGCTGGACGCCCTGACGCGCAGCCGCATGCAGCACTGGCTGCTCGACATCTGGGCGCGCCACTGGCGCACGGTGCTCTTCATCACCCACGACATCGACGAGGCCATCGTGCTGGGCGACCGCGTGCTGGTGATGAGCGCACGCCCCGGCACGGTGAAGAGCGAAACCGTGATCGACCTGCCGCGCCCGCGCGACCCCTCGGTGGTGCTCACGCCGGAGTTCATCCGCATCAAGCAGCGCCTGCTCGCCGAGATCGAGGAGGAAAGCCGCAAGACCTTCGCGCAGGAGGGTTCCGTTTCGTGAACGCCTTCCTGCAGCGCGCCCTGCGCTCGCCCGCCCTGGCCTTCCTCGGGCTCGCGCTGGCCTGGGAACTGTGCGTGCACGCATTCGCCCCCTCGCCGCGCCTTCTGCCTGCGCTCAGCGCCATCGCGCAGGACGCGTGGTCGGTGTGGCCCCAGCTGCTGCGCGGCTTCGGCCGCACGCTGCTGGAGACCGTGCTCGGCTTCGCGGCGGGCGCGCTCTTCGGCTTCTTCTGCGGCACGGTGTTCACCTACTCGCGCTGGATGGAGCGCTCCGTCTTCCCGCTCTTCGTGGTTTCGCAGACCGTGCCGGTCGTGGCCTTCGGCGCACTCATCGTGATCTGGTTCGGCAACTCGCTGCTGGCCAAGGTGATGACCGCCTTCTTCCTGACCTTCTTCCCGGTGACGGTGAACACGCTGCGCGGGCTCAAGTCCTGCGACCCGCAGCGCGTCGCGCTCATGCGCAGCTTCGGTGCCGACCGCTTCGTCATGTTCTTCAAGCTGGCCGTGCCTTCGGCCCTGCCGCAGGTGATGGTCGGCCTGCGCGTGGCCATCGGCCTGAGCCTGATCGGTTCGGTGGTGGGCGAGTGGTTCGGCGAGACGGTCGGCCTGGGCGTCATGCTCATGGAGGCGATGAACGCCGACCTGGTCCTGCGCCTGTGGGTGGTGATGTTCGCCTGCGGGCTGATGGGCGCCATGCTCTACGGGCTGCTCACATTCGTCGAAAGGAGGCTCGTATGGTGGCGCGGCGAAAGCTGAGGGCATCGCCCGTGGTGCCGGTGGTGCTGAGCGTCGCCGTGCTGCTGGTGGTGTGGGAGGGCGCGATCCTGCTCTTCGGCATCCCGCCCTTCGTGCTGCCCAGCCTGGATGCGATCGTGCGGCATGCATTCAGCGACACCGGCCGGCTCCTGGCCGCGCTGCTGGCCACGCTGGGCGAAGCGCTTGGCGGCTATGCGCTGGGCAGCCTGCTCGGCCTGCTGCTGGCCGTGGTGCTGCTGCTCGCGCCGCCCCTGGAGCGCATCGTCATGCCGCTGGCGGTCGCGGTGAACGCGGTGCCGACGGTCGCCTATGCGCCGCTCTTCCTGATCTGGTTCGGGCTCGGCGCGGCCTCGAAGGTGGCCCTGGTGGCGCTGGCGGTCGGCTTCACCATGCTGGTGAATGCGCTGCACGGCCTCAAGCAGGCCGACGCCGCTGCGGTCAACCTGATGCGCAGCTTCGGGGCCGGGCCGCTGAAGATCGTCTGGCGCCTGCGCCTGCCGGTGGCGATGCCCTCCGTGGTCACCGCGCTGCGTGTCTCGGTGCCACGCAGCATGATCGTGGCGATCGTCGGCGAGATGCTGGGCGCCTACGCCGGGCTGGGCCGGATGATCTATGAATCGACGCAGCAGGTGGACCTGCTGAGCGTGTGGGCGGCGGTGCTGGTGGCCTCGCTGGCGAGCATGGTCTTCTACGGCGTGCTGGTGTGGATCGACCAGAAACTGGTCTGGTGGCGATGATGACGACGATGAACCCTGCGGCCTACCCCGAGACCGAAGCCGAGCTGCGGGTGCAGCTCGCCGCCTGCTACCGGCTGGTGGCGCACTTCGGCATGGACGACCTGATCTACAACCACATCTCCGCACGGGTGCCGGGGCCGCAGCATCACTTCCTCATCAACCCCTACGGGCTGCTGTTCTCGGAAGTCACGGCCTCCTCGCTGGTGAAGATCGACCTGGACGGCCACAAGGTGGACGACACCGACGCCGAGGTCAACCGCGCCGGCTTCGTGATCCACAGCGCGATCCATGCGGGCCGTCCCGATGCGCTGTGCGTGCTGCACACCCACTCCGAGGCCGGCACCGCGATCGCCGCCATGCCGCACGGCCTCGCGCCGCTGAGCCAGTTCGCCATGCGCTACCAGGGCCACACCGCCTTTCACGACTATGAAGGCGTGGCGCTGGAGACCGGCGAGCGCGAGCGGCTGGTGCGCGACCTGGGGCCCCACCACACGCTGGTGCTGCGCAACCACGGCATCCTGACCGTGGGACGCACCATCCCCGAGGCCTTCATCCTCATGTACTACTTCGAGAAGGCGGCCAAGGTGCAGCTGCTCGCGCAATCCGGCCTCGCCGCCGGCGAGCAGCTGGTGTACCCGCAGCCCGAAGTGAGCGCGCTGGCCGCGCGCCAGTTCACCGAATTCGCCGGCGACATCCTGCCGCCCGGCACGCGCGAATGGCCCGCGTTCCTGCGCATGCTCGAACGCACGCAGCCGGACTACCGGCTCTGACTGCCGTTCATCCCTTCCTTCCCCTCCCATTCCCACCTTCAGAGACCATGCAATTCGAGAACCTCACGCCCTTCCTCGGTACGGAAGTCAAGGGCATCGACCTGCGCGAACCGGTGAGCGACGCCGAGTTCGCCGTGCTGCGCGAAACGCTCAACCAGCGCTCGGTGCTGCTGTTTCGCGGCCAGCGCATCAACGAGGCCCAGCATGTGGCCTTCTCGCGCCGCTTCGGGCCGCTGCTGGGCCACGTGCTCACGCAGTTCCTGAAGAAGGAGCATCCCGAGGTGTACGTGCTGTCGAACGTGTCGGAGAACGGCAAACCCATCGGCAACCACAAGGAAGGCTGGAACTGGCATTCCGACCTCTCGTACAAGGCCGAGCCCTCGATGGGCGCGCTGCTGTATGCGCTCGAGGTGCCGCCGGTGGAGGGCGACACCTTCTTCGCCTCGATGCATGCCGCCTACGACGCGCTCGACGACGACATGAAGGCGCGCATCCGCCATCTCACCGCCACCCACAGCTACGCCAACTACTACGGCAAGGCCTTCGCCGACCGCAACCCCCTCACGCCCGAGCAGCTGGCCGCCACGCCCGACGTGGTGCACCCGCTGGTGCGCACGCATCCCGAGACCGGCCGCCTCTCGCTGTACGTGGGCGAGGACGTGGTCAAGCAGATCGACGGCCTGCCCGCCGACGAGAGCGCCGAACTGCTGGCCGAGCTGAACGCGCACGCCATCTCGCCGGAGTTCAGCTACCGCCACAAGTGGCTGGCCGGCGACCTGCTGGTGTGGGACAACCGCTGCACCATGCATTGCGCCACGCCTTACGACGACAACGTGTACCGCCGCGTGATGCACCGCACCACCGTCGCCGGAGATCGCCCGTTCTGACATCGGACACCACGCGCCGGCCGTCCGCCGAACCGGCACAAGCCCGCACGAGCACCGCCAAAGACAGACACAACAAAGGAAGGCAAGACCATGGAACCCCATGACCCGGAGATGACCGCGGACGCTTCGCTGCCGCGCGCCCGCGACCGCCAGCGCGGCAGGGGCGCGACCCTGTCCGACGAACTGAAGGACACGCTGGAGGACCTGATCGTCAGCGGCGTCATGAAGCCCGGCGCGCGGCTCGACGAAGCAGAGCTGGCCGAGCGCTTCAAGGTCTCGCGCACACCGGTGCGCGAGGCGCTCAAGGCGCTGGCGGCCACCGGCCTGGTCGACCTGCGAAGCCGCCAGGGCGGCGTGTGCGTGGCGCGCATCTCGCTGCCGATGCTCATCGAGATGTTCCAGATGATGGCGGTGATGGAAGGCCTGTGTGCCAAATTCGCCGCGCGCCGCGCCAGCGAGGCGCAGAAGCAGCGCATGGGCGACCTGCACGACGAGCTGACCCGCATCCTCGCCTCGGGCGACCACTCGCGCTTCTACGACGTGAACCAGGACTTCCACGACGCGCTCTACGAAGCCTCCAACACGCACTACCTGGCCGAGCAGACCCGCGCGCTGCGCAAGCGGGTGCGCGTGTACCGCCGCTACGTGACCTTCCAGCCCGGCCGCATGAGCGCCACCATCGGCGAGCACGGCGCGATCCTCGACGCGATCCGCCGCAACGATCCGGCGGCAGCCTTCAACGCCGCCATCGACCACGTGAGCCTGCTGGAGGACGACATCGTCGACCTCATTGCCGCGCTGTCCGAGCAGGACGCGGGCGTCGCGTGAGCGCTCCTCTTCCACACATTCCGATCGCCTCTTCGCACCCCAGGACAATTTCATGAAACTCGAACTCGACGGCAAGACCGTACTCATCACCGGCGCCTCCAAGGGCATCGGGCTTGCAGCCGCCCATTCGTTCGCGGCCGAAGGCTGCCACCTGCAACTGGCCGCGCGCGATGGCGTCGCGCTGGCGGCCGCCAAGGCAGACATCGAGAAGCTCCACCCGGTCAAGGTGGGCATCCACCCGATGGACCTGGCCGCGCCCGGTGCCATGGCGCAGCTGGCCGAGGCTGCCGGCCATGTCGACATCCTGGTGAACAACGCGGGCGACATTCCCTCGGGCCCCATCGAGTCGCTGGACTTCGCCGTGGTGCGCCGCGGCTTCCAGCTCAAGGTGCTGGGCTACATGGAACTCAGCCAGATCTACTACGCCCGCATGAAGGCCGCGGGCGGCGGCGTGATCGTGAACGACATCGGCAACTCCGGCGAGAACTGGGACGCCAACTACATCGCCGGCTCCACCGGCAACGCGGCCGTGATGGCCTTCACGCGCGCGCTTGGCGGCGTGAGCCTGGACGACGGCATCCGCGTGGTGGGCGTGAACCCCGGGCCGGTGGCCACCGACCGCATGGTGAAGCTCATGAAGCGCCGCGCGCTCGACACCCACGGCGACGAAGGCCGCTGGGAAGAGCTGTTCGACAACTACCCCGGCGGCCGCCCGGCCACCCCGGAAGAAGTGGCCGAACTGATGGTGTTCCTGGCCTCGCCGCGCGCGGGATACATCACCGGCACGGTCGTGACCATCGACGGCGGCATCGCCGCGCGCGGCTCGATCATCAAGACCAGCAAGAAGGCGCTGGCGGCCGAACAGGCGCAGAGGCTCGCGGCATGAATGCGGCCCTGAATCCCGCGGCCGCGGTGCCGGCCGTGACCAGCGATGCCGAAACGCGCAACCGCTACTTCGACCGGCTCTTCTCCAACCCCGACCTGATGTGGCTGGGCCAGAACACCAACCACTTTCCGCTGCACCCGGCCGTGCGCAAGGCGCTGCACGATGCGATCGACGACGAGAGCTTCCACGCCTACGCGCCACCGTTGGGCATGGAAGCGCTGCGATCGGCCATCGTGGCGGACCTGGGCGTGCCCGACCAGTCGGCCGTGGTGACCGACGGCGCGGTGTCGGCGCTCGCGCTGGCCTGCCGGGCCTTCTGCATGCCGGGCAAGGGCTTCGTCACCACCGACCCGGGCTGGAAGTGGCCGCTGCAGTTCGCGGCCAAGGCGGGCTGCGCCATCACCGAGATTCCGATCTACGGGCCCGAGCACGGCTTCAAGCTGTCGGCCGAGGCGCTGGCCGCGTCGACCGATGCCGGCACCGCCGTCATCTACCTCGTCGATCCCAACAACCCGCTGGGCACCACCTACACCGAGGACGAGATCCGCGCCTTCGCCGAGCGGGCCCGCGAGATCGGCGCCATCCTCATCCACGACTGCACCTACCGCGACTTCGCCGACAGCCACACCCTGGCCTCGCGCTTCTACCCGGAAGGCACCGTGACCATCGTGAGCTTCTCGAAGTGGCTCGGGCTCGCGGGCCTGCGGCTCGGCGCGCTGGTCGCCTCGCCGGAGCTGCTCGCGCGCATCCTGCCGCATTCGCAGGCGCCGCTGGGCGCCAGCGTGCTGGCACAGCGCGCGGCCATCGCGGGCCTGGCGGTGAAGGCCGAATGGATGACCGAGGTGATCGCGCAGCAGCGCGAGAACCAGCGGATGATCGTCGACGCCTTCGGCAAGCTCCCGGGCTTCGAGGTGCCGGTGTTTCCGTCGCAGGCCAACTTCATCGTGGTGGAGTGCAGCAAGGCGGGCGTGACGCCCGAGGCGCTGGTCACCGCGCTGGGCGAGCACGACATCATGGTGCGGCAGGGCACCTACCACACGCCGCGCTTCGGCCACCGCTTCGTGAAGATCTCCACCACCGTGCCCCGGGCCTGGGCGCAGGCGCTGTGCGACGTGCTGCCGCAGGCCGTCGAGCGCGCGCGCGGCCTGCCGGCGACGGCGGCGCTGTTCTGAGAAAGGGCCCGACGATGGGTTTCGCCACCACCTCCGACGGCATCCGCCTGTACTACGAGACCGCCGGCAGCGGCACGCCGATCGTGTTCGTGCACGAGTTCGGCGGCGACCACCGCAGCTGGGAGCCGCAGATGCGCTACTTCGCGCGGCGCCACCAGTGCGTGACCTTCGGTGCGCGCGGCTATCCGCCGTCGGACGTGCCCACCGACGTCGAGCGCTATTCGCAGGCCACGGCGGCCGACGACATCGCCGCGGTGATGGATGCGCTGGGGCTCGCCACGGCGCACATCGTCGGCCTGTCGATGGGTGGCTTCGCCACGCTGCACTTCGGCCTGCGCCATGCCGCCCGTGCCGCCTCGCTCGTCATCGCCGGCGCCGGCTACGGCGCCGAGAAGGAGCACGAGGCCTACTTCCGCGGCGTCTCGCTCGAGGTCGCCCGGCAGTTCGAGGCGCAGGGCGCCGAGAAATTCGCCCGCACCTACTCGCTCGGAGCGAGCCGCGTGCAGTTCCAGAACAAAGACCCGCGCGGCTGGCAGGAGTTCGCGACCTGGCTCGGCCAGCACGACGCCGTGGGCGCGGCCAACACCATGCGCGGCGTGCAGGCGCGCCGCCCGTCGATCTACGACCTGGAAGGCGAACTGCGCGCGATGGCCGCGCCTTCGCTGGTGGTGGTCGGCGACGAGGACGACCACTGCCTGCAGCCCGGCATCTTCCTCAAGAAGACGCTGCCGGCCTGCGGCCTGGCGGTGATGCCCAAGACCGGCCACACGCTCAACCTGGAAGAGCCCGCGGCCTTCAACGCCCTGCTCGCGGAGTTCTTCGCACAGGTCGAGGCCGGCCAGTGGAAGCCGCGCGACCCGCGTGCGCTGCCCAGCCAGATCATGAAGACGGACTGATGGCCACCGCCACCGCCACCGCCACCGCGACGGCCCCGCCGGCCCAGGGCGCCTGGCGCATCGACGCCGACCGGCTCTGGCGCCGGCTCATGGCGCTGGCCTGCATCGGCGCCACGCCCGGCGGCGGCGTGGACCGGCAGGCGCTGAGCCGGGAGGAGATCGATGCCTGGCGCACGATGATCGGCTGGGCCGAATCGTCGGGCCTGGAGGCCTCGACCGACCCGGCGGGCAACCTCTTCATCGCACTGCCGGGGGCCGATCGCGATGCGCCGCCCGTGCTCGCCGGCAGCCATCTCGACAGCCAGCCCGGTGGCGGCCGCTTCGACGGCGTGTACGGCGTGGTCGCGGCGCTGGAGGTGCTGACCACCCTGGCCGGGCGCGGCGTGCGTCCGCCGGTGGACATCGTCTGCGTGGCATGGATGAACGAGGAGGGGTCGCGTTTCGCGCCCGGGATGATGGGCTCGGAGGCCTTCGCCGGCGTTCGCAGCCTGGAGGCCGTGCGCGCGGTGCGCGATGCCGGCGGCGTGGCCGTCGGCGATGCGCTCGACGCGCTGCATGCGGCCTTTCCGGCGCTGCGCCGCAGGCCGCTGGGCTTTGCGGTGGCGGCGTATCTCGAAGCGCACATCGAGCAGGGGCCGGTGCTGGAGGCGCAGCAGTGCACGATCGGCGTGGTCACCGGCATCCAGGGCAAGAAGACCTTCGACATCGTGATCGAGGGCCAGCGGGGCCATGCCGGCACGCTGGCCATGGCCGACCGGCAGGACGCGCTGGAAGCCTTCACGCGCATCGCCTCGGCGCTCTATGCCGAGGTCGGGCGCCACGACGAGGCCGTGAAGTTCACCATCGGCCGCCTGCAGGTCGAGCCGAACGCGCCGTCGGTCGTGCCCGAGCGCGTGACCCTGCGCATCGACCTGCGGCATCCCGACAACGCGGTGCTCGGCCACCTGGGGCAGCGCATCGCCGAGCTGTGTGCAGCCCTGGCCGCGCCATGCAGCGTGCGTGTGACGGCGCTGGTCGATGCGCCCTCCAACGGCTTCGATCCTGCACTGCAGCAGTCGATCGCGCGGGCCGCGGCGCGCATCGGCGTTCCCCACATGCCGATCCTCTCGGCGGCGGGCCACGACGCGCGCCACATGGCGCCCCTGTGCCCCAGCGCGATGATCTTCATCCCATGCCGCGGTGGCGTGAGCCACGCGGAACACGAGTGGGCCGAACCGGCGCACGTCGCGGCCGGGGCGGATGTGCTGCTGGACGTCCTGCTTCCGTGGGCGGGACTCGCGAAGGACGACCCACCGTGAGCCCCACCGTCGTCGACATGGCCCACCTGCCGATGCAGCACCCGGCCGCGCCCGCCGGTGCCGCAGAGGCCAGGGCCCGCTTCTTCAACTCCGGCAATGCCTTCAACGTGAAGCTGCCCGAGGTGCCCGCGCGGCTTTTCGAGCCGCCGCCGCTGGAGCGCTTCGGTGTGTTCGACTGCGACCAGTCCCCTGCTCTCGGTGGCGGCGTCGCGGCCACCACCCCGCTGATGCTCGCGCGCTATGTGCGCATCGCCGCACGCGACGCGCTGCCGCCGCTCGATGTGCATGCGACCGGTTCGGTCTGGTATGTGATTGCCGGCACCGGGCGTGTCACGGGCGCGGCGATCGACGTGGCCTTCGCTGCGGGTGACGTCTTCCTGCTGCCGGGCGCACCGGGCTACCGGCTCGAGGCCGGCGACCAAGGCGCGCTGCTCTGGAGCGTCGACAACGCGCCGCAACTGGCCTTCGAGCGCGCGCAGCCCGCCCCCCTGGCCGAAGCGCTCATCGATGCGGTGCACTACCCGGCTGCGGAGATCGAGCGCCAGCTCGCGCTGATCCTGTCCACCGGCACGCACGACGAGACCTCGGGCCGCGCGCTGATCTTCTCGTCGGACCGGCAGGCCGCGGCCCGCAACCTCACGCCCACCCTGACGCTGAGCCTCAATACGCTCGAGCCGCGCACCCACCAGCGCATGCATCGCCACAACTCGGCCGCCATCACGCTGGTGGTGAGGGGCGAAGGCTGCCATTCGATGGTCGGCGGCGAGCACTGCCCCTGGACGCCCTGGGCCACCCTGGTCACGCCGCCGGGCGCGCCGCATTCGCATCACAACGAAGGCGCGCACGGCGCCCGCTTCCTGATCGTGCAGGACGGCGGGCTGCACTACCACGCGCGGACCATGGGCTTCGAGTTCCTGGAAGCCTGAGACTGGCGCTGCCGCAGGCGGACCGCTGCCCGCCTGGCCCGATGCTTGCTGGGCGCACAATCACCGGCACCCAACGCATCCTCGACAGCCGCCCAAGAATGAGCTCCAACAACACGCACGACCTCCACGACAAACGCCTCGCCGACGCCTGGGCCACGCTCCAGGCCCATGCCGACCAGGGGCTGCCGCTCGACCACGATCCCTCCCGCCTGGCGTTTGCCGACCCGGAGTTCCTGCTGCGCCGCGAGACCCGCGGCCTGCGCATGCAGCTGGAGCTGATGAAGCCCGACCTGGAGATGCGCGCCCACGGCATCGAGAACACCATCGTGGTCTTCGGCAGCGCGCGCTTTCGCAGCGAAGAGGAAATGGGCGCCCTCATCGCCCAGTCCGACGCCGCCGGCGACGCCAAGGCCGCCGCCCGCTGGCGCCGGCTCGCGCGCGGCAGCCACTACTACGAGCAGGCGCGTGCCTTCGGCAAGCTGGTCGCCCAATACAGCAACGACCGGGAGCCGGCCGACCAGCTCTTCGTGTGCACCGGCGGCGGCCCGGGCATCATGCAGGCCGCCAACCGCGGCGCCTACGAGGGCGGCGGCCTGTCGGTCGGCCTGGCCATCGCGCTGCCGATGGAAGAGGCGGCCAACCCGTACGTCACCCCGGCGCTGTCGTTCAAGTTCCACTACTTCGCCATCCGCAAGATGCACTTCATGATGCGGGCGAAGGCGCTGGTGGCCTTTCCGGGCGGCTTCGGCACGCTGGACGAGCTGTTCGAGGTGGTCACCCTCGTGCAGACGCGCAAGTCCAAGCAGGTGCCGATCGTGCTGTTCGGTTCCGAATACTGGAAGCGCCTGATCGACTTCGACTTCCTGGTCGAGGAAGGCGTGATCTCGCCCGAGGACATCGACCTCTTCGAATACGTCGACACGCCCGAGGACGCCTGGGCGGCGATCAAGCGCTTCTACAAGCTCTGAGCGGCCCTCGCCGAGCCGATCGGCCGCGGCGCCCGTGCCTCGGGCGCGCACCGCGAACTTTCAGGGCCTAACGGCACCGTGCCGCCCCTGCCGCTCAAGGGGTGCGCTCGGCGCCCGATCCGTCGGGCACCGTGAAATCCGGCGCCTCGTCCGCGGGCCGGTGCGATGCGCCCAGCCCCATGCCCATGCCGGCGCCCCCGGCCAGCGCCCCACCGCCACCGCCTCCACCCGCGCCGCCGCCGCGGCCGCCCGCTGCACCTGCGCCCTGCCCGGCGGCACCCCCGCGCCCGCCGGTGCCGCCTGCGACACCCGGGCGCGCCGGCCCCTGCGGCGGCACCGCCAGGTCGGCCGGGACGGGTGCCAGGTCCAGCGCCTCGCGGATGAAGCCGCGTAGCGACGCGACCAGCGGGCCCACCAGGACGACGCGGCCCGCCACCATGTCCTGTGCAGCCTGCACCGCCAGGCGCACCTGCTCCTCGGTGCCGAGCAGGACCACGTCGGACAGCGCGGCCTCCACGGCATCGCGGATGCGGCGGCGGCGCTCGGCGACGCTCGCCGGCAGTTCGCGCTCGACCGGCAGCACGGCCTCCACGTCGCCGGCGGCGGCGGCGGCGGCAGGCGCGCGCACGCGACGGCTGCCGTGCGACGGGTCGACCTCCAGGTTGCCGGTGAACGAGCCGCCCAGGGTCTTGTAGGCAGCGATCAGCGTGCGCAGCCGCTCGTTGATCTGCCGGTTCTCGCGCTCGCGCCGCCGCTGCAGCGTCTGCATGAAGACCAGGCGGATGCCGACCGCCACCAGCGACACGAGCACCAGGCCGAACAAGGTGGTCGCGGCCGCGGACCAGGAGGAGAAGTCGAAGGCGTTGCGCATGGCCGAAGTGTCACGCCGCGATGGTGCGGGCGGCGTCGGCGAGCCGCCCGGCGACGGTCAGGACGGCGGCGCGCGCAGCCCCCACACCGCCCGCGCACCCGACGCGACGACGGCGCCGATGACCCAGAACACGGCGCCGATGCCGATCAGCGCGCCGAGCGAGCCGAAGAGCATGGGCATGGCGACGCTGGAGGCGTTGATGGTCATGAGCCGCAGGCCGAGGGCCTCGCCATGGCGGGTGTGGGGCGTGATCTGGTGCAGCATGCTCATCACCATCGGCTGCACCGCGCCGAGCGCGAAGCCCAGCACCACCGAGCACAGCCCCATCAGCCAGGGCGAGTCCAGCAGCGGATAGACCGAGAACACCAAGGCCGTGACGATGGTCGAGCTGAGGATCACGCTGCGTTCCGACGCGCGCGCCGCCAGCACCGGCAGCAGCACCCGCACCAGGGCGGCGGCGATGGCGAAGGCGCCCAGGATCGAGCCGATGACGGAAGCGCTCAGGCCGCGCTCGTGCCCCAGCACCGGCAGCACGAAGGCATGCACGTCCCAGCTCGAGGACTGCAGCCAGTTGACGAACAGCAGGCGGCGGAACATCGGTTCGCGCAGCAGGTCCCAGGCGCGCGTGGGCGCGGCGCCCACGGCGGGCGGTGTGCGCGGGGGTTCGTCCACGCCGCGCACCAGCAGCCAGCAGGCAACCGGCAGCAGGGCCAGGACGGCGAAGCAGATCCGGAAGGACGGCAGGTCGGCCTGCGTGCCGCCCCACAGCCGGCTGCCGTGGTCGATCAGCAGCCCGGCGACGAAGGGCCCGAGGAAGTTGGCACCGGCCGGCGCGATCGCCAGCCAGCTGAACACGCGCTTGAGCTGCGTCGGGTTGCCCGCCGCCCGGCCGACGTGGCGCTGAAGCGCGATGACCGTGGCACCGGTGGCGCCGCCGGTGAGCAGCGCCGCCACGCACATCGCCGGAAAAGCGGGGAAGGCCAGCAGCAGGGCCGCACCGGCCGTCGCCGCCATCACCGACAGGGCCATCGGTCGCTTCAGCCCGTGACGGTCGGCGAAGCGGCCCGCGGGCAGCGCGAGGAACACCTGCGTGAGCGCGAACAGCGCGATCAGCACCCCGACCGCCGCGGGGCTGTAGCCCTGCTGCAGCGCCAGCAGCGGCGTGGCCAGGCGCACGCCGGCCATGGTGGCATGCAGGCAGACCTGGGCGAGGATCAGGCGCAGCAGTTCGGCACCGTTCATGGACGCCTCGCCGGTTCAGGGCGGATCGCGCCGCAACGCAACTTGTGCTGGCGCGAGCAGCCGTGCA
>Ga0308159_1004372_pt1 | contig 13003 bp, 12 predicted proteins | sample PhyCR1_FD_201040 | JGI IMG/M metagenome (GOLD analysis project Ga0308159, IMG submission 201040) | Phyllosphere microbial communities from UC Gill Tract Community Farm, Albany, California, United States - DLSLC.R1 | ecosystem: Host-associated > Plants > Phyllosphere > Unclassified | place: USA...
CCAAGGCCCAGTTCGCCGTCATATTCGGCGAACGCTTCATCAAGGCCATGGCGGCATAATGTTCATCCGCCCGCCCACACACGAAATTCCTGACAGGCCCATCGCAGTGATGCCAGCAAGAAACGCCTCTGCCTCACCTGCGCGCGCGACGATCGCTCCTTTCGCTCGCTGCTCCGCTCGGTTCGCCGTCCCGCCCTCGATAGCCTCCAGTATCCGGCGGCATACGGCGATCGTCTTGTCCGGCCGAGCCCGTGCCATGGTGAGCGTGACGTCATACTCGGCGCATTCGGCATCATGCTGTTGCAGGACCACGTTGGCCGCATCGAACCGGACGATCAGATCGCGGATGGAGGCCATCCGCGCCTGATCAATGACCGATCCTTCCGCGCAGAGGCGCTCCGCCTCTAGCAGCCGACGCCGAAGGTCCGCCCGGGCTTTCGCCCGCTCCTCGGCTGCGGTCCACGCCTCGCGTAGCAGCGCGGACCAGAGCATCTCGGCGTTCTCGATGCCGCGGGCGGTCAACACGCCGACCGCGTCGAGTGGAGCCGCGCGGGTACCAAGCGGCTTCTGCGCCTGGCGCTCGCAACCCAGCGAGCGGAGATCACCCGGATGGAGCTGGCGGGTAACTCCCAACCGGTCGAGCTCTTCGTTGCACCGCTCGGCGAAGAAGCGGCGCATGTCGGCGATCGAAGCGGTGCCATAGGCGCGGTAATTTCCGCCGTCGCTGTCTCGCGACCATTCCGCGATCTTCTTCTGCGTGTACGGATAACGCACCCGCTCATGCTGACCCTCAACCGGCTCGGCGATCTCGAAGTCCCATCGGTCCCCCATCCTCCTGGCCGGTCGGTCATGACACGCGACGTGCAGATGGTGATTGCGGCGGTCATTATGGTGATCGGGCGCATGGATCGCCGCGACGTACATCACGCCGATCTCTTCCAATTCTGCGCACATTGCTTCGGTCACCGCCCGCCGACCAGCGGCATCAAGGCCATCTGGAAACTCTGCCGTCAGCCGATACTGTGACCGTCCACCGCGCGCCTCCGAGAGCCGAACCGGCAGCTTGCCCTTCGTGGTCCCGAGAATGCTGGCAAGTGTCTTCGCCAGCTTGCGTGCGGCAACACGGTCGACCGCCAACTCATCGAGCGGGATCGTGCGGGTCCTGCGCTTGCCTCTGTCATTCGCGAATTTTGCTGCCACCTCACGCACGGCACCAGGAACGTCCTGTGCATCTGCCAGTGCACGCCACGCCGCACGTGACGCCCTCTCGGGCACCAGCGTCAGTCGGTCCGCGCCTGGTGTGCGTTCATGGCGATGCACGGCACGCCAATAGGCTTGCCGCTCCTGGGAATCCTGCGAGATATTTGTGAAGACCGCTCGCTCGCCATCGATCGCCTCGGTGGCGGACGGCCGTACGGCATAGCGGTCGAAGCCGTCCGGCGAGATCGTAACCTCCACCGCTTCCGGACGATCGATATAGGCGTCATGCGCCGCCGGCGCCCCGACCGCCAAGCGCTTGCTTCCCTCCGGCGTCGTGATGCGGCACCCGCCGTCGCTCGTCTTACTGATCGCCTGAAATTCGAAATGGAAGGTGACCTTGCCGCCCGCAGAGACGAAACGTTCGTGAAAAGCACCGGGCACCGCGAAGTTGGGGGACCGCGACCAGCGATTGCCACCGGCCTTCCGGTCCTTAACCTGATCACGAACATCCTTGCGGACGCGCACCGCGCGACCGAGCGCTTCTTCCTCTTCGATCGCGAGCGCGCGTCGCAGCCGTGCGGAACAATGACCTATTGGACCGAGGGGACGCTGGATCGACATGGCCGGGCTCCTGTTGCCGGCATCATGGTACAGGACGCGAATCACAGGGTGAATCACCCCCTCAAGTTTTTCCCCCGAGGGGGCTCAGCCGCCGACGGGCCGCGCCTCAGCGCGCCCTTGGGGACGCCGACCCCGGCGTCCTGGAACCGCCACGCTGCATGGCGGCGCACGCAAATGTGAAGGATTCACGTTTGCGGAATTGCGCCTCAACAAATCATCCTGCTCACTACTCCGCCTCGACGGATCAGTCGGGCCGACGCCAGCTACTGTTTAAAGCGGTGCTCTCGGTGCCAGCTTACGAATTCTGGGTGCGGTCGGCTTGCCGGATGCACGGGCAGGATCGCGCCTCCGAACGGGTTGATGATGGAGCGGACACTGTCTGGATCGTTGACCTGGCGCGACACCAGAATGCGCATGTCGTCGTCGAAACCGATCAGGCCCCGGTCGAACATCCAGTGCGCCGTCCCCGACAATGCCATGCCGTTGCTGATGATGTCGGGACCGTTCGCCTCGACCGGGCGGATATGGGCTGCCTCGACCTCGGCGCGACCGCCGCCGTTGATCAGCTTCAGCCCGGTGACGGCGCAGCGTTCGTCATACGCGCGCAGAACGATGCGGCGGAACACCCGGTCCCGCACGACTCGTGAAACCAGCGTCGCGACACGTTCGCGTGCTTCGTCGAAGATGAAGGGCGCGCTCTCCTCCTGCACGGCGGTTGGCAGGCCGACATCGCCGGTGCGTGGCAAGAGCGGGCTGATGTCGTCCAGTCCGGCGGATACGATCCGATTGAAGTCCGCTGGAGACAGCGATCGTACAGCCGCCTGGGCGCGACCAGAAATCCTGCCGGCTTCGTTGAGAACGCCACGCTCGATGACTTGGCCATCGGCATCCGCGAAGGGAACCGGCATAGCGAAATCGAGATAGCTGCCTGGCTCTACCAGCGCGAGATACATACCGGGCACCGTCGGATCCGGTATGATCTGCTCGATCTTGGCGACCGCGAAATAGCCCCTCGTGTCTCGAACCTTACGAGGCTCGTAATAGATTACCCAGTCACCGAGACAGGCCCGGGCGCGACTCAGATACTGGGCCGGAAACTGGTAACGCTCCGCTGGCGTATCGTCGTAGATCGAGTCAAACCGATGGATGAAAACGCCGAACGCCATGAGCATGGCTTAGCGGGGTCTTCAATCCGTGCAAATTGGTATCAGCCTTTTGCATGAACATGAAGGAGTAATTGCACGGGCTATAGATCGTGCGGTTGCCGTCACCATGATCAAGAAGCGATTAGTCGAGGCGGCAACTGCACTGCCCAGAAGCTGCCGTTCATTCTGCAAAAATCTGCTCCATGATTGCTGCCCGTTAGAGGTTGTCTCAGCCAGGTTGCTCCAATTCGAGAAACGCGTCATAATCTTGGCATGAGGGGTTTATTGGACGTCCGCCCTCAATCGATCATGTTCGCGGGCTTAAGATCACAGGAAATTTGTGCCGCTAATCAGCCGCCTCGGCAGAATATTACACTCAGCGAGACGGCTAGATCAAGCGGCTGGCAGAACGAGCGGCCAAGCTGCCGCCTCGGGCGCAGCTGCGAAAAGTGCTTGTACGTCGGGCAGATGTGCTTGCTGTCGGCGCATCTCGGCAAACACAGTCAGGTGTGGCGTCGACAGGATATTGTCGCGTAGAACGCCCAGCCTCACATCTGTTGCGCCACCTTCTTTTTCGATTACATATTCGCGAAGACGAGCACGAAAGCCACCAAATGCATTGTCTCGCGCGGCTCGCATCACTTCACGATTAAGACCCAGCACGTCAATGCTGAAAGCCCCCCTTGCTTTTGCATCCGCGGTTGCAGAGTCACTTGGCAAGAACTCGAAAGTGGCCGGTAGCTCGATGCCGGCGGGCGTCGTGCCGCCGAGGTCGAGCTCAAGAAAGTCGAGAGGATCTTCGGTGCGGGGATCGATGAGCGCTGAAGGTCCGTTAGGCGGTGGATTTATTGGTCCTTTTGGTGCGCGCACGAACTCGGTAACGCTACCGTGGGCGACGACACCGTAGCGACTGCCCTTCGGCCCGTTGCAGGGCCCGCAGGCGAAGAGATAGTTCTGCCAGTCGAAAACGTTTTCCGGAAAGAAGTTTTTGGGCCGGATATGCTCCACCTCATCGGCCAACGAGTCTTCGCAGTAGGCACAGCGGATCGGTCCAACGCACATTGACGCGAGGGTCTGGCGCACGATCTGGAAGGCATCCGCTTTGGCCCGGGTCGAGGTCTTGCTCTCCCAGGCGCGCTTCGCCGCGTTCACCTTTGCGGCATAATCCGGCTCTCTGTTGACCAACGCCTGCAGGCTTTCCAAGGTGGCGCGAGCGCTAGCGGTGAGCGGCCGTTCGACAATCTTCAGCATCGTCGGGTCAAGCAATCGCCGTGTCGGTGGCACGAGTGGGCAAGGTTCGCCGTAATTCCTCGATTCGTGCCAGCTCTGGGTCGCTTGCGATGCCCTTCAGCGCTTTTCGGTTCAGGCTCGCTAGTTCCTGCAGCAATTCTTTGGAGTCTTCCGAACGGGCGACGTCACGGCCAAAGAACTCGGTGCCGTAAGCGTCAAGAATGGACCCATGAATCAGCCGGTTGAGCACGTCACCCTCCACGCGGCCCGATGATTCCTCACTGCCCGGCGTCGTGAGACGCCACACGGTTGTGGCGGTGCGGCACACAATCGGGCTGTGGGTGCTGACGATGAACTGGACATCGGGGAAGCAGCGCGTAAACCACGGCCCGATGTCGCGCTGCCAGGATGGATGAAGGTGCGCGTCCACCTCGTCGATCGCGACGACGCCGGGCAAATTGACGCTGCCTTTATCTTGGTCAAGCGCGGCTATAACTTGGCCCGAGCCATATGATTTGGTCATCTGTCGCAAGATTTCGAAGATCATTGACAGCACCGATCGATAGCCGTCGCTGAGTTGCTCGACGACGACGCGCGCGCCGCCGCCGTCGATGATGATCACCTCTTCGGCGCGAACTTCCGCAATTTGTGCGCCATGGGGCAGGAGCGCCGACCCGTTCAGGAAGGAGATAAGCCGGGTGAGCAACTCGCCGTCGCTGTCACTCTTCTCAAGCTGCTTGACTCGCAATTCACGCAGCCAGCGTAGCCCCTCGGTGAGGGCCACATCCTCGCCGAATGCGGACAGGTGCGAAGCGAGGCGCGGGTTAGAGAAGAACAACCGATCGAACTGCTGGTCACCGCCGGTAAAGCGGCGGAATGGCCCGAATGAAGCCGAGAACCAGCCCGCGTTTGTCCCCCAAATTGAGCGTTCAGCAGTTTTGACGCCGGTCGTAGCGGCGACTTCGACGCGAGGGCCGCCGATCGAAGACTGGATTGGGCGAAAGCCCATCTCAACGTCCACTGAGGCAGTGCGACGGCCGGTGCCCGTAAAAATATCCATGGCGCCGCAATCTATTAGTAACCTGATGCTGCCCGCGTTGGTGCCATAGCGCGTCCAGGTGCTCCAGTTCTGACGCAGTGCCACGGCTTCCTTGGGACCGGCGAGCGCGAGGGCAAGTGAGCGAATGACGCTCGACTTCCCCGCGCCGTTAGAGCCGAGGATAACATGCCAACCGGGCGCCTCATCCGCGGATACGCGAAAGTCGAAGGTTTCGATCGAGCGAATGTCGTTGATCGTCAGTCTGCGTACGTACATGCCTCGTCCGACCCCAATGCTGTCCCGTGTCTGAAGGCTGAAGTAGCTCCCCTGCCTGCTCCATCTTGCCTAAACTTTTTGTTGAGAGCGAGGCTAGAAGCGATAACGTCCCCTGCAGTTGCGGTTACATGCGGAGCGCCGAAAGAGTCCTGTCGGCTTGCCACCTGCCGCCTGCGTGTCAGGTGCTCCGCCATCGACGGCGTACTGCGCGGCCCCGTGGCCAGCCGCGTGTACCTCCACCCCTTCGCCGCCAGCGGCGTCCTTGACGGGAACTCGATGGCAGGAGACTGGTCAGCTGTACGTCCCGCACGCGTCGCGTCCCGCGTGAATCGTCCGGCTTCCGACGGCGTTGCCAGTCCGCTTAAATAGCGCCTCGTAATCCTCGAGCGTCGCGAGGCGTCCTACGTCGGTGCCGACGCCCTCCTCGGTGAGGAACCTGCGGAAGCGGAACCGCATAGTCGCGTCCGGTTTACGCTGATGGCGGCTGATGAGGATGTCGGCGGCCGCCGGGGAGGCCGTGGTGGCAAGCCGCGCCGGTGCGAAGATGGGCTCCCCACGCTCGGCTGAGCGCGCGATTAGGACGGTGCGCACGCACCAGACCATCCGCCGGGCGGCGGCTTCCGGATCGAGCCGTTCCGCAAAGCGGTCGATCATCGTCCCGACGTCAAGTGCCTGTGCGATCTCGCGCCTGTAATTGGGCCGCATCCTGAACGCGGACCGCAGTTCGTCGAGGCGACCGGCGGGATCGAAGACCGGTTTCGCTTCGAGCGTCAGGTGGCAGACGAACAGGTCGCCCTTGCGCGCGTCTGCGACGAGCTTTGCCCACGGGTAGAAGAACATCGACAGGTGCCCGCTAGACTTGTGTCGCGGCGCCCCGGGCGGCGAAATCAGCAGGAGGTCCGTATCCGAACCCCGCGAGCTGTCGCCCCGCGCGCGGCTGCCGAACAGCAGCACAGCGCTGATCCCGGGGCCGGCCATGTCCCCGCCGATCAAGCCGTGCCCCGCGCGATGGCGGCGGTGGATAGCCGGCGCGCGGTCGCGCGCGCCTCGACGACTTCTGTACGGTTCAGCAGGACCAGCTGCTGCTTGCCGGGTACCAACGTCCCCAGGTCCACGTCGAGGTTGTGCTCGGTCATGATGTAGAAGGACTGGCTGAGCCTGGTAGTGACGACGAGGCGCTCGCCCGTCATGCCGTACTCCATTGCCACCGCCGCTCGCTGGGTGTCGGCGAGGTCCGGGTTGGGCGCAATCTCAAGCTCAATGCGGTGCGACCACTCATAGTCGAGCGACGGGTCGGAGGCGGTCGGGCCAATTGCGCCCGCCTCCTCGATCCGGAAGAGGTTGTAATCGCGGAAATCGCGGTGCTCGCTGGACCACGCGCGCACGTACCAGCGGCCGGCGGCGTGGAAGAGCGAGTGGGGGGCGATAAGGCGGCGGGGCTCGGGCGAGCCCGTGATCGACTTGTAACGGACCTCGAGCTGCCCGCGGCAGCCGATAGCGTCAAGAATGCGCAGGAGGATCGCGGAATCTGTGCGCTTGCGTAGCAGCGACACGTTTTCGACCGGCGGCTCCTGATCAAACCAGGTGTCCTCCTTCGACATCCATCGGTTCTCGATCGCGACAAGTTGAAGCAGGTAGCGTTCCGAGGACGCCTGCATAAGTGCGGGCGTGTAGCCCGGCGCGCGGAGGTAGGCGCGCGCCCCCGCGTCGTACGTGAGGTTGCCGGGCGCCTTGGCCGAGTAGAGCGCGATGTCGGCCGACGCCTGCTGGGCGGAGATGCCAAAGGTGTCGGACAGGTCCTTGCGGTTGAAGCGTCCGTCCCAAAAAAGTCTGAAATCGATGAACTCAAGGCGCCTTCGGACCCCCCACCGCATCGTCTCACCACCGGTATCAATCATAATTAATCCAATAAATCTTGGCTTACGCCAGTCATGCATCTAGTTACTTGACGCGTATTAGGCTTTCACGCATACCTTATGGACGTAAACGAATCGCCCGGCAACTGCCGCTTGGCGTAACCGGAGCGACGACGATGCAGGTGATTGAGGATGACGAGGAGCGTCACGGTGGACGCGGGCGCTTCGCCTACGAGGTGAACGGGCAGGTTTTCCTGACCGACGACCGGCTGCTGAAGGGTCGCGATGTGCGGACGGGTGCGGGCCTCGACCCTGCCGCCGACTGGCGGCTCGTGCAGGTTATGGACCGCTACACGACGTCTGTCGGGCTTGAAGACCGCGTCGAGCTCGAGGCGGGAGTCATGCCGGTGTTTATCGCCGCTCAGGGCGACCGCGACTACGACTTCACGGTCAATGACCTGGGTTGGGAGTGGCCCGCGCCGACGGTGGCGGAGGCGGATATCCGTAAGTACGGCCGGATTGCCGCAGACCGAGAACTGGTCGTGGAGGGTTTGCCTGGTCGAGCGCTCGCACACGGCGGCGTCCTCGACCTCGCCGGCGGGGGCGTCGAGCGGGTCTTCGCGCGCAAGCCGCAGGCCCCGCCGCCCGCGCCCAAGCGTTTGAAGCTCGTCTTCATCGTCGGCGGCGAGCCCCACGAGGTCAAGGCGAAGGCAGCCGAGACGCTGCGCGACGTGCTGGCTCGCGTGCTCGAAGAGACCGAGAACGTCGGCCGGCCGGTCGACGACTGGCAGGTGACTGACGTCCCCGGCAACTCGTTCGATCTCGGCTCGACCCTGGAGGCGCTCGGCATCCACGACGGCATGGAACTGGTGGCGAGCCTCAAGACGGGTGAGGCCGGATGAACCAAACTGCGGAGGTGGCGGTCAGCCGCCGCAAGTTCGAGCGTGAGGTCGCCCGGCTCCGGACCTCGGAGCGGCTGCTTGTTGCGCGCGGCATCTGGGTAACTGAAGCGGAGTTTCCTTACGTCAAGGTCGCCTTTCTGGCGACGCGGATGGTGCCCCGCGCCGTGGCGCTGGCGGTTCGGGTAGACTTCACCGATTACGATGTGCGGCCGTTCTCGGTGAAGTTCTGGGACCCTTTCGACGATCGCGAGCTGTTGACGTCGGAACTACAGACCATGCTCCCGCGCCGGATCGACGCTCCGGTCGTCACCGACGCCCCCGCTGTGCCCGGCGCGCAGGCCGTCACGACGCTGGCACAGACGCACGGGCCGAACATGCCGGCGTTCCTGTGCCTGCCAGGCGTCCGCGAGTACCACGACCACCCAGCCCATACAGGCGACGCGTGGGAGCTGCACCGGCGGACTGACGCCGGCGCCCTGTTCGACCTCGTCGAGACATTGTGGCGCTACGGCTCGGCGCCGTTGACCCAGCTGGCGATCCAGATGAACGTCCGCCTGCAGCAGGGGGAGATTCCGGAATGAAGACGTCGCTGACCGAGGTCGGGGTGGTCGAGGTGCCGGCGTCGGCCGTATCCGTGACGCAGGCTGCACTCGCAGGGGCAGGGCAGCGCGGGGTTGAGGGGATGGCGCTGTGGGCTGGGGTGCAGGACGGCCGCTCATTCTACGTTCGCGAGGCGATTGTTCCTGTGCAGGAAGGCATCCGCGGCCCGCACGGCCTGCTGGTGTCAGTCGGCGAGGCAGAACTGCGCCGCATCAATCTCCACCTCTACCGGTCCGGGCTCCGCCTGCTCGCACAAATTCACAGCCATCCCACGGAGGCCTACCACAGCGCAGTCGATGACGAGTACGCGATCGCCACCGCGCTCGGGGCGTTTTCAATCGTCGTCCCCGACTTTGCGCGCGCGCCGCTGCGCATGGTGAACTGCGCGACCTACCGGCTCACCGCTCGGTCCGCCTGGCGGTTTTCGGGCAGGCCGACGTGGGCCCCCATGCCCGCCAGCCGCGCGGACGCCATATTCCGTTTCGTCGCGGGCTAACGGTGGCCTTCGCCCCCTTTTTCGAGCGAACACGCCAGAGTGTTGGCCAAGCGCTACACGGCATCGATGCGGGCGACCTTGAGCGGCAGCTCATGGGCGTCGTCGTTACCATCGCGTTCGACGCAGCCGCGGAGGCGTCCGGCGAAGCGCGGCACACGCTCGACATGGCGGTGCGCTTGGCCGCCCGCCTCTATCCCCGCATCCGTATCCTGCCGCTTCATGGCGACCCCAGCCTCGCCGCCGCGCTCGCTGCGCTCGCTGTGTCGATTAATCCTGCCATCACGCTTGAGGGTTCGGCGGAGGGCGCGCGCGAGTTGGCGCTGGTTGTCGGCGCAACCAGGCATGCGGCTGAAACCGTGGTCTATGCTGGCTCGGACGGCTGGATCGCGCGCGTCTCGGCGACGCGCCCAGTCGAGAGCGGTACCGGCGGCAACCCGTTCGGCGCGGGCGCGGCGGCCTGCATAGGGATGGCCAACATCTTCAGGGCGGTCTTCGCCGATCGCCTGCCCCATACCGGGCTCGACTTGGACACCTCACTGTCGTTGCTCAACTTTGAAACTGGCGCCAGCGCGTCGACTGTCTCGCTGGCCAACTGCGTGGACATCGGCGAGGTCAGACTTGTCGGCGTCGGGGCGGTCGGCAACGCCGCCGTTTGGTCCCTGACGCGCGTGCCAGGCCTGGCGGGGACGCTCCATGCGATCGACCACGAGACGGTCGATCTCAGCAACATGCAGCGCTACGTGCTGACCAGCATGGCCGATGACGGCGCCGTAAAGGTGTCGCTTGCCCGGCGCGAGGCCGCCGGAACCGAGCTTGACGTGGTCCCGTCGCGCGCGACTTGGGCCGAGCACGTCGCCGCTAGCGGCGGGGGGGGCGGTCTCGTCGCCGTCGCGCTCGACAGCGCCCGTGACCGGGTTGAGGTGCAGGGCTCGCTGCCGCGCCGGCTTGTGAATGCGTGGACGCAGAACGGCGACCTCGGCGTGTCGCGTCACGGCTTCGACGGCGACCAGGCCTGCCTCGCCTGTATGTACCTTCCGCAGGGCCGGCGACGCTCCCTCGACGAGGTCATCGCCGGCGAGCTCGGCCTCGACCACGCGACGCATCGGATGCGCCTGCGTGACATGTTAGTCCACGGCCAGCCCGTGGGCGAGGACTTCGCGCGAGAGATCGCGGCGGCGGCTGGCGTCGATCCCGGCTCACTAACGCCCTTCGCGGCGCAGCCCCTCCGCGCGTTCCGCCAGCGGGCTGTATGTGGCGGCATAGTGATGCGGGCCATTGACGGCGGAGGTGCCGACGTAGAGGTGCCGTTGGCGTTCCAGTCGGCGCTCGCCGGAGTTATGCTCGCCGCCGAGGTTGTGGCCGAGGCCGCGGGGCTCCGCGACGTCCGCCCGCCGACCCGTTCGGTGGTCGACCTACTGCGGCCGTTGACGCCGCGGCCGTCGTCTAACGTGCTCAAGGGCACGTCGCCGGCTGCGCGATGCATCTGCGAGGATTCGGACTGGCAGGACGCCTATCGGGCGAAGTGGTCGGCACCAGCCGAAACGGCGAGCGATGGCGGGCGGGACAACGCCGGGCCGGGCGGCCCGCCCAATTCAGTCCGGTACCGCATGCGCCACGTGGACCGGGGTGAGATGCCAAGCGGGTGACCGAAGGCCGTGCCGATGCTGTAGGACGTCTCCTCTGGCTGAGGCTAGCAGGAAATGCCTGGAACTGAAGGTTACCCGCAAGGTTCACGAATAATAGATTTTAGCGGCCTTGGCTGAACTGATCATTGAACAGAATTCGCCTGCTCATATAGCGTTAGGCAAACGTAGCAAGTTTATCGCGATGGCGGTATAGAATAGCTTTGTAAGATCGACGTGAAGATATTTGCGATACTTCCAAACATGCCATGGAAGAAAGGCTTCAGTGATATTATTATTGGCCCATTGTACGACAATTCGCTGAATGGTTAAATCTTTTGCAGCATCATCGAATTGGGATGCCTATCGAGGTGTGACGATGCCAATAGCCAAGATTTACATTCCATATTGACCTTCCTGCACTAAACCAGAAGCGGATATGCATAGGGGCAGATAAGCCAATCATGCCACTTCACGAAGGTTGAAAAAGTTCGCGTTCACCGGTTCGGCAAACTTCGTCCCCATTCGACGCATCAGCCAAGCGTCGGCCCGCTGAATGCCATCAGCCGTATCGTCGGTTGGCTTGCCGTCGATGTGAATCAGTTCGCGCGGAGACAAGCGGAAGTGGCCACGCAATTTTGGCTGCGGCAAGATCACAGCGCGGTTTCCCGCTTTGCTCAGCCAGAGGTTGCAGTTGGCGTAGACGCGGCAGAAACCATCGCGAGGCAGGTAGATCGTGATGCCTGTCCGGCCGAATTGACCGTTTGCGGTGGTGCCGAACTCCAGTGCGACCATGTCGAGATTCGATCGCAGCACCGCATGAGCCATCCCCGTCCGACCTTCGAAATCGAGTTCCTCGCCACCCGTGACGACGACGCCGTGCCGCATTTTGCGCGTGCCGAGCAGAAGCCGGGTCGCTGCGACGGTGTGAGCCTGGAGGATGGCGTCGTCGTCTTGAGTCATGGTCGCTTGCTCCTATTTTCATCCCGCAAACCGGGATCGCATTCACCTCCTCCCCATCAAGGCGGGCGGTCAGTGACCGACCCGCCACCATTTAATTGTGGGCACGGCGACAGTGTCGATCGCACTGCGCAGTTCGCGCAGGTCCTCCAGGCTGCCGCCAAATCGGTCAGCGGGTGCTGCTCCGCCCAACGCATCGAGCGGTAGGTTCATGGCATGGCGGATCGCGCGGCTGTCGTGATTGAGGCGCCATTCCAGGCGTATGAGAATGTTGATGAACAGCCGCAGTCGCTCTGCGCGAACAACACCTACGGGCGACCACAGTCGACCGAGATGGATCATATCCTCCGCCTCAGCCCTGTCGATGCTGAGCAGGCGCATGGCGTGGCCCGAATCGATATCGTGGGTCAGCATGATCCGGCCGGCAAGATCGATCAGCGCGGCGTGGGCTTCGTCCTGCAAGCCGGTCACCTGAAGCTCGCCAGGTGGTCGGCCCACATCGCCTCGATGATCGCCTGTCCGCGATCATGGATCATATCCTCGTCATACAGGCCCTGCCGGATGCCGAGGCCTGTAACACGCCTCGGAACGATCAGGGCGTGCGCATGCAGCGGGAAGGCCGCGTTGATCGTCCCCGGCGCATGCAGGATCAGGACCGATGCGAGATCGCGGTCGCGAGCGAACCGTTCGCGCAGGAAGGCGCGTGCGCGTTCCCAGCCGATATGCACCCGGTCGACGTCGCCCAGCGGCAGCGTCAGATAGGTGAGCAACGCCTTCTCGCGCTCGACGGCATGCGCGTCCATTTGACCCAGCAGTGTTGCCGGATCGGCAAGGCTATCGTCGGCCCCCGCGGGGAGAAGCACCTCGATCCGCTCGACATTCGGCAACCAGACGGTGGTGTCTGCACTCGCGTTGGCGGGACCGAGATGCGCCTTGCGATAGCCGAACTCCAGCGCACTGTTGATCCGACCGGCATAGGTACGGCGCAGGACGGCAAAGACGGTGCCCGACGGGGAAGGCCCGGCCGGGTTGAGGTAGAGCCAGCTCTGCGGATCA
>Ga0308159_1004374_pt1 | contig 12995 bp, 13 predicted proteins | sample PhyCR1_FD_201040 | JGI IMG/M metagenome (GOLD analysis project Ga0308159, IMG submission 201040) | Phyllosphere microbial communities from UC Gill Tract Community Farm, Albany, California, United States - DLSLC.R1 | ecosystem: Host-associated > Plants > Phyllosphere > Unclassified | place: USA...
TCACCGACCACTCGCACCGGCTGACGGCCGTGCTCAAGGTCAACTACGCCCCGATCGAGCAGTACAACGACGAAGGCAACGACCTGCGGCAGGGACCGTGGAGCGATCTGTACTCGGTGGGTGCGGTAGTGCACGGCTGCCTCTGCAACGACACCCCGCTGCCGGCGACGCTGCGCGCGATCCGCGACCGGATGGTGCCCTTCCCGCGGGTGGCCCGCACGGTGCGCAAGCAGTTCGGCGTCGAGTATTCGCCGCCCTTCATCGCCGCGATCTCGCAGGCACTGGCCCTGCAGCCCCAGGACCGGCCGCAGAGCATCGACGAGTTCCTCGCCGCCATGGAGATGGCCGTGCCTCCGGAGGGCATGGAGCAGTTCGACTTCCGTGCCGAGCTGGGGGACAACTGGGTGGAGCCCGCCGACCGCCGCGGTGCGGGCGTCGCCGTGCCGATGATCGACATCACGTCCGTTCCGGCGCCGATGTCGGGCCTGTCGATGCCGCAGCCGATGGCCGCGGCCCTGCCGCTGATGGAGGCACCGCCGGCACCCACCACCGTGGCGCGCCGCACCGTCGCGCCGGCCCCCGTGCCGGTTCCGGCGCCGGCGCCCGCGCGCGCGCCGGTGCCCGGCCCCACGGCCGCCGCGGAAGCCACGGTGTTCCTCGACAGCCTGCCCGACGCCGGCGATTCGGCGTTCGAGTCGACCGTCCTGCAGGCCGCGCCGCAGCCGCCCCGGGGCGCTGCGCCGGGCAGCGGCCCGGCCGGCGTGCCGCCAGCGGTGCCGGCTGCGCGCCGGCTCGGCGTGTGGGCCGGCGCGGCCGCCGCGGTGCTGGCGGTGGCCGCCGGCGGGGTGTGGTGGGGCATGCACCTGGGCGCGCAGCCCGTGGCCGTCCCGCACACGCCCGAGAACGAAATCATCACCGAGCGGGCCGAGCCGGCAGCGGTGCCCGTGGCCATGGCCGCCGTCGCCTCCGAGCCCTCCGCGGCGGTACCGGCGGAGCCGGAGGCTCCTGCCAGCGCGGCAGTGGCGGCTGCCGCTGCCGCGGCCTCCCGGGCTGCCGCGGTGTCGCCGGCCTTCGTCGTGGCTTCCGCGCCGAAGCCGCCGCGCCCGCCGGTCCGCAAGGCCTCCGAGGCCGTGGTGGTTCCAGCGCCGGCGCCCGTGCCGGCCGCGCCGGCCCCCGCCGTCGCTGCACGGCCCGCGCCCCGCGTCATCGGCCCGGACGAGGCCTGCGCCGATTCGGGGTTCCTGGCCCGGCCGATGTGCATCCACCAGGAATGCCAGCGGCCCGCCGTGGCGAACCACCCGCTCTGCGTCGAGAACCGCCGCCGGCTCGAAGCCGAGGAGCGCCGGCGCCAGCTGCAGCCGCAATAAGCCCGGGTTGCCAGGTGCGGACGGAATTTCATATAATGGCGGGCTTCGCAGCGAATTCCCAGGTCCCGCGGCGAGGCATGCACCCCACCTAAGAGGCTTCCATACAGAGAAGCACCGACCGTGGAAAAGGACCGCCAAACCCTCTTTTTGTGAAGAGAAAACTCATGTCCACTTTCAGCGCAAAGCCCGCTGAGGTCGTGCACGAGTGGTTTGTGATTGACGCGACCGACAAGGTCCTCGGACGAGTAGCCAGCGAAGTTGCTCTCCGTCTGCGCGGCAAACACAAGGCCATTTACACGCCTCACGTCGATACCGGCGATTTCATCGTCATCATCAACGCCTCCAAGCTCAAGGTCACCGGCACCAAGTCCCTGGACAAGGTGTACTACCGCCACTCCGGCTATCCCGGTGGCATCACGGCGACGAACTTCCGCGACCTGCAGGCCAAGCACCCCGGCCGCGCACTCGAGAAGGCCGTCAAGGGCATGCTGCCCAAGGGCCCCCTGGGCTACGCCATGATCAAGAAGCTCAAGGTCTACGGCGGCGCGGAACATCCGCACACCGCTCAGCAGCCCAAGGCGCTGGAAATCTAAGGAGCCGACATGATTGGTGAATGGAACAATGGCACCGGCCGTCGCAAGTCCAGCGTCGCCCGCGTGTTTCTGAAGAAGGGTTCCGGCAAGATCACTGTGAATGGCAAAGACATTCAGCAGTACTTCGGCCGCGAAACCTCCATCATGATCGCCAAGCAGCCGCTCGTGCTGACCAACCATGTCGAGACCTTCGACATCCAGGTCAACGTGCACGGCGGCGGTGAGTCCGGCCAGGCCGGCGCCACCCGCCACGGCATCACCCGCGCCCTGATCGACTACGACGCAGCGCTGAAGCCCGCACTGAGCCAAGCCGGCTTCGTGACGCGCGACGCCCGTGAAGTCGAGCGTAAGAAGGTCGGTCTGCACTCCGCACGCCGCGCCAAGCAGTTCTCGAAGCGTTAATCTCCGCTTTTCGCTGCACCCGGCCGGAAGTTCTCCCAGAAGGAGTGCTTCCACCACGAAAAACCGCCATCATTGGCGGTTTTTTGCATTGGGACGACCGCTTTTCTTGGAACGAAAGGGACCCGGTACATGCGACTCAAGCTGCTGCGCCGCCGGCTCACGGTGAGCGCCCCGCGCGTGGCCATCCGCAGTGCCATGCCCTGGCCGCTGCGCTGGATGGCGCTGGCCGTGGTCTTCGGCCTGTGCGCGGCCATCGCCCTCTGGGCCTTCGAGTTCGGCAAGAGCATCGCGGGGCTGGACTCCCGCTCGCGGGACGAACTGGTCGCGCTGCGGCAGGAGGTGGCCCGGCTGCGCGAGGAGACGCGCGTACGCGTCGATGCCTCCAGCGCCGAGGGTTCCCTGCTCACCGCCGAGCGCGCGGCCCTGGAACGCGTGACGGCGCGCGTGCGCCAGCTCGAGGCCGACAACCGGACGCTGCGCGACGATCTGGGCTTCTTCGAGAAGCTGATACCGGCGGCCAGGGCGGACGGCGTCAGCATCCGCGGGCTGCAGGCCGAGCCCATCGGCGCCGGGCAGCTGCGCTGGCAGGTGCTGGTGATCCAGCCCGTGCGCAATGCCCCCGAATTCAAGGGCCGGCTGGAACTGCTGGTCGAAGGGACCCGGGACGGACGGCCGTGGACGCAGCCGCTGCCCGGCGGCGGGCAGGCGCTGCAGTTCGAGCACTACCGCCGCGTCGAGGGCGTGTCGGAGATCCCGGCGAATGCCGTGGTAAAAACCGTGACCGCGCGGGTTCTGGAGGGGAGCGCGGTGCGCGCCGTCCAGCACTTCCCGGTGGAGTGAGGTGAGTCCTGGCGCGCGCCTGCCGTCCCGGCGATCCCTCCGGCCATGCCGCAAGGAGATTCCCGCCATGTTTTCCCGCAAGAAGCAGCCGCCCATCAAGAGCCTGATCGCGCATGGCACCCGCATCAACGGCGAGGTCGTCTTCGCCGAAGGCCTGCGCATCGACGGCGAGGTGGCGGGCGACGTGCGCGCGCAGGATGGCGAGCATCCCACGATCCTCGTCGTGTCCGAATCGGCGCGGGTGGAAGGCGCGGTGCATGCCGCCCACGTGATCATCAACGGCACGGTGGTGGGCCCGGTGCATGCGGCCGAGCTGCTGGAGCTGCAGCCCAAGGCCCGGATCACCGGCAACGTGCACTACAAGGCGCTGGAGATGCACCAGGGCGCCACCATCGCCGGCCAGATGAGCCCGACCACGGTGCTCATCGAGGAAAAGCCCACACTCAAATTGGCGTCAAAGGCGGGCTGAGGGGCGCGAAAACGCCGTTGCAGTACCATCGAAGGCCAATTCCTCCTTCAACCGGAGAACACCCCATGAGCGCAGTAGCCGAGAACGTACAGACCGAAATGCCCGCCCCCATCGTCTTCACCGACAGCGCAGCCGCGAAGGTGGCCGACCTGATCGCCGAGGAGGGCAATCCCGACCTGAAGCTGCGCGTGTTCGTGCAGGGCGGCGGCTGCTCGGGCTTCCAGTACGGCTTCACGTTCGACGAGATCACGAACGAGGACGACACCACCATGACCAAGAACGGTGTGTCGCTGCTCATCGATGCCATGAGCTACCAGTACCTGGTCGGCGCCGAGATCGACTACAAGGAAGACCTGCAGGGCGCGCAGTTCGTGATCAAGAATCCGAATGCCACCACCACCTGCGGTTGCGGATCGAGCTTCTCGACCTGATGCGCCGCTGACGCGATCCAAGCCGCCCGAGGGCGGCTTTTTCGTTCCCGAACCATCCCCCGACCCGTCCATGCCGCTGCCCAGCGCCTCCCCCGAACTCCCCGTGCCTCCGGCCCAGGCCCCCGCGGACCGCCGCATCCTGCTGTGGATCGTGGCGGTGGGGTTCTTCATGCAGACGCTGGACGCGACCATCGTCAACACGGCGCTGCCGGCGATGGCGGCGAGCCTGGGCGAGAGCCCGCTGCGCATGCAGTCGGTGATCGTCGCCTATTCGCTCACCATGGCCATGCTGATCCCGGCCTCGGGCTGGCTGGCCGACCGGTTCGGCACGCGCCAGGTGTTCCTCTTCGCCATCGCGGTGTTCTCGCTGGGCTCGCTGGCCTGCGCGGCGTCGCGGCACCTGAACGAGCTGGTGGCGGCCCGGGTGCTGCAGGGGCTCGGCGGCGCGCTGCTGCTGCCGGTGGGCCGGCTCGCGGTGCTGCGCACCTTTCCGCGCGGCGAGTTCCTGGAGGCGATGAGCTTCGTCGCCATCCCGGGGCTGATCGGCCCGCTGCTGGGCCCCACGCTCGGCGGCTGGCTGGTGCAGAGCGCCTCCTGGCACTGGGTGTTCCTCATCAACCTGCCGGTGGGCGTGGCGGGGTTCCTGGCGACCGCGCGGTTCATGCCCAACCTGCGGGCGCCGAAGATCGACGGGTTCGACATCGCCGGCTACGCGCTGCTGGCCTTCGGCATGGTGTCGATCTCGCTGTCGATCGAGGCGGCCGGCGTGGTGGGGCGCGGCGGCGCCGCGGCGCTGGGCGTGGGCGGGCTGGTGGCGCTGGTGGTGTACTGGCTGCATGCGGCGCGGCACGAGCGGCCGCTCTATTCGCCGCAGCTGTTCCGCGTGCGCACGCTGTCGGTGGGACTGCTGGGCAACCTGTTCTGCCGCCTGGGGAGCGGAGCGATGCCGTTCCTGATCCCGGTGTCGCTGCAATTGCTGCTGGGCTATTCGCCGCTGCACGCCGGCCTGATGATGCTGCCCACCGCCCTGGCCGGCATGGCCATCAAACGGGCAGCGACGCCGCTCATCCGGCACTACGGCTACCGCAACACGCTGGTCGCCAACACCGTGCTGCTGGGGCTGATGATGGCCAGTTTCGCGCTGCGCGATCCGTCCTGGCCGCTGGCATGGCAGGTGGTGCAACTGGCGGCGTTCGGGGCCGTGAACTCGCTGCAGTTCTCGGCGATGAACACGATCACCCTGAAGGACCTGGACGGCGCGAGCGCCAGCAGCGGCAACGGCCTGCTCTCGATGGTGCAGATGCTGGCCATGAGCCTGGGCGTGGCCGTGGCCGGCGCGGTGCTGTCGGAGTGGAGCCAGGCCTACGGCGGCGCGCAGGTGCCCGGCGCGGTGCTGCATGCGTTCCAGTCCACGTTCCTGACGGTGGGCTTCATCACGGTGGCGTCGGCGGCCGTGTTCTGGCAGCTGCCGCGGGAGGCGCGCATTCCGCCCAAGGAAGGGCCCGAGGTGTCGGGCCAGGGGTGATGCCAGCCGGCAGCAGGGTTCAGGCGGGATACAGCGCGCCGAGAACCCGCGGGCCGGCCGCACCCGTCACCTGCGGCAGGTTGCCCGGCAGGCGCTGCAGGGCGCGGCGCGCCAGCCAGGCGAACGCCGCGGCTTCGACCTGCTGGGAGGGCAACCCCAGCGCGTCGGTGGCAAATACCCGCACGGCGGGCAGCAGGGCGGCCAGCCGGCGCATGAGATACCCGTTGCGCGCGCCGCCGCCGCAAACGGCCAGCTCCGTGCCGCCCTGGCCATGGGCATCGACGGCGAGCGCGCAGGCGCGGGCCGTGAACTCGGTGAGCGTGGCCTGCACGTCCACCGGGGCCGGTGCCGGCACGGGCAGCGCCTGCAGGTGCGCCTGCAGCCAGTCGGCATGGAACAGATCGCGGCCCGTGCTCTTGGGTGGAGGCGCGTGCAGATAAGGCTCGGCCAGCAGCCGGTCCAGCAGTTCCGGAACGACCTGCCCCTGTGCCGCCCAGGCCCCGCCGGCATCGTAGGGCCGCCCGGTGTGACGGTCGCACCAGAGGTCCATCAGCGCATTGCCCGGCCCGCAGTCGAAGCCCAGCACGCCGCCGTCCGCCCCGAGCACGCTGAGGTTGGCGATGCCGCCGATGTTCAGCACGCACACCGCCGTGCCGGCGCGGCCGAACACGGCCTGGTGGAAGGCCGGCACCAGCGGCGCCCCCTGGCCGCCCGCCGCCACGTCGCGGCTGCGGAAATCCGCCACCACGTCGATGCCCGTGCGCTCCGCGAGCAGGGCGGGGCTGCCCAACTGCAGCGTATAGCCCGTGCCATCGAACATCCCCGGCCGGTGCCGCACCGTCTGCCCATGCGCGCCGATCGCACGCACGTCCGGGGGCGCCAGCCGGGCTGCGCCGAGCAACCGCCCCACCACCTCCGCATAGGCCCGCGACAGCGCATTCCCCGCCAGCGCCGCCCGGTGCAGCTCATCCGCCCCGCTCGTGTTCAGCGCCAGCAGCTCCGCCCGCAGCGCCTCCGGCAACGCCGCCGACTGGAACCCCACCACCCGCAACCGATCCCCCTCGAACTCCACCAACGCCCCATCCACCCCGTCGAGCGACGTGCCCGACATGAGTCCGATGTAGCGTTCAGTCATCGAAGGAGGCGTCATACGGCTGGCGAAAGGAAGAGAAGAACGGCAAGAGACTGCGACTGTCCTCCGGTTGGGCATGCAAACGGCATGAAAGCCACCGCGGCCCCAGGCCAGCAGACGCCACGGAACCGGCTCCGCCGGGCCGTAGGCGTCGTCCCCCTTCCCGGCGAAGCCGAGAGAAGGGGGAAGCGGCGAAGCCGCTCAGGGGGATGTACCTTCTACTGCGCGCTGGCCTGCAACACCTGCGACGCGGCCGACAACTGCACGCGCATGTTGGAGGCCAGGCGTGCGAACGCGGCGCGCGATGCGGCGGACACGGGCTGCGCGGCCTCGCTCTGCTGCGCGATGGTCATCGGGTCCTGGTGCTGGCCGTTCACGCGGAATTCGAAATGCAGGTGGGGCCCCGTGGCCCAGCCCGTGGCGCCGACGGCACCGATCGTCTGGCCCTGCTCCACCGACTGGCCCTTGCGCACGTCGACGCGGCTCAGGTGGGCGTACACGGTGACGTGCTGGTTGCGGTGCTGCACGTAGACGACGTTGCCGTAGCCGTTCTGCACGCCGGCGAACTCCACCGTGCCGTCGCCGACGGTGCGCACGGCCGTGCCGGTGGGGGCCGCGAAGTCCGTGCCGAGATGGGCGCGCCACTTCTGCAGGATGGGGTGGAAGCGCATCTTGAAGCCGCTGGTCACGCGCGAGAACTCCACCGGCGAGGTGAGGTACGCGCGGCGCATGCTCTCGCCCTCGAGCGTGTAGTAGGCGCCCTTGGTGGCGCCGGGCTCCTGGAACCAGACGGCGTCGTAGGTCTTGCCGTTGTTGTGGAACTCGGCGCTCAGCACGCGTCCGCTGCGCAGCGGCTCGCCGTCGGCTTCCAGCGTCTCGTACACCACCGAGAAACGGTCTTCCTTGCGCAGGGCGCGGTGGAAGTCGATGTTGCTGGAGAAGACTTCCGCGAGCTGGATGGCCACGCCATCGGGAATGTTGGAGGCATCGGTCGCTGCGAAGAGCGAACTGCGGATGATGCCGCCGGCCAGGCGGTTGCCGACGGTGAGGGGCGCCGTCTCGATGCGCGAGGCGAACGTGCCGCCCTGGCGCTCGACCACGAGGCGGCGGAAGTTGCCACTGTCGTCCTGCACCCAGCGGGCCGTGAGTTTCACGAGGCGGTGGTCTTCGGTCGTTTCCGCGGACACCGAGCGGCCGCCGCGGCCCAGCAGGGTCTGGCGCACCTGCCCGTCGCCGCGCAGGAAGGCGGCGGCCTCGGGGTCGGCCACGCCCAGGCGCTGCAGGATGGCCTCGGCCGTATCGCTGCTGCGCGTCTGGTCGGTGCGGTAGAGGGAATAGCTGGGAATGTCCACCAGCGCGGAGAGCGGCTGGTCGGCCGCGAGGGACTCGACGGGGTACTCGACGATCGTGCGGGGCAGGTCTCCCGGATCGGGTGCGAACGACGCCACGGCGAAGGCGCCACCTCCGCCGGTGAGCAGGACGGCCGCAACGGCGGCGGTGATGCGCTTGGGATGGGTCTGGGCGAAACGCGAGAGCCGGTCCAGCAATGCGAGGCCGGCGGATGTCAAGCCGTTGTTCAAGAGTCTGTACCCCAGGGTGAAGCGCATGCAGGCCCGGAAGGGCGGCATGCGCGGAGTGTCTGTGGTCGCAGCGGGATGGCGCCGGGCCGGAAGGCGGAGCCGGCGGGCGCACTAGAATTCCGCTGCAAAGGTGGCAGGAAGTATAGCCACCGACCTACTTGGCGAACCCCGTAAAACCCTTATGAATCAATCCGCTGTTACAACATTCCCGGTCACCGATGGTGTAGGACGGGCGCTGGAGGTGTCGTTGCGCGGTACCGAAGAACTGCTGCCCAGGGAGGAGTGGACGCGCAAGCTCGCGCGCTCCGAGGCGACGGGCGTTCCCCTGCGCATCAAGCTGGGGCTGGACCCCACGGCGCCCGACATCCACATCGGCCACACGGTGGTGCTCAACAAGATGCGCCAGCTGCAGGACCTGGGCCACCAGGTGATCTTCCTGATCGGCGATTTCACCACGCTGATCGGTGATCCTTCCGGCCGCAACTCCACGCGCCCGCCGCTCACGCCCGAGCAGATCAAGGCCAACGCCGAGACCTACTACACCCAGGCCGCCAAGGTGCTGGACCCGGCGCGCACCGAGATCCGCTACAACAGCGAATGGTGCGCGCCGCTGGGCGCCGCGGGCATGATCCAGCTGGCCGCCAAGTACACCGTGGCCCGCATGATGGAGCGCAACGATTTCCACCAGCGCTTCACGGACGGCAGCTCGATCAGCCTGCACGAATTCCTCTATCCGCTGCTGCAGGGCTACGACTCGGTCGCCCTGAAGAGCGACCTGGAACTCGGCGGCACCGACCAGAAGTTCAACCTGCTGATGGGCCGCCACCTGCAGCAGGAATACGGCCAGGAGCCGCAGTGCATCCTGACCATGCCGCTGCTGGTGGGCCTGGACGGCGTGGACAAGATGTCCAAGTCCAAGAACAACTACATCGGCATCACCGAAGACGCCAACACCATGTTCGCCAAGGTGCTGTCGATCTCCGACACGCTGATGTGGGACTGGTACACCCTGCTGTCGTTCAAGAGCCTGGCCGAGATCGCCGCGCTCAAGGCCGAGGTGGAGGGCGGCCGCAATCCCAAGGACGCCAAGGTGGCGCTGGCCAAGGAAATCACCGCGCGCTTCCACAGCGCCGCCGCCGCCGACGCTGCCGAAGCGGACTTCATGAACCGCAGCAAGGGCGGCGTGCCCGACGAGATCCCCGAGGTGGCCCTGGGCGGCGCGCCGCTGGGCATCGGTGCGCTGCTCAAGCAGGCCCACCTGGCGCCTTCGACCAGCGAGGCCAACCGCCTGATCGACGGCGGCGGCGTGCGCGTGGAAGGCAGCGTGGTGAGCGACCGCGGCCTGAAGCTGGAGGCCGGCACGTACGTGGTGCAGGTGGGCAAGCGCAAGTTCGCCCGCGTGACATTGAACTGAGGAAGATCAGTCCAGGTCGTCGTTGAGGTCCGGGTCGGGCACCTCGCCGACGGCCTCGCGCGTGAGCTGCGCCTCGCGCAGCAGCCACTCGCAGAATGCCTTGATCTCCGGGCGCTGGCCGCTGCGGGGGCCCACCATCAGCCAGTACACCAGCGGCGAATCCAGCCGGTAGCCGGGCAGGACCTCGACCAGGTCGCCGGTCGCCAGTGCATCGGCGATGAGCGGCATGCGCGCGAGGGCGAGGCCCTGGCCCGTGAGCGCGGCCTGCACGATCTGGTGGGCATAGTTGAAGTACAGCCACCGCTTGGGCTGCAGCTTGTCCTGGCCGTTGCGCTCGAACCAGCGCCGCCACGTCAGCCATTCGAGGTGCATCGTGCGGTGCGCGTCGCCCGCCTCGATGAGCGTGAACTGCGCCACGTCGGCGGGCTTGCGGATCGGCGGGCCGCTCTTGAGCAGCCAGGGGCTCGCCACCACGGCGAGCTGCTCGCCGAACAGGCGCTGCGCACCGTACACCTGCGAGCCCGGGACGGCATAGCGCAGCGCGAGGTCCACGTCGGCGGTTTCCAGATCGACGGGCAGGTCGCTCGCGTCGATGCGGATGTCGATGTCCGGGTTGTCGCGCTGGAATTCCTCCATGCGCGGAATCAGCCACATGGACGCGAAGCTCGCCCAGGTGGTGATCGCCACGCTCTTGCGGCCGGCCGTCTGGCGCACGAGCCGCACGCAGGCATCCACCCGCTCCAGTGCCGGGGCCACTGCGCGCTGCAACTGCGCGCCCGCGCTGGTGAGTTCCACCGCCCGCGTGTGCCGCAGGAAGAGCGGCACGCCCACCTCGTCTTCCAGCGCCTGGATCTGCCGGCTCACGGCCGACTGGGTCAGCGACAGTTCTTCGGCGGCGGCGCGGAAGTTGAGGTGCCGGGCCACGGCGAGGAACGCGCGCCAGTGCCCGACCGCCACGGGCCGGGTGCGCAGGTGGGCGACGGGGGCGGGAAGGTTCATGGTGGCACGAGGGCAAATGGCATTGATGAAGGCGGCGCATGAAATTATGGCCGCGTTTTCATTGGACCGACGGGGTGGGTGCGAAAGAAACTCCTTCCATGTCAAAGGCTTGAGTGCCAGAGGAGTCCGATCATGCAGCCGTCATCCGTTCCGCATCCGCAAGAATGGCCACCCCGCCCCGTGGCACTGACGCACCGCGATGGAGCCCGTAGGCGGGCCGGCCACTGGCACCTGGCATGCGGCCAGGCCATGGGCCTGCATCCGCGCCGCGGCGGCCGGCTGTCCATCGGCCAGGGCGCGGTGTGGGTCACCGTGTCGGGGCCTGGGGCCGCTGGTGGCGATCAGTTCCTGGGCGAGGGCGAAACGCTCCTGGTCGCGGCCGGCCAGCATGCCGTGCTGGAGCCCTGGGCCGGCGGTGGCCGCGCCCCGGCGGCCGTCGCGTTCACCTGGGCCGAAACCGATGGGGCGGCGCGTTCACTGGTGCGGACGGCCGGTGGCGAATTCGTCACGTCCCTGCGGGCGTCATGGCGCGCGCAGCGGGCGGTGGCGGCGGCGTTGCTGGGGCTGGGCCGGGCCGTGGCGGCGTGGCTGGCGGGTCGAGCCCACGGGGATGGCGCCGTGCCCGGGCATTGATGCGGCCTGCGCATGGAACGGGGCCGGTTTGCGCATTGATGCGAAAGGCGCATGGATGGCGATGCCGCTCTTCATTGGACGCCCCCCGTCCCCCAGAAGCACAATGAGTGAAAAATCAGGGTTAACCAGGGGATCAAGATGACCACATCACACGTTCTGAATTTTCAACAATCGGCGGCGCGCGACCGCTCTGCCCACGCCGAGGTGTACCGCCTGGACGCGGGTTGCGCGCACAGCCTGCGCCCCCGGACGCCGATGGCGCTGCGCATCGCCACGGGCCGCGCATGGGTCACGGTCGATGACGGCCCGCAGGGTGGATGCGATCTCGCGCCGGGCGACATCTTCCTGCAGGCAGGCCAGACGTACTGGATCGCCGCCGGCCAGCATGCCGTGATCGAGCCGCTGGGGACCGAGCCCGTGCAGTACCGGTTCGACGCGGCGCACGCCGTGAAGGGCGAGACGGCTGCCGCGCACGGCGCGATGCCGGCCCGCGGACCGGTCGCCTGCGCCTGAACGGCTACATCTCCAGATCGACGGCGAGCGACTCGAACGCGGCCAGGGCGTGGTGGCCTGCCAGCGACTCCATGCGCGGCAGGGCATCCTCGTCCTCGAGCGTGCTGAACGCCAGGCTGAACCGCTGGAAGCGCCGTCGGTCCAGGTCCGCCTGGTGCAGCACTTCCATGCCCGTGTGCCGGGGGTCGGAGCGGATGCGCTCCACGAGCGAGAGCAGCGGGCCGCGCGGGCCCTCGAGCTGCTGGCAGAAGCGCTGGCCGTCGAACACGAGCAGGCCGGTGATGCCGTCGCGGATGTTGGAGAGGCGCGCACGCGCCGCGATGGCGGCCACGATGCCTACCGGCTGGCCGGGCGCCAGTGTGCTGACGTAGAGCACCTCGTGGAGGGGTGCCGTCAGCGGGGGGGATGAAAAGGTCATCAAGAGCCCACTGTAGGGGGGGCGGTGTGGGAAGGCAATGTCAAAAGACATAGCGCAGCAGCGCGGCCATTGCCTAGAATCGCCGCCGCGTTCGCCAACGCGTTCGCCTCCTCACCATCATTTTCCCCTCGCATTTCTGGCCCCATGACCACCGATGCCGTTCCCGCGCGGGCCTTTCACGAGGCCCCGCGCGATTGCCATGCCTGCCGCCTGCGCCAGCGCACCCAGGCCTTCACCCCGGTCACGGACCAGGAACTGGATTTCATCCACAGCTACCGTTGCGGCGTAGAAACGGTGCAGGCGGGCGGATCGCTGATCCGCGAGCGCCAGACGGGCGCCCGGCTCTACACGCTCTACAGCGGTTGGGCCTTCCGGTACAAGACGCTGTCGGACGGCCGCCGCCAGATCCTGAACTTCCTGCTGCCCGGCGACCTGGTGGGGCTGCAGCAGGAGTTCTCCGACACGGCGCTGCATGGCGTGGAGGCCGTGACGGACTGCTCGTTCTGCGCCTTCGACACGGATGGGCTGTGGTCGCTGTTCCGCGAGCACGCGCGCCTGGCCTACGGGGTCACCTGGCTGGCCGCGCGCGGCGAGGGCATGGTGGACGACAACCTGCTCACGGCCGGCCGGCGCACCGCGATCGAGCGGGTGGCCGTGCTGCTGGTGCATCTCTACCGGC
>Ga0308159_1004380_pt1 | contig 12986 bp, 10 predicted proteins | sample PhyCR1_FD_201040 | JGI IMG/M metagenome (GOLD analysis project Ga0308159, IMG submission 201040) | Phyllosphere microbial communities from UC Gill Tract Community Farm, Albany, California, United States - DLSLC.R1 | ecosystem: Host-associated > Plants > Phyllosphere > Unclassified | place: USA...
CAGGGTAATCGCAAGTGTGGCGGGATTCCAGACGCACAAACAAAGGCCGAGTCGCTGAACGCGTCTCGGCCTTTTTGTTACTGGAATGTTTGTGTGTCTTGGGTGAGGACCAGCACGCGCTCGACCAGCAGTTCGCCCAGCACGACCAGTTGTTGGGTGGCCAGCAGCTTGTGACGGTGGGCGCCTTCGAGTTCGAACGCCAGGTCGGTGGTCATGGCGTTGAGCGAGGCGAGGGTTTCGCTGGCTAGGATTAGTAGGGCTTCGGAGGTGACGTCCGGAGCGATAGTGAAGAGGGTTGCGGAGGGGGGATTGGGCGTGATCTTTTTCATGATTAAGCTCCCACACTGTTTAAGGAGCTGCCGACCCCTGCTGTCAAACAGGAATAGGTGGCAGCTGTACGCGGGTTGACAGACCGGAAGTGTAGGAACCCGGCGCACCCGAAGATGCCCCACGCACAGCCGCCATGAACGAGGCGGAGTGCGTCAAGCATGCCGTCTTATCAAGGGGTGTGAAAGGTTACACTTTTCGGCCTGTCAAAGCCGGTCGCTGATGAGCAGCGACTGTGGGAAGTTAGCGTTGTGGCGCGGGTTGCGCCAGTTCATCAATGGCGCGGTAGCTTGAAGGAAAATTCTGAAGGTTCATCCTGTCGGGCTTTCCAAACCCCAGAAACAACAAAACCCGAACTACGCGGGTTTTGTTGATGCTTCGAATTGGTGGGCCGGGGTAGGTTGAGCCGATCGGGTAAGACGTTGATTCACAAAATTAATTTTATTTTTGCTTTGCTGGAATACTAATTGTAATGCCGACGGTATGGATTTTTCACTCGATTACCGCTGAGTAGATTTACCCAAGCTGTACGGAATCATGCACAGCACGCTAATTGTTCTGAAATGCTAGTGAGCTTCCTGATTGAATTTACCTGTCGCATGCATGATGAGACTCCGCGCCCCTATGGCCCGGATCATGAACGGCGCGCTCCAGTGTAGCTTCAGCTATCAGGAGGTTCGGCAGACCCAGATAAAAAAGGTAAAAACAGTAATTACCCGCTCTTACCTATATGTTTTATTTAAAGGGCAAGATAACCATCTTCGATTAACTCTCCTCGTAGTTTCCAAAGCTCAATGCATTGGCGTTCTGTAGGGAGTTTATGTGGTATTTGCGCGGCGATCTTCAATAGGTTCACCTGCCGAGGAGAAAGTTTTTCTTTTTTAATTCCCCAGTTCAATAGTCGTGTCCATTCAGCACCAGGTAAGTCAACGACCATGATCTGAATTTGAATGCTGTCATCAGTTTTCTGTGTCGTCTTGGACTTTTTTCCCTCTTCGACAGATTGGCGTACTTCTTGGAGGAATTCTTCAGCGTTTGAAACCAAGCTTACTTTTGTATCTTTCACTTGCTCCCAGCACGCTTGCATTTTTGCCCATTCAGTTACGTTGTCTTTAGGCCTTTCAGGATCAGTTAGTACATGGAAGACTTTTTCTGAGATCATGGACAATTGTTCGCACAGCGATTGTGGAACAGTTTGAGAGTCCCAAATTGTCCTGAAGTTAAGCTGTTTGCCAAGTGCGTCTTCAGATATTAAGTTGTGTAGCTTAGCGATTGAATACGTGACTATGTTTGCTCGGTACCCTCCTTGGTACCACGGTTGCTGATTGACCAAGGATTCTGTTCTTCTGAAGATTATTGCTAAAGCAACTACCTTGCGGAAGTATTCTTCATTATAGATCTTGCCATCCGATGCCCATGATTTAGAGATGGTGTCCGCGAAGAATATAAAGTTTTTCTGAGCACCCATGCTTACTCTATGAGGGTGCTCTCGCCAGCTATTCTCATATTTTGCAACATCAGTTTTGGTGAAAAGCTGACTTTTAGGGTTTTGCATCAGGAAATGATTTTTTTGAGCGGTCGATAGTTTTGCTTGCTCGTTTAGATATTGGCCGCGAGCTCTCTCATAAAACCAGTGGGTGCCATACTGAGCCCCACCGCTTGGTGAGGTAAATAACCTACGTGAAAATTCTTGAAGTCGAATGTGGAACGGATGGTTGGAGAAAAAGTCAGCGTCGCTTACCTTGTTTTGGCTGTTCGCGTAACGTGCGATTTCTGGCGTCAACTCACCTGCTTTTTCTGAAGGTAAAACCGATAGCTTCATTTGCACCATAACTTTTGAGAGGTCCAAGCATTCTTTACGTGAAGCACCGCCTCTCTTCGCAAACGCTAATGATGCAGTGGTTTGCCCACCATTTACTATTTGGAGGTTAACTGCGCTTCGAATGCGCACACCGCCTGCATCCTCCTCTAGTTCGACGTTTTCAGCAGTAGCTGCAATTCCGTTGTTAAAAGCGAAGAACATCTCAGGCTGATTGCGTATGGTGTTTTGAATAGCCGCGTTAACTTTTCCTTTAGTACTGAGAAAAGTTCGAACGTTGCCTTCAAGCAATCTGCTGCCGTACATGTCGTATATGTCTGCCAAAGTGTCCCCTGGAATCATGCAGAGATAGGCGCTATAGTCCCCTTGGGATTCAGCGGCAGCAAGACATTTCAGGCCACTGCTTCCATTTGAGGAGAAATCAACCACAAGATCATCACGTCCTGTAGCTGATATATAAGCTGAATGGAATCTTCCGATATCCCAGATATGAAACTCGACTGGGGTTCCTCTCACTTGCTCCTCAGGCCAACCCTTTTGGCGAGTTTTCAGCATCGCGTCGCTGACGAAATAAAAGCGATATTTAGTTATCTTTGAATGCCAATCCATTAGGTCACATGCTAAACCATGCCCTGGTTGGCTTTCATCCACGCTACCGTCAGTCAAATTCCCGCCCAATGCCTCCTCTAGGAAGGCGCGCAAGTCACCAATTGCGGCCTTAACATCGGAGGTTACGAATGAAGTTACTTCATCCTCATTAAAGAAATCAGCGATTAGAAGCGCCATCGAGTTGTCTGCTTCGTCAAATGCGTAGCCGTCGATGCGAAGCTTTTTGCGTTTTCCGTTAACACCTTCGAATCGACAAACTTCAAAGGAAAGGAGCTCTTCAGCCTCTATAAGTCTATCTCCGCAATCCTCCACAAAAGCAGTGCGGATGAAGTCGCGTGAAGACTCTGCTTTTGAGCGAACTGCCTCTATGACATCTTTATGGAAAGTCTCAAGATCCATATGAACTCACCCGTGCGCTAGATTTGGAAGGCTGTGCAATTATTAAGGTTTATCTTATATTTTACACTACCAATGCCCGGTGACAAATCTTGCGGTCGGATGCAAGGGAAGCCAGTGGCTATTTTATAGTGGGATGTACTGTATAGTATCATTACTTGATTGTCATATTCCGGATGCGTGGAGTACCCACATCTCAATAGGCAGTTTTCAAAGGATGAGTAAGTTTCGAAGTCTGACTTGAGTGATTGTCGTATATCGTTAATCAGTTGATTAAGTGTAAATCCATTAACTGTAGTAGCTGCTCCGCTCCCCAACTGAATAACAACAAGCTGCAATTCGCGGTGGGTATAATCGAGCTGTCTTTCAGATGCGATTGTGACCTCGTATACTGATGGCCAAACAGTTTTTACTTCCCAAGCTAGCTTCTCGAATTGAAAATCTTGATCAGCCCGATCCGGCCCCTTCCAGCTCTGGATGGCTGCAGGCGCGCCAATCGTCTCAATAAGTGACTTAAGATGAAGAAGTTCACCGCTCAACCCTCGGACTTGAGATTCGTTCAGAATTCCCAAGTTTCCTCGCTCAAACAACAGGCGCCAGCTAACAAGACGCGCCAAAACGAACGGAAGACCTTTCGATTTATCAGTACATCGGCGTGAGGATGAAATCAAATCTTCACAGAACAATCGGAACAGCTCAAAAAGGTCTGGTTTTTCCAATATGAATAATAGGGACCATCGGCCATCTTCTCTGAATGCAGTGTGTATTTTTACTGATTGCAGTTCCAAGTCGATGTCCGGATTTTCTTGCGTAATCAACAATAGAGTGAATCGACCCAATGAGTCCACGCCTGCGTAGAAATCTAGGATGTGCTCTACGTCAATCCTACGAAATCCTGATCCGACTGCTTCTGATTTTACAGTATCCCAAATGAGTTTAACTTTATTCGTCATCATCGTCTTCCTCATCATCGTTGCCGTCAATTGAGGAGCTATCCCCTGACAACATATTTCGGAGTTCGACAAGGTTAATACGATAAGCCACACGATGACTGCTGATATCGAGGGATGGAAAGCTTAGACCTATGGCCACAAGCGCGTCGCAATCGGGCGGTAATTGGTAATTACTTTCTTTTCCCTTTTCGTCTCTAGGCTCAATCAAGTGGATTAGCAATAGCGGTGCGTGTCTAATGGCAGTATATGCTTTACCTGGAATTGTTTGGATGCTCTTTTTAGATTCGCTTCTATATCTAATCTCTGCAGCCTCGATTTCAGACTTTGACAAGCCCGCCTTCTCATCTGCCGCTGAACCAACTCGCAGTTTAGTTCCGTTAACAAGCAAGGCTTTTATATTGTCATCAGTAGATATCTTTCGGACCCTTCTTTTTACTTCCAACTCTTCAGTGAATTTTATTGAGCTGCCGCTGCCCGTGGGTAAAGCTACATCCCATGAATCAAGCTTACGATCTGTTGATTTTTCAATGAAATCAGCCAAACTAGACGTCTGCAGTTTTACGCTAAGAGGATGATTGATGAATGCTTTTAGAAATTTTACGATCAGTTGCTTCGGCACAGATTGCCATACCGGGAAGGCGCCATCTTCGATTTTTATAGAGTGTGGACTGGCTATTATTGATCGTATAAGATTCTGCGCCTCCTTGTAGTTTGAGGAGACTATCGAGGGGTCTTTTAGTAAGCGGGGCGACTCCAAGCTTTCTTCAGTAATGGATATTATTTGAACGATTTCATCCGAATCCCTCATCTTATTTCTGGCGGTAATAAGTAACGACTCAGGGTGAGATCTCACGCGAAGCCCAAAATCGATTGGCTTGAGACGAGAGTTCTGCATTCGACGCACTTCGTTACGAAGCTCGTCAGTTGCCTCTGAAATATGTGCATACCAATCCGCTGTCTCTTCAGTCATCCAGATTTTACATAGATCTTCGTAACCAGATCGATAGCCGAACCACCTTCCCATTTGAAGTAATGCATCATACATTTGAGTGGTTCTGTAGAAATAGCTAATGCACAAGCCTTCTAGCGTCAAACCACGCGCGAGGCTGTTGCCACCAACTGCCACTACCCTCAAGCCGTGTTCTTTGTAGGCAGTATAGTCTAAGCTGGCCGGCCCGCTTTTTTGGTTTACGGCAGTGGTCTGAATTGGCATCGTTGAAGCTGAAAGTTGAGCTTGGACCTGCTGCCACGTTACTTCTAAATTGGCGAAGTTTCTCTGAAATGCGTTGAATAGAGATTTAATTGACTTGTTGCGTATCGCTTCCTCGAAAGGTAAAGAAGCGTAATTTCGAATGTCTCCCTGCATCAGCCGGACTTCATGGTCGAGGATGTCTCGGACTTGATTCTGTATCAAGGTGAAGTGACTAACGTTTACCAGCATGGATCTGTGCTTTGGCATCCCAATACGCATGTCCATTAGCGTGTTAACTAAGAAGAAGCATGTGATCGCATCTTTAAGCGATGACGGGACCCCCTCCACAACGCTGTCAGAGGCCTGTCCGCGCGGAAAGTACTGCTCGGCATCATCAATTACTTCTAAGCACTTCAGGTCGGAGTTTTCGCCAAAAATCCGGCTTGCTCCAACATAATTTGTGGGCGCATCCAGTGTGTAAATAAAATCACGAGGGAATAGGTCATCCCCCTCGACATTATTTGTTGTTTCAGGATTGATGAATACGTTGGCGAACGGAGTTGCGGTAAACCCGACATAACTTGATCTCGGGAAAACTTTCAGCAGTCCACGGATTCCTGCATTTATAGCAGTTGCCTTTTTGGGGTTTGTATTGATGGACGCATTGTCCGCCTCGTCATCAATAAGTAGAAGCGGGATGTCGATGTTTCCGCCGGATCCAGCGTTATAATTAACCAACCACTCTACAAGGTTTTCGAGGATTCGTTTATTTTTCTTCACTACAAGAAGAACAGGTTCTCTGTAGTCGTTTAACCTAAATCCAAGTTGGTTGACCATTGCCGCCCTGAAATCTACTACTGTAGACGTAAAGACACCTGCTGAACGTGCTCCATTGATTAATCCAACGCCAATTTCTTTGCGGTGGCGCTTTCGATTGTTTACGACGCCCGAACTATCCAGCCCTACAAATCCAGAGTCCAAACGTTCCTGAGTTTGTCTTCTCAGACTTTCCAGAGTTCCTGTCAAAAGAATGACTAGTTTGTAACCAGCATCTGCCGCCTTGCAAATCAAACCCGTATAGTTGGAGGTTTTGCCCGACTGCACGTCGCCCATTACTAAACCTCGGCGCGGCCATCCCGTACGACCTGATGGATCGCCCATCAAATCTAGGATTTCATCCGTCACCTTATCTAGCGAATTGACAACTTTTGGTCCCCAACCCTGCTTCAAAAGATCGGTTTGGTAGCGACTCCAATAAAATGGTTCGATCGCCGCTTTTTTAGCTCTCAACCAAGGATTGTGCTCATCATAAACGCAGTCTCCCAATCCCATGTCAACTGTGAGCGCTTCATGAAGACGCTTAATAACTACCTCGAACTCGTCATCCGTGACAGTGTAGGGCGGAATAACTCTTAGAGTGGACGCCAAGTCAAAGATGGCCCCTTCGGTTGGAATCCCATCAACTGTTAGGGCCGTGATAACACTCAATTCCAAGCGACGAGCATTTGCTGATAACACCATCCTTGAAGTCTCACTCACGAAGTATATTCCTCAACAATTTTCTTTGTTAGTTCCGGATATAGATTAAACGGTTCCATTAGGTGAAGCGACATTAGCAGTTGTCTTCTAGCTGGCGAATCTGCTGGCATGTTTATTATGATTTTTGAAATCATCTCGTTAATGTTTTCGACCGCACTGTCACTGGCAAATTCAGGTCTGACGTCGCTTGCCATACGGTTGTACAAGGCGTCCGCAGGAAATGAGCTCTCGATAACTCCTAAAACTAGGTTGAGTCGTGCTCTTCCTTCTTTGTCTAGAGATTTTGAGAACTCTGATATTAGTGGATGATTCCGATTGACATCGAATCTAACGCCTGATCTATCGAGAACTTCGTTCCAGCCAGGGGCGACATCGGAGTCAGAGATTTTGCGACCCTTAAAGACGATCGTTCTGCCGCTGACGGATCTGATTTTGTCGACCGTGCGTTTTAAGTTTTGCCGAACCAACTCAGGCGGGTGAGCGGCAGATTTTTTTATATCTAAAGTCCAAAGGTGATCAAGCGTGTTGGGGATATCTACCCGTACTCGCGCAAGCTTGCTTAGCTCGTCTTTTCTTGCTAGACGAAACCAAGTGCCCCAAATTATCAGTCTTCTATTTCTATATATATAGAATCCCTGCTGACTTCGAAAACCTTCGCTCCCACCGATTAGCTGTACATCATTGCTACTAAGTTTGCTCATGTGCGGCAAAATAAAGGGTTTGACCACTACCCTTTTGCCTTCGACGGAAAATTTCTCCTCATCCAAAGGCTGAGTAGCTTTATGACTTGCAAGGAAAGGGTCAAACGGAATAATCGCAGAACCGTTGAGAGCCATTGATAATTTTGCCTTACTCCCTTCTTTAGTTAGGAAGCGATGAAAAACAAGTGATAGGTGCTCGCGGGCCGCAAGCATTTTTGTTCCCAATGCGCTTTCTGGATCTGCTTCCCCAACAAGCAACTTATCGAGTTCTTGCCACAGTACCATCGTTCCTGATTTTTTACTTTCTAGCTGACTAAAGTGAGGTAAGGCTTGGCAGTCTGAAATTTCTAGCTGAAGCATGACCCAAGCGCCCTTTTTGATAACGACATCCAGATCCCAGCAAAATGCGTTTATATCAGCGCCTTGTTTGGAAATGACAGTCATCCGGCGGCATTGTGATATGGAAGCTGTCTTGAGCCCTAGGCCATACCTGCCCATATCGTCTTCGCCCCTCTCTAAAAGGGGGTTTTTGCTACCGTGTCGCATTGCGCTCTGCAGCACCTCATACGACATTCCTTTTCCGTCATCTATTATTGCGATGTAAGGGTTTTCGATAGGGCGGAATTCGATATGGATCTCTTTGGCATGGGCGGAAATACTATTATCAATTAAGTCCGCTAACGCCGAGTCCAAGGTGTAGCCAATTGACCGCATTGATTCGAGCAGTGATGCTGCGTCAGGAGGGTGCTGAACCTCTATCATCGCACCTGCCTCCTAGGCCAGAAGTCAACCAAGACTCTCTCCAACAACATTCCTACCCCCCGAGGGCTCGCGTTGATTTCCTACAGTCCCTCTACCTTGGGGAATAAGCCACAGGCAGGGCGTGACATCTATTGGCCACTATTCGTCCCATAAAACTGGTTATAATGCAAGCCCCATTTCCAGCCTCCGCTGCTTAGGACGTGCCTAGCCTTACTTTAGATAATCATCGAGTCCACTACTTCTGCCGGCTCCGGATTTAAAGCTCCACCCTTAATTATACGCTCAACTAGTTTGGCAATTTTACTTGCAAGAAGAGGTGGGACGGCATTTCCAACTTGGTGGTATTGCTGCGTGCGATTACCTAGGAAAAAATAATTATCTGGGAAGGTTTGCAATCTAGCTGCTTCCCTAACAGTCAGGCTGCGACATTGATTGGGGTCGTAGTGGATAAAGTAATGGCCATCTTTCGATATGTGGCTTGTAATCGTTGAAGAGTACTGGTCACTGAGCTGTACTCTAAAACGATCACTAAATTTACCACTTTCCCAGTTCTTATGGTCAGGAGCCAACCCTGGAAGATTGAATTCCTGATGGCCCTTTGGAGAGAAATGGTGAGCCTGTGCGAAGACCGAGGCATATACATATCGCTTGAGATCTGCACTCATGTGACTTCGAGCTTCATGGTTGAGCCAAACATTTAGCCTATCGTCTGTAAACCACGAGTTCAACTCGTCTGATCTTGTTTTGCCACTCCCTGAGCTTGTCTTTCTTACTCTCAATCCACCATTATTCAACCTGCATCCCGAAAATGAGTTTCGGAAAATCTTAAGGTTCATCTCTAAGTTTGGGTCCTGATTTCCAGAGGAAATTAGGTCTGCATATAATGTGTCCAAATGATGTAATACTTCGCTGCACCACTTGTCTGGAGTGTCATTTCCCCTAGACAGAGTACTTCGTAGAGGCGGAAGGTTCCCTATTACTTCCCCGACTGTAACTGGTTCGGCAGTTTGAAGCTTGTGCTCGTTTATCTCGCTAATGTAGTCTTGTGAAACACCGATCAAAATGACCCGGTGGCGACCTTGTGGAATGCCGTAATCTTCAGCGCGGATTACAAAGTTATTAAAGTCTAGAGATTCTGGCGGCATTCCTGATTCATATATATCATCAGAAACCAATGAGCAAATTTTATATTTGGTGCCACATCCGTCTTTGATACCTAATGCGGCATCAGGGTCAGATAAGTCTTGTAGTATTTGCGGGAATATTTGAGTGCCGCTAACCTTAGAGGAAAGAATTCCTTTAACATTTTCCATCACGAATACTGCAGGGCGCTTGCTCTGAATTATCCGAAGATACTCACGGTAAAGAAAGTGGCGGTGGTCATCTTCCGCTTTGTATTCTGCATTTCCTTTGTTGCGCGCTCGTCCAACTATTGAATAAGCTTGGCAAGGGGGGCCACCAATCAAAACCCAAGGCTTACTGGTATCTAGTCGAGTTTCTAGAATGTGATCTAGCTCAGCATTCCCCTCCGCACTCCCTAGTTTAATTTGGCGTGCCTCCTTATCCGCATGCTGCCATTCTTTGGCACTGTTCGAGGTCCAAGGTTGTGCTACCCCACCCGTATGACAGTAGTAATAATAGTCGTCAAGGGCTGCTGGATTGTTTTTTTTCAGAGCTCGATAAAATGCGCGGAGTCTTAGCGTAGATCGAGCGAACGGGTCCATTTCTGCTGAGACTAATACTTCAAAGCTCCTGCCCTCATTGAGTGAAGAGAAACCTTCACCAAGGCCGCCAGGGCCAGCGAAGAGATCCACGACCTGTAAAGGGTTGTTACAATTCATGAGCTACATCTGCCAAAGGTAAACGAAAGTGGATGTTGTAGATAAAGCGACCAGATCTCGGATGATGGCTGCGATAACCGGCAAAAATACACGACCTGAGCTCGCATTGCGGCGTTTCCTTCATGCTTTGGGCTACCGTTTTCGCCTGCACCGCAAGGACCTCCCTGGCAAGCCGGACATTGTAATGCCCAAGCTCCGGACCTGTATATTTGTACACGGATGTTTTTGGCATCGACATGCGGGCTGTCGATACGCTACTACACCTAAGACTCGGCGCGAATTCTGGGCGGCAAAATTTTCAAGGAACGTTGAGAGAGATCTTGAGAATGTACAGGCGCTGGAGGCCAAAGGCTGGACGGTCATGATTGTGTGGGAGTGCGAGATCAGACAAGGCGGGGCGCGCTTGTCTGATTTATATGAGGCCCTACAAGTGCAGGAATTCTCCGCTGCCTCAGTGAGGCCTCGCTGTAGGTAATGCTGACTCCGACTCGACAGGGTGATCGTGGTGTCAATGGCAGGGGTGCTTGCTAATCGATCGATCTGTCAGCAACCGCGCAGTCCTTAGTCGTTTACTGATCAGTACAGCGGTGAGTTTGTAGGAGTAATGGCTGGTGCTTGAGTGGTCTTTTAGAAAGTGAGTCAAAAACCAGCACATATGCTTGAGCTGCCAAGTCCAAGGCGTGTTTCGTTGCCAGCGCTTTTGGATCGTCGCCTGCATGATTCGATCTTGTCGGAGGTGCCTTTGCTGCGTGCTCTTCGAGCCGCTCACAACGCTGATCAAAAACAACCTCATATTAAAGGATTTGCTCATTACCGGACACCGATGTAGGCCGAAACCACATCCATTCGATTAAGTCCGAGCTCAAGACTGATTTGTAGGCGCGCTTGTCGATCCAAGTCGGATTCAATGCGGTAGCAGTGGCCGCCATTGACGGGCGCCTTCTGGCCCGTGATTTGCTGATAACGTTCGCAGACGAAAGCTGCTCGCAGCTCATGGAAATCCTTTAGTCCGTGTGCATGCAGCGTTTCGCGAGCGGAGAGTACGGTCTGTTGCAGGAATGCAGCGTTGCTTTATTCGGGGGCCAGCAAGTTTCGGCTACGGGGCTGCGATGCATCACGCGCCAGCTGGATCGCCGCGTTAATTTGTTCATGTGACGATATTCCAACGGGGCACTGATGCTCCTGAGGATCCGCCTTTGGTGCCGTTCTGGATTTTGATGCGGCCAACTGTTTTGCTTCTCGGTGCAAGCGTGGCAGGTCCGCCATGATCGCTTCGCGCAGGTGCATACCCGTTGTGCGGGCGAGCATGACAATCGCGGCCACGCGCTCGTATTGTTGATCCGCTAACGCCTGCGCCACTCGCTGCACGTCTTGATAGTTTTGACCATCCGGCGCATGGGTGCGTATGTTGGAGCGCCGCTGCCCCAGCGCATGGCGCGGGCTGGCGATTCTCACACCTTGATCGCCGCGCAGCGCGGTGAGGGTTCGGATGACGCTGTTCATAAGGTTTTGCGCGGTGGCGATGCACAGTTCGCCTTGTTGGATCTGTTAGTGAAGATAAGCGGCGTAGTTATTTAGCGTCTGTCGATCAATCTGGTGAGCATCGTGGTAGCCAGGGCCATCCTCTGAGCGGCACCAGCGTACGAATTCTTCCCAGCAATCGCTATGCGCTTTGACGGTGGCGAAATAGCGGCTGCCAAACATATCCTCGAGTGTCAGTCGACCGACATAGCTCAAGCGCTTTTTCATCCGCTCCGGTGGGATGTGGTCCAGGCACGCCTTTCAAAGTCGATGTCTGCGCAGAGAGTAATTGCCGCCTCGGCGGGGCGAGTCATGGTGTGCAACTCCCATTCGATCAAGCAGCGTGTCCTGCGCTTGATACTGGCATTCGTTATGTCCAACATGAACTCAGGAAGCTCCTCGGGTGGTAGCGCCGGCATGTTCTCTTTCTTGGGTTTCTTGAACACCGCCCGAATCCCGCCGAGCGGGTTCGCGAAGATCATTCCCGAATTGACCCCGTAGGTCATGATCTCGTTGAGGCGCTGGCTAACCCGTTTCACGTTTTCTAAACTTCCTTTGGCTTCGATAGGCCGAAGGATCTTTATCACCATCGGTGCGCTGACTTCCGAGATCGGTGTCGATTTCATACTTGGAAAAACGTACAGCGTGAGTGAGCGCTCGATGTCCTCGGCATAGGCCGGCGTGGCCGAGTCCTTTTTAAGCTCGAACTAGGCGGTAGCTACTTTCTCGAACGTACGTTCCGTCTCGGCTAGCTTGGCCCGCGCGAGATAATCGCGCTTAGCCTTGGGATCAATCCCTCGCGCAAGTAAAGCACTAGCATCAACCGCTTTGCGTCCAGCTTGCGCCAGAGAGACCCCGGGTACGAACCGAGCGCTATGTTGATTCGATTCTTGGTGACCGGATGCCTGTAGCTGAAACCCCACTGCATCGAGCGGTTGATTCGGGCGCGGAGCTGTAGGCCGTCGCCATCCGTGAGGACGTAGTCCTTGTCTTCGGACTTGACCGCCTTGAGCTGGCGGTTGGAGAGGCGATCGGTTTGAGCGCACATGGGGGGGGAGCTCCATGACACCTTTTGGTATTCCCAAGATTAGCCCCAAGGGGGCTGGAATACGACCGGGAGTACCGGGATAGCGGAAACTCAAAAAGCCATTGTGGGCCTCAAAGAGCTGAAACCCCCCGTATTCACTGGATTTCAGGCACAAAAAAAGACGTCCGTGGACGTCTTTAGATGATGAATTGGTGGAGCCGGGGGGATTTGAACCCCCGTCCGCCAGTACTCCGCTGTCGGTACTACATGCGTAGCCGTTTCTATTAAGTTAACCCTCA
>Ga0308159_1004382_pt1 | contig 12983 bp, 9 predicted proteins | sample PhyCR1_FD_201040 | JGI IMG/M metagenome (GOLD analysis project Ga0308159, IMG submission 201040) | Phyllosphere microbial communities from UC Gill Tract Community Farm, Albany, California, United States - DLSLC.R1 | ecosystem: Host-associated > Plants > Phyllosphere > Unclassified | place: USA...
GCCCTGCGGCTGGAACTCGCCCGGGCCTGGCCCGCGCTCGAGATCGTGGCCACCGTGGGCGACGGCCACAGCGCCGTGCGCCAGGCGCTGGCGCTGCGCCCGGACGTGCTCTGGTTCGACATCCGCATGCCCGGCCTGGGCGGCCTGGAAGCCGCGCTGGAACTGGCCGATGCCTGGCCGCTCGACATCGCGCCCTTTCCCGCGCTGGTCTTCGTGACCGCTTACGACCAGTACGCCGTGCAGGCCTTCGAGGCGCAGGCGCTGGACTACCTGCTCAAGCCCGTGCAGGGCCCGCGGCTGCTCAAGACGGTGCAGAAGATCCAGGCGGCGCTGGCCGGCCGCGCCGTCCGGCCCACGGACGCCGCCGGGGAAGGGCCGCAGGCAACTCTCCGGGCCGAGGCGCGCCTGCAGGCGCTGCTGGAGCAGCTGCGCGGCCTGGTGCCGGGCGGGGCCTCGCCGTCCGGCGTGGCGGACCGGCCGCAGCCCCGCCGGCCGGTGGAGGCCGGGCCTCTCGCCGTCATCCAGGCCGGCAGCGGTTCGCGCATCCACTTCGTGCCCGTGGCCGACGTGCTGGTGTTCGAGGCCGCCGACAAGTACGTGCGCGTGCTCACGGCGCAGCAGGAATACCTCATCCGCACGCCGCTCAAGGAACTCGCGGCGCAGCTGGAGCCCCATGATTTCTGGCAGGTCCACCGCGGCACCCTGGTGCGCGCGACGGCCATCGCGTCAGTGGAGCGGGACGAGGCCGGACGGCTGCACCTGCACCTGCGCGAGCGCTCCGAGCGCCTGCCGGTGAGCCGGCTGCACGCGCACCGCTTCAAGCCCATGTGACGGGGCGCGCGCCGCCTTGCAGCGCGCAGTACCCGGCTCAGGCCCGCCGGGTTTCAGCGGTTGGCGGCCAGCAGCAGCCCGCCCGCGCCCATGAAGAAGCCGCCCGTGGCCTTGTTGAGCCGGACCACGCCGCGCTGCGAGCGGATCACCCGGCGGATCTGCCGGCCGCAGCTCGCGTACACGGCGGTGGAGACGAACTCGGCCAGCAGGTAGACGGAGCCCAGCACCAGGAACTGCCGCGCGGCCGGCTGCGCCGGATCGATGAACTGCGGAAAGACGGCCGCGAACAGGATGATCGCCTTCGGATTGGTGATGCCGAGCAGGAATTCCTGCGCGACGAGCGACCGCAGGGCCGGCGGTGCCGTGCGGACGGCCGGCGTCGCGGCGCCCTCGCCGCCTTCCACCAGGTCCAGCCCGCCGAACTCCCGGCTGTTCCATGCACGCCAGCCCAGCCAGAACAGGTAGGCCGCGCCCACCCATTTCACGGCGGTGAACGCCGCCTCGGATGCCAGCAGCATCGCCCCCAGGCCCACGGCGGACACCGTGAGGAAGATCGCGAACGCCGCGGCGCGGCCGATGGTGGCCACCATCGCCGCCCCCACGCCGGCGCGGATGCCGTTGTTCAGGCCGCAGAAATTGTTGGGGCCGGGCGTGAGCGAAATCGCGACGGCCACGGGAGCGAACAGCAGGGCGTCCATGGTGCAGGGTGCGGTGGGGTGGCGGATGTCTCGCGATGGTAACGGCCCGCCGCCCTGCTGTGCAGCCCTGGTGCTCAGAAACTTTCCCACTCGTCGTTGCCGCCGCTGCGGCCGGCCGCGGGTGCCGGTGCCGATGCTGGCGCGGACGCGAGCGGAGCGGCCGGTGCGGCGGCCCTGCGGGCCTGCGGCCGGGCGGGCGCCAGCCGCGGGCGCGGCGAAGCCGCCACTTGGCGCGCGGCGCTGGCCGGGGCCGCGGGGGCGGCGGGCACGGCCATGGGCGCGGGTGCCGGCGCGAAGGCGGCCGCGGGGCGGAAATCCCGGTGCCCGGCACCGCCGAGCCGGAACACGGCCACCGCCTGCTGCAACTGCCGGGCCTGGTGGTTGAGGCTGCTCGACGCAGCGGCGCTTTCCTCCACCAGCGCGGCATTCTGCTGGGTGACCTGGTCCATCTGGGACACGGCCTCGCCCACCTGCGCCACGCCCTGGCTCTGCTCGCCGCTGGCGGCGCTCACTTCGCCGATCAGGTCGGTCACGCGGCGGATCGCGGAGACCACCTCGGTCATGGTCGCACCAGCCTGGTCCACCAGCGCGGCGCCGCGCTCCACCTCGGTCACGCTGCCGTCGATCAGGAGCTTGATGTCCTTGGCGGCGCCGGCGCTGCGCTGCGCCAGGCTGCGCACTTCGCTGGCCACCACGGCGAAGCCGCGTCCCTGCTCGCCCGCCCGCGCCGCCTCCACGGCGGCATTCAGCGCCAGGATGTTGGTCTGGAAGGCGATGCCGTCGATCACGCCGATGATGTCGGCGATCTTCTTCGAACGGTCGTTGATGGTCTTCATCGTGTCGACGACCCGGCCGACGACGTCGCCGCCCTGCACCGCCACCGTGGACGCGTTCACGGCCAGCTGGTTGGCCTGGCGGGCGCTGTCGGCGTTCTGACGCACGGTGCTGGAGAGTTCCTCCATCGATGCGGCCGTTTCCTCCAGCGCGCTCGCCTGCTGCTCGGTACGACTGGAGAGGTCGGCGTTGCCCTGCGCGATCTCGGAGCTGGCGGTGGCCACGCCGTCCGCGCCGCTGCGCACGGTGGCGACCACCGCCGCGAGCGCGCTCTGCATCGCGGCCATGGCCGCCATCACGCTGGCCTGGTCGCCGGGACGCGCGCGCAGCTCCGTGCTCAGGTCGCCCGCGGCCACCCGCTGCGCGGCGGCGGCCAGGTCCGCCGGCTCGGCCCCCAGGGCACGGGACAGGTCGCGGACGATGATCCAGCCCACCAGCAGGCCGATGGCGAGCATGGCGGCGCCCAGCGACGCCAGCATCACGGTGGAACGGGCGGCCAGCCGCGAAGCGTCCAAGGCCAGCTCGTCCGCGATCCGCTTCTGCAGCGCCCGGGAGTCGTCCACCGCCTTGAACAGCACGTTCTGCCGCGCCCGCACATCGCCCATCAGCAGGGCCCCGCCGCCCACCCGGTCGCCCTGGTCCACCAGGCCGATCGCGCGCTCCAGGGCCTCGTTGTAGCCGCCGCGGGTCTGCAGGATCACGTCCAGGAGCTCACGGGCCTTCGGCAGCGCAATGGTCTTCTCCAATTCCCGGACGATGGCTTCGTTGGCCTGGCGCATCTCGCCGATCCGCCCCTTTTCCTGCTGCTGGACGGCGGGATCGGGAGAGATCACCACATTGCGCGCATACCGGGCAATGGCGTTGAGGTTGTCCTTGAGTTCGGTGAACTGCGCCACCTTCACCATGCGGTCGGTGGCCACCTCCTGCAGGTCCCTGGCCACGGTCCGCATGTTCAGCGCGCCCACGGCGGCGATCAGGATTCCCAGCAGGGCCAGTACGCCAAACCCCAGTGTGACGCGCGTCGAGACTTTCAGAGATGCCATGGATGCCTTCCGTATCAGTTGCCTGCCACCACCCCTGAAAATGAAAAATCCAGAAAAGTGCTGTAGATCATTTTTATCATATAGACACCTGATAAGCAGCCTGTTGCAGGCATCCTTTTTCTCACTTTCCATTTTCAGCCGACCTGCGCGGCCCGCTCCATACCCCCTAGCGTGAGTGGAAAGGCACACATTTCCAACAAGGTGCCGCGGCCCGGGCCCGGGCGTGGCCGTGTGATGGACGACACGCGGTGACGGGTCTACCGCCCCTGCGGGCGCATGGGTGGCGAGGAGTTCGGCATCCTGCTGTCCGGCATGGATGACGCCCAGGCCGGCGCCTTCCTCGACGATCTGCTCGCCATGGGAAGCGTCGGGCTGGCTCTGCTGCGGGAGGGCGACACGCTGGCGGAAACCATCCGCCGCGCCGACGAAGCGCCGTACGCGGCCAAGCGGGCCGGCAAGGAGCGGTGGCATGCGCCCGCGCAGCCCGGACCCGCGCGCGCGGCAGCCTAGTCGCCCAGTTCCACCCGCTGCGTCCAGGGCACATCGCCCAGGGCGTCGTAATGCGCCACCACGACCGCGGAGCCGCCCGCAGGCGATGCAGGCGGGGTGGCGGACGCTGCCGCCGCCGCGCCGCAGAGGCATTGCCGCAGATAGGCGATCGAGGCGCGGTCCAGCCCGGCGACCGGCTCGTCCACCAGCACCAGTGCCGCGCCGCTCGCCAAGCCGGCCGCGAGCAGCACCTTGCGGCGCGTGCCGGTGGAAAGCTGCTCCATGCGCTTGCCGGCATGCCCGGCCAGCCCGAAACCCTGGACGTGGGCCGCCAGCGCATCGGCACTCCAGCCCGGGCGGCGCGCCGCCTGCGCGGCCCACCAATCTTCCGGCGTCTGCTGCGCGGCGGGCCCTCCGCCCTCCGCGCCGTCGCTGCGGGGATCGATCCAGAACACGTCGCGCGTTGCCGCGTCGATGCGTCCTTGCCGGGGATTCAGCTGGCCGGCGATGATCCGCAGCAGCGTGGTCTTGCCCCGGCCGTCGCCACCCCGCAGCAGCGTGGCGCCCGCCGCGATGCGCAGATCCATGCCGCCGAACAGCGGCTCATCCATCCCGGGCATCCCATGGCGCAGGCCCGTGCACGCCCACAGCACCGGGCCGGTGCCGGCCGCGGGACCCGGCGCGGCAGCAGGCTGGCCGGCGGCATCCAGGGGGCGGGGCGAGAGGGAGGCCGGGGCGGGAGACATCTCGGAAGGCATGGCGGGCGTGTCCATGGTGTGGTTTCACGCCATTCTCCGGCACGGCGCGGGCCGTTCGCCCGACAATCGGCCGTGGAGCGTCACGCCTGCGCCCGCTTGCTCCGGCGTTCGCCCGCCCCATCCTTCTCCGTCCACCCGCACAGAGCCCATGACCCTGCGTTACCTCGATTTCGACTACAGCGAAGACAGCGACGGCTGCGGCACCTGGGATGCCATGGCGAGCGTGACCAGCGAGCATCTGCCGGCGCTGCATGCCGAGATCGCCGCGGTGCTGGACTGGGCGCACGACCGCTTCGGCGGCCAGCGCGGTCCGATCGAGGATGGCGGACTCTGGGATTACGACCTGCAGGCCGTGGAAGAGACCGCCACCGGGCAATCGCTGCGCTACGACGAAGACACCCGGCGCGTGGTGGCAGCTTCCGGCACGGCAGGCGCACCGCGCCACACGATCACGCTCTCGCTGTGCGGCACCGGCCCGTTCTGCGACGCCTTCCGCGAGCGCTTCGCGCTGGACTGAGCGCGGAGGCGGGCACTTCCCGGCCCATGTCCCGGCCGGTGTCTCAGCCCTCAGCCCATGTCCACCACGGCCAGCACCACCGCGGATTCCTCCACCGACAGCACCACCCGCCGCCCCGTGCGCAGCCCGGAGCCGGCAGGCGCGAAGCCCACCATGCGCACGCCGGCATCGAGTTCGGCGGCGATTTCGTCGCCTTGCGCGCCGCCGCGCGAAACACGTGCCACGCGGCCCGTCCAGGCGTTGGAGGTTTCTTCATCGCTGGGCGCAGCGGGAGCGCCGTGCCGTGAAGGCAAGGCCCGCGCCCGTACGGCCGTGGCCTTGCACAGCGCCAGCACCGGAGTGCCGGGCCGCAGCCCCAGCAATTCGCCGCTTTCGCGCGTGATGCGGGCGGACAGGCGCAGGCCGTCCGCGTCGGCGCCGTGCGCCGGCGAGGAGGCCGGCTCCGGGGGCAGCCGCTCGCCGCGCAGCAGCACCCGCACCACGGCGCCCTCGCCTTCCAGCGCCTCGACCACGCACGGCCACTGGTTGCGCATGCTCGTGCGCAGGGCGAGGCCCGCGGCCGGACGCGCCGCGTGCGCGGCCTGCGGCGACACCGCCACTGCCGCATCCGTGCGCCCCGGCGCCACCGCGGCCAGCACGCCCGCCCGGGCCTGCGCGAGCGCGTCGGCGGCATGCAGCAGCGCGTGGCCGGCTTCGGTCAGGCGCGCGCCGCCGCCGCCCGCGCCGCCCACCACCCGTTCCACCAGCGGCGTTCCCGCCAGGTTGGTGAGCGTATCCACCGCCTGCCAGGCGGCCTTGTAGCTCACGCCGACCGCGCGGGCGGCCTGCGAGATCGAGCCGGCCGCGCCGATCCCGCGGAGCACGGCCACGCGGCGGTCGGCCGGGCCATGGGCCAGCGCGTCGGAGAAGGCGATCGGGGCCGGCGCAGCGGCGGGCCCGGCAGGTCGGGAAGGCATGGGCGCAATGATGCCGCAACCCCTGGCGGCGAACGCCGTGGGCGGGGCTCATCCGTTGCCGGTTTCGGCTGACAGACCGGCGGCCCGTCCGCCGCCAAACTTCGCGGATGCCGCTTTCCTCCCAGCCCCCGCCCACTTCCGCCCCGCAACCCCTGCCCGCCCGCCTGTGGGCCGCGGCCGGGAGCAACCTGCAGCTCACGGTGTCGGCCGGCCTGATCGCCGCCATCGTGCTGTGGGGGCTGGCCTCGCCGGCCACGCTGGGCGTCTTCTTCGGCTCGCTGCTCGCGAGCATCACGCGCAACTTCGGCTGGCTCTATCTGTGGGTGGTGCTGGGCCTGGTCGGCCTGGCCTTCTTCCTCGCCCTGAGCCGCTATGGCGACCTGAAGCTCGGCGACGAGGACGACGAACCCGAGTTCTCCACCCCCACGTGGTTCGCGATGCTGTTCGCCGCGGGCATGGGGATCGGCCTGGTGTTCTGGGGCGTGGCGGAGCCGGTCTCGCACTACGGCCTGCCGCCGCCGGGCATCGCGCCGCAGACGCCCGAGGCCGCGGGCGCCGCCATGCGCTACGCCTTCTTCCACTGGGGGCTGCACCCCTGGGCCATCTACGGCATCGTCGGCCTGGCGATCGCCTTCTTCCAGTTCCGCCGCCAGGCCCCGGCGCTGGTGAGCTCGGCCACCGAATCGCTGCCCTGGCGCGGCATGCGCCGGTTGTCGCCCGCGGTCAACGTGCTGGCGGTGGTGGCCACCGCCTTCGGTGTGGCCGCGTCGCTCGGCATGGGTGCCGCGCAGATCAACGGCGGCCTGCAGGCGGTGTTCGGCGTCCCCGTCGGTCCGTGGCCGCAGGCGGCGATCATCCTGGTGACCACCGCGCTGTTCATCACGTCCGCCGTGAGCGGCCTGGACCGCGGGGTGAAATGGCTCTCCAGCGCCAACCTGCTGCTCGCGGCCTTTCTGGCGCTGGTGGTTTTCCTGCTCGGCCCCACGGTGTCGCTCGTGAACACCTTCACCAACACGCTGGGCGCCTACCTCAGCGAGTTCGTGCGCACCAGCCTGCGCATGTCGCCGTTCCGGGACAGCAGCTGGGTGGGCGACTGGACCATCTTCTACTGGTCGTGGTGGATCGCATGGTCGCCGTTCGTGGGCCTGTTCATCGCGCGCGTGTCGCGCGGCCGCACCATCCGGCAGTTCGTGCTCGGCACGGTGGTGGCCCCCACGCTCGTGGGCTTCCTGTGGTTCTCGATCTTCGGCGGCACCGCGCTCCACCTGGAGATCTTCCAGCAGGTGCCGCTGGCGGCCGCCGCGCAGGCCGACCCGGCCACGGCGATGTTCGCGATGTTCAACGCCATGCCGCTGGGTCTGGCGATGTCCATCGTGGCCACGGTGCTGGTCGTCGTGTTTTTCGTGACGTCGGGCGACTCCGCCACGCTGGTGCTCGGCACGATGAGCACGCGCGGCGATCCCAACCCCTCCGCGCGCGTGAAGATCGTCTGGGGCCTGCTGGTGGCGGGCATCGCCCTGTCGCTGCTGTTCGCGGGCGGGCTGCAGGCGGTACAGACGGCCACCATCGTGTTCGCGCTGCCGTTCGCGCTGGTGCTGGTGCTCATGGCGGTGGCCCTGCTGCGTGCGGTGCGGGAGGACCACGAGGCCGAACGCCAGCGCGAGCGCGCCCTGCGCCGCCGCATGCGCGAGATGGTCATGCGCGAGTGACCGCGGGGTGGACGGGGCCGCGCCCCTAGCGGTCCCGTCCTACAGCCCCAATCGCCGCCGCCGCGCGAGCTCGACCGGGCCGGCCGTGCGCCAATGGCTTTCAACCGATGCGGTCGTGCGGAAGCCATGCCGTCCCTTTCCCCCTCCCTCCACGACCTATTCAGGATTCCACCGTGCCGCCAAACGACTCCACCCTGCTGACCGCCCATGACGCCTACCTGCTGCGCGAGGGAACGCATGCGCGGCTCTACCAGTCCCTCGGCTGCCACCTGCGGCGCGAGGAAGGCACGCCGGCCCGCGACGCGCGCGGCGCCGATTTCTCGGTCTGGGCGCCCAACGCGGCCTCGGTGTCGGTGATCGGCGACTGGAACGGCTGGAACGGCGACGCCGACCCGCTGTCCGCGCGTGATGACGGCAGCGGCGTGTGGGAAGGCTTCGTGCCGCATGCCGCGCACGGGCAGGCCTACAAGTTCCGCATCGTCTCGCGCAACGGCGGCCGCGTGCTGGAGAAGGCCGATCCGCTCGCCATCTGCTCCGAACTGCCGCCCCGCACCGCCTCGCGGATCTGGGACCTCGACTACACCTGGAACGACGGCGAGTGGATGGCCTCGCGCGGGCCGCACAACGCGCTCGACGCGCCGATGTCGATCTACGAGGTCCATGCGGGATCGTGGCGCCGCAAGGACGGGCAGTTCATGGACTACCGCGAACTCGCCCACGCGCTCGGCGACTATGTGCAGTCGATGGGCTTCACGCACGTGGAGCTGATGCCGGTGACCGAGCATCCGTTCTACGGCTCCTGGGGCTACCAGACCACCGGCTACTTCGCGCCGACCTCGCGCTACGGCACCCCGCAGGATTTCATGTACTTCGTGGACCACCTGCACCAGCGGGGCATCGGCGTGCTGCTGGACTGGGTGCCCTCGCACTTCCCCATGGACGGCCACGGCCTGGCCGAATTCGACGGCACGCACCTCTACGAGCACTCGGACCCGCGCCAGGGCTTCCATCCCGAATGGAACTCGGCCATCTTCAACTACGGCCGGCACGAGGTGCGCAGCTTCCTCATCTCGTCGGGCCTGTTCTGGCTCGACAAATACCACCTGGACGGCCTGCGCGTGGATGCCGTGGCCTCCATGCTCTACCTCGACTACGCGCGCAAGCATGGCGAATGGATTCCCAACCGCCACGGCGGGCGCGAGAACCTGGAGGCGATCGAGTTCATGCGGCTGCTGAACCGCTCGCTCTACCGCGACCATCCGGACACGGTGAGCATCGCGGAGGAATCGACCGCCTGGCCGATGGTCTCGCGGCCGCTGGAGATGAACGGCCTCGGCTTCGGCATGAAGTGGAACATGGGCTGGATGCACGACACGCTGGCCTACTTCAAGGAAGACCCGATCAACCGCCGGTATCACCACCACAAGCTCACGTTCTCGCTGGTGTACGCCTTCAACGAGAACTTCGTGCTGCCCCTCTCGCACGACGAGGTGGTGTACGGCAAGGGCTCGCTGATCGACAAGATGCCCGGCGACGAGTGGCAGCAGTTCGCCAACCTGCGCGCGCTCTTCGGCCTGATGTGGGCCCACCCCGGCAAGAAGCTGCTCTTCATGGGCGGCGAGTTCGGCCAGCGCCGCGAATGGACGCACGAGGGCGAACTCGAATGGTGGGTGTGCGACAGCCCCCTGCACGGCGGCCTGCAGCACATGGTGCGCGAGCTCAACCGCGTCTACCGCAGCGAACCGGCCCTGCACGATCTCGACTTCTCGCCCGAGGGCTTCCAGTGGGTCGAGGCCGACGATGCCGACCGCAGCGTGTTCGCGTTCCTGCGCAAGCCGGGCCCCGAGGCCCAGCGCCAGGGCGCCGGCCCGGTGCTGGTGGTCTGCAACCTGACGCCCATGCCCCGCGAAAACTACCTCGTCGGCGTGCCCACCGCCGGCTACTGGCAGGAGCTGTTCAACAGCGACGCCCGCGAATTCGGCGGTGCCGGCTGGGGCAACCTGGGCGGCCTGCAGGCCGCGCCGGTGCGTTCGCACCACTGCGAACAGTCGATCTGCCTCACGCTGCCGCCGCTGTCCACCCTCATTCTTCGACAGGAGCCCGCACGCCATGCCCGCACCCCGTGAACCCGCGCCCTCGACCCCGCCGTCTGCTTCCCGCACCCCGGCTCCTGCGCCATCGGCTCCGCAGCGCGCCGCAGCTGCTCCGTCCGGGGAGAATGCGGAAAGCCGCCCGTCCGCGCTGACGGCATCCGCCACCGCACCGCAAGCCGCCCCCCGGGCACCTTCCGGCACCATGCCGTCCGGGGACGCAGGCCGCGGGCGCGCCGTGATCGATGCGGTGCTGCCGGCCGTGAACGGCGGGCGCTTCCCGGTGAAGCGCGTGGCCGGCGAGCCGGTGCGCATCACCGCCCATTGCTTCACCGACGGGCACGACGTGCCGCGCGCCATGCTGCAGTGGTGGAAGGACGCCGAGGACGGATCGCCAGCCCCGCAAGCGCCCACCGAGGTGCCGATGCAGCTGGAGGCGAACGACGAATGGCGGGCGGAGTTCACGCCGCAGGAGCCGGGCCTCTACCGCTACACCGTGGCGGCCTGGGTGGACACCTTCGAATCCTGGCGGCACGACATGGAGCGCCGCGTGGACGCGGCCGACATCCGCGTGGCGGCCCGCGTGGGCGCCGCCGAGGCGCGCGCCGCGGCCATGCGCGCGGCCTCGCACACCGCCGCCGCCGACGCCCGGCTGCTGGAGGCCTGGGCCGCGGACCTGGAACAGGGCGCGCAGGGCCCGGAGGGCGCCGCCGAGGCGCTCAAGGCGCTGGCGCTGCAGGACGATGCCGCCGAGGCGATGCGCCGCCACCCGGACCGCAGCCTGCAGACCCTCCACCCCGTGGCGCTGCCGCTGCGCGCGGACCGCGAACGCGCCCGCTTCAGCAGCTGGTACGAACTCTTCCCGCGCTCGGCCTCGCCCGTGCCCGGCATGCACGGCACCTTCCGCGACGTGGAGGCGCGCCTTCCCGGCATCGCCGAAATGGGCTTCGACGTGCTGTACCTGCCCCCCATCCACCCGATCGGCCGGGTGCAGCGCAAGGGGCCCAACAATGCACTCACCGCCGGCCCGGGCGACGTGGGCAGCCCCTGGGCCATCGGCGCGGACGAGGGCGGCCACAAGTCCATCCACCCGGACCTGGGCACGGAGGAGGACTTCCGCCGGCTGGTGTCCCGCGCACGCGAGCACGGCATCGAAGTCGCGATGGACATCGCCTTCCAGTGCGCGCCCGACCATCCCTACGTGCGCGAGCATCCGGACTGGTTCCGCTGGCGGCCCGACGGCACCGTGCAGTACGCCGAGAACCCGCCCAAGAAATACCAGGACATCTACCCCTTCCACTTCGAATGCGAGGACTGGCGCGGCCTCTGGCAGGAACTGCGCAGCGTGTTCGCGCACTGGATCGGCCAGGGCGTGCAGATCTTCCGCGTGGACAACCCCCACACCAAGGCCTTCGCTTTCTGGGAGTGGGTGATCCAGGACATCCAGCGCGAATATCCCGGCACGATTTTCCTGGCCGAGGCGTTCACGCGGCCCAAGGTGATGCACGGCCTCGCCAAGCGCGGGTTCACGCAGTCCTACACCTACTTCACCTGGCGCACCACGCGGCAGGAACTCACCGACTACTTCACGGAACTGAACACCGCGCCGGGGTGCGACTACTTCCGTCCCAACGCCTGGCCCAACACGCCCGACATCCTGCCGGCCCACCTGCAGGGCGGCGAGCCCGCGGTGTTCGCGTACCGCCTGGTGCTGGCCGCCACGCTCTCGGCCAACTACGGCATCTACGGCCCGGCCTACGAGCTGCTGGAGCACGAACCGCGCGCGCCCGGCAGCGAGGAATACCGCGATTCCGAGAAATACCAGCTGCGGCACTGGGACCTGGACCGGCCCGGCAGCCTGCGCCCGCTGATCGCCTGCGTGAACCGCATCCGCCGCGAGCATGCCGCGCTGCAGGCCGACCACAGCCTGCGCTTCCTGCCGGTGGACAACGAGATGCTGCTTGCCTACATGAAGCGCTCGCCCGACGGCCGCGACGTGATCGTGACCGTGGTCAACCTCGATCCGCACCATGCGCAATCGGGCTGGATGCGCCTCTCGCCCGCGGACATCGCCATCGCCGAGGGCGACCCGCCCGCGGCCGACTGGCAGATGCACGATCTGCTGAGCCAGCAGCGCTTCGTCTGGCAGGGCGAGCACCACTACATCCTGCTCGACCCGCGCCGCGCGCCGGCCCACATCTTCGCCGTGCGGCGCCGCGTTGCGGACGCCGGAAGCCTCGACCCTTTCCAGTGATGCCATGAACGCTCCATTGCCGCACACCTCCCCTTCCGCCGCGAGCATGCCCACGGCCGCCACCGCCGGCGCCGCGGCCGGGCCGCTGCCCGAGCCCGGCCCCGTCGTCACCCCCGAAACCCCGGAGATCAACACCCAGGGCGACCCCCAGTGGTACCGCGACGCCGTCATCTACCAGTTGAACGTGAAGGCGTTCTACGACAGCAACAACGACGGGTACGGCGACTTCAAGGGCGTGACCGCCAAGCTGGACTACGTGAAGGACCTGGGCGTCAACACGATCTGGCTGATGCCGTTCTACCCCTCGCCGCTGCGCGACGACGGCTACGACATCTCCGACTACGAAAGCGTGCATCCGCAGTACGGCACGCTGGAGGACTTCAAGGAAATGCTCGACGCCGCCCACGCGCGCGGCCTGCGCGTGATCACCGAACTGGTCATCAACCACACCTCGTCCGAGCACCCCTGGTTCCAGCGCGCGCGGCACGCCCCGCCCGGCTCGCCCGAGCGCGACTTCTACGTCTGGAGCGACACCGACCAGATCTACCAGGGCACGCGCATCATCTTCACCGATACCGAGACCTCCAACTGGGCCTGGGACCCGGTCGCCAAGCAGTACTACTGGCACCGCTTCTTCAGCCACCAGCCGGACCTGAACTTCGACAACCCGGCGGTGCTGGAAGCCGTGTTCAAGACCATGCGCTTCTGGCTGGACATGGGCGTGGACGGCTTCCGGCTCGATGCCATCCCGTACCTGGTGGAGCGCGACGGCACGAGCAACGAGAACCTGCCCGAGACGCACGC
>Ga0308159_1004384_pt1 | contig 12982 bp, 12 predicted proteins | sample PhyCR1_FD_201040 | JGI IMG/M metagenome (GOLD analysis project Ga0308159, IMG submission 201040) | Phyllosphere microbial communities from UC Gill Tract Community Farm, Albany, California, United States - DLSLC.R1 | ecosystem: Host-associated > Plants > Phyllosphere > Unclassified | place: USA...
ATTCGAGAGTAGTGATTGCTCAAACAACCCGGCAGATTCTACCAGCTGCCTATGGCGTAGATTTGGGCGCCACCTGGAAACCTGCTCCCCGGTTGATACTGAATGCGGCACTTTGGTACCTCTATCTCCAGCAGGAATTTGTCTATGTGGGAGATGAGGGCGTAATTGAGCCGAGTGGAAGAACTGCCAGAAAGGGAATAGACTTTGGCCTGCGTTACCAGCTTAACAACTGGTTGTTTTTAAATGGTGATGTTACCTATAACCATGGCCGGGCATTGGATGAGCCGGAAGGAGCAAACTATATTCCACTTGCCCCCCCGTTTACCTTTACCGGAGGCTTGAGCATGAAGGATTTCAAGAAATTTTCTGGTAGCATCAAGGCCCGTTATCTGGCTTCTCGCCCTGCCAATGAGGATAATTCTATCATAGCCAAAGGTTATTTCATATCCGATGCCAATGTTAACTATACCTGGAAGCGTCTTACCTTTGGTTTGATTAGCGAAAATATTTTTAACAGGGCCTGGAACGAAACGCAGTTTGCAACCGAGTCAAGGTTGCAGGATGAAGCAACGCCTGTGGAGGAAATTCATTTTACACCTGGAACGCCTTTTAATATTAGGGCAACGGTTTCTGTCAGGTTTTAATTTTAACAGGGCCTTGATGGTCAATTTAGAACATAAAAATTGGCCAGCTTTGTAATATTTTAATAAAAAGTTGAAAGCTTTTTCGGATAATTACTTCTTGAATATTCCTTCGTTTTTTTGAGACAATTGTTTTCTCTTTACCATACTTGGAGTTGTAGATCTACAGCTAGAGAGAAGGAGAGGAGCGGTCAAAATACTATAATAATCAAACTTCTACTCTAACTGCTTGAATTTAAAATTCGTTTAGTGAGACGCCGATCCTTTACTTTCATTTATTTAACAATTACTATTTATATAGCATTCTTTGCTAAAAGTAAAAATAAACATCTTTTCAAACAATTGTTTCTAAGTTGTAATTTAACGATTAATTCACCCTGCAACCAGTCGTCTAAATCTGAAATTAGATAATCATTAGTTATATTATATGAGAAAATCCTATCTGTATGTACTAGCATAAGCTTATTTTGTCTATAGAGCATAAATGGATTTGCGCACATCTTTATTAAGAAAACAAGATCGCCAGCGAGAAACTTGTACTATATCTTTTTGTTGTCTCTCTGCTACACTTTGCAGATAGGTAATTGAATATGGATATCACGTGTCATAAAGTATTTCAGCGTTTAATATTTTGGGTCGAAAAATTTGCAACTCTACTATCTATAAAGGGGTTCCATCTATATAAAGAAGCAAAAGTTGATTTATAGTCCTTCATACTATTAGTTTTTACAATTAGGTGATGTAGCTTGAAGAGAGGTACCTACTATAGAATGCTAATAGGTTCTACCTACAATTTACCCAACGGATCTTTCCAACCCTGTTAGAGCACATATCATATTTCATCCTGATTAATCGTAATCCCTGGTCTTAAGCCCAGTAAAATTCATAAAACCATTTATTAAAATTAATACATACTAAAACAGTATCCTTTAAGCAACCTTAGATCTTATAGTCAGGGAGTTTAACTCTCTTAGAGTTTCTTACATATAATTTTGAAAAGAGTTTTCGTAATGATGGAGTACTTGCTACTCTTATCGCTCCTCTTAGAAACGAAAGTCCTATTTTACGCTGTGGCCATAAAAAGCGAACTACCCATTTTGGTAAGCCTTGTCCTTCTTTAACAAATGGCCTCATAATGCGCTCATAACTTGCAAAAGCTGATCGATAGTCGGAAGCTTGTGCAAGTTCACCAGCAAGCACATATCCGCCGACGAGAGCTAGCGACGTCCCTATTCCTGAAAGGGGAGTCGCACACCAGGCTGCATCCCCGCTGAGAACAATACGACCGCTAAACCATCTTTGCATCTTTACTTGCCTTAATACGTCAAAGTAAAAGTTATTTGTTTGATCCATTCCATCGAGTATCCTAGGAAATTCCCAACCCACATCTTTAAATTGTTCACGTATAAAATCCTTTTGCTGTTCTACGCTCCATTCATTCTCGCCTCCTGATATTTTCTGGACGCCTATATAAGCATGTAGTTTTCCATCTAATCCTGGTTTGACAGTAGCACCACGTCCACCGGTAGTGTTATACTGCCTTGAAAACTTACCGTCGCTTTTTTTTCCAGGTATACCAAAGTAGGCAATGGTTAGATCCATAAACCTTTGTTTGTTTTCTCCTGGGAATATTAACTCTCTGGACGTTGAGCCTACTCCTTCTGCAATGATCACAATATTATAGTTATCCTCTGCACCGCTGGAAAAACGGACATTAACGCTAGAATCAACTTCCGTCAAGGCAACTATCGGGTCTCCAAATCGATAGTTAACCTTTTCTTTAGTTGATTCATAAATTAATTTTGACAAGCTGCCCCTCATGATCTCTAATTCTGCAGTTGGTCCGTCACCAATATCTTTTACCGCAAAACGGCCTATAACTCTGTCATCTTGATCCACCCAATCTGTTCCCAGTTCGCCTGTAGTGGCATCAATTACCTGTTTTTCTAAGCCCATTTTCTGGACTACTGTTCTGGCGGCTCCGCGTACGTCTACATTTTGTCCTCCATCGCGAAATGATTTGAACTTTTCAATAACAGTTACCTCAAATCCATAACGTGATAACCACCAGGCCGCGGTATTTCCTGCAACACTAGCGCCTGATATTAGTATTTTCGTATTTTTCATTTTGCTTTATTCTATTTATCATCAAAAGGGTAATTCTTCACATTTATATCCATGATCTTGAAGATAGGAGATGATTTTTTTAGAATTCAATGGAATTCCTTTGACTCTAAGTATCCGATCACAATCATCGAGGTCAAAATTTATTTCATGGAAAGGAAACAATTGTCTGAGTCCATTTATAATAATACTAGTTTCCTTTTCCGTAGCTAAATCAGTCTTGAATACAACCACGTTTTTGGAAAGGTTTAGTTGTTCACTTACACTTGCCTTTCTAAACCTCGAAGGTGAAATTTTGGTTGTTTTTGTGAAAAGCCTGATAAAGTATTTATAATCTTCATACCCTAAATAGTTGGCAATTTCTTTTATGCTTTTGCCTGTATATAACAATTGCCTTTGTGCCTCGCCAAGAATTTCCTGATGCAGCAAATACGTAGTTGGAAATCCAGTTACGTTTTTAATAGCATCATTTAAATAGTTAACTGATATATTCATTTTGCTGGCATATTCTGCTGGTCTTTTCTGAATACCGATGTTGGTTTTAACTAAATCTCTAAACTGTTGGGTAATTTCTTCCGCTCTGGAGGACATCTGCCTGTCTGGTTTATAAAGCAAAAAATATTTGTTTGTGGCGGTGTAAAAGACAGCGTTAAGTAGTGAGTGAAGTACCTGCAGCTTAAATACATCTATCTCAACAATCTGCGTTGCCCGATATATTGCGGACAGCATTTCCAGAAAGAATAAGTGTTCATTTTCATTTAAACCTACTAAAGCCGTTTTGGCAGTATTTTGATCCACAATTGACCTAGACTTAGCATCAAGGTTCTTACCATCAAATGAAAGGATCCAACCAGCTATATTTTTAGCATCAATGTATTGATGAACTTGGCCTGGACTAATTAATAATAATGATGAGGAATGAAGATAGACCAGTTCAGAGTCAACAAGGAAAGATATTGATCCTTTTTTTAAGAGAAAAAGCGAATAGTAATCATGGCGATGCGGAACTTCAGCAACTTGATAGCGCTCATCTTCTTCACTAGATATTGGTGAAATTACGAGTCCATACGGACTATTTGCCATTTCAAATAAAGTAATATCATTCTTGCTCATGCAATTTTTAATCTATTATATTATGCAAAGCTAATTACATAACAGATACTTATAGTCCACTTATAAAGGTAAAAGGTGGACAAATCAAGTTTATCGCCAGTTATCTATAAGAAGCCTATTGTATTATGATATAGATTTTTAACCAATCTCGAATCATTTTTGGGATTAAAAAGGGGTTTAAGTAAATTGTTTCTACATAGCTAGTATTATATTTGATTATTGAAACGATCTAGAGTCATCATACATACCCGCACGAATGTAGATGTATAGGTGAGATAGCGCCAGACTATATACAAGATATTTCATGTTATCCTTTCTTTTTGCGGTCTAGAACTTCGTTGAGAACTTTATGCGCTGCCCTTGATTTTTTATTGCCGACAATTGGTTTGATCACCCCAACAAATTCCTATAACTGAGCCGGAGTAACCCCAACACTCAGGCAGATATTCAAGTGTGATGACAACATGGGTTCAGCCTCACCAATACTGGCGATTACGGATACGGTCAATAGTTCGCGATCCTTAAAAGTTAATATATCCCTTTCGAAAATATCCGCAAAAAGATGTTCCTTTAGGAATACTTCCATAATAGGGGAGAAGACTGCATAACCTTTTTTTTGTCCTGTCTCTTTACGCCTGTCAGCTTTTCCAGTATTATCTTTCCTCGGTTATACTTGTTACATTGGTGATCACCGGAGATGCCTCCAAACCTACCGAATCATTGATTCCTTTGGCCTTTCGCTTGTCCAATACAACCATAAAGGTTTGTAATGCCCTGCTGCTGTGTAGAAACCCACAGTATGCATAAAAATGCACAATTGCTTCGTTGATTTCATTGATGGTACTACGATATAATATTTAATTGATGTATGATTTAAAATCTATATTTTGTAGTTTAATTTCATTTATTTTAGTATTTTTAAACTTCAAATCTAAAACCATGCTCAAAAAAACGCTCTCTTTAACTACTGAGGTCCTTACCGGATTTAGTAGGACTTCCGGACTTATAAGCCCACCTTCAGTCCATTTACATTTGTCTCCATTTTCCATAAAAGGGATTTTGGCTAAATAATACCTTATAAAATACAGATTCGCGATGCGCATTAGTTATACGTCTTTAATGTGTATACCACTGCCGTAAATTATTAAAATAGTCACCATTCAACCACTTTTCATGAACGCGACGCTGTTTAACATCACCGATATACTAAAAGGATATCTTTCTCTGGACAATATGCCTGAAATATTGTTCGATTCCCCTGCAACAAATCAAGAGTATAACGACAAAAGACAGATATTTAATACTTATTTTCAATTCCGGCCGACGGCTATTGTATTCTGTATCAATACACAACAGGTTTCAGACGTTATTAAATGTATCAGAGAGTACAGTTACACCGGCCCTTTGAGAATTCGTTCCGGCGGTCACGATCATGAAGGGGAATGTTCAGCCACTGATGCCCTGGTAATAGATTTATCAAAAATGACAGGGATCGATATCAAGGCGGATCTGAATTACGCAACCATCCAGCCAGGCATCATGTTTATCTACTTGATAAAACAGATGGATGCCCAATCCCTCATTATTTGGTAATGCGCAAGCTATCGTCTTATTACTCTAACCTTATTATCACTTTTGCAACTAGGCACCAGGCAACAAACAGCAAAACTTGTTTCGGAGCTTGCCGTATTGTCTCCACTCGTCTTCTAGACCTTGATCGTCTATTCTGACTCTCTAAACGGATTTGTCATTAAGGACGCTAGCAAATGACCTTGAGAATGCTTTCCGCTCTTGTAAAAGTGGAATTATCGATGTTCACTTTGCGTTCTTCTTATGTTTAGCTTCTTTATAAGGGCGAGTGGGAGATGCGTAAAAGTTTTATGAGCTCTTGGGATTCGTCGGCTCAGCGCTCTGCCTCTCGCCTTGCAATTTGAAGGATTCATTTATTTGAACAAACGGAACAGTCATCAAGAATCTTTATTAGGTTTTCAGAGATTTGGGATAGGGGGGCTTAAAGATGTAAGCATAAAAATACAGAACTTGAAAAATAAAATCAATATGGATAATGCGTAATAATACGCTGTTTGCTGTGTATTAATTACATTTCGTCATCATTTCCATCTACTTAGTTCATTAATAAAACGTTTTAAACTATATTTAAAGGCTTATTAATGCTTTTAAAATGATCAAAACAATTAAAACTCCATTACTCGTTTTTGGTATCATTACGCTATCTTGTTTTTTAATAAATAGTTGTAAGAAGGATAGTTACCAACAGCATCAGGATATTTCAAAATTGAAGGGATGGTATAATGAACATTTGATGACTATCAAAGATGCTGAAATGTTCCATGCTTATGAACCCGATTGGGATCTCACGTACTCAACTGAAATTGATGGAGAAATCGTGACAGAGATAGAGTTCTCAAAAGCTAATAAGATCAAGATGGTAGATGAGGGAAGTTCATTTGAAAACTCAGATTCGATTGAGCCATATGTAAAATTAATTTTCATAGAGAATCCCAAATCATCTGAAATAAAAATGGCCTACATGATCTTCAAACCTGAGGAAAAAACTGCTTACTCTGGTATTCATTATAAGGATTTCGGAGAATATAGCGGTAAATTATTTTATCATAACTTGGACGGATCTTTTGAAAATGGGTTCAGGTTAGTAAATGGAAAGATTATTAGCACCATTGAAAAAATAAATAATACATCTCCGGTTGAAGCTAAACTGATTAACGGTAAATCCATGAAAATGAACAAAGGGGCTGACAAATTAATGGTCTTTGATATCAAGGATTGTACTGTAAGTACAACGGACTATTTTTACCAAACCTGTGGATATGTAGTTGGCCATCCGGAATATGGTACGAGTTGTAGTTACACATTCGCCTACAGCGTTTCAACTATCAGTTGTCCAAGTGGTGGGGGCACTGGAGGAACTGGTGGCACAGGAGGAACTGGTGGGACTGGAGGTGCAGGGGGTTATGGCGGTGGAAGCAATGGCGGAGGTAATTCCAATCCAACACTTCCTCCGAAGCCGATAGATCCAAAAAATCCGTGTGATAGGAAGTTAAAGGTTGGAGAGGTAGCAGGTACTTTTTTAAGTGCAAATAATAGTGTTAAAGCGTATTTAACGTCAGATCCTAATAAGGAATATGGATATGAACAAAACCTTAACTCACTAACTTCTACTACTTATAAACCAGCAACTGTAAGAACGATAGGAGCATCATCATTATTTAATCCACAATTTACTTGGAATGCTACAGAAGGATATACTATAGGTGATGTTCATTCCCATCCGGCTGGAACAGCACCCTCTCCAGCCGATATGTTCGGTTTGTATGAAAATTATAAAAAACTTTTGGCTATGAATGCGTCTGCCTCTGACATCGCCTTTTGGAAAGACAATGCTTCCATAACCGTCATCACTGCCAGTAATCATTATGTTGTGACAATAAAAGACTGGGCAAGTTATACTGCAGCCTACCAGAGCTACCAAAACAACCCATATAGTTGGAATTCCGGGTACATTGACATGTCTGGTAACGAAGAAGGATCCCTTAGGACGGTCATTAATTTTTTTTCCAGTTCTCTAAATATTTACAAACAAGCTCTTGTAGGCTCTTTTCATCCGTTGACGGTAAATGCCGACCAGGAGGTGAAAACTATTGTGTGTAGCTCAGCCATAGAATAATAAACTATTTACATTATGACAAAAATAATTTCAATATTCGCTATTTTCCTATTACTATCTCTAGTTAATAAACAAGAAACTCCAATTAGTCGGATCGCTGATTTTAACATGCCTGAAAATTTGGAATACCTGGAACATGAGCAGGGAGAATCATTGGTGAAAACAAATTATACGTATTTAACAAACGTAAAAAATGCGAAGCATCTGTTCGCGAAAGGAACCACTATTGTTGGCATTAAAGATTACGACAAAAGAAAAGTAGAATTCCTTGATCTGAATGAAAAGAAAAGTCAATGGCTGGAGATCATCAAGCAAACAAAGATGGAAAAATTCATAACTAAAACTGAAATCATAAAAATTAGAAATACTTCTTTTTTGATCATGGGACAATATTATCAGGATGAATTTTCTTATATTATACTTTCAGAGACCAAAGGCAATACAGGGTTAAGTATTCAGGTACAATTTAAAAGGGATCAGAAGGAAGGCGCTGAAAAGCTGATGATGCAAATACTCGATGGAATTAGATTCCACCCGCCTACTATGGTTAATAATTAATTATCAATACTCAATTTACAAAAGGCCTGAATTATTGAAGCGAATTACAATGAAATAATTAAAATTAAGGTGATGGGTCTCTACAGTTTATTAGGCTCATTCCTTTTAGATTAGATTTATCTACTCCAACTGAATTTCCGAACCCTTATTAAGGATTAATATTTAAATCGAATCAATAATATAAAGCCATTGTGGTATGTACCCTGACCGAGCCAAACATTCAATGGCGGTAGAAGAAATTTTTAACTAAAGAAGTTGATAGAGCAATGATAGATGCACTCCAAAAAGTAAGAATAATTCTCGCCAATTGACTGCTGGTATAGGTTATTTTTAGGTTCGACTTTGATTGACAAAATTGTGGATGGCTATATTGATTGTGAAAACTTTTATTTGTTTGCATTAACAAAAATAAACAACGAAGGAAGTGATAGAGCAATAGGTTTTGGCATCCTTGGGAAAGTTTACATTTCTGACAAGTTCAAAGAAAATACAAGAAATAACCTGATGCTAGGTAGATCGCTATCTCGGTATGATTGTTCACTGCTGAAATTACTATTTGTTGATTAATATTAAACCTTATTCAATTTTTGAAAGCACGTACTACTAAATCTTTTTTGATTATGGTTGCCTAGCTTATTTTCTGGATGGAATGAATTAGGATTAGGTATAAATTTCATTATAATATTTTAGGTAACAATTTTTCTAATCGTACTGGGTTTGAAAAGCATATAGTTCTGATGGATTCAGCCAGACCTCGTTTTTAGTCTTTCGGAGATGGCCGGATAGATGAGATAATATTTTCTAAAGAAATTTCATAAAGCCTAATGAAAGTGACCTGGCTAATTTTTCACAATTATCAATGAGTTTCAAAGGGGTTACGGTTTCCCGTATGAAATTGGTGAAATCGGATCTTATTTTTGAATCTCACTTTAATTACTTATAGGTGCAGCGAAAAAGCAGAACAAAAATGATCTACCATGTAAAAATTTCATCAGCTAAGACGTTGCTCTTTGGAGCCTTAATAGCATTTTTATCAAGCTGCACCGGAACAGGAAACAAAACGGCGTCCGATGTAGTTCCAGAGCAGGATAAGGTAGAGCTAAATAGGCCCCTGCGTTTTGAAATGATAGATGAAATCAAATCTGAAACACCGGGCAAGGCCCAGCTGCTGGAATATGCCGTGTACACGGATTCGGTCTATACCGAGGATGCGTTAAAATATGCACTAATGGATATTTACAGCCGAAACCGCAACAAAGATGTATTTGACAGTCATGACCGCGCAACGGTGGTAGGTGCATATCTCTTTACTTCGAGGAAAACCTACGAAGATAAATCCAACTGGATAGCCATGCTTATCAAGGGGCCAAACGACAGTGAACCTAACATCAGTTACAACAGCTTGAAGGTAAAGGCGCTGAGCGGACAGAACGACCAGGTGAAGAGCAATGATGAAATTGAACTGGAAAAGCTTAACCGCTACCTCGGCAAGCATGGGCTTGAACTATGCAGCTTTTCTGCAAAGCTGCTAAAAATGGAACAGGATCATATTGACGCGGCTGATGCGGCTTATCCCGATTTTGGCCCGGAGCATCTTGCCATGGTTGACCGGTTAGACGAACGGGCGTATCGGGCACTAAAAAAGAAATACAAACTGACTGATGATATGCTTACTGAGGTCCATGTGTTTGCCATGTCTTACTGCAAATAGATGCGGTCAAAAATATTGGTTATCACTAACTAAAGGTAATTTCTGGTCTGAATAAAAAAGAAAATTGAAATATGCGCTTAAAATGAGTAAAGCGCAAACGCTTTTCAATGCGATAATAAAAAATAGTAGATGGCGAATTAAAAACCTGGGGTAGTACATGATTTCGTTTGCGCTGATGAGGTCAATACCCGGATCAGCGTTGAAAACTTTCGGAAAGCAGATGCAAACACTCGTCTGAGGCATCTGTTAGCTTTTTTAAGAATGTTTGACAGCTATCTGCTTTTAATTCATCACCTAGGGAAAAAATATTACAGGTTCAAATCTGTTGTTAGCAAACCAACTGAAATTTATATCTTGCAACTGAACGATCTCGAAATAATGATAGAAAATAAAATTGAAAAAATTGCCGTACTAATTGACGGTGACAATGCTCAGGCCAAACTATTAAAAGCTATTTTAGAAGAAATTGCCAAATATGGGAAAGTGACAATCAGAAGGATTTATGGTGATTGGACACAAAGTAATATGAATAGCTGGAAAGATTTATTGAATGATCTTTCCTTTACACCGATTCAGAAATTCAGCTATACTTCTGGCAAAAACTCGACAGATGGGGCATTAATTATTGATGCTATGGATATTTTGCATAGTGGGGTAGTTGATGGATTCTGTATAGTTTCAAGCGACAGTGATTATACAGGGCTTGCCAAAAGAATCCGTGAGGAAGGTGTGTTTGTTATGGGGGTTGGAGAAAAGAAAACTCCGAATGCATTTGTACGCTCATGTGAGGTTTTTACTTTTAGTGAGAACATTGTCAGGGAAGAAGTCCTCGAAGAGGAAGAAGCGGCAGATAAGTCAAAGATAGCTTCGGCAAATAAAGTCAACAAAGAATATGCGAAAGTGGATCTTGCCTTGATAGATAAGGCATATTTTATGTCGAACAAAGAGGATTCAGAAATGTTTGTTTCAGCTTTGGGTACTAATTTGAGAAAAATTGACCCAAGTTTTGACTCAAGGGCACATGGATTTTATAATCTTTCAAAATTGTTGGAGAGTCTTTCAGAGTATGAAGTTTCTAAGATTGAAATAGGTGGTGTGAAACATAACATAGCTAGACGTAAGCAAAAATTAACTAGAAAAAAAAGTTAGTTTAAAAAGGAATGGTAGGTCATTTAATGCTGTAAGAAAATATATAAAAATCAACCTTCCTAGATGAAAATTATTATTGATGCTCTTATTTTTTACTGATAGGAAAAGTATGGATGAAGAAAATTAAAGTAGAGATCACTTCTACGAACAACATTTAATATATAAAAGTTAGTACCTATGGGCTCAGGAATTAAACGATGAAATTGACCGTTTAACTAAGAAATAAAAATCATTAATTGTTATTATAAAAAGAACTTGATCAATCAGATTCTTTTTGTATTTATTGGTATTATTATTTTTTACCGCAATACTTATTGAGCCTTGACAATTGTTTCTTTTATTAGTGAATCTTTTGAGAAATGAGATATAATCAATACAATTAATAAGAGGATAACAATTTTAATTAGTTTAAGTTGTTGTTCTTTTTTTAGAGTTGATGAAGTTCTTGCAGATGTTTTCATAGGTTTGAGGAACGTTATTGTATGTACCCCTAAACATACAAAAAAACACATACAAATAAGTGGGATTAATTAACGTTTAATCCACGCTAAAGAATTTTACTTATCAGGAAGTGCTATGCCTGATAATCTCTTTTGTAAAAAAGCATATTCTGTATGGTCTGAAGAAGTTAGATTTCAAGCTTTCACATCTCCCTTTAAACATCCTCTTTTTTCTCGACAGCAAAATCTAAAACTTCAGTTTTGGCAGGACGTTCTACACAAATTCAACCAATATTTGATTTTCCATTTATTAATTCTTAAAATCATCCTAGAATTTCTTTTGATTTTGCTATTAACACCTATCCAGCTTTTTGTTCAATAAATATTTGATTCCTCAAATGGATCAAACTCCGCTTCAAGTCCTTCCTCCATAATTCGACCACTTTCATACCTATTGCCATTGGTATCGATTAAATATAGGAAGCAATAGAATTTGGTATTATTAATTTTAGGATTTGGAAACTGTAAGTCAATGACAGCTTCTTTTATGAAATCTTAGTGAATCCATTTGCTGTTAATCCCTTATTTATAATTTCCTTTAATTCTACTGCATTCAGTATCAACGGCAGTATATATAATTTTTCTGGGACTCAATGTGGCGTTCATGACATCCAATGAAACTTCTGCTAAGTTAAGGTGCTTCGCAGCGTTTAATAACCAGTCGCCCATATAGCCTCCGTTATGATAACGTCCGGTTCCAAAGAAGTTCTTTGTTATGTTATGAGGTATTTCCTTTAAGTTTTTACGTTTTATCATCAGTATGACTAAAGTAAACAATAATAAATTTAGGCATTCGTAAGGGTATTCGCGAATTTCAGATTGTGTTCTAAAGGAGCCCTGGCTGATTCCTTTGTTCCCAAGTTTTTCTAGATCGTTTTCCTCATTGGCGTAATTAGCATTTAATTAATATTACAACTGACAAAAAATAGAGTAACGGATCACGCCTTCGTTTTTTGAGACATAATCTAAAAGGAAATTTTAAGTACTATCAAAAATCCACACATTTTTTGATAATTATGAAATTATCAATTTCTCTTTAAAGAAAGTAGCCCATTCATTAAATCTTCATTAAACCCGTTGATCGTTGTGCTGGAAAGCAAATGATGAATTTGAGTTCTTAAAGCTTTGAATTGTTCATGCAGTGGACAAGGATTGGTCTCTGAACATTGCTTCAAGCCAAGTGCACAACCATAAAAAAGCCCGTTGCCATCTACGGCCTCCACGATATCGCTTAAAGGCCGATTTAAGGAGTCTTCTTCAATATAAAATCCGCCGTTTGGACCTTTGGTCGAACTGATCAACCCTTTACGGCTTAAGTCCTGTAAAATCTTGGCCAGATAAAGTTCTGGCGAGTCAATGGCTGCCGCAATTTCCTTGATTCCAACCTTATTGCCAAAAGATGATCTGTGAGCAATGTAAAATACTGCCCTTATTGCATACTCGCACGTTTTTGAAAATATTGCCATAATTAATACTTATA
>Ga0308159_1004387_pt1 | contig 12975 bp, 10 predicted proteins | sample PhyCR1_FD_201040 | JGI IMG/M metagenome (GOLD analysis project Ga0308159, IMG submission 201040) | Phyllosphere microbial communities from UC Gill Tract Community Farm, Albany, California, United States - DLSLC.R1 | ecosystem: Host-associated > Plants > Phyllosphere > Unclassified | place: USA...
CCCAGACGGCACCGCAGCCTCAGGCGGCGCAGCAGGGCGGCGTGCCCGAGATCATCGTCACCGCGCAGAAACGCGCGCAGAAGCTGAGCGACGTGCCCGTCACCATCGTGGCGGCGACCGGCGACCAGCTTCGGCAGTCGGGCGTCGCGGACATCAGCCAGCTGGCCAAGATCGCGCCCAGCTTCACGGTCAGTTCCGGCGTCTATGGCTACCAGTCCTTCGCCATTCGCGGCATCAGCTTCAATTCGCAGCAATTGTCCGCCGCGCCCGCCGTCAGCGCCTATATCGACGAGGCGGCGCTGCCTTACACCGCGATGACCGGCGGCATGCTGCTCGACGTCGAGCGGATCGAGGTGCTCAAGGGCCCCCAGGGCACGCTGTTCGGCCAGAACGCGACCGCCGGCTCGATCAACGTCATCGCCGCCAAGCCGACCGCCGATCCGCACGCGGGCTTCAAGGCCGAGGTCAACCACTTCGGCCAGGTCATGTTCGAGGGCTTCGTCAGCGGTCCGGTCTCGCCCAACCTGCTGGCGCGCGTCGCCGCCACGACCACCCAGTTCGGCGCCTACCAGCGCGGCTATTACCTCTATCACGGCAAGAACGGCGACCAGAACAAGGGCGCCGCGCGCCTCCTGCTGGACTGGACGCCGACCGACCGCCTGCGCGCGCAGGTCAACCTCAACGCCAACTACGACCACGGGGAATTCATCCAGCCGCAGCTCGGCATCATCGATCCGGCGATCCCGGCGGCGGCCCAGCCGGGCCTCGTCGGCTACCCGCCGGCCAACGACCACCGCGACGTTGAAATTCCGGCCGGCTTCGACACCCACACCCGCAACCGCATGTACCAGGGCGTTCTGCGGCTCGACTACGACATCACCGACGACATGACGCTGACGTCGATCACCAATTATGCCGACTTCAAGATGCGGATCCCGATCAACTATTCGGGCATCGCGCTGAACAACGCCACCAACGTCGTCTACGGCCGGATCAAGACCTTCAACCAGGAAGCGCGCCTCGCCGGAAAGGCATTCGACGGCGCGCTGGATTACGTCCTGGGCGGCAACTATACCAACGACCGGCTGATCGACGGCCAGTACAGCTATCTCAACGAATATTCCGGCACGCCTGCCGGGTCGGTCTACCAGGTCGACTACAAGCCGCGCAACCGCTCGACCGCAGTGTTCGGCAACGTCGATTTTCACGTCACGCCGCAGCTGACCCTGAGCGCTGGCGCCCGTTATACCTGGGTCAAGCAGTCGCTCTCCGGTTGCGTCTATGGCAACGAGCAGTTCAACGGCCTGCTCGCCTTCATCGCCGGGGCCTATCGCGGGCTGGCGGGGCTGGGCCCGGTCCCGGCCGGCTATTTCGCGCCGGGCACCTGCGCCACGATCAACGACAACGTGCCCAACGTACAGAACCCCAATGGCCCCGGCCTGGTCCCGGACAACCTGCCGATCTTCCTGAACTCCTCGCAGAAGGAGAAGAACTTCTCCTGGCGGGGCAGCGCCAGCTACAAGCTGACCGACGACAGCCTGATCTATGCGACCGTCAGCCGGGGCTTCAAGGCCGGCGTGTTCCCGGTCCAGCCAAACCTCGTGAATTCCGAGGCGACGCCGGTGGTCCAGGAGAAGCTGACCTCCTACGAGGCGGGCGCCAAGCTGTCGTTCTTCGACCGCGCGGTGCGGCTCGACGCCTCGGTGTTCTACTACGATTACCGCGACAAGCAGTTCAACACCTACTTCCCGCTGCCGATCGGCGGGGTCTCCTCGTTCATCACCAATATCCCCAAGTCGAACGCCTACGGCTTCGATGCGGACCTGACGATCAACCCCAGCCGCAGCCTGACGCTGCGCGCGGCGGTGACGCACCTGCGCAGCGAGGTCGAGAACTTCGTCGCGATCGGTGGTTCGGGCGAGCCGATCGACGTCTCCGGCAAGGACTTCAACTATGCGCCGCGCTGGTCGGGCAGCTTCGATGCGGAGTACCGGATCGAGGCGACCGACACGCTGGAGGCGTTCGTCGGCGGCGGCGGCCAGTTCAGCGGTCGCAGCTTCTCGGACCTGGGCGAGTTGGAGATCACGCGCAACAAGGGCTTCGTCACGGTCGACGCGCGGGTCGGCGTGCGCTCCTCCAATGGTTGGCGCGCCAGCCTGTGGGCACGCAACCTGACCGACGAATACTACTGGAACACGATCTTCAAGGCCGGTGACATGTACAGCAAGTTCGCCGCCCAGCCGCGCACGTTTGGGGCCACCGTCGGGTTCGATTTCTGACCACGCGCCTTGCCGCGACACGAGGAACCGACATGGCCCTGAACCGCATCTTCCAGCCGATCACGATCGGTAACGTCGAGGTTCCCAATCGCGTCGTGCGAACCGCGCACGGCACGCATTTCTCGCATGACCGGCTGACCGACGACTTCATCGCCTATCACGAGGCGCGGGCGAAGGGGGGCTGCGGCCTGACGATACTGGAGATCGCCAGCGTCCACCCCTCCAGCGTCGGCACGGTGCTCAACTTCGACGACGGCATCATCGCCGACTATCGCCGGCTGATGGAGCGGATACGGCCGCACGGGATGAAGGTGTTCCAGCAGCTTCATCACGGCGGCGCGCATTTTCCGGGGCTGGACGGGATCGCGTGGTCCGCCTCCGATGTCGTCAGTCCGCTGGGGCATGTGCCCCAGCCGATGAGCCGCGAGCAGATCCGCGAAGTGGTCGACGCCTTTGCCGCGGCCGCCGTGCGCTGCCGGGAAGGGGGGCTGGACGGAGTGGAGATCCACGGCGCCCATGGCTACCTGTTCCACCAGTTCCTTTCCACCCTGACCAACCGGCGCAGCGACGAATATGGCGGCAGCCAGGAAAACCGCCTGCGCCTGCTGATGGAGACCGCGCGCGCGGTGCGCCGGGCGGTGGGCGATGATTTCGTGGTGGGCGTGCGCCTCAGCGCCACGGAAATGCCGGTCGGGGTCAAGGCGGAGGACGATATCGCCGCGATCCGCGCGCTCGAGGCGGAGAAGCTGATCGATTACGTGAACGTCTCGCTGGGGGATTATTACCGGGCCGCGTCGATGAACGCGACGATGGAGACGCCGATGGGCTACGAACTGCCCTCCGCCGCGCCGATCGCCGCCGTATCGAGCTTGCCGCGCATCGTCGCCGGTCGTTTCCGCACGCTGGAGGAAGCCGAGCAGGTTCTGCGCGACGGGGCGGCGGACATGGTCTCGCTGGTGCGCGCGCAGATCGCCGACCCCGACCTGGTGCGCAAGACCCGCGATGGCTTGGCCGAGCAGGTTCGCCCCTGCATCGCCTGTAACCAGGGCTGCATCGGCCAGCTGTTTCGCGGCGGCAAGCTGGGTTGCCTGGTCAATCCCGCGGTCGGCTTCGAACTGGAACTGTCGGAAGACCTGATCCAGCCATCCGCCGATCCGCGCAAGGTGCTGGTGATCGGCGGCGGACCGGGCGGCATGGAAGCGGCGCGGGTGGCGGCGCTGGCGGGCCACCGCGTCGTCCTGTGCGAGGCGGCGCCCGATCTCGGCGGGACCGTCAACATCGCGCGGCGCGCGCCTTACCTGCACGGCGTGGGCGATATCGTCCACTGGCTGGAGGCCGAGGTCTACCGGCTCGGCGTGGACGTTCGGCTCAACCATTACATGGATGCCGACGCGGTGCGCGCCGAACGGGCGGACATGGTCATCGTGGCGACGGGTTCCTATCCGCGCAAGGACGGCCTCCAGGCGATGGCGCCATGGGAGGAAGTGCCCGGCACCGGCCTGCCCCATGTCTACAGCACGCACGAACTGCTCACCGCCGCGCAGCCGCCGGCGGGACGCACGGCGCTGGTGCTCGACGATGTCGGGCATCTCGAGGCGATCGCGGCGGTGGATACGCTGATGGCGAAGGGTTTCGCGGTGACGTTCGTGACCCGGCACCCGCAGATGACCCCCTATGTCGAGAGCACGCAGCGCACGACCCCGGCGATGGAGCGTTTCAATCGCGGCGAATTCACGCTGATGACGCGCTCGGTGCTGAAGGCGATCCGGCCCGGGGAATGCACCGTGCGGCCGGTCAACGGCGACAGGGAGCAGGTGGTGGCGGCCGATGTCGTGGTGCTGATCACTCCCAACGTCGTGCTCGACGAAATCTACACCGACCTGCGCGGCGAGATGCCGAACATGTGCCGGATCGGCGACGCCGCGGCCCCGCGCGACATGCAGGCCGCGATCGCGGAAGGCCGGCGCGCGGCGATGGCGCTGGGCTGACGGAACGGATGGAGATGCTCGGATGACCACCCTTGGCGAAACGGCGCTGACGGCAGGCGAATGCGCCGTGCCACTGCATATCGCCAACGACGTGGCCGATCCGCTGGCCCACGCCACCGACCGGCTGCACCGGGCCTTCGCCTGGCTGCGCGCGCATGCGCCGCTGGGCTATGCGCAGCCGGACGGGTTCGAGGGGTTGTGGGTCGTCACCCGGCAGGAGGACGTCAAGGCCTTTGCCCGGCGGCCCCGGTTGTTCCGCAACGGCGAGCAGTCGGTCTCGATGATGACGCTGGAGGAGCAGGCGGCGATCCGCGCCTTCACCGGGGGCGATGCGCTGCCCTATCGCCACATGCTGGTGATGGATGCGCCGGATCATCCCAAGTACCGCCTGCTGACCAGCGACCAGTTCGCGCCGCGCAATATCGCCGGCATGGCCGAGAAGATCCGCCGGATCGCGCGCGGCTACATCGACAGGATGGCGGAACTGGGGGGCGAATGCGATTTCGCCGCCGACATATCGCACCGCTATCCGCTGAGCGTGGTGATGAGCATCCTGGGAGTGCCGCCCGAGGACGACGCGCTGATGCTGCGCATCACCCACGACCTCACCGGCGCGGGCACGATCGTCTCCGAAAGCGGCAACGTGACCCGGCATGGCGGCGGGGGCGGCAACGCGGTCATCGAGGCGGCGGCCGAGTTCGACGCCTATTTCGCGCGGCTGATGGCGAAGCGGCGCGAGGATCCGCGCGGCGACCTCGTCAGCCAGATCGCCAACGCGCGGATCGACGGGGAGCCGATCCCGCAGATGGAGGCGCTCAGCTACTGCCTCGTGCTCGCCACCGCGGGCCACGACACGACGGCGATGACGACCGCCGGTGCGGTGGAGCTGATGGCCCGCAACCCGCGCGAGACGGCGCGGCTGCGCGCCGACCTCACGCTGATCCCGGCGATGATCGAGGAAGCCAACCGCCTCGTCTCGCCCTCCAAGATCACGATGCGCACGGTGGAAAGCGACGTGGAGTTCCAGGGCCGCGCGCTCAGGGCGGGCGAGCGCGTCGGCCTCGCCTGGGCATCGGCCAACCGGGACGAGGCGATCTACGACGAACCCGATGCGTTCCGGCTGGATCGCCCGCCCACGACGCTGTTCAGCTTCGGCACCGGCGTCCACGCCTGCCTTGGCCAGCACCTGGCGCGGCTGGAGATGGGCATCTTCTTCGAGGAGTTCTTCGCCCGGATCGGTTCGTTCGAACTGGCAGGCGAAACGGCGGCGGCCGCCTCGCACATGATGAGCGGGCCCAAGATCGTGCCGCTGCGCTACGGCATGCAGTGACGACAGGCCAGTGACGACAGGAGAGACAAGCGATGGTCCAGACGACAGGCAGCGCCTTCATCAACATCTGGAAGATCGAGCCGTCGCGGCGCGATGAATTCCTCGCCGCCTTCAACGGCCTGTGGACCCGGTTCGTCGACGTCATGGACCGCGACACCAACTTCGTATTCTACGGCTGGGGCCGGGAACCCGATGAACTCATCATCATGGAATCGTGGAAGAGCGAGGAGGCGACCAACGCCGTGCGCGCCATGCCGGTGTTCCAGGAAGCGCTGGCGACGATGCTCGACTGCAGTTCCCAGCCGATGACGGTGCAGATCGTCACCGGCCTCGACAGCGACCGATCGGTCTTCGACCTCTACCCCGCCGGCAAGTCCCACTTCCACCCCAGCGGAGAGGATGTCGGCAGCATCTTCCTGTGACCCCGAAAGGCTCCGTGCCATGATGACCCTCGAAGAGATATCCGCGCATCTCGAAATCCGGCAGGCGCTTGTCACCTATTCGCGCGGGGTGGACCGCTGGGACGTGGAGACGCTGCGCAGCGTCTATCATCCCGACGCCACCGACCAGCACACCGTCTTCAACGGCCTGGGCTGGGACTTCGCGCAGTGGATCGTCGATTTCAGCAAGGCCAATGGCGGCCCTAGCCAGCATCACATCACCCATTCGCTGATCGAACTGGACGGCACCCGGGCCAACGTCGAAAGCTATTATCTCGCCTATCACGAAACGCGCGATGCAGCGACCGGCGAGACGACCCTGCTCCACACCGGCGGGCGCTATCTCGACAGGTTCGAACAGCGCGAGGGTGTGTGGAAGGTCGCGAAACGCGTCTGCACGATCGACTGGTCGCGCGCTCACCTGCAGGGCGAGCCGTGGCAAGGCGCGCGCGATTTCCCGACCGCCGGCCCGAAGGGCGTGGACCCGATGTACGCGTTTTTCGCCGAAGCCGGCTGAAGCGGTGGAAGGAGTGCCGTCATGACCGATCTCAAGGGCAAGTCGCTGATCGTGACCGGCGGCGGCTCGGGCATCGGCGAGGCCATGGTCGAACTCGCGGCGGAGCGCGGCGCGCTGATCACCGTTGCCGACCGCGATGAAGCGCAAGGCGAGGCGGTCTGCGCGCGCGTCCGTGCCGCGGGCGGCTCCGTCCGTTTCGTGCGAGCCGACATCTCCGACGCGGCCGACGTGCAGGCCATGGCCGCATCGGCGGTGGAGGCTTATGGCCGGATCGACTGCGCCTTCAACAACGCCGGTATTCCCAACGCCAACATCCCGTTCGCGGACATGCCCGACGAGGTGTTCCGGCGCATGCAGGACATCAACCTGACCGGCACGTTCCTGTGCATGAAGCACGAGATCCGGGAAATGCTGAAGACCGGCGGCGGCGCGATCGTCAACGTATCTTCGACCGCGGCGGTCAGCGTGATCCCGAACATGGGCGACTATGCCTCGGCCAAGGCGGGTCTGCTGGGCATGACCCGGGCCGCCGCGCTCGATCACGGTAAGCAGGGCATCCGCGTCAACGCCATCCTGCCGGGGCCCACGCTGACGCCGGCGTTCATCTCCGGCGTCAAGCGCTTCGAAGGGCTGGAGGATTACCTTGCCGACCGCCAACCCATCGGCCGTCTGCTGCAACCCCGGGAAATCGCGATGGCGGGCCTGTGGCTGCTGTCGGACGAGGCGTCCTGCGTCACCGGCATCGCCATGCCGGTCGATGGCGGCCTGACCATCATGTAGCCAAAGGATCTCGATGCACGTTGCGCATCGTTCCGGACAGAGAAAGGGAAGCAGATGACCGATTGGGCGACAAAGACCTGGTTCGTCACGGGCGCATCGACCGGCTTCGGCCGCGCCTTCGTCGAAACCGCGCTGGAGGGCGGCGGCCGGGTGATCGCGACCGCGCGCGACACCGGCGCGCTCGCTTATCTCGAAGGCGCCGGAGACCGCGCCCTGGCGCTGCGCCTTGACGTTACGCGGCAGGACGAAATAGACGCGGCGGTCGCGGCTGCCAGCGACTTCGGCGGGTTCGACGTGCTGGTGAACAACGCGGGCTACGGCTTCCTGGGCGGTGTCGAGGAAGCAGGCGTCGAGGAGATCGAAGCGCAATTCGCGGTCAACTTCTTCGGCGCGCTGCACGTCACCCGTGCCGCCCTGCCGGTGCTGCGCGAGCGCGGCGAGGCTTTCATCCTCAACATCTCCTCGATCGCGGGGCTGCGCTCGTTCCCCGGCGCCGCGTTCTATTCGGCGACCAAGTTCGCGCTCGAAGGCATGAGCGAGGGGCTGGCGCCCGAGGTCGCCAAGTTCGGGATCAAGGTGATGATCGTCGAGCCGGGCTATTTCCGCACCGATTTCCAGGGCCGTTCGATCGGCATGACCGCGAACGCGCACCCCGCCTATCCCGAACTCGTCGAGGCGCGTTCCAGGGTGCGCGAGGGCGACGGCAAGCAGCCGGGGGATCCGAAGCGCGGCGTCGCCGCGATCATCCGGGCCATGGGCAGCGAAGCACCGCCGATGCGGCTGCCGCTGGGAGCGGACGGGTCTCAGATCGCCCACGCGGCGACGCAGGCCCGCCTGGCCGAGATCGAGAAATGGCAAGCGGTCTCGGCGGATACGCTGTTCGTCGATCGGGCATGATCAGGCCCGCGTGATCAGGCCCGCTGGATCGTCTCTCCCCCGTCCACCGTCAGCACCTGTCCCGTGACATGGCGCGCGGCGTCCGAGGCCATGAAGGCGATGGCGCCGGCGATGTCCTCGGGCTCGCCCAGTCGGCGCAGCGGGGTACGGGCGATCACCGAGGCCTCCCAGCCGGGGCGCTCGGTCAGGGCGCGGATCATGTCGGTGCGGGTGCTGCCGGGCGCCACCGCGTTGACGCGGACCTGGCGCGCACCCCATTCCGACGCGAGCTGGCGCGCCATCTGGTTGAGGCCCGCCTTGGATATGCCATAGGCCGCCGCGCCGGGCACGCCGGAGAAGGCGTTGATCGACGACACCATCACCATGGAGCCGCCTCCTCCCTCGGCGATCCGGGGCAGGGCATGGCTGGCCAGCCGCCATGGCCCTGTGAGGTTGGTCTCGATCACCTTGTCCCAGGCGGCCCGGTCCAGTTCGTGCAAGGGCGCGAACACCGGGTTAACACCGGCATTGGCGACGATCACGTCGATCCTCCCGAACGCCTCCATGGCCGCTGCGACGAACCGGGCGCAGTCCTCGTCCCGGCCGATGTGGACCGGGCAGGGCAGGGCGTCATGCCCTTGCGCCACCAGGTCACTGGCCATGGCGTCGCAGGCTTCGGCCTTGCGCGAACCGACGACCACGCGGGCGCCGCCCGCCGCGAACAGCCGTGCGGCGGCCGCGCCGATGCCGCGCGTGGCGCCGACGATCGCGACGACCTTGCCTTCGAAGGAAAAGGGATTGCCGTTCAACGCACCATCGCTCCGGTTGCTGGTTTGGCGGGAAAGGCCAGGAGCACCAGGCCCAGCGCCAGCGGCAGCAATCCCAGCAAGGCACCGGCGACGGATATCGCATCCGCCGCGCGCTGGACCAGCAATCCCATGTAGACCAGGATCGCGGCGGCGGCGAGGATCAGCAGGCCGCGCAGGGGCAGCGCCGGCACCGGCCAGACCGGCGCCAGCGTCCCGGCGCGTCGGCCGGCGAACATCCGCCTCGCGTCGCCGCCCGACTGGCGCAGCGCCGCCAGCACATAGACGGCCACGACGATGTTGCCCCACCACATGACCAGCCAGCCCCAGGCGAAGGTATCGACCGGCCGGCCGCCGCGCTCGCGGTGGATCATCCAGGCCAGCGCGATGAACAGGCCCGAAACCAGGTCCTGGTTGATGAACGTCTGCCAGGCCGACGGCGTCCCGGCCAGGAACACGTCGAAGCCGGCGCCGTGGCCCAGCGAATCCGCGATCAGGATCCGCAGGCCGCACAAGGCCATGATCGCGATCACGACCCACGAGATGATGCGCAGTCCCTTCATGCTTTCAACTCCCCCTTCCGGATCAATAGTCGATATGCAGCGCCGCGCCGTCCGGGCCGGCTTCGATCAGGTCCCATGCCGCCTTGATGAACAGCGGGAAGTGGTAGTGGCCGGTATAGACGAGCTTGAGGTCCGGTATCTCGCCGCTCTGGAACTTGCCCATGGCCAGGTTCGAGGCGGAGGCATTGCGCACGTGCTGCCACACCCGGAAGAAGTGCAGCCGCTCCGGCGCGATCCTCGCCCCGCCCGCCGCGACGTAATGCCGCATGATGTCGGGCCAGGCCGCGTCGCCCAGCGCGTTGCGGATCGATCCCATGTCCTCGGCCGGGTCGCCGATATGGGCGAATTCCCAGTCGACAAGCGCGCTCATCCGGCCATCGTCGATCAACATGTTGTGGAAACCCACGTCGCCGTGGACCAGCACCGGGCGGCCCGGCGCATCGGGTACGTTGTCGAGTATCCACGCGTAGAGCGCCATGAGCGCCGGGGAGGGATTGTGGGTGTTGCGCGCGAAGTACTCCCGCCAGTCCTCGACATAGCTGCGCGTGGCCTCGGGCAATGTCCGGTTCCACAAGTCGGTGCGGATCGAATTGGTGAGGTCGCCCAGTTCGATGAGCGGGGGCAGGCCGTGCAGGGTCGCGGCGGCGCGGGCCAGCACTTCCATCAGGCCGTCCGAGAGCGCTTCGCGGGAATGGAAGACGTTGCCTCCGGTGCGCCCTGGCGCCATGCGCATGACCAGGAAATCGGCGCCCGGGAGCAGCCGGTGTTCGGTATCCACCCATAGCGCCTCGGGAGCGGGAAAGCCGCGTTCGAACGCGGCGCGGATGACCGGATATTCGTTGGCGACGCTATGGCAGTCGTTGTCGACGGTGGGGACTATCGGGTCGCGGCGGATCACCAGCGGCCCGTCCAGCGCAGTTCCCGCGACGGTCAGCAGGATGGTCTGCTTGCCGAAGCCTCCCGCGAGCGGCCGGAAATCGGTCACGCGCAGGCCCGGTTCGGCGAAACGGTCCTGCAGATAGGCCTCGAAGCGCGCGGCGGTGATTTCCCGGTCAAGCGCCCCCGCTTCCCCCGCCGGACCGGCGATCAGGGACCGGCGGTCGTCCGCTTCCCACTGCGCGATGGCGCGGATGGCGATGAGCCGGGGCTGGGGAGCAAGGGTATCCAGCAGCCGGCCCGCGCCCAGCGCGTCCTCCAGTTGCTGCACCAGCGCAGCCAACCGCGCCTGCGCGCCCGGTCCCGGGCCGGACTGGCCGAGCATGTCCGTCAGTGCCTGCCGTGCCGGAAGCGGGACCTGTGCGGCCAGATCCTGCAGCAGACCGCGCAGTCGCGTGAGCCGCTCCTGCACCTGCCGTTCCGCTCCGGCCTCGCGGTTGTGAAGGAGGCGGACGGCCGCGGTGGCGCTTTGCCCTATGGATGCTTCCGAATTATCCGCGCCGAAGTGCGCGGATAATTCCGCCAGCAACGATCGCAGCAGCATCTCGGGCGCCACATACATCGGCTTCTCCTCCATCCCTTCGAGCCGGGCGCATGATCTGTCGCGTCCCTGTGCATCGACCGCGCGGGCGCGGCGGGGCAACGGTTAAACGAATGATGAATAAACGCAATGGTCGTTAGCGTACCATAATGTCGCCCGATGTGGTTTTTGACCCTTCATCGCTTGCGCATTGTCGATAAATCGATAATCTAACATACGGTACGGCGGCGAAAGACCGGCCCGGACGGAGAGATGCGCATGAACAGGCAGAGCGCCGTTTCGCTCGAGGGCTATAGCCCGTTCGACCCTGCCGTGATGTCCTGCCCGCACGCCAGTTGGGCGATGCTGCGGGAACAGGCGCCGATCTACCGGGTCGACCTGCCCGATGCGCCGCGGCCGGTGTTCCTGGCGACGCGTCGACGCGAGATCGACTTCATTGCCCGGCGGACCGACCTGTTTTCAAACACCCCGCCGTCGGATGTATGGCGCTGGGGGGAGTTCGAACCGGCGTTGCAGCGTATCTTCGATCGCACCGGACGCAAGGTGGTCTTCACCGTCCAGACCACCGATCCGCCGCAATCGCAGATGTACCGCAAGGTCATCTCGGAAGCGCTGGGGCCGGGCCGGATCAAGGCATGGCGACCCGAGATCGAGGCGATCGTCCAGCGCCTGCTGGATGCGATCCCCTCGGGCGAGCCGATCAACTTCGTCGAGGCGTTTTCGGTGCCGCTGCCCCTGCAGGCGATCTGCCTCATCCTCGGCATTCCTTATGACGAGGCAGCGTACTATCGCCATTATTCCGACGAGTTCACGCATCTGGTCGATCCGGCGCACCCGCTCGAACGGGCGCAGCAGGCGATGGAAACGGTGGTCGAAGGCTATGGCAGGCTTGAGCGCAAGCTGGCCGACTACCGCCGCTGTCCCGCGACCAACCTGATGAGCGCGATCGCCAACGCGACTTACGACGAAGGCCGCGACACGACGATGGACGAGGCCCTGTCGATGACGCATACCGCGATCATCGCGGGCAACGAAACCACCCGCAACGCGCTGTCTTCCGCCATGCTCACGCTGGCGCGCGACCCGGCGCTGTGGCGGCGGCTCAAGTCCGAGCGGGACAAGGTCGGCGCATTCGTCGAGGAGGTGCTGCGCCGGGACGCCCCTTCGGTGACGACGCCGCGCACGGCGGTGGAAGACGTCGAACTGGCGGGTGTGCATGTGCCGAAAGGGTCTTGCATCTTCGTGATGTGGGCTGCCGGTAGCCTGGATGACGAGACCTTTCCCGACCCGCTGACCTTCGACCTCGATCGCAGGAACAAGTCCGCCCACTCCAGCTTCGGGGTCGGGATCCACCACTGCGCAGGCAGTGCGCTGGCCCGCGCCGAACTCAACCAGGCGGTCGAGGGATGGCTGCGTACTTTCGAGACGGTGGAACTGACGGTGCCGGCGCAGGAAGTACGCTATGATCCCGTCTTCGGCTTCCATGCGTTGAGCGATCTGCCCGTGCGCGTCACCCGCGCCGTACACGGCGATCACGATCATGGCTGAGCCGGGCACGGCGCAGAGGAGCGGCGGCCGGACGATTCCGACGGCGGCGTGGGAGGGGCTGGAGGCGTGCAACCGCATATATCGCGATGCCTTGCGCGCTTACGTCGAGGCGATGAACCGGGGCGACGTCGATGCGCTGGTGGCGCTGTTCGCACCCGATGCGGTGATCGAGGACCCTTACGGAGGGACGCGGCATAATATCCGTGGGCACGCGGAAATCCGCGCCTTCTACGAGTTCGTCGTCGCCAAGACCCGGCTCGAGTTGGTGATGGTGACGGGCAGCGGCGGCAATGCGGCGGCCATGGCCATTCGCGCCCACGTCGGCGAGGACCGGCTGGAGAACATCAGTGTCGCCCAGTTCGACGGCGAGG
>Ga0308159_1004388_pt1 | contig 12972 bp, 11 predicted proteins | sample PhyCR1_FD_201040 | JGI IMG/M metagenome (GOLD analysis project Ga0308159, IMG submission 201040) | Phyllosphere microbial communities from UC Gill Tract Community Farm, Albany, California, United States - DLSLC.R1 | ecosystem: Host-associated > Plants > Phyllosphere > Unclassified | place: USA...
TTCTGGTTGACGTCGACGCGCACGCTGCCCCGGTCGCCGACCGCGCGCTTGATCGCGGCGACATGGGCGACATCGTCGCGCACGTCGCGCTTGCCGATCTTGAGCTTGAAGATGTTGTGCCGCCGCTCGGCGAGGACCCGTTCGGCTTCCTCGATGTCGCGCGCCGTGTCGCCGCTCGCCAGCGTCCAGGCGACCGGCAGGCGATCCCGGACCGCGCCACCGCCGATCAGTGCGGATACAGGTACGCCCAGTCGCTTGCCCGTCATGTCGAGCAGCGCGGTTTCCACCGCGCATTTCGCGATATGGTTGCCGAACACGCTCTTGCCGATCCTGGCCATCGCGGCCCCGACCTGCGCCGCGTCACAGGTTTTGAGGACGGGGGCGATGTACGTGTCGATGGCGAGCTTGATGCCCTCGGGGCTTTCCTCGCCATAGCTGAGGCCGCCGATGGTCGTGCCTTCGCCGATCCCCTCGACGCCGTCCGCATCGCGGAGCCGGACCAGCACGATCGACTGGTGTTGCATGGTCGCCATGGCGAGCACGTGCGGCCGGATCGTCGGGATGTCGACGATATAGGTATCGACCTCGGCGATCGTGGCCATGCCCTCTTCCTATCCAGTTTCGTCCGAATTCCTCTTGAAACTATGCTTGCTGCTCTGGACGCGCAAAGATCATTATGGTCTTCTCGCGATACTCGGAGAGTATAAGTGTATGGACCTGCGTCAGCTTCGCTATTTCGTCACCGTCGCCGCAGAGCGGAATTTCAACCGTGCGGCCGAGCGGCTGCATATGGCGCAGCCACCGCTCAGCCGATCGATCCAGCAATTGGAGGCGGAGGTCGGTGCGACGCTGATCGACCGGACCAGCCGTCCGCTCGCGCTGACTCCCATGGGGCAGTTGTTTCACGATCAGGCGGTGCAGGTGCTGCGGCGGGTGGACGACATGCGGACGATGATGGACGCGGCGATCGCGACCGACCGGCGTCGGTTCACCATCGGTTTCGTTGCCTCCACCATCTATGCGCGCCTGCCCTCCCTGATCCGCGAGTTCCGGGCGGAGATGCCCGATGTCGAACTGACACTGGTCGAAAGCCCGACGCTGGACCAGATCGCGGCGTTGAAGGAAGGGCGTATCGATATCGGTTTCGGCCGTATCCGTTTCGACGATCCCGCGGTCCGGCGCACCGTGCTTCGTCGCGAATCGCTGGTCGCGGCGGTGCCGATGGGAAGCTCTCTGGGGCCGGACGGCGCACCCGTGTCGCTATCGGCCCTGGCGCGCGAAAAGCTGGTTCTCTACCCCAGCGCATCGCGGCCCAGCTATGCCGATCAGGTCCTGTCGCTGTTCCACGACAATGGCTTGAGCCCGAACCTGATCGTCGAGGCACGCGAATTGCAGATCGCCATCGGCCTGGTCGCGGCGGAAGAAGGGGTTGCGGTGGTCCCGGAGTCGGTGCGCAAGGCGCGGACCGAGGATGTGCGCTATCTCGATCTGGTCGAACCTGCGCATTCGCCGATCATCATGAGCCACCGGGTCGGCGACGTCTCGCCCGAACTGCGCGCTTTCCTGCGGATCATTGCCCGCAAATATACCGAGTGGGGCTATGGCGTGCCCGAAGCGCTGTTGGCGGATCACGAATAGCATGCGGTTGCCGGTGGCACGCCGGCTCTGGAGAGGACGACAGAATGGACATACGGCAACTGCGCTACTTCGTGACCGTCGCGCAGGAAGGCAATTTCACCCGCGCCGCCGAGCGTCTTCATATCGCCCAACCGCCGCTCAGCCGCCAGATCCAGCAGATCGAGGAACGGGTCGGCGCGACCCTGATCGACCGCTCCACCAAGCCGCTGCGGCTGACGCCGATCGGCCACCTCGTCTATGATCAGGCGGTCAGCATCCTGGCGCGCATGGCCGACATGGATGCGATGATCGCGAAAGCCGTGGTCTCGCAGAAGCGGCGCTTCGCGATCGGCTTCGTCGCCTCCACCATCTATTCGCGCCTGCCCGCGATCATCCGGGCGTATCGCGACGCCGTGCCGACGGTCGACCTGTCGCTGATCGAGGGCGGCACGCTGTCGCAGATCGCGGCCTTGAAAGAAGGGCGGATCGATGTCGGTTTCGGGCGCATCCGGTTCGAGGATGACGCCGTGGCGCGCGTTGTGCTGCGCGAGGAGCCGCTGATCGTCGCGCTCCCGGTCATGCACCCGCTGGCGACGGGCGGTCCGGTGTCGCTGGCGTCATTGGCGACCGACCCGCTGATCCTCTATCCCAATGCGCCGCGCCCAAGCTATGCCGATCAGGTGGTCGGGCATTTCCGCGACTTGGGGTTAACCCCCGCGATCACCCATGAGGTCAGCGAGTTGCAGATCGCGATCGGGTTGGTCGCGGCGGGGGAGGGGGTCTGCATCGTCCCCGCCTCGGTCCGCCGGTCGCGCGTCGACGGCGTCCGCTATCGCCAGCTTGTCGAGCCGGTCGCCTCGCCGATCATCATGAGCTTCCGGAAGGACGATCGCTCCCCCGAACTGAACGCCATGGCGGCGGTGATCCGCGAGCGATACGGCGCGTGGGATTATCCGGTCCCCGACGCGATCCTGCGCATGACCGAGCGGGGGGAGGCGGACTGAGCTAGGCCAACCTTTCGGGTATGGCGATCATATGGAGTTGGTGTTGGACGTGCGTGACGCGTCCCGACATTCTGCCCCCACGAAAGCGAAATCGCTTCGGGAAAAGTCGCACGACAGATCGCGACGGCAGATGGAGGGGAAGCGGAAAATGGCTTCAATACCATATAGATATGCGCCGGGAGCGCGAAAGGGCGCGGCGTTCGCCGGTCTCGCCGGATTGTGCCTGATGTTACCGACATTGGCGCAGGCCCAGCAGTCGACGGACGGCAAGGAGCGGCGCTTCTATGTCCGCCTCGGCGCGGCCCGTATCATGTTCGACGAAAAGGCCGATGTGAAGCTCGCAGGGCAACCGCTGACGGGCGCGAACGCGACCGCCTCGAACAATAACGGCATCAGCCTCGACATCGGCTATTTCCTGACCCCCAACGTGTCGGTCGCTGCAACCGTCGGCGTGCCGCCGACTAGCACGCTGACCGCATCGGGGACGCTGGCGGGCGCGGGCACGCTGGGCAAGGTGACCTATGGTCCCGGCCTCTACACCTTGCGCTATCACTTCGGGCGTCCGGGTGGGGTGCGGCCCTATATCGGCGGCGGCCTGAACTGGACGATCATCTTCAAGACCGAAGACGGCGTGCTGAAGGACTTCCGCACCAGCAGCACTTTAGGCCCCGCGATCACAGGCGGCATCGACGTGCCCCTCAACGAGCGGATCGGGGTGTTCGGTGCGGTGAGCAAGGTCTGGACCAGCACCAACGCCCGCTTCCGGCTCGATACGCCGAACGGCCTCGTGCCGGGTACGGCGCGCGTCCAGCTCAACCCGCTCATCGCGCAGGTCGGCCTGCAATATCGCTTCTGATTCCTCGGTTCGAACAGGAAGGCATGTCATGACCGTCACCGATATCATCCTGATCCACGGCGCCTGGAACCGCGGCGCCTGTTACGACGCGGTCGTTCCGCTTCTCGAAGCGCGGGGCTACCGTGTCCATGCACCAGACCTGACCGGTCACACGCCGGGCGATGGCGGCCATTTGTCGGTCGTCGACATGGAGCATTACACCCGCCCCGTCGCCGACATCCTGGCACGGGCCGAGGGCCAGTCGATCCTGCTCGGCCACAGCATGGGCGGCTCGTCCATCTCGTGGCTGGCGCAGCACCACGCCGATAAGGTGGCCGGGCTGATCTACCTGACCGCGTTCCTGACCGCGCCCGGTGTGACGCCGGAAACCTTCGTACTGCCCGGCGAGCCCAACCGGGGCACGCCGCACGCGCTGGACCTGATCCAGCCGGTCGACGAGGGGCGCGGGCTACAGGCGGATTTTTCGCGACTGGAGCGTTTCCGCGAAGTGTTCATGGGCGATTATCCCGGCGAGGGGATGCCGCCCGCCGATCAGTTCATTCAGACCCAGACGACGGTCCCGTTCGGTACGCCCAATCCTATGAACGGTCCCGCACTGGCGATCCCGCGCCTGTATATCGAGGCGCTGGACGATGTCGCCATTCCCATCGCCGTGCAGCGCCAGATGCAGAAGGAATTCCCCGGCCCGGTTGCGGTCGTGTCGCTCCCGGCCAGCCATGCGCCCTATTATTCGATGCCTGAAGGGTTGGCCGAGGCGATCGCCGACTTCGCCGATGTACCTGCCGAGTATCGCCAGACGGCGACGGCCGCGTAAGGACGACGGAGGCTATTCATGAAGATCGCGATCATCGGTGCCGGTATTGGCGGACTTACCCTCGCGCTGGCGCTTCGGGCGCGGGGTATCGAGGCAACGCTGTACGAACAGGCGGCGGAACTCAGCGAGATCGGCGCGGCTGTCGCTCTGTCGGCCAATGCAACCCGCGAGTTGCAAAGGCTGGGCCTGATCGACCAGTTGAAGCGGACGGGTGTCGAGCCGACCGAGCTCATCTACCGCGATGGCCGATCGGGTGATCGCCTCGCGTCCCATGCGGTGCGCAAGGGCGGTGCCTATCGCGATCGGTTCGGCGCGCCCTATCTCGGCATTCACCGCGCCGACCTGCAGACGACGCTGGGCCGCGCGGTCGGGGCAAAGCATATCCATCTGGCCCACCGGCTGGAGCGGATCGAGACGGTGGGCGAACGGGTCGCGCTTCACTTCGTGGGTCGCGATCCCGTCGACGCCGATATCGTGGTGGGTGCCGATGGCGTTCGCTCCATCACCCGCCAATGGGTCGGTGGCCAGCCGCTGCGCTATTCCGGGACCAGCGCGTTTCGCGGCATCGTGCCGGTCGAGCGGCTGGGCGCCTTGCCCGATCCCCAGGCCATCCAGTTCTGGATCGGTCAGGACGCCCATCTGTTGCATTATGCGATCGGCAGCGATGGCGGGCACGTCAACTTCTTCGCGGTGGTGGAGGGCCCCACCGCCTGGCCCGATCGCGGCGGTACGATGCCGATCGAGCCCGGTGAGGCGGTGGCGGCCTTTGCCGACTGGCACCCGGCCGTTCGCCAGATGGTCGCGGCGGGCGATGTCGAACGGCGCTGGGGCCTGTTCGTCGCGCCGCCGCTTCGCCACTGGCATCGCGGCCCGGTCGTCCTGATCGGCGACGCCGTCCATGCGATGCTGCCACATCACGGGCAGGGCGCGAATACGACGATCGAGGATGCCATTACCTTGGCGACGATGCTTGACGGTCTGACGTCGTCCAACCGCGATGCGCGCTTTGCCGCCTATCAGAAGGAGCGGGCCCTTCGCACCCGCCTCATCCAGCGCAGCTCATGGGACGCCAATCGCGCGCTCCACACCGATGCCAGCCTGCCCGACGCAACCCGGCACCGCGCCATGCACCGCTTCCCCGAACGCTATGGCTGGATCCATAAGTTCGATGCGTCCGCGCGATTGTCGGGCATGCCTGACGCCGGTGCGATGCGCCACTGACGGCATCGGCAGCCGCTGGTTCAAACGGTGGCTCATTGGCATGGCGGATGGGCATCGGAGAGACAGGCAGATAGAGGCACTTTTATTACGAAGGAGGAAATTTAGGCGCAACAATGCAAACCGGCGGCTGGGCCGCCGATTTGCCGGTGCGCGCGCTCGTTCAGGAGCGACCGAGCGCGGTGTCCTCCAGCCGCACGCGGCTTCCGGAAGGCGGGAGGGGGTACTTGTCGGCGCCGCGCCGATGCCGGACACTATGAGGCATGACCGGTCCTGGCCTGCCCGACGAACAGCCTGTCTTCGCGCATCATGTGCGGGCGCTGCTGGCACGTCAGGCGCAGGCCGACCGGGACCTAGTGGGCGCGTCGTACCGTCGTGGACGAAATCACCAGCCCGAGCTGGACGCAGGGCAATCGTCAGCCAGCCGCAAGGCGGATGCGCTTGCCAAGGCGGTCGGCATCGATTTCCACCAGCCCAGTCCGATCCGGCGGGGTGGGCGCCAGAACGGCGGCGGCCGGGTGGCGCACTTCGACATGAAACCGATGGGCAAGACCCACGTACCGACGAGCGGAGACGGAAAGGTTCACCACCGCTTCAAGGCCAAGGCCATGGAGGGTGAGCATTTCGACTATCTGCGGGACGGCGCGAAGGTCACGATCATCAGCCATCTCGATTATATCCGGCGCGATCAGGCGGTGGCGGATCTGGCCAAGAACCTCGTCATCGACATGATCGACGAGCAGGTGATCCGGGGCGGTATGAATGCCCGGGCCATATTCTCGAACATCGCCGGCAGCCCTGAGCGCCAGCGGTCGTTGTTCGTTGCCGCCGAGCAGAGCGAAAGCCAGCCCAGGGTCCACCATCTCACCGCCTCGACCGCCGACGTCGGGCGATATGACCGGGTGGCAGGATTTGCGACAAGTCCGCCCTGGCTGCGCGACATGAGCCGCAGACTGAAGGCGGCGCGCCGGGAAGCCGAAGCCGAGGCGGCGGCCAAGGGACGCCCCTTCAAGGACCGGCAGGTCGTCGTCGCGGATGTCACGCCCGAGGAGGCGTTCGACAGGCTGGCCTGGTTCGATAAGCATCCCGGCTTCCCCGCGCCGCAATGGCGGCAGGGGCGCACGGGGCGCAGTCACTACCGCTTCGTGCAGGAACTGCCCGCCGACGCCAAGCCAGAGCAGCATGGCCAGATTCTCCGCAACATCGTCGCGATGCTCGCGTCGGATGGCTGGATGGCGGTGGGGGTGATCCACCAGCCCGATCAGCACGGCGACAAGCGCAACTTTCACATCCATGTCGATGCCTATGACCGCCCGGCGAAGTGGATGGACAAGGAGGGCAAATGGGATTTCGAGGTGGTCGAGCGCAAGAACGGCAAGAACACCCGGCCCTACCGGCAGAACAAGGTCAGCTACCGCGCGGAGCCCGACGCCAATGGAAAGCGCGCCAAGGTCGATACCGCCGAGCTCATGCGCGGACGTTTCATCGACATCGTCAACGCGGTGATGGGTGAGGAGCGCTACCTCCACGGCACCTATGAGGGAAAACGGCATCGCCCTGACCCCGCTCGAGCATATGGGCAATCGCGCGACCGGCCACGAGCGGCGTGGGGTCGCGACGGAGGTCGGCACCCGCAACGCGCGGCGGATCGTGCGCGATGAGCTTTCCGCTTGCGATAGGAAGGCGGCCGCTGCGACGGACGTGCTGGCAAGGGACATGACGCTGATCCTGCCGTCGATCGGTGACCAGCCCGACGCGGTTGCCGCCGCCCGGCGGTATGAGCGATTGTCCCGCCGACTGATCCAGCGCCGCCATGACATGGACGTCGCCGATGTCGTGGTGGCGGCATCGCGATCAAGGGCGGAAGCGGTGATCGCAACGCTGGAGCCGGAGCCCGGCCGCCGGACCAAGCCGCGCGCTGGCGACCGTGCGCTGCTGGAGGCGGCGCATGCGCATCTCGAATGGGTGGCGCAGCATTCGCCCTCGGATGATGAGCGTGCGGCAGAACGGCAGAGGATCGCCCGGATCGAAGCGCAGGTTGGTGCCGCATGGGACGAGGTGGCGGCGGCCATTGCCAGCAAGGATCGACGTAACCCTGCGATCACCTATGTTCCGACGCAGGCGGCATCCCCCGCGACGATGCCGCATCAAGATTACCAGGAGCGGGTGCGTGGACGCCTTCGCCAATGGCTGACGCGGCATGGACGCGATGAGGGGCGGCTGATCTTTGAGGGCGACGCGGTGCGCCTCGCGTCCGATGTACCGAAATCGATCGACCGGCTGCTGCGGCTGTTTGCTGGCGAGGAGGAATTCCAGAATTGGCTTACCGGCGAACGGGAGCGTCGGGCCGATCAGGCGAAGGCCGATGCCAAGCGGCAGCGCATTAAACAGGCAGCGCTGCAACGCGCCGAGGCGGGCCGTCTCGAGCAACAAGCCGTAGAGGCGGAAACGGCCGACGGTGTCAGAGCGATATCGCCGCCGGAGGATCGTGCACGGCCACAATCCGTCGCTGCCGACATGCCCACCGCCCAGCCTCCGGGCAGGCCGCCCGTGCCCGAAAGGACATCGCCGCCCGAAGCTGTTCCCCCCTGCTTCTGTCGATAACGCCGCTACCCAGCCCATCGATCGACAAGCACCTGATCCGCCCGTTGTGACCGGTGCCGATCCGCAACGAGAGAAGGAACCCGAGCGGCAGGTGCCGTCCAGGCCCGCACCGCGGGACAGGCCGAAGGGCCCACCGCCCCATATCCGGAGCAAGGGGCCGGATGATATAGCGCCGCCACAGCGTCCGATGGGTCGCGGCTCAGAAAGATAATGACGGATTTCGGGCCGCCCCGATCGATGCGATCGGCCAGAAGGAAAGAGGGGAATAGCCTGTCGGCTGCACCATGATGGTGAAATGGACCTGAAGGCGACGCGAGCAGCCCCGCGCCGCCGGACTGGAATTGATATGAAGACCAAGACGAACGTGGTGCCCGGCTGGCTGAGCCCGAGCGCCGTGATGGATACGCTTTTCGATGTGCGCGAGCCCGGGTGCGAAGAACTGGGCTATGCTCTGCTCCGCCCCCGCGCCAAGCAGAAGGCGAATAGCGCGACCGCACTGATCCGCGCCAAGATGGCACCGGTCGAACCGACCAGCGCCTCGCCCGCAACCGCCTGCGGCATCCCGGTGACCGCCCGCCAGCATCGGCTCGTGCTTGCCCGAGGTGTTGGCGACATGGCAGTAGCGCCGCTGCTCGACGAGTATGATCGTGCCGTCCGCCCGCATCAGCGCCTGCTCGCCGGTGTGCTGACGATGCGCGGTGCCGTGACCCAGCCGATCCACGACCTGTTCGACATGGCGACCAGTTACGCCGCGATCCATCTCGCTTGCGGCCGGTCCCTGACCAGCGTGGTCGTGGCCCACGCCCCCGGCGACGAACTGAGCCGCGCGCTGCCGCACGTCCATATCTGCATGCTGGCGCGTCAGCACACGCTGAGCGGCTGGGCCGCCGAGCACCCCGATCTCGCCGACACAGCCCACCGGATGTGGGCGGAGGAGTGGCAGGCCTTCCGTGCCGGATGGGAGCAGATGGTCGCCGCCTAAGCAGGTGGACGGGGCGGCGACCGCCGCCCCGTCCAGGCATCAGAACGCGGCCCGGTCGGTCTTCGGCGCGCGGGCCAGCACGGCGGCCTCGAGCGCCTGTTTGAGGCGCCGATTGGCATCGGTGCCTGCTTCCAGGATGATGGAATTGGTGCCCATGGCGGTGCTGCCCCGCAGCGTCGGCCACGCCGTATCGAGCTCGCCGCTAGTATAGGTCATGCCGCAGATCTTCACCGCCTGCGGCGCACACCAGTGCCAGGTAAGCCCCTGATCCTTCACCGAATCAGGCTTGCCGTATCTGGCGGTGAGCTGTGCCTTCATCGCGGCTTCGCTCATCGCGGTGCCTGGGATGGTTACCTCGACGCGCGACACGCTGTCGCCGCCGGCGATTTGGGCGAACTGGATGTCGGCGCGCTCCTGGTGTGGCCCCATGGCGATGATTTCGGCGATCCCGGCATAGGTCGGATTGGGTGCCGCCGCACCCTTGCGGTTCGCCACTTCCACCGCGACGCGCTGCGCGAAGGATTCGGTCTTGCGCGTCTCGGTCACCTTGTACCCGGCCTGCTGCAACGCCGCCTTCACCTGCTGCGGCGTGTCGCCGAGCCGAATGCCGGCCACGTCCATGGTTGCCGGATCGGCGGCATGGGCGGGTGCGGCGAAGGTGAGCAGTCCGGCTGCAACCGCTGCGAATATTATTCGGTCATACATAGTCATGTCCTTGTGGTGATGCTGGATCAACGGAGGGTCAGTTTGAAGAAGCCGGCGGTGTCCTGCGCGCCGGCGACGTGGCCGGCGCCGAAGGCGTGGGCGACGCCGAGCCGCAGCGAGGAGGTGGGCGACAGCGCAGCCGACCAGCCAAGCTCGACGTCCATCTCGCGCGCGGTCGGTGTCAGATCGACGCTGGTGAGGCGGGTGGCGAGCACGCCGGTCATCAGGTCATAGGCGACGGGCGCCTCGACAACCGCACGGGCGTGTTCGAGCCGAAGCGGCGAGGACAGCCCGAGCGTCATCGTGCCGCCGCCAAGACGATACGCCGCGTCGAGCGCGAAGGCGGTGCCGGTCATCGGCCCGGTGAAGCGCAGCAGGTCCGATCCGCCATCAACCCGAGTGTTGGCGGCCGTGGCCCGTGCCGACAGCAACACCCCTGCGATGCTGCGACTGGCGGTCAGGGTGGCCAGCGTCGTCCGGCTGCCCGAGAGGGCCAAGCCAGCGGGGCCGCGTAGCCCCAGCACCTGTCCGCGTTCGGTCAGGTCCGACAGCTCGACACCGAGCCCCAGCGGCGAGGCGAAAGTAACACTGCGCAAAGCAGAGCGGCCATCGCGCGACGTGCCGGAAGCAAAGCCTGCCGACCAGCCGTCGCCGCTCCACGATGACGACGTGCCGACCGGTGCAGCGACGACACCGCGGAGGGCAGAACCGGCGATGCCCGCGCCTTGCCCGACCGCAACGTTGGCGCTGAAGCTCACCGTCTGGCCTGCGGCAGGCGAGAAGGCGAAGGTGGCCGGGCGGCCGGACCGCGCCGCAGCCCATGGCCCGGTGGTAGCGGAGGAGAAGCCAAGCTTCGCGTCGCTGGCACTCGTGGCGAGCCACGGCGGGTCTATCGTCCCCAGCATGGCGCCTGCCAGCAACCCTGATCCCCGGCTGCGCGGCCCGGCGCTACCGGTCATGGCGAAGTCCCGGCCATAGCGGTCGAACACCGTCATCCGAGTGACGGCGTTGGATAGCTGCCCGCCGCTGCCGAACGGGCCCGACAGGCTGAGCGAGGAGTAGCGTGCCAGCACCATGTCGGCAGCGGCAAAGGCGCTGGCCGGTGCCTGCGCCTTCATCGCGGCTTCGACGTTGAGCAAACCGGCGCCGAAGATCTGGTCGGCACCCTTGTCACCGAGGTCGGTAGCGGTATCGAGCAGGATGCGCGAGATCGCCTTGCCGCCGAGTTGCGGCCAGTTTTGCTTGAGCAGCGCGGCGGCTCCGGCGATGGCGGGCGCGGCGAAGCTGTTGCCCGTGACCGTGGTGATTTGTCCGTCCTTGCCAACGACGCTGACGTCCGTCGCCACCACTGCCAGCGTGCGGTCGGCAAGATCGCCGGGCAGGCCATTGCCGCTGGGCGGTCGCAGCGAGCTGTCGACACGGATGCCGAACAGGAAATTGTCCTTGTTCTCCAGATTGCTGCCGACGAGGTTGCGGGTGATCGTCCCAAGTCCAGCGCTCTTGTCGTCGACGAAGTTGGAGACGGATTGCACGAGCAGCCGGTCGGCTTTGACGACCCCGTCCATGGCGGCACGTTCGTCGGCGGCGATCTGGCCGCTATGCTCGCCATTGAGGCTCATCGAGATCACGAACGCCCCTTTCTCCACGGCATAGGTGATGGCGGGGGCGATACTGGCGGCGTTCGCGCCGCTGCCCTCCTTGATGACGGACGTGGCGGTGACGCCCTCGAGATCGGGAGCCACGACCTTCAGCGCGAGCAGCGTCGCGTCATAGGCGACGCCTTGCACGCCCGAGCCATTTCTCGCGGCCAGCGCGACCGAGGCGACTTCGGTGCCATGACCTTGCACATCGTCGAGCGGGAAGGTCACCGTCTCCGGCGCACAGGTAGCGCAACGCGCGATCCGGCTCTCGAACGTCTTGCTGTCGGGCGAAATGCGGCCGGCGAACTCGGCGCTGGTGGTGATGCCGGTATCGATGACGGCGATGGTCACACCCTTGCCGGTGATACCCTTGTCATAGGCGTAGGCTGCCTTGGCACCGACCACCGCACCGGACGCCTTATACTCGGCGCTATCTGCGGCGCTGGGCGGCGGGGTCGGTGTGGGGGATGGCGTCGGTGTTGGGCTGGGCGTCGGCGTAGGTGCGGGCGTCGGGATCGACCCTGACGAATTAACGCCACCTCCGCCACCACAGGCGGCGAGCAGTATCGCCGCTGAAATCACCGATGGTGTTTGAATAGCTTTCCGCCACTGGCGGCCAAGTCCCGCAACCATACGCACCCCCGTGTCGGGCGATGCATCGGCTTCCCCAGCCGGCGGCACCGCCCCATATGAAAACGAGGCGATGCCGGCCCGTGAGCCGGGGATTCAGAACCCGCGATAAGACAGGCGCGAGCGTCTTTGGGCCCCCGAAGGTGCCTTGGACATGCACGCCCGCTCCCCGGCCGAAACTGGTTCGGGCCGGGCATTCGGCTACTTATCGACGAGGTTCTGACGCCTCGGTCCGCCTGCTGGCGAACGGCACGGGTGTAGGCCGGACCGGTTAACGAACCAAGTCCTGCCGTGCAGGAATGACGTCCGGGTTGCTGCAACATGCGGCAAGCTGGGCGGCTTCTGACCACACAATCCTCAGTATTTTGAGATGCTTACCCTCTCCGGCAGCGACAATCTGCTGGAGGAAAGAAAATGAAGCGCCGCCGCTTGCCCATCGTGTTTCGCCTGAGCGCGATCCTGCTGCTGACCGCCCTGATCGCCGGACAATGGTGGCAACTCCAGCCCGCCGGCAGCATCGCCGGCTGGGTGCCGGCCATGGCCGAGGTGTATTGCCCGGCCGCTGCCATCCATCGTTCCGGCATCGTCGCGGACAGCGCCCGCACGCTCGACGACTGGGTCTTTGCCGTCATCGGCAACGCTGTTTTCCGCGATGGCCGCGACCGCTGTCGCGCGAGGAAGGATAGATCGGCCGGAGCCGAGCGAAGCCCTGACGAGAGATGAAAATCGAAGGGGCCTGAACCGGACCAGCCGGTCCGGGGATCACGCACGTCCACTAGGTGTTCAGTCCCGGCATTTGGTGGATCGGGTTGACGATGAACCGGTCTGGCTCTGACGTCCAGATCTTGGCGATGTATTCATAGGGTGTGAGGCCGCTGAGCGTCTTGAGGCGTCGGGCAAAA
>Ga0308159_1004389_pt1 | contig 12972 bp, 13 predicted proteins | sample PhyCR1_FD_201040 | JGI IMG/M metagenome (GOLD analysis project Ga0308159, IMG submission 201040) | Phyllosphere microbial communities from UC Gill Tract Community Farm, Albany, California, United States - DLSLC.R1 | ecosystem: Host-associated > Plants > Phyllosphere > Unclassified | place: USA...
CGACAAGTTCGGCAACAAGGCCAGGATCGGCGATCTTGGCGTCGAGATGCTGCCGGCGGTCGTCGGCGGCTTCTACGGCGATTCGCCGGCGGAAAAGGCCGGCATCGAGGTCGGCGACCGCATCCTTGCCGTCGACCGCGTCGCCGTGGCCGGTTTCGGCGACATCCCGGGGCTCATCCGTCCCCGGGCCGGGCAGACCGTCACACTGACCGTCCGGCGCGGCGCGGAGGTGCGCGACGTGCCGGTCGCGATTACCGCCGGCATGGTACCGGACGCGCAGGGCACGCCGCAGAAGGTCGGGCAGCTTGGCGTGCGCGCGGGGCGGCTGGAGCAGGTCGGGCCGCTGCGCGCGGTGGCGCTGGGCACCCAGCAGAGCTTCAAGGTCATGGGCACCATGGTCACGGGCATCGCGCAGATCTTCACCGGCGATCGTTCGGTCCGCGAACTGGGCGGGCCAGTCAAGATCGCGCAATATTCCGGGCAGCAGTTCAGCCTGGGCTGGGAAGCCTTCGTGAGCTTCGCGGCGCTGATCTCGATTAACTTGGCATTCATCAACCTCCTGCCAATTCCAGGCCTCGACGGCGGACACCTGGCTTTCTACGCGGCCGAACTGGTCCGTCGCAGGCCTTTGGGAGTACGCAGTCAGGAATGGGCGATCCGAACGGGCGTGGCACTGGTCCTCGCCCTCATGGTTTTCGTCACGGTCAACGATCTGGCTCAGCTCCCGATTTTCGGGGGATAGCCTGGAGGTTTTATCCAGCGATCACATTATTGCCGGGTTTTGTCTGCTTGATTGGATGCGCTCCATCGGGCAGATGGCTGCGATTGCCTGCGGGGTTCGGTGCGCACCCCGCCTGTCGGTCGTCCTGGGGTGATCTGTTTTTATCGCGAAAGCGAATACGGGAATTTGCGTAGAATGATCGGATGGGAAATGGTTCGCTGCACTGACGAACGCCGTGCGGCCCTTGCGGCGGTGCTGCTGGGGACCACGATCCTCACGGGTATGCCCGTCGATGCGTTCGCGCAGTCGGCGCCGCAGGATGCCTCCAAGGTTCCGGCGGTGAAGGCCGCGAAGAAGGGCTCCGCTCCCCGGACCGCGCCGGTTCCGGCTCCGGCTTCCGCGCCGACCGTCGATCCCGATGCGGGCGCGCAGCCGATCCAGACCATCCAGGTCAAGGGTTCCGAGCGTCTCGAGCCGCAGACCGTGATGTCGTACATCAAGCTGCGCGTGGGCCAGCCCTACACCAAGTCCGCAGCCGACGCCGCGCTCAAGGATCTCTACTCGACTGAGCTGTTCAAGGACGTCCAGATCGACAACGTCGACGGCGCCGTGACCATCCAGGTCCAGGAAAACCCGGTCGTCAACCGGATCATCCTCGAGGGCAACAAGCGCATCAAGGACGACAAGATCCTGCCCGAGATCAAGGTCTCGCCGCGCCAGATCTTCACCCGTTCCAAGATCCGCGCCGACGTGGCGCGCATCATCGAACTGTACAAGCGGCAGGGCCGCTACGCCGCCACGGTCGAGCCCAAGATGGTCTCGCTCGACCAGAACCGCGTCGACATCGTGTTCGAGATCACCGAGGGCGACAAGTCCAAGGTCCGCCAGATCAACATCATCGGCAATGAGCACTTCTCGGCCGGCGAACTGCGCGGTGAAATGGTGACGAAGCAGGCGCGCTTCAGCCGCCTGTTCAGCTCGGGCACCAGCTACGATCCCGACCGCATGGCCTTCGACCAGCAGAAGCTGCGTCAGTTCTACCTGACCCAGGGCTATGCCGACTTCCGCGTGGTTTCGGCCGTGGCCGAACTGACGCCGGACAAGAAGGACTTCATCATCACTTACGTGGTGGAGGAAGGGAAGCGCTACAAGTTCGGCGACGTGAAGGTGGAAAGCCAGCTGCGCGACTTCGACGGCGAAAAGATGGCCAAGAACCTCGTCATGCACAAGGGTGACTGGTACAACGCCAAGCAGGTCGAGGACACGATCGACGGCCTGAACGAGACCGCCGGCGCCTTCGGCTACGCCTTCGCCGACGTGCGGCCGCAGTACGACCGCGACAAGGAAAACCTCACCATGGGGTTGACCTTCGTGATCCAGGAGGCGCCGCGCGTCTATGTCGAGCGCATCGACATCAACGGCAACACGCTGACCCAGGACAAGGTGATCCGCCGCGAATTCCGCCTGGCCGAAGGCGACGCGTTCAACTCGCTGCAGGTCAAGCGTTCGACCAACCGCATCAAGTCGCTCGGCTACTTCCAGGAGAAGTTCGAGGTCGAGCAGAAGCCCGGCACCGCCGACGACCGCATCGTCCTCGAAGCCAACGTCGAGGAGAAGCCGACCGGCGAACTCCAGCTCTCGGCCGGTTTCTCCAGCCTCGAGAGCTTCATCTTCCAGGCCTCGATCAAGCAGCGCAACTTCCGCGGGCGCGGCCAGACGGTCGGCCTGTCGGGCAGCATCTCGCGCTATTCCAAGAGCGTCGAGGCGAGCTTCGTCGAGCCGTACCTGTTCGACAAGAACGTGTCGCTGGGCGTCGACATCTATCGCCGCGACTACAACAGCTTCAACTATTACAACTCTGACCGCAACACGACCTACTCGCAGTCGACCACCGGCTTCCAGGTTCGTGCGGGCGTGCCGCTAACCGAGTACCTGACCGCCGTGGGGCGCTACACGCTCAATTACGACGAAGTCACCTTGGACAAGAGCACCTATTATTCCTACCGCGTCGATCCGGACGTCTACCAGTGCGACCCGCTCTATGCCGGCCGTTACCTGTGCGACGCCATCGGCAACCGCCTCAGCTCGATCGTCGGCCTGTCGCTGATCTACGACCGCCTCGACAACCGCGCCCGTCCGACCAAGGGCTTCACCGCCTCGATCAACGGCGACGTGGCCGGCCTGGGCGGCGACGTGAAGTATGCCCGCCTGCGCGGCAACGCGGCGCAGTACTTCCCGCTGGGCAAGGGCTTCATCTTCTCGCTCCAGGCAGAAGGCGGCGTGATCAAGGGCCTGGCCGGCGACGACGTGCGCCTGACCGACCGCTTCTACCTCGGCGAGCCGCAGATCCGCGGCTTCGGCATTCGCGGCGTCGGCCCGCGCGTGCTGCGCAAGTACATCACCGACGGCGTGGTCGCGACCAAGCGCAGCGACTGGTCGGATGACGCGCTGGGCGGCAACTACTACTACATGGGCCGCGCCGAAATGGAGATCCCGCTGGGATCGGGCGCCCGTGAAATGGGCCTGCGCCCCTCGATCTTCGCCGACGTCGGCGCGGTCTGGGGCGTCAAGAAGCCGGCCCTGACGCAGTGCGAAAGCGGGTGTATCCCGACGTATTACCCCGTCGGCACCGACGGCACGGCCGACACCAGCACGACGACGACCTCCGCCACCAATTCGACGGGGCAGGCCAACCAGGCCACCGGCAAATTCGCCTACAACTTCATCGAGGAGTTCGTCGGCGATACCTGGAAGCCGCGTGTCGCGGTCGGCATCGGCGTGAACTGGAACTCGCCGTTCGGCCCCTTCCGAATCGATTTCTCGAAGGCCCTCCTCAAGCAGGAAGGCGACGATACCAAGACCTTCACCTTCAACGTTGGGACGCAATTCTGATGAGCACCATGACCAAGACCGTCGCCCTGGCCGCCGGCCTCGCGCTTTCCGCCGTCGCCGCCCAGCCGGCGCTCGCCGCCAAGGCCGCCCCGGCCGCGGCTGCTCCCGCCACCGGCGGCACCATCGTCCAGGGCCTGGGCGTCGCCAGCTTCGACGCGGTGATCGCCAACTCGAACGCCTACAAGGCCGCCGAGACCCAGCGCCAGACCACCTACAAGGCGCAGTTCGACCAGGCGAAGACCCGCAACGACGCGCTCAACGCCCAGATCAAGCCGCTGGTCGACAAGTTCAACGCCGATCGCCAGGGCGGCAAGGTCGCCCAGGCCGCTCTCGAGCAGCAGGCCGGCGCGATCCAGCAGATGCAGGAGAACGGCAAGGCCGAACTGCAGCGCATCCTGCAGCCGGTCGGTCTGTCGCAGGCTTATGTCAACGAGCAGATCGAGGACAAGCTGAACGACGCCGTCAAGGCGGCGATGACCAAGAAGGGCGTCTCGATTCTGATCTCGCCCGACGCGATCCTCGCGGTCAACGGCGGCGCCTACAACCTCAACCAGGACATCCTGAACGAGCTGAACACCGCGCTGCCTTCGGCGCAGCTCGTGCCCCCGGCCGGCTGGGAGCCGCGCCAGGTTCGCGAACAGCGCGCCCAGCAGCAGGGCCAGCAGGCTCCGGCGGCACCCGCCACCGCGCCGACCGGCCGCTGATTCGGCAAACCGGACAAACCAGGCATGACTGAGACGGTCTACGATACCGCGAAGATCCTGGCGGCGCTTCCGCACCGCTACCCGATGCTGCTCGTCGACCGCGTGGTCTCCATCTCGGAAGAGGAGGGGATCCATGCGGTCAAGGCGGTCAGCTTCAACGAGAACTTCTTCCAGGGTCACTTCCCGGGCCGTCCCATCATGCCCGGTGTCCTCCAGATCGAGGCGCTGGCACAGGCGGCGGGCATTCTCGCCATCGAAAGCCTGGGCCTCGCCGGCACCGGCAAGCTGGTCTACTTCATGGCGATCGAGGAGGCCAAGTTCCGCGCTCCCGTCACCCCGGGCCACCTGCTGACGCTGCGCGCCGGCTTCGTCCAGAAGCGCTCGCGGGTGTGCAAGTTCTGGGGCAAGGCCTCGGTCGACGACAAGGTGACGTGCGACGTCAACTTCACGGCGATGATCGCGGACAGCTGAGCGCGGGAAGGGGCCTCGCGTCCCTTCACCGTCACCCTTGCATTTTTGCGGCTTCCCTTGTAAGGGCCCCGCTTTCCCAAGCAGGCCGGTCGGAACCGGCCACATGCGAAAGAGATTGTATCATGAAGGCCGATACCCATCCCGACTACCACCTGATCACGGTCCAGATGACCGATGGCACCACTTTCCAGACCCGCTCGACCTGGGGCAAGGAAGGCGACACGCTGGTTCTCGACATCGACCCGACTTCGCACCCGGCCTGGACCGGCGGCAAGGCGCAGCTGCAGGATGGCGGCCGCGTTGCCCAGTTCAACAAGCGTTTCGGCGGTCTTTCGCTCACCAAGAAGTGAGTCGCTGCGGCCCGGTGCCGCGCGAAGATCATCAGACACGAAGAAGGCGGTCCTGCGGGGCCGCCTTTTTTGTTTGGCGCTCCGGTCGGCTGGGAAAATGGTGCCCGGGAACTTTCCCGGCGGCGGCGCGATTGCCTTTCGCATCAGGCACTTTAGGGTGCGCGGCACGCGCGTGGGGGAGAGGCCTTGCGTTCGCAAATGCGGCGACGATCCATGTCCGCTGCCGCGTCTGAGACACCATGGGCCGCGATCGGCCAGGAACCGGAGATACCGATGACCAGAACCTCTCGCATCCTCGCCACGACCGTGGCCAGCCTTTCGCTGATGACGATGGGCGGCGCCTGCCATGCCGCCGCCGAGCACGCCCATGCGGCGGCTGCACCGGCCGCCGCACCGGCCGCTGCGACTGCCCCGGCCGGGCAGACCGTCAGCGCCGACGTGATCGGCCTCGACGGCGCCAAGCTGGGCGTTGTCACGTTGCAGGAAACCCCCGCCGGCGTGCTCGTCACCGCCGACGTCAAGGGTCTGCCCGCCGGCGAGCATGGCTTCCACTTCCACCAGAAGGGCCTGTGCGATACGGCCACGAAGTTCGACAGCTCCGGCGGTCACTTCGCGGGCGGCGAGCACCAGCATGGCTACCTGACCGCCAACGGCCCCCACGGCGGCGACATGCCCAACCAGAACGTCGGCGCGGACGGACTGCTCAAGACGCAGATCCTCAACACCGGGGTGACGCTGGGCGCCGGTCCCAAGTCGCTGTTCGACGCGGACGGCACCGCGCTGGTGATCCATGCCGGCGTCGACGACTATTCCAGCCAGCCCTCGGGCAATGCCGGCGGCCGCATCGCCTGCGCCGTCATCAGCGCCGCGAAGTAGTCCGGCGCCGATCGTCATCCCGGGCCGCGCCCGGGATGTCGGGGCGGGAGCAGCCTTGGCGTGCCGCCCGGCCCTAAACCCAGGGCCTTTCGCGGTACCACTGGGTGATCACGTACTTGCGTCCCTTGCGCACCTTCATCGCATGATGGATCGTGGCCGCGTTGGGGCTGCCGTCGGGCCTGCGATTGTTCCAGGCGACGAGCTTGCCGGCTTCCGGCTGGATCATCTTGTCGACCACGCGAAAGCGCGTCGCCCCGCCCGCCTCGACATCGTTCAGGTAGACCATGAAGGTCCACGTCCGCTGGCCGGACACGGCGCAATAACGCTCGAAATCGGCGCTGCCGGGCTCGAAGTAGTCGGTATGGGCCTTGAACTCCTGGCCCGGCTCGTAGCGCTGGCCCTGCAGCGGCTCGGCGTGGGCCGGGTCCACGCCCGACAGCCGCGCGAGCGCCGAGGCCACGGCCGCCACTTCGGGGAACAGGGGCGAGAGGTCGCAGGTGGAACTGGTGCGGAAGGCGTCGTCGCCGTTGTAGTCGGCGATGGTGGAGGGGCGGTGGCTGTCCTCGATCAGCCCGATCAGGCGGGCGCATGCACCGGGCTGCAGGAAACGCGGGACGAGGAACAGGTCGAGCCGCGACGAAGGAAAGCGCTGCACCCCCGGATGGGACAGCAACTGCGTGGCCGATGATTCGCCGGGTCCGTTCATGCAGGGCATCCTAGCGACGGGCGGGATGCAGGAAAATCGGCGCCGACGGGCCGCGATCCGAATTTTTACTTTGCAAGAACCCGATCCTTGTGCAAAGGCGCGCTCCCGCACCGGATGCAGCCACGCTGCTTTTCAGGTGCGGATCACGCGGTTCGGCAATGGCCCGGGCAGCGTGCGTGGCGATCGTAGCTCAGTTGGTTAGAGCGCCGGTTTGTGGTACCGGAGGTCGTGGGTTCGAACCCCATCGATCGCCCCATTTTTCACCACCTGACGATGACATGATACTATCGCCCAATTGGCGTGCGAAAATCGTTCGGCTTTGACTTGAGTCACTTGCCCCGCGCACCACTCTCGATAGAAGCGCCATTGTCATGCACGGCTTTGCCAATCCTGCCCGTTTCCTGCGCATCGCCCGTTGGCTGATGCCCCTGTGCATGGGCACGGGCCTGGCCGTGGCCGTGCTGGCGCTGGCCTGGGGCGTGTTCGTCGCGCCGGCCGAGCGTCTCCAGGGCGAGACGGTGCGGATCGTCTACCTCCACGTTCCGTCCGCCTGGCTCGGCATGGCCGGGTGGATGGGCATCGCCGCCGCCAGTTTCACGCAGCTCGTCTGGCGCCACCCGCTGGCTGGCATCGCCGCACGGGCCTGCGCGGTGCCGGGCGCGGTGTTCACCGGAGTGTGCCTCGTCACCGGCTCGTTGTGGGGTCGGCCCGCCTGGGGCACCTGGTGGGTCTGGGACGGACGGCTGACCTCGATGCTGGTGCTGCTGTTCCTCTATTTCGGCTGGATGGCGCTGTCGCAGGCGAGCGAGGCTTCCGACGGGGCGGAGAACCGTGCGCCCGCGATCTTCGGGCTGGTGGGCGCGGTGAACGTGCCGATCATCCATTATTCGGTGATCTGGTGGAACAGCCAGCACCAGCCGCCCAGCATCACCATGGGCAAGTCGGCGATGTCGGGCGATTTCCTGTGGCCGCTGCTGGCGGCCATGCTGGGTTTCACGCTGCTGTTCGCGGGCGTGGTGCTGGCCCGCATGCGCGCGATCCTGGCCGACCAGCAGGCCGAGGCGCGTCTGCGCCGCAAGGCCCTCAGCGAAGTGGAATTCTGATGCGCGAGGCGATGGATCCCTGGACCTTCGTGGTTGCCGCCTACGCGATCGGCGTGGGCGCGACCGCGGCGATGGTCGGCTGGTCGCTGGTGACGATGCGCCGCGCCGAACGCCGCCGCGACGATTCGCGAAAGCGCTAGGGCGATGGTAAAGGCCAAGCACCAGCGGCTCGTCCTGCTCCTCGTCGCATTGGTGGTGCTGATCGGCGCCGCGCTGCTCGCCGCCTGGGCGCTGCGCAACCAGGCGAGCTATTTCTACGTGCCGAGCGACATCGTCGCCCGGCCGCCCGAGCCCGGCCGCGCCGTGCGCCTGGGCGGCATGGTCGAGAAGGGTTCGCTCAAGACCGGGGCCGACGGCGTCACCGTCAATTTCGTCGTTCAGGACGGCAAGGCGCGGGTGCCCGTCACGTTCCGGGGCATCGTCCCTTCGCTGTTCGTCGAGGGATCGGGCGTGGTCGCCGAGGGGCGGCTGGGCGCGGACGGCACCTTCGTCGCCGACAACCTGCTCGCCAAGCACGACGAGAACTATGTCCCGCGCGAAATGCAGGACATGACCAAGGACCAGGCCAAGCAAGTGATCGCCGAAACCAAATGATCGCCGAACCCCATGATAGCTGAGTTGGGACTTGCCGCCCTGTGGCTCGCCGCCGCGCTGGCCGGATTGCAACTGGTGGCGGGCAGCCTCGGGCTGACCGTGCGCGGAGCGGTGCTGGGCGGGGCTGTGCGCCCGGTGGCGATGGTGCAGGGACTGCTGGCGCTGCTGGCCTTCGCCTGCCTGATCTACGTCTTTTCCGTCACCGACCTGTCGGTGAAGCTGGTCGCGCTCAATTCCCATTCCATGAAGCCGCTGATCTTCAAGATCGCCGGCACCTGGGGCAACCACGAGGGCTCGATGCTCCTGTGGGTGACGGTGATGGGCATGGCCGGCGGCGTCGTCGCGCTGGTCGAGCGGCGGCTGCCCGAACGCACGATGCTCGCCACGCTGGCGGGGCAGGCCTTCGTGAGCCTGGGCTTCTACGCCTTCCTGCTGCTCGCCTCGAACCCGTTCGAGCGCCTCTCGCCGGTCCCGGCGGAGGGCAATGGGCTCAACCCGCTGCTGCAGGACCTGGGCCTCGCATTCCATCCGCCCACGCTGTACCTCGGCTACGTCGGCCTCTCGATCGCCTTCAGCTTCGCCATCGGCGCGCTGGTCACGCGGGAGGTCGGGCCGGCTTTCGCCCGCGCCATGCGGCCCTGGGTGCTGGGCGCGTGGATTTTCCTGACGGTGGGGATCTCCGCCGGGTCGTACTGGGCCTATTACGAGCTGGGCTGGGGCGGCTGGTGGTTCTGGGACCCGGTCGAGAACGCCTCGCTGATGCCCTGGCTGGCGGCCACCGCGCTGCTCCATTCGTGCAGCGTCCTGGCCTCGCGCAATGCGCTGCGGGCCTGGACGGTGATGCTGGGCGTCGTCGCCTTCTCGATGTCGATGATCGGGACCTTCCTGGTCCGCTCGGGCATCCTGACGAGCGTGCACGCCTTCGCGGTCGATCCCCAGCGCGGCACTTTCATCCTCGCGTTGCTGGCGATCTACATCGGCGGCGCGCTGACCCTGTTCGGCCTGCGCGCCTCGACCGTGACCGAGGGTGAGCGATTCGCCATCGTCAGCCGCGAGGGCGCGCTGGTGTTCAACAACGTCATGCTCTCGGCCATCCTGGGGATCGTGCTGTTTGGCACGCTCTACCCGCTGGTGGCCGAATCGATGGGCGCCAAGGTCTCGGTCGGGCCGCCGTATTTCAACCCGATGAGCGCGCTGTTCGCCGTGCCGATGCTGGTGGTGCTGGCGGTCGGCCCGCTGCTGCGCTGGCGGCGTGACAGGTTCGCGCGCATAGGCCGCGGCCTCGTGATCCCGGCGATGCTGGTGGCGGCGGCGATCATCGCGCTGCTGGCGATCGGCGGCGTCGCGCTGCTGCCGTTTCTGGGCCTGGCGCTGGCCGTTGGTCTCGGCTGGGCCAGCCTGCTGCCGCTGAAGGGGCGGAACCTGCGCCGCACGCCGCTGCCGATCTGGGGCATGGTCACGGCGCACTTCGGCATCGCCGTCGCCCTGTTCGGGATGAGCAGCGAGAGCGCCTTCTCGGTGGAGAAACTGGTGGCGGTGAAGGTCGGCGAGATCACCGAGGTCGGCCCCTGGGGCGTCAAGCTCGACGCGGTCGAGCCGGTCGCCGGGCCGAACTGGACCGCGCTGGAGGCGCGCCTGCTCGTGCGCTACGGCGCCGATGGCACGGTCACGCGGATGCTGCCGCAGTCGCGCAGCTTCTGGGCGCCGCCGCAGCAGACCAGCGAATCGGCGCTGCTGACGCGCTGGAACGGCCAGCTTTACGCGGTGCTGGGCGGCGAGGCGCCCGCCGCGAACGGCAAGGATGCGGCAAGCGGCCCGGTGAGCGACGACGACGGCGCCCGCTGGCAGCTTCGCCTGTGGTGGAAGCCGTTCGTGCCGCTGATCTGGCTGGGCGGGATGCTGATCGCGCTGGGCGGCGCGTTGGCGCTGGCCGGGCACGTGCTTGCCGACCTCAAGCGCATCGTCGCGCGCGGCAAGATCGCCTATCGCCGCGAAAGGCAGGGCCGATGACCGATACTCCCAAAGCACCGCGCTGGGCGCTGTGGCTGCCTCTGGCGCTGTTCCTGGGCTTCGTCGTGCTGGTGATGATCGGGCTCTATCACCCGGCCGACCGCAATATCTCCAGCGGCCTCGTCGGCAAGGCGATGCCGCAGTTCGACCTGCCGCCCGCACTGCCGGGCCGCCCCGGCCTCGACAGCAAGATCCTCGCCAACGGCAAGCCGCACCTCGTCAACGTCTTCGCCAGCTGGTGCATTCCCTGCCGGGTGGAAGCGCCGCAGCTGGGCGAACTGGCAAAGGCGGGTATCCCGATCGAGGGCATATCGGTGCGCGACACAACCGAGAACCTGCAGGGCTTCCTCGAACAGAACGGCGATCCGTTCCAGCGGGTCGGCGCCGACGACGACGGCAAGGTGCAGCTGGCGCTGGGCTCGTCGGGCGTTCCGGAGACTTACGTGGTCGATGGCAAGGGCACCATCGTCTACCAGCATATCGGCGAAATCCGGCCCGAGCATCTCGGCCTCATCCTCGAAAAGCTGAACGAGGCGAAACAGTGAAGCGCGTCGCGTTCATCGCCCTGGCCCTCGTGCTGGTTTCTCCTGCCGCTGCGCAGGAGGAGCAGTCCACCGCGCCCTACGCCTATCGCCAGCTGGACGATGCGGCCAAGGAGACCAAGGCGCAGCGCCTGATGGAAAGCCTGCGCTGCCTGCAGTGCCAGGGCCAGTCGATCGCCGATTCGGATGCCCCCATCGCCGGCTCGATGCGCAGCCTCGTGCGGGAGCGGATCGCCGCCGGCGAGGATCCCGAGGCGATTCGCGCCTGGCTGATCGAGCGCTACGGCGACTACGTCAGCTATGCCCCGCAGTTCACCACGCTGACCTGGCCGCTGTTCGCGGTGCCGGCAGTGCTGCTGCTGATCGCGTTCCTGCTGCTGCGCCGCCGCTTCACGCGCAAACCGGAGGATGGCCAGTGACCTTGATCGTCGTCGTCGGCCTGGCCGTCCTGGTGCTCGGGCTGCTGCTGTTCGTGCTGAAGGTCCCGCGCGGCGCGCGCGAGGCAGTGGCCTCCGCCGTCCTTCTGGGGATCGCGGGCTACCTCTGGCAAGGCGCCCCCGCCCTGGCCGGTGCGCCGAAGGAAGCGAGCGAGCCGGTCTCCTCCAACCCGGCGGCGCTGGTCGAGGCCCGTTCCAAGGTGCGCAACAGCGGCATTCCCAACGGCAACCGCTGGGTGGTGATCGCCGACGGCCTTGCCCGCAACGGTCGCTATGCCGATGCCGCCGAAGTGCTGCGCGGCGCGGTGGAGGAGGATTCGAAGAATTCGGAGGCCTGGCTCGCCATGGCCAATGCCCTGGTCGCCCATGCCGACAACAGCCTGACGCCGGGCGCGCTCTATGCCTATCGCCGCGCCGCGAAGGCCGCCCCGGACGAACCGGGCCCGCCGTTCTTCCTCGGCGTGGCCTTCGCGCAGGAAGGGCGCCTGGCCGAAGCGCGCGAACTCTGGGCCGGGCTCGTCGCACGGGCGCCCGCCGATGCGCCGTGGCGCGCACCGATCGCCGGGCAGGTCGAGCGGCTCGATGCGGTGATCGCGGCGCAGAAGGCGCAGGCGGCCGGCGCCGACGCCGGTGCGGGCCAGGGCGATTCGCCCGCCGTTCAGGCGCGGCGGCCGCTTCCCTGAATGGTACATGGCCGCCCGCGGCCCGCATCGTAAGTATCGTTGCTAGGCATCATCCATGCTGCTAACGGCCACGGCTTGCCGCAGCGGCGAATGCGCTTCTGCGAGTCCATGACAGGACGCTGGAATGAGTGATGCAACTGCGGATACGTCTGACGTCCCGGCGGTAATGGAACCGCCGGCGTCCGGCTCTCCGATATCGGGACACGGCTCGGGCGGCGGGCACGGCTCCGGCAATATCACCAAGCTGGCGCTGGGCGCGGTGGGTGTCGTCTTCGGCGACATCGGCACCAGCCCGATCTACGCCTTTCGCGAAACCTTCGTCGGCCCGCACCCGCTGGCGATCGACGAACTGCACATCCTGGGCGTCGTCAGCCTGATCTTCTGGTCGATGACGCTGGTGGTCTCGGTGCAGTACGTGGGCGTGCTGATGCGCGCCGACAACAAGGGGCAGGGCGGCAGCCTCGCACTGGTCGCGCTGATTTCGGGCGTGATCCGCAAGTCCAGCTACGGCGGCCTCGTGGTCCTGCTGGGCGTCTTCGCGACCTCGCTGTTCTACGGCGATTCGATGATCACCCCGGCGGTTTCGGTGTTGTCGGCGGTGGAGGGCCTCACGGTCGTCCAGTCCAGCCTCGCCCCGTTCGTGCTGCCGATCGCGCTGGTGCTGCTGGTGGGCCTGTTCGTCATCCAGAAGAGCGGCACCGCCAAGGTCGGCGCGCTGTTCGCGCCGGTGATGGTGGTCTACTTCCTGGTGCTGGCGGTGCTGGGCTTCTACCACCTGGTGCAGATGCCCGAAGTGCTGAAGGCGCTGAACCCGTGGTTCGCGGTGCAGTTCTTCCTCACCGACAAGATGCTGGGCTTCCTGGCGCTGGGCTCGGTCGTGCTA
>Ga0308159_1004390_pt1 | contig 12969 bp, 9 predicted proteins | sample PhyCR1_FD_201040 | JGI IMG/M metagenome (GOLD analysis project Ga0308159, IMG submission 201040) | Phyllosphere microbial communities from UC Gill Tract Community Farm, Albany, California, United States - DLSLC.R1 | ecosystem: Host-associated > Plants > Phyllosphere > Unclassified | place: USA...
ATCAAAGCGTTACAGAATCAATACGTAGGTCTTGCGCACGGTTGCCTGGATATCCCAGATCCCGGTGCTGTTGGCCGGCAACATCAGTGCATCGCCGGCTTCTATGTGAACGGTTTCACCGCTGTCGGGGGTGAAGGTGCAGCGGCCCTGGATAAAGTGGCAAAACTCCTGGGATTTGATCTGTCGACGCCAGCGGCCCGGGGTGCATTCCCAGATGCCGGTTTCGACGCCGTCGGTACGCTCCACGCTCAGGGTCGAGGCCACGGCGACTGGCTCGCCCAAGGGCACTGCCACCGGTGAGGAGTCCGGCAGGTGGGCGTTCAGGGTGTCTTTGAATTGAGTGATGCTCATGGGTTTTCCCGTGTGAGTGAAACGACTTACTGCATGAAACCTTCCATAAAGCCGGCCACGCCGGTGGCAAGCTTGCGGCGCCACGGCGCGCTGTTGGGGTTGGCCAGCACTTGGTCTTCATGGACAAAACTGCGGATGATTGCGTTGTAGCCCAGCCAGCGGCAGGGTTCGGGCTCCCAGGCCTTGAGTGCGTCCAGGCCGCGCTCGCGGATTACCCAGGGCTGGTGAGTCAGTGGCGTATCGCGGCCGAGGATCAGGTCGGCCAGGGTTCGGCCGCCCAGGTTGGTGGCACCCACGCCCTCCCCCCCGTAGCCGCCCGAGAGCGCGATGCCGGTGTTGGGATCGCAGAGCATGTGCGGTCGGAAATTGCGCGACATGCCGAGGTTGCCGCCCCAGGAATGGGTAATCCGCACGTTCTTGAGCTGTGGGAAGAGTTCGCCGAACAGGTAGCGACGCAGCTCCACCTCGCTGTCAGTCAAATCGAAGTTATGCCGCAGCTTGCCGGCAAACTGATAGCCACCCCGGGCGCCAAACACCAGGCGGTTGTCGGCCGTGCGCTGGCCGTAGGTGACCTGGCGGCTGCTCTCGCCAAAGGCCTGGCCGTGGCTCAGGCCAATTTCATCCCAGGTACTGGCCGGCAATGGCTCGGTGGCCACAATCAGGCTTTGCACCGGCAGTTGGTACCTGCCCAGCGGCGGCAACGTATTCGCGTAGCCTTCCACGGCGGGCACCACACAGCCCGCGCGCACACTGGCGTTGGCGGTGCGCAGGCTGCCGGACTGCCAATGGGTGACCGGGCTGTTTTCATAAATCGGCACGCCCATGCTCTCGACCACCCCCGCCAGGCCGCGCACCAGCTTGGCCGGGTTGATCGTGGCGACATGGGGTGCGTAGATACCGCCATAGGGCTTGGCGATGCGGATCTGTTCGGCCAGTTGCTGGGGGCTCAGCCAGCGGTAGTCGGCTTCGGTGAGGCCCTGGGCGTGGAGTTTGTCCAGATAGCGGCGCAGGCTGCCCTCCTGCTCGGGGTAGCGCGCGGCACAGTAGAGCGCGCCGCCTTTGCGGTAGTCGCAGTCGATGCCTTCACGGGCCAGCACCTGGGCGACTTCGTCGGGGATAGCGTGCAACAGGTCGTAGGACGCGCGGCGTTGTTCGGCCGCCAGGCCTGCCAGCAGGCGGTCTTCACCCAGCAAGTTGCCCATCAACCAGCCGCCGTTGCGGCCCGAAGCGCCGAAACCGGCGGTTTGCGCTTCGATGATGGCGATCTTCAGTTCAGGCGCCTGGCGTTTGAGGTAGTAGGCAGTCCACAGTCCGGTGTAACCGGCGCCGATAATGGCCACGTTGACGTCCAGGTCATGCTCCAGCGCCGGCCGCGCCTGCAGCGGGTCGTCCAACTGGTCCATCCATAAACTGATATTGCGCCATGCCGGCATGCCAAGCTCCCCTACCTCGTTACGATAGGGTTGATCCTAGAGCGCGGTGTCAGGGGCTGTCTTGCGCGCGTGCACGCAGGGAAATTTGTTTGACGTAGGCCTTGGGCGACTGGCCCGTGTGTTGGCGGAACGCACTGTAGAACGCCGACAACGAGTTGAAACCGGCGGCGAAGGCCAGGTCGTCGACCTTGATCGGCGGCAAGGCTTTATCCAGCGCAGCCAGTAAATGCTGGAGCCGCGACTGGTTGACGTAGCGGTAGAAGCTCAACCCCAGCACCTTGTTCAGCAGGTAGGAAATCTGATTACGGCTGTAGCCACACTCCCTGGACACGCGCTGCAGGTCCAGTTCGGGGTCCAGGTAAGGTTGCTTGCGTTCGAAATACTGCTGCAGGTCATTGGCCATATGCCCCAACTGCTGGGGTGACAGGCCCAGGCGGCTCACCGTGGGGCGGCGTGTCTGGGCCGGTTGCTCATGCACCAGGGACGCGTATTCATTGACCCGCCAGATCAGCCCGTCGCGCACGGTGATGGCCTCGCTGGTGCGAAACGACACCAGGCCCTGGCTACCGCGCAAGGTGATGCGGTACTGGATAAACGCGGTATCGCCATCGGCACGGATGCGGTCGGTGTGCTCGATCGCCTCGTCGGCCTCGCGGGGCATGCTGGCTTGCAGGTACTCACGCAACTCGGCGTAACGGACGACACGGTTCTGAAAAAAATCGTGGTACTGGATATCCGGGTGGTAGTAGGACATCACCCCCTCAAGGTCGCGATGGCGCCAACACAGGTGGTGGCGCAAAACCAGGTCGCCCGTGGCTTGGGTGTGCTGGCAATCATCGTCTGGGGCGATGTCGGGCATGGAAGGCTCTGCGGCGGGTAAACCCTGGAGATTGCCGAATTTTACCTGCACCTTCAATGACTGATTGACGCTTCGGACTAATGGCCTATCGCCTGGTTTTATGGCGGGACATGACCCACGTCAACTTAATGAAAAACAACCGCCGAACGGGGCAAAAAAAGTGCGCTCGGGTTTGCGCACGAATGCTATTTTGAATGCTTCAACGCCACGACCAGTGACGGTCATGGCCCCCTGCCGCGAGCTAAAGGAAGCGCTCAATGAACAAGGTGGGCAACATGAACAAAGTGACGTTCCCCAACGCCTGCCAGTTGATGCGCTGGCATTTTCATCCGATGGGTTTCGAGGGCAGCATGGACGCGCCGGGCAGTATGGTCGCCCGCCTGTTCGACCGCGCCAGCGGTGAGACATTGATAGCAATCGCCGGCATTCCCTGCGCCACCGTGATGAATGCAGCGGATGTGGAGCGCATTATCGAGGCGGTGGAGGATGAGCTGGAAAGCTTTGTGCCGCCGTTGTCGTTGCGCGCCTGAGCACGGCTTTACAGGTATAGAGGGTCAAAATGTGGGAGGGGGCAAGCCCCCTCCCACATTGGAACTGCATTCACTTACTGACCGCGCCGGTCATCGAAAAACGCTTTTTTGCCATCCACACGCTCCGACGCCTTCGGCACGTTCACTGCCTGGCCTTCGGGCTTCTCCACATACCAATAGCAATGGCTGACCGCCCGAGTAATACCGACATAGGCCAGGCGCAACACCTCGTCTTTTTGCGCCGAGTCATACGGCTCGCTGTCACCCTCCTTGCCCAGGCCCGCCATGCGATAAACCTGGTTCTTGTAGGGCGAGCTGGTCAGGTGCTGGCAATCCCCAAGCAGAAACACTGCATCCGCCTGCAGGCCTTTGGCGCTGTGATAGGTCAGTTGCTTCAGCCGACGTGCCTGGGGTGGCAATCTAGAATCCACATTAACTACAGATTGAATATGCTCTTGTATCAATAGCTTATCGCTACTTTTTCGATACAACATTAATACCGATTCACCTTTTTGATAGTGCTCCAGTAACTGCCGGCCCAATGCAGCATCGTCGCGCTCCTGCACCACCACCGGCACCAACGCCCTGGGAGTACCGGTGGCCTTGGCCTTTTTGCCCGGGATCGCCGGCGCGGCGCGCACGATATGCTCGGCCGCATCGATGATGTGCTGATGGCTGCGGTAGTTCTCACCCAGCATCACGCGGGTGGTGCTCGGCGACGGGAATTGTTGATTGAACTCCATGAAGTACTTGGGCGAACTGCCGCGCCAGCCGTAGATCGACTGCCAGTCATCGCCCACGCACAGCAGCGAGGAACGCTGCGCGCCACGGCCTACGTGCATCGCCGGGCCGCGACTGCGGATTTCGCGCAAGCTGGCGCGAATCCAGGAGACGATCTGCGGCGAAACGTCCTGGAACTCATCAATCATCAGGTGCGACATCGGCCGCAGCAGCGGGTCACTGAGCAGCTTGAGGTTTTCCGGGGTGTTTTCGCCGAACAGCGAGAACATCCGGTTGTAGGTCATGATCGGCGGCGATTGATCGAGCAGGTGATCTTCCAGGGCTTTCCAGAAGATGCTCAGCGCTTCAAAGAACAAGCGGTCCGGGTCGTCCCTGGCGAAGCTCATCTGGCCAACGGCAGTTGGCACGTCCAGCCCAAGGTTTTCGATAAAGCCGGCTGCGGCGACAAAACTGTCCAGCAGTGGCGCCGAAGCCAGTTCGCCTTTGACCTTGTAATCAAAGCCGGGGCCGGCGCTGGCGTCACCAGCGAGGCTGCTTGGAAGGCGCTTGGATGACTCATAACTATCTAGCCATATCAGTGGCTTACGACAGAAAGCTTGAAACAGCGTGCGCTTCACTGCCCACTCCGCGCGCACCGACAATTTTGCATTCGGGCGGCTGAGCTGGGCGTTTTCCCGCGAATCGAAGCCCAGCACCACCCATGCGTCCAGTTCGGCAATGTAGCCGTGGCAGTGAAACTGCGCGCCGTTGATCTCAAAGGTCTGACGGCTAGGCTCGATGCCTTTGATCGGCCAGGCGCCGGCGCGAAACCATAGGTCCTCGATCACGTCACACAGTTCTTCGTCGCGTTTGGCGGCCAGTTCGGTCACCGCCACGCGCTTCTGCACGTCCGGGTGGTCGCGCTCCAGCTCCCGCAGCTGCAGCCCCTGACGGGCCAGCGGCGTGATCAGCTCGCGAAAGCGCGCATGCCGGCCCTGCAGCCGGTGATAGCAGGCGTTCATCTGTTGGCGCTGGGCGTCGCCGATGCGCAGGTAGAACGGGTTGCTGTCGGCGTCGTCAACACCTGCGCTGAGGTTCTCGAATGCTTGCAGTCGTTCAAAACCCGGCAGGCTGCGCACCATCGGCAGGATACGTGAGTGAAAGGTACGCACCACCGCCTGGGCCTCTTTGAGACCAAGGGGTTGGCCCCACAGGCTGAGAATCTCCATGAGCTTGTTGACGAAGTCTTTGCGCGACTCACGGGTGAAGGTCACCACCGTCATCGAGCTCAATTCAAAGCCCAGGTAATAGGTGAGGAGCAAGATACGCAGCACCAGCGAGGTGGATTTACCCGCGCCGGCGCCGGCGATTACCGAGGTCGACGGCGTATCGCTGAAGATCATCTTCCATTGCGCTGCGCTGGGTTGGGCGTGGGCAGGCAGCAGGCGCGCCACGTCGGCCTTGATGCGCTTCTTGATCTCGGTGGTCAGCGGCAGGCGCCAATCATCGAACAGGCTGTCGTCGACACCCGGTGCGCGGTGTTCGTCCGGGCGAAAGTCGCGAATCAGCAGGACCTGCCGGCCCTCTTCAATGCCATCAGCCTTGCCTTCACGGTAACCGTATTCCACACCCGCCTCATGGCCGCTGCGAAAACCGTCGGCCTGCCCATGCAGCCAGGAAAACCGGTGCTGGGCGCGCAGGCGTGTCAGGCCATGGCCAAACAGGCGCGCGGCAAGGCGCTTGAGCAGCGGCATGTCTGCCAAGGGGCGCAGTTCGGGAGGCAAATCTGGCTTTTGTTGCGGCACGCGGTCTCCTGCGATGAGCTGGTTTGAACAAGTGCGCCATGGTCGCCGGAATCGGCGTTCAGTTCCAGCCAATTGCTTTGCCGTCATGCAGTTAGGCGATGAAGTGAAAGTCAAAACGCCAGCAACCAATCTAATCCATAGATAGGAATCAGGCATTTTTTACGCTTTTTATCGATCATGGGCTATTGGATCATAGGCGCCATCAACAGGAGGCAATCATGCTTGAACTTCGACCTTTCAACAGCTTGGGCGGCGCCCACCATGGCTGGCTTGACGCCCATCACCACTTTTCGTTTGCCGAATACCACGACCCCAAGCGTATGCACTGGGGCAACCTGCGGGTGTGGAACGACGACATCATCGCCCCCGGCACCGGTTTCCCCCAGCATTCGCACCGCGACATGGAAATCATCACCTATGTGCGTGAAGGCGCCATCAGCCACGCCGACAACCTGGGCAACAAGGGCCGCACCGAGGCTGGCGATGTGCAAGTAATGAGTGCCGGCACGGGGATCGCCCACAGCGAATACAACCTGGAGGCGACGCCGACCAAGATTTTCCAGATCTGGATTATCCCGAATGAGGCCGGTTTACCGCCTTCCTGGGGTGCCAAGCCCTTTCCACAAGGCGAGCGCGAAGGTTTTGTAACCCTGGCCAGCGGCAAGGCCGGCGACAGTGAAAGCTTGCGCATCCGCGCCGATGCACGCCTGGTGGCGGCTAACCTGAAAGCCGGGGAAAGCGCCGAATATCGGCTGGACAGCGGGCGTCGGGCGTACCTCGTGCCTGCCACCGGTGTGATTGAAGTCAATGGCTTGCGTGCGCAAGCTCGAGACGGTGTTGCGGTGGAGGATGAGCAGGTGTTGCGGGTTACGGCGATTGAAGACAGCGAGATAGTGCTGGTCGACCTGGCCTGATCTCAAGCCTGACCCAAAACAACTGTGGGAGGGGGCTTGCCCCCGATGGCGGTGTATCAGTCAACATGGGTATCGACTGATCTACCGCTATCGGGGGCAAACCCCCTCCCACACTTTGACCAGCAGTGTTACTGGGAGATTGCGCCGTCTACCAGCACCTGTGCCTCTTCCACCAACTGCTTGAGGTGATCTTCACCTATGAAGCTCTCGGCGTAGATCTTGTAGATGTCCTCGGTGCCCGATGGCCGCGCGGCGAACCAGCCGTTTTCGGTCATCACCTTCAAGCCGCCAATCGCCTGATCATTGCCTGGCGCGTGGCTGAGGATTTGCTGGATGCTTTCACCGGCGAGCGTGGTGGAGGTCACCTGCTGCGGCGACAGTTTGCCCAGCAAGGCTTTTTGCGCCGGAGTGGCCTTGGCGTCGACACGAATGGCGAACGGCTCACCCAGGGCGTCGGTCAGCCCACGGTAGATCTGGCTTGGGTCCTGGTCTTTGCGCGAGGTCATTTCTGCCGCCAGCAACGCCGGGATCAGGCCGTCTTTGTCGGTACTCCACACAGTGCCGTCCTTGCGCAGGAACGAGGCGCCGGCGCTTTCTTCACCGCCAAAGCCCAATGAACCCTCGAACAAGCCGTCGGCGAACCACTTGAAGCCTACCGGCACCTCATACAGGCGCCGGCCAATGCGTGCGGCCACGCGGTCGATCAGGCCGCTGCTGACCACGGTCTTGCCCACGGCCGCGTCGGCGCGCCAGTCGGGACGGTTCTGGAACAGGTAGTCGATGGACACGGCCAGGTAGTTGTTTGGCGCCAACAGGCCGCCGGTCGGGGTGACGATGCCGTGACGGTCGTGGTCCGGGTCGCAGGCGAAGGCCACGTCGAATCGGTCCTTGAGGCCGATCAGGCCTTGCATGGCGTAGCTGGAGGACGGGTCCATGCGGATCTGGCCGTCCCAGTCGACGCTCATAAAGCGGAACGTAGCGTCGACTTCGGTGTTCACCACCTCGAGGTTCAGGCGATAGTGCTCGGCAATCGCCGACCAGTAGCGCACCCCTGCTCCACCCAACGGGTCGACACCCAGGCGCAGGTCGGCGCTGCGGATGGCGTCCATGTCGATGACATTGACCAGGTCAGCCACATAGCTGTTGAGGTAGTCATGGCGGTGGGTGGTGTCGGCCTTGAGCGCCTGGGCGTGGGTAATACGCTTGACCCCGGCCAGCTTATTGGCCAGCAGCTCGTTGGCCTTGGCTTCGATCCATTTGGTTACATGGGTATCGGCCGGGCCGCCATTGGGCGGGTTGTACTTGTAGCCCCCGCTTTGCGGCGGATTGTGCGACGGAGTAATCACAATACCGTCAGCCAGGCCGCTGGTGCGGCCACGGTTGTAGCAGATGATGGCGTGGGAAATCGCCGGAGTCGGCGTGTATTCATCGCCTTCGGCCAGCATCACGTGCACGCCGTTGGCGGCCAGCACTTCCAGGGCACTGGCACCGGCGGGCGTCGACAGTGCGTGGGTATCCAAGCCTACGAACAACGGGCCGTTGATGCCCTGGGCTTCGCGGTACAGGCAGATGGCCTGGCTGATGGCGAGCACGTGCCATTCGTTGAAGCTCAGTTCGAACGAGCTGCCGCGATGCCCGGAAGTACCGAAGGCCACGCGCTGGGTGGAGATTGCTGCATCAGGCTGGCCGGTGTAATAGGCCGTGACCAGTCGCGGGATATCCACCAGCAACTGGGCTGGCGCCGGCTTGCCCGCAAAAGGACTGATTGTCATGCATAAACCTCGGAGAGAATGATTCGGAAAAAATGGCAGTTTACTGAGTGTTCGACTGCTGCGCGACGGTATCGATCCTACATCATCAAGAGAAACTTCACGCAGTCAGCCTATCTGTGCCTGACGCAACGCATCGCCCAATGCCGCCAGGGCGATATTCAGGTTGGGCTGCCCGTGAAAGGTATGGCTCAAGCGCAGATGCTGGTGATGCAGGCCGCCGACACTGAACAGCTCTCCGGGCGCCAACACCACCTGCTGGGCCAACATCAACTGGAATACCTGGCGCATATCCACGGCCCGCGCAGACTCCAGCCAGAAGGCCGCCCCGGCGGCCGGCGGCCGATAGGTGACTTGTTCGCCCAGGTGCTGATCCAGGCGCAGGCTCATTTCGGCTGCCTGCACGCGCAGTCGCTCGCGCAGCACGAGCAGATGTTGGTCAATCCGCCCGCTTTGATACAAGCGGGCAATGGCGCGCTGGCGAATCGATGAGAGTCGGAACGAGCGCAACAGAAACTGACGCTGCAGTTCACTGCTCATACGCCGCGAGAGCAGATAACCATAGGGCGCTTCCGCCCCCAGCACTTTCTCGAATGAAGAAAACACAATCAGCCGCTCCGGGTTCACCAGCTCTCGCAGCGCCGTATGCGGCTGCTGGAAACCCAGCTCGCCAAAGGTGTCGTTTTCCAGCAGCCAGCAGCCATGCTGCTCCAGCAGTTGCGCGACCTGCTGGCGGTCGCCGGCCGGCATGGCCACCCCCGCAGGCAGGCTGACCACCGACGACAACACCAGCAGGTGCACCTGTTCACTGCGCAACAGTGTTTCCAGAGTAACCAGATCCAGTCGCCCTAGCGGCGTCCAGGGCAATTCGATGATGTGCACCCCGGCGTCCTGGAACAGACGCAGGATCAGCCAGTCGCAGGGTGATTCCACAATCACCGTGGTACCCCGCAGGCCTAACACCTCGACCAGGATATCCAGCACACCGCGCAGGTCGGCGCCGATATAGACGTCATCGGCGTGCCAGCAGCGCGTGGGAGACGAGGTGTAGCGCGCCGCCAATACCGCGCGCAACTCCCATACGCCGCAGGGCTGGGACCAGGGTTGCAAGTGCCGTGGATACTGGCGCACCAGCTCCCGTTCGAGCCGCAACAGGGTTGGATCCAGCGAGGCCAGCAGTGCGGGTTCATCGCCGCTGAGCACCACCATGCCAGGGCGACGGGCTGCTGCGTAGAGGCGATCGAGCAGATCACCTCCCACCCCGTTCGCCGGATTAGCCGACAGGGGCCAGGCGTAGTAGCCCGACTTCGCCACGGAATAGACTCTGCCCTCCTTCTCCAGCAGCGAATAGGCATACTGGATCGTCGAAATCGAAACGTTCAGGCGCTCGGCCAATTGCCGCAGGGACGGCAGCTTTACCCGCGCATCGGTGCTGACTTCATTGATCAGCCTGATCATGTAGCGATAGACCGCCTGATACGCGAAGTCCGCCTGCCGCTCGCCGCGCAGAATCATCGGCCGGACAATTGAAAGGCCTGCGAAGTGCCGCGCGGCGTTGCAGCAGCGTTGCGCAGCTTGCCCTGCGCAACGGCCTGCGGCCGCTTGCGGTACAGGTGCTGCAATAAGGTCATGGGCAAGCCGCTGGTATCGGTGACCCACTGCTGCAACATTTCTGCGGACGGTTTGCCCTGCAGCACCTTGTGCAACTCGGGCAGGGCCACCAGCATACCCGGATGGCATTGACGCAAGTAGCCTTCCAGCCGCTCGCCATGATGTATAAATGGCGAGAACAGCATGCAGGTCAGTTGGGTTTCATCCAGGCCAAAGAACTGGTTGGCGTAGGCGCTCGACAGCATGCGACCTTCACAGGTGCCTGCCTCGGCAAGCAAGTCCTCGCAAAGGTGCAGACGGCGCATGTAGGGACGTACCTGCTGGATAAAGCCTTCCACCCCTTCGTCATAGTCCAGCTCGCGCAGGCATTGGGCTTGCAACCCACGCAGGTGAGCCATCAGCAACGGATTGGAAAATGACGGGTAGCTGAAGTGAAAACCCAGCGTATCGGGGCTGTAGGCCATGAACTCGGCGAGCAACGGCGACGCGCCAGGGTCGATGTCTTCCAGCAGGTCGGCGATGCCGATGTACGCCAGGTTGCGATGGCCGACCTTGCTGGGGTTGTCCGAGGCCACATAATGTTCGCCGAACAGATCGTGGTAATACCCGATGCTCCACTCCTCCATTCGCGCGAACAGACCATTGAGCGACAACGGCCACCCCTTGGCGACAGGAACGCCGGCACCCTGGGCGCATTTCTTCAGCCATGCCAACAGGTGGCTTTGCTTGCGCGGTGAGTCGCCACTGACCAGTGCATGCACCCCGCCATGCCAAGTGCTGGCCCGCTGGTAGAAATCACCCAGGGACAGGTAGGTGTCATTGCACAACGTTGCGCGACAGTCCCCGGAGGTCAGGTGCCCCACCATCAACATATTGCGCTGGCTGATTTCACGCCCGACGGCAGAGGCCGGGCGCAGGTGGTTGAAGGGATGTACCTCCTGGTTTTCCACCATCAGCAACTCAACCCTTGGGTCATCGTGCAGGAACAGTCGGCTGTAGCCTCGGTTGAGGGTTTCAAGCCGGGCCTCGGTCACACCAGGGTGTCGCAACGTGGCAACCCGCAATTGAAAGGTGCGCGGGGCTCGACCGGCAATCGACAATTGGGCCGCCCGCAACAACGCCAGGGTGTAACTGCTGACTTCACCGCCTCCATGGGCGATCAACACTTTGTAATCTCCAACCTGTTCCATGCCCCCCGCCGCCACAATAATTCGCTGGATCAACAACTGGAGCGCAGTACGCTCAGCGCGATTGAAGTGCCCAATCAAACGTTGCAGAACTTGTTGGTAAACATAGTTCATGGCCTGCTCGTGAATAGTGCTCATCGTTCTACTACCTGAGTTGAAATATCAGTTTCAAGCAACTGCTGACAGTGTTGCTCGAGTTATTACACGTTTAGAAGTTCGCTCGCCGCTACATGCGCTGATCAATAGACGTTAGCACCAAGTAACAAAAGGGCACGTTGACCTTTGGATACGGACTCCCTCACGCAAACCCGCCAACCCATTGATTCAATGGGGCTGCGCTGACCAAAATATAAGCCCTAGGACCGTTCCGACAGGCTCCTACACTTCATTAACTAACCATTTAAAGAAGTGCCCGACAAAATAGCCCGAGCAACTTCCTCATTTGCCGGGCTACCTCACCGTGGCAGTACCTGATTCCATGATGCCGCGTGGATGCCGCCGTGTTAGTTCGAGTAACTCGCGACGGGTGTGTTAGACATTCAATCATTGCTCAATCCTTGAGATGAAAGTGAAGGCGCAATTATCAGTGCTGGAATAATGATTAATAGATACAGACGCCAGGCAAAAACCAGTGCAGATCGGCGACACGCCAACTATAAATGGCGCACACGCAACGACGCCGCGCTGAAATTCAGGGCGGCGTCCGGGAGTAACGTCAGGGATCAGGGGCTAAAACGCGAGGTGGGCAGTTTATCGACGGCGCAGGTTCAGCCCTGTCAAATGGCGCATTTGCCCCATGCGCCAGTAGTCAGGAATATTCGTTTACGAATATTCCTACGCTTTAAACAGCTTCAACCTGCAACGCCACACGCTCACGGCAGGGGCATTCGTCCATGTAACGGTGCGCTTCCACGAACTGATTGAACGGGAAGACCGTGGTTTTCAGCGGCACCAGCACGCGGTCGGCAGTGAGCTGGTTGATATCACGCAAGGCACGTTGCAATGCCACCTGGTCCTGGATAATGCCCAGCTCTGGCTTGCCGGTGAAGTTACCGATGCAGTGCACAAAGAACTGAATGTTCTTCTGGAACGCTGCACACGCCGGGAATGGCGTCTGGTTGCCACCCTGCAGGCCATAAAGCACCAGGCTGCCACGGGGCGCCAGCACGTCACCGAGCAACGACATCTGCGGGCCGCCCAAGCCATCGAACACCACGTCTACGCCGCGATTGTCGGTGAACTTGTTGATTTGCATCAGCAGGTCCTGCTCTTCGGTAACGATGACCTTTTCCGCGCCCAGGGAGAGCAGATACTCGCGCTCCGCGCTGTCCTTGGTGGCGGCGATCACTCGCACCCCCAAGGCTTTGCCCAGCTGTACAAACGAAGGGCCGGCGCAGTGGCTGGCGTCGGTCACCAGGGCAAACTGCCCGGGTTTAACCCGTGCCAGGTCCACATACGCAAAGTAGGCGATCAGCAGCGGCGTGTAGTGCACGCTGGCTTCGATAGGGCTCAAGACATCCGGGTAGCGGGTCAGGGCCGAACGGGGCAGGACGATCTGTTCGCCATACACCGGGTAATCATTGGGGCTCTCGGCCGGAAAACTGGCCACTTTATCGCCCACTGCCAAGTCATCCACGCCGTCGCCCACGGCGACCACAACCCCGGCCATCTCATGGCCAAGGCCGGAAGGCAGACGTGCATGGGAAGACGCCAGGTTCTGGCGCCACAAAATGTCATACCAGCTGATGCCAATCGCTTCGACACGCACCTGCACTTCGCCCGGTGCGGGC